>Ga0208488_1000032_pt1 | contig 14053 bp, 12 predicted proteins | sample MicForSoiSWNC1_O_FD_187994 | JGI IMG/M metagenome (GOLD analysis project Ga0208488, IMG submission 187994) | Forest soil microbial communities from Harvard Forest Long Term Ecological Research site in Petersham, Massachusetts, USA - MetaG HF001... | ecosystem: Environmental > Terrestrial > Soil... | reverse complement strand
ACCCGCCAAGCTCCTGCCGGCCAACCACGCCTGGAAGTTCGAAGAATCACTCGACCTCTATCAGGTCGAGGCCTGGGGCAAGGGCTACTTCTCCATCAACGCCGACGGTCACGTGGTCATCCGTCCGAGCATGGACGCGCAGCGCGAGATCGATCTCTACGAAGTCGTGCAGGGACTCAAGGCGCGCGATCTGCACACGCCCGTGGTGATCCGCTTCTCCGACATCCTCGCTCACCGTCTGCGTCATCTGGCGGAGGCGTTCGGCACCGCCATCGCCGAGAACGAATACCGCAATCGCTATGCGGCGGTGTTCCCGATCAAGGTCAATCAGCAGCGCCTGGTCGTCGAGGAGGTTTATCGGTACGGCAAGGAGTTCGGCTTCGGCCTCGAGGTGGGCTCGAAGCCCGAGCTGCTCGCGGTCATGTCGCTCACCGAGGATGCACCGGACCGCCTGGTCGTGTGCAACGGCTTCAAGGACGACAGCTACTTGGAGGCGGTCATCATCGCCGCCAAGCTCGGGCGCACCATCATCCCGGTGGTCGAGAATTTCGTGGAAATTCACGCGATCCTGAAGCACGCCGAACGTTACGGCGTGCGTCCGCGCATCGGCGTGCGGGTCAAGCTCGCCAGCGACGGCGCCGGGCGCTGGCGCGATTCGGCGGGCGAGAAGTCGAAATTCGGCCTGTTCGTGAGCGAGATCCTCGACCTGCACGCGCTCTTGAAGGAGCGCAACATGCTCGACTGCCTGCAGCTCGTGCACTGCCATCCCGGCAGCCAGCTGCAGGACATCCGCCGCGTCAAGGACGCCATCAACGAGCTCGCCCATGTATACGCCGAGCTCAAGCTCATGGGCGCAGGTCTGCAATACATCGACATCGGCGGCGGTCTCGGGGTCGATTACGACGGCAGCGGCACCAATTACGAATCCTCGATGAACTACACGCTCAACGAGTACGCGAGCGACGTGGTATATCGCATCAAGAGCGTCTGCGACGCCCGCAACGTGCCGCACCCGATGATCGTGAGCGAGTCCGGGCGCGCCATCGCCGCGCAGCATAGCCTGCTGGTGTTCGATGTCCTCGGGGCCTCGAAGCTCGATCAATTCAAGGTTTCCGGTCGCCCGGAGGAGGACTACCAGGGCCGGCAGGAGCTGCCGCAGCCGGTGCGCGACCTATTCGACAGCTACCGATCGGTGAACGAGCGGCGCCTTGTCGAGTGTTACCACGACGCGATGCAAGCGCGCGAGCAGGCGCTGCAAATGTTCAACTGGGGCTACATGAGCCTCGAGTTCCGCGGGCTGGCGGAGCGGCTGTACTGGGCGACGTGCACCAAGATCCGCGATCATTGCCGCAAGCTGAATCGCGTGCCGGAAGAGCTCGAAGGTCTCGAGGACCTGCTGAGCGACATCTATTTCTGTAATTTCTCCGTGTTTCAGTCTCTGCCGGACAGCTGGGCGATCGGGCAGCTGTTCCCCATCATGCCCATCCAGCGCCTCAACGAGCGTCCCACCCGCAATGCCGTCCTGGCGGACATCACCTGCGATTCGGACGGCAAGATCGATCGCTTCGTCCACCCGCGCGTCACCAAGCGCACGCTTGAGGTGCACGAGCTCGTGGCCGGCGAATCCTATTACCTGGCGGCGTTCCTCGTCGGGGCCTACCAGGAAACCCTCGGGGATCTGCACAACTTGTTCGGCGATACCCACGTCGTGCACATCCGCCTGCGCGAGGGCGGGGGCTGGTGGATCGAGGAGGTCGTGAAGGGAGATACGGCCAACAAGGTGCTGGAATATATGGAATATGACACCGATGAGCTCTATCCCCGCATCAGCCGGGACTGCGAACGGGCCATCCAGGAAGGGCGCATGTCCATTACCGAGGCCCAAGGCGTGAAGCGCTTCTACGAGAACGAGCTGAACGGCTACGCCTACCTCGAGGTCGAGAGCGAACCCGCCAAACCCTGAGGACCTTACCCGAGCCACTCTCCGCAGCGGCCGGTAAACCCTGGATTTTCCCGTTTGCCAACAGTTTTTCCCTGGCGTAGCATCGGTTCGTAGGTCGTCCCTGGCTTCAAAACGGTTCAAGTGCGCGACCGAAGGTACAGGCTACGCCGCGAAGGATATGGAGGCGTGGCTTGGGTTTAGTGAAACCGCGCGCGAGCGGAATCAAAGCCGTGCTTTGCGCGCACTGTTAGAGAGACTAGTTGAATGACGACGATCTACGTTGGCAACCTGCCATTCACTGCGACGGAAGACGAAGTGCGCGGCCTCTTCGAGCGCTATGGCAAAGTCGAATCCGTCAAGCTGATCAACGACCGCGAAACCGGCCGCCCCCGCGGCTTTGCATTCGTGGACATGGCGGCAGGCGAGGCTCAGAACGCGATTCAGCAGACGAACGGCTTCCAGATGGGTGGCCGTCCGCTGCGAGTCAACGAAGCCCAGGAACGCGCGCCGCGCTCCAAGCCGCCGGGTGGCGGGGGCGGCGGCGGCGGACCGCGCCGCTGGTGAACGGCTGCGGCTGATCCTTAAGATCAGCCGGCCGATTCGATCGGCGTCTTCGCTCCGGCCCGCAAGGCGGGTCCCGGGAGTGTAGTGCGCGCTACCACATCTCTTTGAGCTGCGCACCCACATCCACGGTGGCCGCGGCACCGGCTACCGTTGCGTCGCTCGGGCTCAAGGTGTCGGAGGCGCGGGAGCCGCGGAAGCTCACGCGCTCGAAGCAATCCATCACTTTGTCCGTCATGAAGCGGCTCTTGGCCCCATACACATGGGCATCGCCGTCCTTCGCCTGCTGGGTCACCGCGTACTTCAGCGGCGCGCACACATGCAGCTCGTTACGCGCGCGGGTCATGGCGACGTATAGCAGACGCCGCTCCTCCTCGATCAGCTCCGGCTTCCCGTTGGAAAACTCCGAGGGAAAATTACCGTCCGCGACATTCAGCACGTAGACGAAGTCCCACTCCTGTCCCTTTGCCGAATGGATGGTCGAGAGAATCACGTAGTCCTCGTCCTTGGAGGCGACTCCCGATTGATCGCTCGTCACGGCCGGCGGATCGAGCGTCAAGTCGGTGAGGAAGCGCTCGCGCGTCGCGTGCTGCGTCGAGAGGTGCTCGAGCTGTTCGAGATCGCCCATGCGGCTGAACGCCGCATCGTAGAGGCGCTCGAGCTGCGGCTTGTACCAATCACGCACGAGCCCAACTTGTCCGGGCCACGGCGTGGCAGGATCCGCGAGCTTTTCCATGAGCACGCAGAATCTCTTCCAATCCATTTTCGTGAGTTGCGGAGCATCGAAGTCGGCAAGGCTCTTGATGGCAAAGCCCTGCGCCTCGAGATGCTCGAGCACCTGCTTGGCATGGGCGGGACCGATGCCGGGAACGAGCTTGAGCACGCGGAATCCCGCGACGCTGTTGCGCGGATTGTCGCACCAGCGCAGCACCGACATGACGTCTTTGACATGCGCGGCTTCCAGGAACTTGAGGCCGCCGTACTTCACGAACGGCACGTTGCGCCGCACGAGCTCGACCTCGAGCACGTCGCTGTGGTGCGAGCTGCGGAACAGTATCGCGTGCCGGCGCAGCGCGCCGCCGACCTCACGCGTGGCGAGGATCTTGTTGACGATGTACTCCGCCTGCGAGGCGGCATCCTCGAGCGAGACATAGATGGGCTTCTGCTGCGCTTGACGCATCCCGAGCAAAGTCTTGCGATGCTGGCGTGCGCCCTCGGACATCAGCGCATTCGCCACGTCGAGAATCGGCTGCGTGGAGCGGTAGTTCTGCGACAGCACCACCGTGTCGGCCTTCGGCTTGAAGCGCTCGGCGAAGCCGAGAATGTTCTCGACCGCCGCGGCACGGAACGAATAGATCGCCTGCGCATCGTCGCCCACCACGGTCACGCCGGCGCCGTCGGGCTTGAGCGCCTGGATGATCTCGCTCTGCAGCGAGCTCGTGTCCTGGTATTCATCGACGAGCACGTGCTCGAAATTTGCGGCGAGACTCTGCGCCAGCGCCGGGTTCTTCATCATGCCGTGCCAGTAGAGCAACAGATCGTCGAAGTCGAGGACGTTGTTCTTCTGCTTGCGCGCGACGTATTCACGATAGATCTTGGTGAGGTCTTGCTCCCACTCGCGCACCCAGGGAAACTGTTCCTCGAGGGTCTGCTTGAGGGAAAGACGCGTATTCACGCGATAGCTATAGATCGCGAGACACGCATCCTTGCGCGGAAAGCGCTTTTCTTTGCTCGAAAAACCCAGCTCGTGACGGATCACGTCCATGAGATCGGCCGCATCGGCGCGGTCGAGCACCGTGAAATTGGGATTCAAGCCGACGTGCTTGGCGAACGAGCGCAAGATGCGGTTGCCCACCGAATGGAACGTGCCGGACCACGCGAGGCGCGACTGCACACTGCGATCACCGAGCTTGCCGCGATCCGACATCACGGCCGTGACGATGCTTTGCGTGCGACGAATCATGTCCTGCGCCGCGCGCCGCGTGAACGTGAGCATGAGGATGCGCGCGGGGTCGACGCCGTTCAGGACGAGGTGGGCCGTGCGATGCGCAAGCGTATTGGTCTTACCGGTGCCGGCACCCGCGATGATCAGCAGCGGGCCGGACTGCACGCCCTTGTCCTTGACGGGCGTGCCATGCGTGGCAGCGCGCCGCTGCTGCGGATTGAGCGCATCGAATGCCGAGGTCGTCTTCGCCTTCATCATATCGAAAATATACCGGTGAACTGTATGGATATCCAGATAACAATAGGCGTCGACTCTGAGCATGGCGCGGTTAGGGCGCCCGGCGCGAGGAGACAGGTCACAGCGGCGAGGATTGCAGGGCGGAAAGGAGCGCTTCGAACGCGTCGGGCGCATCGCTCTGAAATACGAAGCGTGGCCCTTGGAGCTCGAGAAATGCGGGCGGCTCGCGGGCGGATCGCTCGAGCTCCTCGGCCGGCATCAGGGCATCGAGATGGCCGGCGTGGCGGGTGCGGGCCGTGAAGCGGCGCACGATTTCCGCGGGGTCGGCGCAGCACCAGATCTGCAAGGCGCAGGCGCCGCTCGCGCGCAGCACCGGCGCGAGCCCCGGCACGTTCACGGCACGCCAGTTGCCCTCGACGATGCACGATTGACCCAGCGAGAGTTGGCGCTCGGCGAGGTGTACGAGGGTCGTGAAGCTCGCCTCGCTCAAGCGGCGCGACCAGGCGCGATCGCCCTGCCCGAGCGCCTCGAACAGCGCCTCCTTCACGTCATCCTTGCAGAACACCGGCACTGACCAGTGCAGCCCCAAACGCCGCGCAAGCGTCGTCTTGCCGCTGGCGGGACTCCCTAGGATGATGGCCAGTTTCGCTGTTTGACTCATGAGGTACACCATGTTGAAACCAACGACGGCCGCCAGCAACCCGGTGCACCGCGGCCGCGTGATCGCGGTGTCGACCGAGACGCTCCGCTATGCGAACGGGCGCGAATACGAGATCGATTTCGTGCGTCACCCGGGCGCGGCCGCGGTGGTGGCCCTCGACGATGCCGGCCGGGTGTGCCTGGTGCGCCAGTACCGGCACGGGATCGAGGATTTCATGTGGGAGATTCCCGCTGGAAAGCTCGACCCGGGCGAGGCGCCGGAGGTGTGCGCGGTGCGCGAGCTGGCGGAGGAAACGGGCGTCGCGGCGCGGCGCTGGACACCCCTCGGCCTGTACGTGCCGGCGCCCAGCATCTTCACGGAAGTAATCCATCTATACCTCGCCAGGGAGCTCGATCTGGGCGCCGCGGCGCCGGATCCCGACGAGGAGCTGGAAGTGCAATGGCTGCCCTTCGGGCAGGTCATGGGGCGCATCCAACAGGGGGAATGGAACGACGGCAAAACCGCCATGGCGCTGCTGCGGGCCCAATATCAGCTACAACTGTGACCGTCCGCTGCTTTTTCGAGCTATTCGTTTGACATGGAGTCAAACTCCTTTAAAAAGGAGATCATGAACTCCGGTGATCCCAAAAAACGTCCCGGCGGCGGCTCCGGTAACGAGGGCTCCCGCGACTCGTCCGCGGACACGACGCGGACCACCTTTGAGGCGAAGAAGGAGAGCGGCCGCGTGCAATTCGACGAACGCGGCAACGCGATCTGGGAATGGGCGGTCAGCACCGGGGCCTTCGGCCGCGAGGTTTCGACCGAGCGCATGAAGAAGCTGGAGAATCCGGGTCTGTCGCTTGCCGACGATGCACCCACGCCATTCGACAAGGTGAAGCCCAACCCGCAAGGCGTGGTGAAGGGCTACAACCCCTACGACAGCGGCAAGCTCGCCCGCAGCGGCCCGCCGCCGAAGAAGAAGGATCTAAAGAAGCTCAGCGACTGGCTGCAGCTGAAGAAGCAGGCCGAGAACAAAGGGCCCGGGGACGACGAATAGGCCGCGCAGGCGCACCGCGCAGGCGGGCGGTGAGAATCACGAGATCGCGTAGTGGAGCTTCGCCGAGCTTCCCAGACGATAGAACTTGCGCAGCTCGCGCACCAGCGGCTCGACCTTGGCGGTCCCCCGGCTCACGAAGCGGCGCTCCAGGCGCCGACAGAAATTAGCCGCGCTGCGATGCGCCGTGCGGTAGCGATCGAATTGCTCGGGCTCGAGGCGGGCATCGAACTCGACCCGATCGAAGAGCCGCGCATGCACTTGGGTCGGATAGCTGCCTCCCTGCTGCCAGCTCAACAGAAAAACCGTCGCAGCGTACTTGTCCACCTCCGCTTGGCATTCGAGCTCCAAAAGCGAGACCGGCGCGTCGCACCCGAGGCGCCAGATCGAATAGAGGAAGTGGCTGACGCCCTCGAGAGCCGTGCAGTAATCGGCGAGATTTTCCTCGGTCAAGGCGCCGAGCGGATCGGAGGCCTCCAGCCGGGCGAGCACGGCCGGATCGATGTACAGGGCGACGCCCGCGCCGTCGGACGTCTCGGCGAGGAGCAGCTCCTCGTCGGGCTCGCGTCGGTCGTTCACGGGCACGACACCGGCGAGCGTACGGCGATCCGTCACCAGGAAATCGTAGACGTCATGCTCGACTTGCAGGTCGTAGAGACGACCCAGCAGCGCTTGCAGGCCTCGCAGCACCACGGCTAGTGCCGGACGCCGAGACCGCCTTGCCGCACCGGCCGTACTCCGAGTCGATTGAGCAGCCCGTGAGCCCGCGCGCTGCCCGTCTTCATCCAGATCTCGTAGAGGCGCAGGATGTCCGCGTCGGAGTGCACGTAAGACATCTCGCTCACCTCGTTCAGAGCATCGACGAGGCCCTGGAACTTCTGCGCGAGCTCGGCGTAGATAGCGCCGATCGCGCGGCTCGATGCCGAGCGCTGCATGGAATCGGCGAGCGAGCCGTAGGCATTGCCGCCCATGGCGATGTGATAGTCGATGTCGATGAGCTTGCGCGCGAAGCTGCGCGCGAAGAATCCGGCGATGAATAAAGACACATCGCCGAGGCGCTGCAGCGCGCGCTGGCGCGCGGCGGCACTCGGCGCATCGAGCGCTTCGGCCAGCATATGCGCCAGCGGCCTGATGCGCAGGCCTTCCGGAGTCTTCTCGTAGAGCGCGTCGGCGCGCGAGAACATGGTGAGCAGGTTGACGACGTACTGCTCGGACTGCTCCTCGATCTCGAGATTTTGACGCTCGGTCGCTTCGTGAAAGGCGTCACGAAAAAATTCACGCAACGAGCTGACCGCCACCAGTGACCCGTCTCGCATAGCTTGCATGCAATTTCCTTTCGCAATGAGACCGATACCATCCTATCGGTTTCGCAGGCGCGGAGTGAAGTGAGAAAGTGCGAACTGCAGTCAGAAAACACCGACAAAACCAGTGTTTTTATTGTCAGCAGACGGCGTCGTAGGCTGCTAAGCGCGCCGTGCGCCGCGACGGTGCTAGAGAATCTCCGCGAGCGTCGAAATGGTGCGCGCAGGCGGCGCGAGCGCGAGCGGCCAGCTGCGCGCATCGCGATTGAGCCACGCCGTTTGCATGCCCGCTTGCCGCGCGCCGACGACGTCGGTGATCGGATCGTCGCCGACGTGCAGGATCTCTTCCGCGGGCACGCCCGCCATGTCGCGCAACGCCGCGAAGATGCGCGCATCGGGCTTGGCCGCACCCGCGGCGATCGCGCTCACGTGCCCATCGAAGAACGCGCCGAGGCCGCAGCGCTGCAGATCTGCATTGCCGTTGCTCAACGCGAACAGCCGATAACGCGTCCGCAACCGCTCGAGCGCCGGACGCACGTCGTCGTAGAACTCGACGCGATTGCGCGCGGCGAGGAAAACTTCGAGCGCTTCCTCGCAGGCGGACTCGGCGTAACCGGCGCCGGTGAATTGCGCGGCGAGCGCGCGCCGGCGCAAGAAGGTGAGGTCGTGGCTTTGCTCGGGGAACTGCGCGGCGATCTTGGCGCGCAGCGCGCGCATGCTGCCGACGCTGTGGCCGTGCATGGTGCGCGGATAACGCTCCTCCAGCCACTCCTGCAGAGCCGCCTCGGCCGCCGCGAGCACCGGCGCGACGGGCCACAAGGTGTCATCCAGGTCGAGGCTGATCACGCGCGTCGCGCTCATGTGACGATTCTGCCTGCGCTGCGGCTACAATTGCAGCTTCGGGAGAGGGGAAAGGGAAAATGGAGAACAAAATGCGCGTGCATCGTGTGATTTTGGCCCTGGCATTTTGCGCCGCCGGCGCGGCCGGCGCCCGCGCGCCGAGCCCTGCCGCGTTGCCGCCGCTTAACGTGCAGGATCTGGTGCGGCTCGCGCGCGTGTCCGAGCCCGCCGTATCGCCGGACGGCAAGCGCGTCGCCTACGCCCTGCGGACGACCGACATCGACGCCAACAAAGGACGCACCGCCCTTTGGCTGCTCGATATCCGCAAGCGCAACGCCGCGGCCGTGCGGCTCACCGATCTGGCGGCCAACTCGAGCGCGCCCGAATGGAGCGCCGATGGGCGCTTCCTCTACTATCTGTCGAATCGCAGCGGCTCGAGCCAGGTGTGGCGGCTCAGCCCGGGGAACGACCCGACCAGCGAACCCACCCAGGTCACGAATCTGCCGCTCGAGGTCGGCTCCTTCCGGGTGTCGCCGAAGGGCGATCGCGTCTTTGTGACCATGGACGTGTACCGGGACTGCGCGACGCTCGCCTGCAGCAAGCAACGGCTGGATAGCGACGCGCGCTCCAAGCAGCACGGAGTGCTCTACGACCGCATTTTCGTGCGTCATTGGGATACGTGGAGCGACGGCCGGCGCTCGCAACTCTTCTGCCTCGCGCTCGAGCCATCAGGCACTGCGAGCGGGACGCCGGTCAATCTCACCGAGGGACTCGACGGCGACGTACCGGCGAAGCCCTTCGGCGACCGCGCGGACTACGCCGTGAGTCCCGACGGTCAGAAAGTGGCGTTCTCGATCCGCGTGGTCCCGGTCGGCGAGCCTTGGTCGACGAATTTCGACATCTACCTGGTGCCCGCCGCGGGCGGCACGCCCCGCAACTTGACCGCCGACAATCCAGCCTGGGACGGTCAACCGGCTTTTTCACCGAGCGGCACGACCCTCGCCTACGCCGCCATGGACCGGGCGGGATACGAGTCCGATCGCTTTCACCTGGTGCTCCTCGATCTGCAGAACGGCGTGAAGCGGCCGCTCACCGAGAACTGGGACCGGTCGATTCAAAGCTTTGCGTGGTCCCGCGACGGCAAGAGCTTGTTCGCGACCACGGATCACCTCGGCCAGCACCCGCTGTGGGCCATCGATGCCGCCACCGGCAGGGCGTCCGCGATCACCGGCGACGGCCAGGTCGAGGCGTTCAGCGTAGGTCCGCAGCGCGTGGTCTATGCGCACAGCGATCTGGCCCATCCGGCCGATCTATACGCGGTCGCCCTCGACGGCGGCAAGCCCACGCAGCTCACGCATCTGAACGACACCGAACTCGCCGCGCGCGCGCTCGGGGACTATCGGCAATTCACTTTCGCCGGCGCGAACGGCGACAACGTCTTCGGCTACGTCGTCAAGCCGCCGAACTTCAAACGCGACCGGACCTATCCGGTGGCGCTGCTAATTCACGGCGGGCCCGAAGGGAGCATGGCGAACGAATGGCACTGGCGCTGGAATGCGCAGACGTTCGCGGGCGGCGGATACGGCGTGGTAATGATCGATTTCCACGGGTCCACCGGCTACGGACAAGCCTTCACGGACGCGATCCGCGGCGACTGGGGCGGCAAGCCGCTCGAGGATCTCCAGCTCGGCCTCGCGGCTGCCCTCAAGCAAAATCCGTGGCTCGACGGGGAGGACGCCTGCGCGCTCGGCGGCTCCTACGGCGGGTTCATGATCAATTGGATCGCAGGGCACTGGCCGGACCGCTTCAAGTGCCTGGTGTCCCACGATGGCATCTTCGACAACCGCGGCATGTATTACGCCACCGAGGAGCTGTGGTTTCCCGAATGGGAGATGGGCGCTCCGGAGTACGAGGATCCCGCCGCGTATGCGAAGTTCAACCCGATGGATTCCGTGTCGAAATGGAAGACGCCGATGCTCGTCATCCACGGCCAGCTGGACTATCGCATCCCCTATAGCCAAGGTCTCAGCGTGTTCACCGCCCTGCAGCGCCGCGGCATACCGAGCGAGCTTCTGTACTTCCCCGACGAGAACCACTGGGTGCTCAAGCCCGCGAACAGCATTCAGTGGTACGACACGGTGCTCGCATGGCTGAATCGCTGGACCGCGCGCTGACCGGCCCGCGGCGCGCCGCCGGTCATGCGTCGCTCAGCGTGCGCCCCGGACTGGGCGTCCCCCTCACGCTTCCAGGCCCCGCCAGGCAGCGGGATAGTCGGCGCCGAGCTTCAAGATGCGCTCGAGGACGTTCGGGTAGGGCATGCCCGCGGTCAGCGCAGATTGCGCGAAATCCTCCGCCGCGGAGAGGTTCGGATTCGCGTTCGCCTCGAGGACGTACAGCGACCCGTCGGCCTTCAGCCTGAAATCCATGCGCGCGTATCCGGTGAGGTGCAAGGCGCGGAAGATGCGCCGCGAGAGCTGCTCGAGCCGCGCGAGCACGTCCTCGGGAAGATCCGCCGCCGCCGCGGTGGTGATGCCGTACTTGCGCTGATAATTGCGGTCCCACTTCACCTTGCGCGTGGCGATCGCCGGATGGCCCTGGGGCAGCGAGCCGAAGGTCATTTCCCACACCGGCAACACCTTGAGACGCTCGTTGCCGATCACGCCCACATAGAGCTCGCGCCCTTCGATGTACTCCTCGACCAGCGCATCGGCGTGGGTCTGCTCATGGATGAACGCGATGCGTTCCTTGAGACCGCGCTCGTCCGTGACGACCGAGGCATGCGCGATGCCGAGCGAGGCATCGTCGGTGGAGGATTTGACGAACATCGGGAATCGCAAGCGCTTCGGCAGTCGCGGCGTGCGGCCGCGCGGGAACACCACGAACTGCGGGGTCGGCACGCGGTGATAGGAGAGCAGCTGCTTGGAGAGCACCTTGTCCCGCGAGAGCAGCATGCCGCGCGGGTTGCAACCGGTGTAAGGCTGGTGCAGAAGTTCGAGAAAGGCGACGACGTGCTGATCGTAGGTCACGATCCCGTCGAACTCCTCGAGCAGGTTGAACACGATGTCCGGCTTCCACTCCAGGATCGCGCGGCGCAAGTCCATGAGGTTGTCGTCCACGCCGAGCGGCATCACCTCGTGGCCGGCTGCCTTGAGGTGCGAGATGACGTCGTATTCGGTGCGCCACTCGTCGATTTCCTTCTCGGGAACGCCGCGCAGGGACGCAGGCGGCACGAGCGTTGCGTGCACCAGCACCAGCGCACGCAGCCTCTTCATAGCAACACGCGCGGCAGCTGGCGCTCCTCGTAGGACTCCGCGAGCCGGGCGATGACCCACAACAAGTGCGGTTTGAGCTCGCGCCTGCTGCCGCGCAGATACAGACCGAGCGCCTCGCAGCGCGCGATCATGAGGCGCAGTACCTGGTGCACCAGATACTCACTGAAGGCGCCGGAGCGCAGGATCTTGAGCCGCAGGTCATTGCGCATCTCGCGCAGCACGCTCGCCGCCCTGGGTGCCGCGGAGGAGCGCGGCGCGGTGGTGAACACCTTGAGCAGCAGCTCATCGGCACCCGAGCGGCGCGGCAGGCGATAGCGCGTGAGCTTGCGCTCGTAGTGCTGGCGCAGCGTCGAGGACTCCTCGGCGATATCCTCGATCCGGCTTCGATCGGTCACCTTGGGCCGCGCCTCTCCGATCTCGGCGGCGAGCTCGTCGATGAACTCGAGCTTGGCGAAGGCGGGCCATCCCTCGTATTCGCGCCGCCAGGCGGACCGCGGCTTCAGCCATACCGCAAACGTCTCGGCAAAATCCTCGGTGGGATGGGCCTGGGCATACCACGCGCCGAGGTGCTGCACGAACCGCCGGCTGCCGGGCCGCGGCCGGTACGTGTCCGGATAGGGGAGCGAGGCCGGCCCGAACACTTCGCGCCAGCCGCGGCGGCGGCGCACTCGATAGGCCGAGTCGATGGCATGCCCGGTCTCGTGGCGCAGGATACGCATCAGCCAGTTGCGATTGCCGCCCTCCACCTCGCGCATGAAGCGCCGTTCGATCCGCGCGAGCCGCTGATGCGCCAGGTAGAACGGAACCGCAATACCGGGGATGCCGTCCGGGGAGAACCACTCCTGGGCGAGCCAGCAATGGGGTCGAAAGCGGATGCCGCGCGTGGCGAGCTCATCGTAGAGCCGTCCGATCGCTCTCTCGAGCTCCGTGCCGGCGATGGTCAGCTTCAGGTCGCAGAAGCGCAGGCTCAGGAGCTGATCGTCGGAGAGCGTCTCCCAGGCATAGTGAGAGGACGCGCGGCGCCCGCGCCGACGTGCCGGCGATAATGAGGTTTTCGACATATGGCCGATGCCTGAGACGATCCTACGGTCCCTGGCGACGATTTAACTACAAAACCGCCTCCAGCGCGCTACGGGGCCGCGGCGGACGCGGCGCGCAAGGCGTCCAGGCCCGCAAAGTCGAACAGCGCCGGGTCGGCAAGCTGGGAGGGTGCCACATTCTGCAGGCTCGAGAAGATCGACTCGAGGCGGCCGGGGAACTTCCGCTCCCATTCCCCCAGCATGGCCTTCACCGCCACGCGCTGCAGATGGCTTTGCGAGCCGCACAGCGTGCAGGGGATGATGGGAAAGTCCCTCACCGCCGCATAGCGCGCGATGTCGCGCTCCGCCACGTAGGCGAGCGGGCGGATGACGATGTGGCGGCGATCCTCGCTCAACAGCTTCGGCGGCATGGCCTTGAGGCGGCCGCCGAAGAACATGTTCAAAAACAAGGTCTCGATCAGGTCGTCGCGATGGTGACCGAGCGCGATCTTGGTGATGCCGTTCTGCGCCGCATACCGGTACAGCGCGCCGCGCCGTAGGCGCGAGCACAGCCCGCACATCGTTTTGCCCTCCGGGATCACGCGCTTTACCACGGCGTAGGTGTCTTGCTCGATGATATGGAAAGCCACGCCCAGCCCCGACAGGTAGTCGGGCAGGACGTGCGCCGGAAAACCCGGCTGCTTCTGGTCGAGATTCACGGCGATCAGGTCGAAGTGCACCGGCGCGTTGCGCCGCAAGCTCAAGAGCACGTCGAGCAGCGTGTAGGAGTCCTTGCCGCCGGACAGGCACACCATGACCCGATCGCCCGCGGCGATCATGCCGAAGTCCGCAATGGCCTTGCCCGCGGCGCTGCGCAGCTGCGCTTCGAGCTTCTTGAAATTGTTCGAGGTCCGGAGCTCTGGTCGAGCCGCGCCGGCGGCACTCACGGTGCTTCCAGGTATTTGGCTTCCAAGTAGCGCAGGTAGGCCGCGGCGGTGAGCGGCTTGCCGGTGGCCCGCTTGATGAGCTCCTGGACGGGCAGGCGCGCGCCGACGCCGTGCACGTTCTCCCGCAGCCAATCCATCACGCCGCCGAACTGGCCGGCGGCGATCTCCGCGTCGAGCGAGGGCCGCTCGGCGCGCAATGCCTCGTTGATCTGGCCCGCGATCACGGCGCCGAGTGCGTACGAGGGGAAGTATCCGAAATGTCCCACCGCCCAGTGAATGTCCTGCAGGCAGCCGT
>Ga0208488_1000031_pt1 | contig 14128 bp, 11 predicted proteins | sample MicForSoiSWNC1_O_FD_187994 | JGI IMG/M metagenome (GOLD analysis project Ga0208488, IMG submission 187994) | Forest soil microbial communities from Harvard Forest Long Term Ecological Research site in Petersham, Massachusetts, USA - MetaG HF001... | ecosystem: Environmental > Terrestrial > Soil... | reverse complement strand
CGCCCGCCTGTACGTCGCCGTGGGCTCGAGCGAGCCCGAGTCGGCCCGCGATCCGGGCTATGGCTGCTGCACGTTTCGCGGCAGTGTCGCGGCGCTCGACGTCGCGAGCGGCCATGTCGAATGGAAGAGCTATCTGGTGGGCGAGGAGGCGCGGGCCGTGAGCACCCCCGCCGGCGGCGCCCCGCGCTTCGCGCCGGCCGGTGTCCCCGCCGTGGCGGCGCCCACCGTGGATGTGGTGAGGAGCCTGTTGTACGTCGCAACTGGGGACTCGGCCGACCCGGAGCGGCCGCAACCCCTGGCCGATGCCGTGCTCGCGCTCAGCCTCGCGGATGGCAAAGTGCAGTGGTCCCGGCAGCTTTCGGCGCCGCAGGCGGGCCTCGAGCGTCTCGAGGGCCCGCCCGTGCTGCGCACTCCCGCGACGGGCCGGGAGACGATCCTCGCGAGCCAGCGCTCCGGCATGGTCTACGCCCTCGATCCCGAGCACGCGGGCGAGGTGCTCTGGCAACTGCAAGCGGCCGCGCCCGACGCGCCGGGCGGCATCGCACCGGGTGCGGCCGCGGATCACCGCAGTCTCTACGTCCCGCTCTCGGGACTCGCAGCACAGCCGCCTAATGAGGCGGGGAGCCTTACCGCCCTCGACACCAAGGCCGGAACGAGGCGCTGGCACATCGCGTCGCCCACACCGGCGTGCAGCTGGGGAGAGGCGACCGCGTGCTCGCACGCGCAAGCGCAACCGGTCACGGTGATTCCCGGCGCCGCTTTCTCGGGCTCGATGGATGGGCACCTGCGGGCTTATTCGACCATCGACGGCAAGATTCTCTGGGACTATGACACGGCCAAGGATTACCGCACCGTGAATCAGATCAACGCCAGCGGCGGTTCCCTGCGCGCGGGCGGGCCGATCATCGTGAACGGCGTCGTGTATGTGAATTCCGGCGTCGCCGATCAGGGGCAGCCGGGCAACGTGCTTCTCGCCTTCTCGGTGAACGGCCAATAAGTAAGTGAAAGGATGAAACCGATGCGTCTGTTCTCGGGGATGGTATTTCTCGGGCTGCTCGCGATGGGCGCGCCGCTGCCCGCACGCGCAGCTGCGCATGCCGCGAGCGAGCCGCCGGCCATCGAGAACTCCGTGGTCAAGATCTTCGCCACCATGCGCTATCCGGATCCGTTCAAGCCCTGGACCAAGCAGGCGCCCACGGAAGTGAGTGCCTCCGGTGTGGTCATCGAGGGCAAGCGCATATTGACCAACGCTCACGTGGTGCTCTACGCCACGCAGGTGCAAGTGCAGGCCAACGCCACGGGCGACAAGCTGCCGGCGACCGTCGTGGCCGTCGCGCCCGGCATCGATCTGGCGGTCCTGCAGCTCGACGACGCCGGCTTTTTCGACACGCATCCGGCGCTGCCGCGCGCGAGCGAGCTGCCGCGGATCAAGGATGCGGTGCTCGCCTACGGCTTTCCGACCGGCGGTACCTCGCTATCCATCACGAAGGGCATCGTGTCGCGCATCGAGTTCGTCTCTTACAACTTTCCGGTGTCGGGGCTGCGCATCCAAGTCGATGCCGCGATCAATCCCGGCAACAGCGGCGGCCCCGCGATCGCCGGCGACAAGATGATCGGCCTCGCCTTCTCGAAGCTCGGCGGCGACACGCAGAACATCGGCTACATCATCCCCAACGAGGAAGTGGAGCTGTTTCTCAAGGACATCGCCGACGGCCGCTACGACGGCAAGCCGGCGATGTACGACGACTTGCAGACGCTCGAGAATCCCGCGTTGCGCGAGTATTTGAAACTCGATAAATCGGTCGAGGGCATGATCGTGCACCGACCCTACAAGGAATCCGCGGGCTATCCCCTCAAGGAGTGGGACGTGATCACGCACATCGGCGACACGCCCATCGACAACCAGGGGATGATCAAGCTCGACAAGGATCTGCGTGTGCACTTCGCCTATAAAGTCCAGCACGTCGCCAAAAACGGCGTGCTGCCGCTCACCGTGGTGCGCTCCGGCAAGGTGGAGAAGATCGAGCTTCCCGTGTCGACCGAGCGTCCGACACTGGTCGGCGACCTGCACGGCAACTATCCGTCCTACTTCATCTACGGGCCCATGGTGTTTTCGACCGCCACCTGGCAGTTCATCTCCGGTTTGGAGAGCAGCCCCGGCACCGTGCGCGCTCTGGGGTTCGCGAGGAGCCCGTTGATCACGCGCGCGATCGATCCGCCCGACGAGGAGCACCAGGAGCTGGTGGTCGTGTCCTCGCCGTTCTTTCCGAACAAACTGGTGAACGGTTACTCGAGCCCGGCAGGCTCGGTGGTGAGCTCCGTCAACGGTACGCACATCAAGAGTCTCGCGCACCTGGTGGCGGTGCTACGCGACCTCAAGGATCCGTTCGTCACCTTCGAGTTCGACCAAAGAGGCGGCGAGGGGCTGGTGTTCTCGAGAACTGCGATGACTGCCGCCACGGACGACATTCTCACCGACAACGGCGTGCGCGCTCAGGGCTCGCCCGACATGCTTGCGATCTGGCAGGGCAAGGCGCCGAACTAACCAGTCTCAACCGCCGCAACTATCGCCTCGTACACCCGATCGAGATCGTCCTCCGTGACGCAATAGGGCGGCATCACATACACCGTGTTCCCGAGCGGCCGCAGCAGCACCTCGCCCTTCTGAAACGAAGCCGCGAGCCGCGGTCCCAGCGCGGCTAGATAGCCGCCATCCGGAGCGCGCACATCCAGCGCCGCGATCGTGCCCGTCTGGCGCACCCGCTCGAACCGGGCATCGTCCCGGAAGCGTTCGAGCCGCTTCGCCTGCATCGCTGCCAGCGCCGCGATGCGCGCACGCACGGGCTCCGACTCCCAGATTTCCAGATTGGCGAGTGCCGCCGCGCAAGCAATCGGATTGGCCGTGAACGAGCTCGAGTGGAAGAACGTGCGCCGCCGGTCCTTCGCGTAATGCGCGGCGAAAATTTCCCGGCGGCAGAGCGTCACGGCGAGCGGCAGCGACCCGCCGGTAAGGCCCTTCGAGTAGCACGCGATGTCCGGTGCAACGCCGGCCTGCTCACAAGCAAACATACTGCCGGTCCGGCCCCAGCCCGTCATAACCTCGTCGGCGATGAACAGCACGCCGTGGCGCGTGCAGATCTCGCGGAGCTGCGCGAGCACGGCCGGCGGATACATGAGCATGCCGCCGGCGCCGAGCACCAGCGGCTCGACGAGCAGCGCGGCGGCTTCACTACCCCGGCAATGAGCCTCGAGCGCTTCGAACGTGAGACTTTCGCGTCCCGCGGCTGGAAACGGAATGCGTGCGACATCGAACAGCAGCGGCTCGTAGGTATCGGTGAACGGCCCGCGCTCGCCCACCGACATGGCGCCGACCGTGTCGCCGTGATAGCTGTGCTCCATGACGAGGATGCGATGGCGCGGCTCGCCGCTATGCCGCCAGTAGCCGAGCGCCATCTTGAGGGCGACTTCGACGCTCGTCGAGCCGCTGTCGGAGAAGAACACGTGCACAAGTCCCCGCGGCACGACTGTCAGCAGTTTCGCGGCGAGTCTTTCGGCCGCCTCGTGTGTGTACTCCGCGAAGATCACCTGGTCCAGGGTCTCTGCGGCCGCGCGAATGGCGGCAACGATGCGCGGGTGGCGATGGCTGTGGGTGATCACCCACCAGGACGAGATCGCGTCGATGATGCGCCGGCCATCCGCGGTGAAGATATACGCCCCTTCGGTGCGCACCGCCGTCGGCAGGCTCGGCCGCAGCGCATGCTGCGTGAACGGGTGCCAGATGATCGAGCCGCCATCCCCGCTCAAGTCAGGCTCTGCTGCGCGAACGACTCGCGCTCGAACGCTTGCGTGAACGCGGCCGCCAGCGCCGCCGGTGTCAGCGGATCGAGCTGCGGCAAGCGCCCGAGTACGGGCACCTTCCCGAGCGACCCGATGATGCGCTCGTTTTCGGCATGCGCCTCGCCCACGAACGCGACGCCGAGCAACGGAATCGCCCGCCGGCGCAGCGCCTCGATCGAGAGCAGCGTGTGATTGATGGTGCCGAGACGCGTGCGCGCGCACAGCACCACCGGCGCGCCCCAGCGGGCGATGACGTCGATCAGGAGCATCCGCCGCGTGAGCGGCACCATGAGTCCACCCGCCCCTTCGACGATGAGAGTCCGATCCGAGGGCGGCAACACCAGTGCGTCCGGGTCGATCTCCACACCGTCGATCTCGGCAGCGAGGTGGGGCGAGGCAGGCGTGTGCAACGCCCAAGCCTCCGCGAGCACCCGGTCAGGCGGCAGCTCCGCGAGGCGCCGCACCGTCTCTGCGTCGGTCTCACCCGCAAGGCCGGCCTGCACCGGCTTCCAATACGTCCCCTCGAGCAATCGCGTGAGCCCCGCGCAGAACACCGTCTTGCCGACGTCGGTGTCCGTGCCCGTGACCACGATGGCCGAGCTCATGCCGCCCGCGCGTCCCGCTCCGCGGCGAGCGCCGCGAACAGAGCCGCCACGGCCTGCGCGTCGACGTTGAGCGTGATTGAGATGCGCAGCCGCGCCGTTCCCATCGGCACCGTGGGCGGACGTATCGCGCGCACGTCGAAGCCGCGCCGCTGCAGACCCGCGGCGAGCGTCAGGGCCGCTCGATCATCGCCGACGATGACCGGGAGAATCTGCGAGCCGGTGGGCGTCGCGGCCCCGCTCGCAAGCGCAGCGCGCGCGGCCGCCGATACCAGATCCGCGAGCCTCTGGCGCCGTTCCGGCTCGTCTCTGAGGATCTCGAGCGCCTCGAGCGCCGCCACGGCCATCAACGGCGATGGCGCGGTCGAGTAGATGAAGGGCCTGCAGCGGTTGACGAGGAAGTCGCACAGCACGCTCGGTCCCGAGATGAGCGCCCCCGCGCCGCCGAGGGCTTTGCCGCAGGTATGCAGCGCGATCACGTTGTCGCGCCCCTCCAGGCTCGCGGCGAGGCCGCGGCCATCGGGCCCGTAGATCCCGGTGGCATGCGCTTCGTCGATGAGCAGCATCGCATCGTGCCGCTCGGCAACTGCGACGAGGTCATCGAGCGGTGCGCGGTCGCCGTCCATGCTGTAGAGACTCTCGACGGCCAGCCAGACGCGTCCCCGTCCGCCGCCCTCGCGCCACGTACGCATCGCCTCCTCGAAGGCCCCCGCGTCGTTGTGTGCGGCCTGGGTGACTTGTGCGCGGCCCGCGCGCGCGCCTTCGTGCGCGCTCGCGTGCACCAGCGCGTCGAGGATGAGCAGATCGCCCCGTTGCGGCAGCGTCGACAGCAGCGCGTAGTTCGCGGCATAGCCGCTGCCGAAGAACAGCGCCCGCTCCGCGTGAAAGAACGCAGCCGCCCGCGCTTCGAGCGCCTCGTGCTCCGGCGCATTGCCCCGCAACAGCCTCGATCCCCCCGCGCCCACGGGTGTGCCGCCTGCGATTGCGGCCGTCACCGCGCCGGCGAGGCGTGCTGAGGCCGCGAGGCCGAGGTAATCGTTCGACGTGAAGTCGAGCCCTTGGCGCGGGGCGAGCGAGCGCAAGCGGCTCGCGTCGGCCAGCTCATCGAGCGACGCCTGATAGGACGCGAGACCGGCGGCGGTCACGGGCGTGACGGTTCCAGCGGCTTCAAGCCCAGGCGCCGGAACAACGCGCCGTCGTGATCCTCGCTCGGGTTGTCCGCGGTGAGCAGCGTATCGCCGACGAAAATGGAATTCGCGCCCGCAAAAAAGCACAGCGCCTGCAGCTCATCGCTCATGGCCGTGCGTCCCGCCGACAGCCGCACCATGGAGGTCGGCATGAGGATGCGGGCGAGCGCGATGGTGCGCACGAACTCGATCGGGTCGAGCGGCGGTGCCGCGGCGAGCGGCGTCCCCGGAATCGGAATCAGCCGGTTGATCGGCACGCTTTCCGGCGGCTCGGGCAGATTCGCGAGCGCGACCAGAAAGGCCACGCGATCGACCGCGTCCTCGCCCATGCCGACGATGCCGCCGCAGCACACTTTCATTCCCGACTCGCGCACGTGCTTCAGGGTGTCGATCCGGTCGGCCCAGCTGCGCGTCGTGGCCACCTGGCCGTAATAGCGCTCCGAGGTGTCGATGTTGTGGTTGTAGTAGTCGAGGCCCGCTTGCGCGAGTCGCTGCGCATCGCCCTCCGTCAGCATGCCGAGCGTCATGCAAGTCTCGAGTCCCAGCGACTTGACCGCCCCCACCATGGCGGTGAGACGGCCCATGTCGCGTTCCTTCGGCCCGCGCCACGCAGCGCCCATGCAATAGCGGGTCGCCCCCGCGTCGCGCGCCTTGCGCGCCTCCGCCACCACGTCGTCGACTTCCATGAGCTTGGTGGCTCCGACGCCGCCGTCGTGGCGCGCGGATTGACTGCAGTAGCCGCAATCCTCCGGGCACCCCCCCGTCTTGATGCTGAGCAGTCGGCTGCGCTGCACCGCATTTGGATCAAAGTGCAGGCGGTGCACCCCGTGTGCACGAAACAAGAGGTCCGCGAAGGGCGCCTCGTAAAGAGCCTGGGCATCGGCCATGGTCCAGCGCGCCGTCGCGGCCGCGGCCGTGCGCTCGGAAAGCCCGTCAGAGAGGGTGGTACCGATCAATTGAGGAAACCTCCTTTTAGGGGTCGATGAGATCCGCGACTTCGCGCACATCGGCGCGCTTCATGGGGCGCCTGTCCACGGGCGAATACGGCGCCTGGCGGATGCCGTCGATCGGAAACACGGTCGCATCGACCGTGCGGCCGCTCGCCTCGAAGCGCAGCGCCGGATAATTGATGCTGCGCTCGGCATCCATCTTGACGCGCCGCTCGTAGAACTGGTGCGGGACGCCGATCTCGATGAGTCGTATTGCCACCGACTCCGAGCGGTCGGCAAACAGATGCAGGTTGATGTCGCTGTACTCGGTGGCGGTTCCCGTGAGCACCGAGCCGACGAGGCGCGGCTGAAACTCCTCCAGCAGGCGCATGGTATCCAAGGCGATACGCCGTTGCTCCTTGAGCGTGTGGCCGTGGGTCTCGCCGCCGAACAGGCGCTGATGGGCGCGCAGTGCCGCCTCGATCTCGACGTTGGAGGGCAGCACCGATACCTCGTGCACGCCGAGCCGGTCGGCGGCTTTGCGCTTCGCCTGCAGGAAGTCCTCGATGCCGTGCTCGGCCATGATGCGCGCAGCCTCCTGGGCAAGCGCGCGCCGCAGATCTTCCGCCCGCTGGGAGTATCTCTTGGGCATATTCCTAAAAGAGCGGTTTGTCGCCATCGTTCGGATTTTGATTGTTCTGCCCTTCCGGGCTTCCCGGCTTGGGCAACGCCCCATCGATGAATTTCTCCATGATGCCGTTCGGATCGTCCGCGCTTGCGAGCAATCCCGTGTCGGGGGAGATACGCACCGTCACGATGCCGTCCGGCACCGGAACCTTGTGCCGCGGGACGCCGCTGAGCGCCTCGTGCATGAAGAATATCCAGGTCGGCAACGCCGCGCGCGAGCCTTGCTCGAGCTCGCCGAGCGAACGGTCTTGATCGAAGCCGGTCCACACGCTGGCCACGATGTCGGCATTGAAGCCGGAAAACCAGGCATCGTGAGCATCGTTGGTGGTGCCGGTCTTGCCGGCAATGTCGTCGCGCCCGAGCACCAGAGCTTTCATGCCCGTGCCATGCCGGATGACGTCGGCCATCATGTCCGAGAGCAGATAGGCCACTTGCGGGCGGAGGATCTGCGGCGCGAGGTTACGCACCGGAATCAGCGACTTGCCGTCGTGCACGCCCTCATCGAGGAGGCCGTCGCGTGCGCCGGCGGCCCGCGACGCCTGCAGCGGGTGTGCGCTGCCCGCGCCGCGCTCGGCGCCGGGGCCGTTGGTGGGGTTGGCGCCGGTCGCCGCGGCGGTGGCGATGAGGCCGGCCCCGGTGGGCGGACGGCCATCCGCCAGCGCTGCATTCGCCGCGCTCGTCGAGTCGGCACCCGCCGCGCACTGCGCGCAGGCGATCAACGGCTCCGCCTGATAAATCGTCTTGCCGCTCGCATCGAGGATGCGGTCAATGTAGTAGGGGGTCACGCGAAAGCCGCCGTTCGCGAACGCCGCATAGCCGGTGACGACCTGCAGCGGGCTAAGCTCCGCGGTGCCGAGCGCCATGGTCAGATCGTCGGGCACGTGAGTCTTGTCGAAGCCGAAGCGCGTGACGTAGTCGCGGGTGTATTCGACGCCGATGTCGCGCACCAGGCGCACCGAGACGAGATTGCGCGAATGGGCGAGCGCCTCGCGCAGGCGCACGGGACCGAAGAATTCGCCCTCCATCTCTTTCGGCCGCCAGCCGACATCGTTCCCCGCCGTATCGATCACGATCGGCGCATCGATCACCACGCTCGCCGGCGTGTAGCCCTTGTCGAAGGCGGCCGCGTAGATGAAGGGCTTGAATCCCGAGCCGGGCTGGCGCCGCGCCTGCGTCACCCGATTGAATTTGCTCTGGAAGAAGTCGAAGCCTCCGACCAGCGCGACCACGGCACCGTCCTTCGGGTCCATCGCGACGAGGGCGCTCTGCGCCTCGGGCACCTGCACGAACTGCAGCGTCTGGGGGCTGTTGCCGACCGTGTAGATCACGTCGCCACGGCCGAAGATCTCCGCGGCCTGGGCCGGCGACCGATCGGTCTTCTCTTCCGGCAGCTCGCGCCGCGCCCAGGACAACTTCGTCCACGGCAGCGTCACGGAACCCATGTCCTTCACGAATATCTTGGCGCTTTTATCCTCCACCGACTCGACGATCGCGGGCCGCAGACCGCCGACGGCGGGCCGCTGATCGAGCTCGGCTTCGAGGTCGGCGTCGCTCGCACCCTTCGACAGATCGACTTTGTCGGTCGCGCCGCGCCAGCCATGGCGCCGATCGTATTCGAGCAATCCGGTGCGCAGCGCCACGGTCCCCGCTGTTTCGAGCCGCGAGTCGATGGTGGTGAAGACCTGATAGCCGGCGGTATAGACGGCGTCGCCGAACTTGGCCTGCAAATCGTTCCGCACCATTTCGGCGACGTACGGGGCATCCACTTCGATGGAGGGTCCGTGCATGCGGCTCTCCATGGGGCTCGTCTTCGCGGCCTCGTACTCGGCCTGCGTGATATAGCCGAGGTCCCGCATGCGTCCGAGCACATGACCGCGCCGCTGCGTCGCCGCGTCGGGATTCGCGACGGGGTTGACCGCCGAGGGCGCGGCGGGAATGCCCGCAAGCGTCGCCATCTCGGCGATGTTCAGCTGATCGAGGGTCTTGCCGAAGTAAACCTCGGCGGCGGCGGCGACCCCATAGGAGCGCTGGCCGAGGAATATCTTGTTCACGTAGAGGGAGAAGATCTCCTCCTTGGTGAACTCGGTTTCCATGAGGAGCGAGATGTAGACCTCGCTCATCTTGCGCTTCATGTCGCGGCGCGGCGTGAGGAACATGTCGCGCGCCACCTGCATGGTAATGGTGCTCGCGCCCTGGCTGATGCGCCCCGCACGGGCATTGGCGAGCGCCGCACGCAAGATGCCCTCCCAGTCGACGCCGTGATGGCGGAAGAAGCGGTCGTCCTCGGTGGCGAGAAACGCCTGGATCAGCTTCGGCGGCAGGTCCGAATAGCGCACCGGGATGCGCCGCTGCTCGCCGATCGAGGCCATGAGGCGCCCGTCGCGGGTGTACACCCGCAGGGGGACCTGGAGCTGCACGTCACGCAGACTGTCCACTTGCGGCAGCGCGGGCCGCAAGTAGACATAAGCACACACATTTGCGAACGCGATCAGCAAGAACGCAGCAACGAGGCATACGCAAATTCGGGATATGAGAACCAGGTAACGTTTGGCCACAGCAAACCGCTCTAACTTATTGCGCCAACATAGACAAGACTGGCATATTACCGCGGCTTACAAGGGCATACTCATCGAAAGATGAGGACGCAAAGCCACCGGTCTAACGGTTAGAAGCCTAAGACAGCGGGGTTGCCAGACCAAGCTTTCCAAACGCCTAGGGTGCATAGGCGAACAGAGGTCTGAATGAACGGTTTGAGGGAGTTCTCGAGCGGGCTACGAAATCCTCGTAGTTCTCAATTTTGCGACATTCCCCCCTCTCGCGGTGATTACCGTGAGTAGCTTCACGTTCTCATTTAACAGTTTCCTGCTAACTTTGCCGAGCATGGTCAAAGCCCTGCATCGCCCTCCAACGTACTGAGCGAAAAGGAAATTCTAGTGTTCGCGCTTGGCAAAAGATACCGTCCGCTGTTGGGGCTGGACATCACGACGTCGTCGGTGAAGCTCATCGAGCTCACGATGTCGGGTGGACAATACCGCGTCGAGTCCTACGCGGCGGAGCCTACGCCGCACAACGCCATCAATGAGAAGGCCATCGTCGACGCAGAGGCCGTCGGCGAGGCGATCCGACGAGCCGTGAAACGCTCGGGCGCGAAGAGCCGCTTGGCGGCGATCGCGATCTCCGGCGATGCCGCAATCACCAAAGTGATCCAGATGCCGAAGACCCTGGGCGAGCACGAGCTCGAGGGCCAGGTGGAGATGCAGGCAGACCAGTACATCCCCTTCCCGATGGAGGAAGTGAGCTACGACTACCAGGTTGTGGGTCCCTCGGACAAGGATCCCGACATGCTCGACGTGCTGCTCGTGGCGACGCGCACCGAGAACGTGGAGCAGCGCCAGGCGGCCGTGCAGGCCTCGGGCCTGACCGCACAGATCGTCGATGTCGAGGCGTTCGCCCTCGAGAACGCCTGCGCGCTGATGCGCCACCAGATGCCCGACGGCGGCATGGACCGCACCATCGCGGTGGTCGATTTCGGCGCGAGCTCGACGACGTTCAGCGTGCTGCGCGACCTCAAGGTCATTTATACCCGTGACTTTGCCTTCGGCGGGCAGCAGCTCACCGAAGAGATCATGCGTACCTACGGACTCTCCATGGAGGAAGCCGGCCGCGCCAAGAAGGAGGGCGGTTTGCCCAGCAACTACCAGCCCGAGGTGCTCGATCCGTTCATCGACGACATGACTCAGCAGGTGAGCCGCTCGCTGCAGTTCTACCTCGCCTCGGGCAGCGGACGCTCGCAGCCGGACCAGATCCTGATCTGCGGCGGCTGCGCCAACATCTCCGGCGTCGCCGAGGTCATCTCGAGTCGCGTCGGCGTACCTGCCGACAAGGGCGATCCTCTCGGCAACATGAAGGTGTCGTCGAAAGCCAAAGCGCAGGCCGTGGGCCGTGACGCGACGGCCTTGTTAACCGCCTGCGGCCTCGCGCTGCGAAGCTTCGACTGAGGGCCGCCATGCCACGCATAAACCTACTTCCCCACCGCGAACAAGAGCGCAAGCGACGCCGCCGCGAGTTCGGCGCGTTCACGATCGCGGCGTTCCTGGCGGGCGCGGTCGTCGCCGGCGGCGCGAAGGTCGTCTATTTGGGCTGGATCGATGCGCAGAACGAGAAGAACAACGTCCTGAAGAAGGAGATCGTCAAGCTCGACGCCGAGATTGCCGACATCCAGGATCTCGAGAACCGCAAGCAGCGTCTGGTCGCCCGCATGGAGATCATCGAGAAGCTGCAGCGCAAGCGTCCCGAGATCGTTCACCAGTTCGACGAGCTGGTACACACCGTCCCGGACGGCGTGTATCTCACCTCGATCAAGCAGACCGGCAACAAGCTCGAACTCAAGGGCGTCGCCCAGTCGAGCACGCGCGTGTCGACTTTCATGCGCAACATCGACACCTCGACGTGGATGGACAATCCCGAGCTGAGCGTGGTCGAGACGGCCAAGGACTCGCCTACCGGCGGATCGAATTTCACGGTGTTCGCAAACACCGTGGGCGTCAATCTTGAGGAGGGCGGCGAAACCACGGTGAAGAAGGCTGCGAAATGAACTTCCTCGACGAACTTAAATCGCTCGATCCCAAAGATCCCGGTCGCTGGCCCCTGGCGGTTCGCGGTTTCTTCGTGCTCGTGGTTTTCGCGCTCTGCACCGTAGGGTTTTCGTACATGTTCGTGTGGACGGTCGACCGGCCGGTTCTGCAGAAAGCCGAGGCCGATGAGCTCGATCTCCGCACGCAGTTCGAGAACAAGCAGCAGCGCGCGGCAAATCTCGATGCCTACAAGCAGCAGCTCGGGGAGATGGAGCGCAGCTTCGGTGCGATGCTGCGGCAATTGCCCGGCAAGACCGAGGTGCCGAACCTGCTGGTCGATATCTCGCAAACCGGCCTCGCGGCGGGCTTGAGCGAGAAGCTGTTCCAGCCCGGGCCGGAGAAGAGCAACGGGTTCTATGCGGAGCTGCCGATCAAGATCCGGCTGGTGGGCTCTTATCACCAGTTCGGCGCGTTCGTGAGCGGCATCGCGGCGCTGCCGCGCATCGTCACGCTGCACGATATCCAGATCAGTCCGGTTACCGAGAAAGGCGGCGGCAACTACGACAATCTGACCATGGACGTGACCGCGAAGACGTATCGCTACATCGAAGACGAGGGCGCCAAGCCCGCCGCCAAGAAAAAGACAGGAGGCGCGACGTGACAATTAGGATCGGGGATCCCAGCCGGGCTCGGCTGATTTCCGGTGCGCGCATCGTGTGTGCGATCGCGCTCGTCGGCTGCGTGACCGCGGCCTGCTCGGGCGGACAGTCCGATCTGCAGCGGTGGATCGCGGAGACCAAGAAAAAGCCGGGTGGGCGCATCCAGCCGCTGCCCGAGGTCAAGCCCTACGAGAGCTTCGTGTACAGCGCGAGCAACCTGCGCTCGCCGTTCCAGCCCGCGAGCCCGAATCTCGCCAATGGAGGCGGCGTGCGGCCGACCGTGCGGCGCAATCGCGAGTTCCTCGAGGGCTTCTCGCTCGACACCCTCAAGATGGTGGGCACGTTCAAGGTCGGGAACAATTTTTACGGACTCGTTCAATCCAAGGACGGCCTGGTGCACAAGGTTCAGCCGGGCAATTACTTGGGCCAGAACGACGGAAAGGTTACTGAGATTACGGGTAGCAAAATAAGCCTGGTCGAGATCATTCCGGATGGTCTCGGCGGCTACATCGAGCGACCGGCCTCATTGGCATTGCAAGATTGATGGGGCCACAGGGAGAGCAACGCATGACTAGAATCAAGATACGGATGGCGATGATCGGAGCGATGGCGCTTGCATTGTCGGCATTCACCCTCAAGACCCAAGCTCAAGGAGCGCCCGACGCGCTCAAGCTCGAGTCCGTCGACGTGCAGACGCTGTCGAGCAACCAGGTACAGCTCAAGCTGCATCTGAGCGGGCCGGCTCCCGAGCCGCTGCCCTTTACCATCGACAAGCCGGCGCGCATCGCGTTCGACTTGCCGAACACGTTGCTCTCACTGCCCTCGCGCCGCATCGACGTGCGTTCGGGCGGCGTCGATTCCGTGCTCGCCGCCGAGGCGAACGGCCGCTCGCGCATCGTGATCAACGTCGACCAGTTGCTGCCCTACACGACCAAGGTCGACGGCAACAACATCCTCGTCACGTTGGGCCGGCAGCCGGGCGACGCTCTGGCGAACGCGGTGACCCACAGCAACGCGGCTGCGGGCCCGGTCGAGCGCTCGATCAAGACCATCGATTTCCGCCGCGGCTCCGACGGCACCGGCCGCGTCATCGTGCAGCTCTCCGATCCGCGCACCCCCGTCAACGTGCGCCAGGAAGGCAATCAGGTCGTCGTCGACTTTGCGGGCACTTTGATGCCCAAGAACCTCATGCGCCGCTACGACGTGATGGATTTTGCGACGCCGGTACAGACCGTCGATGCAATCCGCGTCGAGGGCAGCTCGCGCCTGGTGATCAGTGCGCAAGGCGACTTCGAGCAGCTGGCCTACCAGTCGGACAACCAGTACACCGTCGAGATCAAGCCCTCCTTGAAGCACAACGCCGCCGAGGAGAAGAAGGAGTACACCGGCGAGCGGCTGACGCTCAACTTCCAGGACATCGACACCCGCGCGGTGCTGCAGCTGCTGGCCGATGCCAGCGGCCAGAACATCGTGGTGAGCGACTCGGTCACCGGCAACGTGACGCTGCGCCTGCAGAATGTGCCATGGGACCAGGCGCTCGACATCGTGCTGCGCACCAAGGGCCTCGATAAGCGCAAGCAGGACAACGTCATCATCGTGGCGCCGCAGGCGGAGCTCGCCGCGCACGAGAAGGCCGAGCTCGCCGCCCGCAAG
>Ga0208488_1000028_pt1 | contig 14403 bp, 13 predicted proteins | sample MicForSoiSWNC1_O_FD_187994 | JGI IMG/M metagenome (GOLD analysis project Ga0208488, IMG submission 187994) | Forest soil microbial communities from Harvard Forest Long Term Ecological Research site in Petersham, Massachusetts, USA - MetaG HF001... | ecosystem: Environmental > Terrestrial > Soil... | reverse complement strand
GTGGCAGGCGGCGTGGCGGCTGGCCGCCGGCCTGCCCGCCGAGACCGAGATCGCCACCGCGAAGTTCTGGGCGGCCGACGCCGGTCACCGGGTCGCCCATACTGCCGTGCACATCCACGGCGGTGTCGGCATCGACACCGACTACCCGCTGCACCGCTACTTCGTCGCGGCCAAGCGGACCGAGTTCGAGTTCGGCGGGGCGACCACGCAGCTGCGCCGCATCGGCGCGGCCCTGGCCAGGGCGGACTGACCCGTCCCCCGCGGCTCCATCGATGTACCGGAGGAGCACGGCGCGGCTGAATGTACCGGAAGTGCGATTATAACAGGTTATAACACTACCAACGGTACATTCACCCCCCGGAACCGCGCCGACGGCGAGATGTGGGGGTAACGCGAGGTGCCAGTGGGGATAGCTGGGCTGGTGGGTCAGCAGCTGCCAGGCGAGCCGTCCCGCGAAGAGTGGACCGGGCGCGGGAAGTGGGCCGGGCGCGGGGCGGGGAGCGGCGACGGGGCGCCACGACATATCTTGTCATTGGAGCGATCCCGTCGTACGCTATCGATATATCGCGATCGTATCGAGACGAGTTGAACCGGGGGTGCCGGATGCCGGGACCAAGGTGGCGGGCCGGAGACATTGATCCCGGCATGTTCGACATGCTCAGCTGCGCGGGCGGCCTGGTCGGCCAGCTGCGGCGGGCCAAGTCCCTGATGTTCGCCGAACACGGCGGCTGGGGCGAGGGCCGCTCCTGGGGAGAGGCAACCGCCGGCCCCAAGAGCGGCGGGCCATGGGGCGGCGGCTCCGGCCAGCAGTGGGGCGGCTGGTGGGGATGGCCCGGCTTCCCCGGCGCGACCGGGCACGCCCGGTCCACCCGCTCCACCAAGGCGGGCCGCGGTGACGTGCGGGCCGCGATCCTGGCGTTGCTGCGGGAGGGTCCCCGGACGGGCTACCAGATCATGTCCGACATCGGGGAACGCAGCGGCGGCGCCTGGCGGCCCAGCCCCGGCGCGGTCTACCCGGCGCTGGCGCAGCTCGCCGACGAGGGCCTGATCGTGGGCGAAGAGTCGAACGGCCGGCGCACGTTCAGCCTGACCGATGCCGGGCGCGGCTATGTTGAGCAGAACCCCGAGATGGCGCGCGGCGCGTGGGAGTCGAGGACCCAGCAGGAAGCGTGGCAGCCGCCCGGACTGTTCGCCGAGGCCGCCCGGCTGGCCGGCGGCATCGTGCAGATAGCGCACGCAGGCACGCCCGAGCAGATCCGCGCCGCCGAAGAGCTGCTCGAGCAGACCCGGCGCAGGCTGTACCAGATCCTGGCCGATGACGAAGACGACGAGGACGACACGACAGACGCCGACGCCACTGCAGACGCCGACGATCCAGATGGAGGCGAGCATGGCTATGTATGACGGGGGCGCCCGGAACGACCGGATCCGGGTCTCCGACGCCGACCGGGAGCAGGTCACGGCGCGGCTGCGCGAGCACTTCGCGGAGGGCCGGCTGACCCGGGAGGAGCTGGACGAGCGGATCACGGCGGCGCTGAACGCCAAGACGTTCGGCGACCTGCGCCCGGTCATGGCAGACCTGCCCGAGCCCGCCCCGGTGCTGGCCGGGGCCGGGCCGCTGCCGCAGGCGCGCGCGCAGGGCCCGGTCTACATCCGGCGCGGTCCCCGGCTGCTGCCGCTGGCCCTGCTGGTGCTGCTGATCGCGGCGGTGGCCCCGGGCACGGGTTTCGTGTTCCTGGCGCTGCTCCAGGGCTTCCTGCTGTTCGTGCTGGTGGCCGGCGTGATGGGGTTGTTCGCCGCGCACCGGTTCCGGCGCCGGATGCGCCAGCACTGGCAGCTGACCCAAAGGCACTACCACTCCTGGGGCAGCTACCAGCTATAGCTGGCCGACGTCGGTCACGCGGATGACGGCCGCGCCGGCTTCGTCCGAGGCGTCCAGATCGACGACCGCGCTGATGCCCCAGTCGTGGTCGTCCGCCGGGTCGTCGAAGATCTGCCGCACGAACCAGTGATCCGGCTGCTTGTCGATGATCAGCATCGCGGGACCCCGGGCATCCGGCCCGGTCCCGATGTCGGCGTGCTCCTCGAAGTACGGCTCGAGCGCCCCGGCCCAGGCCTCGACGTCCCAGCCTGCCCCGGCATCCAGGTCGCCCAGGTCAACGTAGCGGCGCAGCGCGGCCAGCTCGACCCGGCGGAACATGGCGTTGCGCACCAGCACCCGGAACGCGCGCGGGTTGCCGGTCACCGCGGGCGGCCGCTCGTCGATCGGGGCCCCGGGCTCGGCGGCAGGATCGCGCAGCTTCGACCACTCGTCGATCAGGCTGGAGTCGGTCTGCCGCACCAGCTCGCCAAGCCACTCGATCAGGTCGGTGAGCTCCTCGGTCCTGGCCTCCTCCGGCACGGTCTGGCGCAGCGCCCGGTACGCCTCGGCCAGATAGCGCAGCACCAGGCCCTCGCACCGGGACAGCCCGTAGAAGCCGATGTACTCGGTGAAGGTCATCGCCCGCTCGAACATGTCTCGCGCCACCGATTTGGGCGCCAGGTGATGATCGGCCACCCACGGATGCCCCTGCCGGTAGATCGCGAACGCGCCGTCCAGCAGGTCGGCCAGCGGCATCGGGTAGCGGACGGATTCCAGCAGGTCCATCCGCTCGTCGTACTCGATGCCGTCGGCCTTCATCTGTGCCACGGCCTCGCCCCGCGCCTTGAACTGCTGCGCCGACAGCACCTGCCGCGGGTCGTCGAGGGTGGCCTCGATGACCGACAAGACGTCGAGCGAGTAGGTAGGTGCCTCGCGGTCAAGCAACTCGATGGCGGCCAGCGCGAACGGCGACAGCGGCTGGTTGAGGGCGAAGTCGTCCTGCAGATCCACGGTCAGCCGCCACCGCCGGCCCTGGTCGTCCGGCTCGTCCAGCCGCTCGACCACTCCCCCGGCCAGCAGCGCGCGGTAGATCGCGAAGGCGCGCCGTATGTGACGGCGCTGCGCCGCCGGGTCCTCGTCGTTGTCGGTGAGCAGGTGGCGCATTGCCCCGAACGCGTCGCCAGGCCGGCCGATCACGTTCAGCAGCATGGCGTGGCTGACGGCGAAACTTGACTGCAGCGGCTCTGGCTCGGCGGCGACCAGCCGCTCGAACGTGGGCTGGCCCCAGGACACGAACCCTGGCCGCGGCTTCTTGCGCACCACCTTGCGGCGCTTCTTCGGGTCGTCGCCGGCCTTGGCCAGGGCCCGCTCGGTCTCGATCACATGCTCCGGCGCCTGGACCACCACGTAGCCGGTGGTGTCGAACCCGGCCCGGCCCGCCCGGCCGGCGATCTGGTGGAACTCGCGTGCCTGCAGCAGCCGGGTCTTGCTCCCGTCGTACTTGGACAGCGCGGTGAGCAGCACCGTGCGGATCGGCACGTTGATGCCGACGCCGAGGGTGTCGGTGCCGCAGATCACCTTCAGCAGGCCGGCCTGGGCCAGGGTCTCCACCAGCCGCCGGTACCTCGGCAGCATGCCCGCGTGGTGCACCCCGATGCCGTGGCGAACCAGCCGGGACAGGGTCTTGCCGAAGCCCGCGGTGAACCGGAACTTGCCGATCAGGTCGGCGATGGCGTCCTTCTCCTCGCGGGTGCACACGTTGACGCTCATCAGCGCCTGGGCCTGCTCGATCGCGGCGGCCTGGGTGAAGTGCACGATGTAGACCGGTGCCTGCTTGGTGGCCAGCAGCTCCTCGACCGTCTCGTGCAGGGCGGTCATCACGTAAGAGAACAGCAGCGGCACCGGGCGCTCCGCCGAGCGGACCACGGCGGTCGGCCTGCCGGTGCGCCGGGTCAGGTCCTCCTCGAACCGGCTGACGTCGCCCAGCGTCGCCGACATCAGCAGGAACTGGGCCTTCGGCAGCTCGACCAGCGGCACCTGCCAGGCCCAGCCGCGGTCCGGGTCGGCGTAGAAGTGGAATTCGTCCATGACCACCTGGCCGACATCGGCGTCGGCCCCGTCCCGCAGCGCGATGTTGGCCAGGATCTCCGCGGTGCAGCAGATGATCGGCGCCGACGCGTTCACGCTGGCGTCGCCGGTCATCATGCCGACGCTGTCTGGGCCGAACGCATCGCACAGCGCGAAGAACTTCTCCGATACCAGCGCCTTGACCGGCGCCGTGTAGAAGGTGCGCTTGCCCTGGGCGAGCGCGGCGAAGTGCGCGCCGGCGGCCACCAGGCTCTTGCCGGAACCGGTCGGGGTGGACAGGATCACGTTCGCGCCGGACACGATCTCGATCAGCGCCTCCTCCTGATGCGGGTACAGGGAGAGGCCCTGGAGCTTGGCCCAGCCTTCAAAGGCGTTAAAGAGATCGTCGGGCTCTGCGGTCTCGGGCAGCAGGTCGGTGAGCGTCATTGTCTACCAGGTATAGCGCCGGCAGCGCCGCCAAGATTCCGCCAGCGCGGCGGCTCCGACCTGCCGCGGCGGCTCAGGAAGCGGGGGTTTTTGAGTGGTGCCGGGTGGGGAGGTGGCGCTGCAGGAACTCCTCGGTGCGGTGCCAAGCCCGCTCGGCCGGCTCGGGCATGTGGAACATCGGGTTCGTGCGGTTGTGGAACGCGTGCCCGGCGTCCTCCTCGACGTGGATCTCTACGTTCTGCTTCCCGGCCGCCGCCGCTTCGACGCGCGCCACCTGCTCCCGGGAAATGTACGGGTCGCTGCCGCCGAACTGGAACTGCACCGGGCTGCTGATCTGGTCGAGGACTTCGAGGTTGTCGGGCACGCCCGAGCCGTAGTACGAGACCACCGCGGCGACCTCGGTCTGCCCGGCAACGAAGTAGGCGATCGTCCCGCCCAGGCAGAACCCGATGACGCCGATGCCGCCGTCGACCTCGGGCAGTTCCGCCAGGTGGCCGAGTGCGGCCACCGAGTCGGCGACGCCCTGCTCAGCGTCGAATCGCTGGCCCATCTCCAGCGCCTTGTTCAGGCCGTCAGGATCATGGTCGGCCTGGAAGCCGGGCTCGAGCCGCCAGAACAGGTCCGGGGCGCCGACTACGTAACCCAGGGCGGCCAGGTCCTCGGCGACGTCGCGGATGTAGTCACTGATCCCGAAGATCTCCTGGATCAGCAGCAGCCCGGGGCCGCTGCCGGCATCCGGCAGCCACACCGGCAGGTCAAACGATCCCCCTGGCACCTCGACCGACTCAACGCGGGACGACATATGCCACCTCCTGGTGGTTGGGTACTGCTTACTCCTCGAGCGCGCCAGGGCTGGACGGGACGTCGATGGCGTGCTCTTGCAGTGCGGCCAGGGGCACGATATCGAGTGCCCGCTCATGGGTCGACGCCAGCACCACGTAGGCGCCGGCGCCATCGCGGTGGGCCCGCAGCCAGTTCGCCGCCGTCACGCACCAGCGGTCTCCGGGGACGAGCCCGGGGAACTGGTACTGCGGCATGGGGGTGGTCAGGTCGTTGCCGATCCTGCGCTGGTGCTCGAGGAACTCGGCGGTCACCACGGCGCAGATCGTGTGGCTGCCCAGGTCCTCCGGTCCGGTGTTGCAGCACCCGTCACGGTAGAACCCGGTGACCGGGTCGTCGCCACACGGCTCAAGCTCGCCGCCCAGCACATTTCGATCGGCCATGCCAGAAGTATGGCCCACCCCCTGCCTGGCGACGGTGCGGGGCCGGGCCGGGCTGGCGCGGGCCGGCGCGGGCCGGACAGGGGCGAGGCGGGCCGGCTGGCTGGCTAGGACTCGCGGAGCTCGCCGAGGCGGGCGAGGGCCTCGTCGGCTTCGCGCAGCAGCGTGGCGATCACCTCGGCCACCGGCCGAACCTCGTTCATCCGCCCCACGATCTGCCCAACCGGCATCGGCACCACGTCCGGCTGGCCCGAGCGCATCAGTCGCTGGTGCGCCTCGCTGACGAGCAGGTTCTGCAGCGGCATCGGCAACGGCTCGGGAGCGCCTGGCTCGTCCCAGGCCCGCGTCCAGCGGTTCTTGAGCAGCCGGGCCGGCTTCCCGCTGTAGATCCGCGAGCGCACGGTGTCCGACGACGTGGCCGCCAGCAGCGCCTCGCGCATCGCGGGCATGGCCGCACCGAACGTGTACTCCTCGGTGGTGAGCCACGCCGAGCCCATCCACACGCCCACGGCGCCGAGCGCGAGCGCAGCGGCTATCTGGCGGCCGCAGCCGATCCCGCCGGCGGCGAGCACCGGCGCCTGCGCCCCGACCGCGTCGGCGATCTCGGGCACCAGCACCATGCTCGCGATCTCGCCGGTGTGGCCGCCCGCCTCGTAGCCCTGGGCCACCACGATGTCCACGCCGCTGGCCACGTGGCGCCGGGCGTGCTCCGCCTTCCCGGCCAGCGCCGCCACCAGCATGCCCCGGTCGTGGGCGCGCCCGATCACCTCGGCGGGCGGCGAGCCGAGCGCGTTCGCGATCAGCCGGGCCCGGTGAGTGAGGGCCACGTCAACGTGCTGCTTGGCCACCGAGTGCAGCCAGCCGAGGACCCCGCCGCCGCCCGGCGAGCCGTCGGGCAGCGGCGGGACGCCGAGTTTGATCAGTGCCTGCTCGACAAAGTCCTTGTGCCCGGCCGGGATCATGTTGGTCAGGTCGATCTGGGCGCCCTCGGTGGGCATCCGGGCGGGCATCACCACGTCGACGCCGTACGGGCGGCCGCCGGTGTTGGCGTCCATCCAGGTCAGGACCGCGTCAAGCTCGTCGGCGTCGTTGAAGCGCACGCAGCCGAGCACACCGAGACCACCGGAGCGGCTGATCGCCGCGGCCACGTGCTCGGAGGGGCTGAACCCGACGATCGGGTGCTCAATGCCGAGCAGTGGGCACAGCGACGTCCTCATGTCGCGTCCGCCGGGTGACTGGCGGCGTGGCGGTGCGCCCACGCGTAGTCGGGCTTCCCGGCGGGGCCGCGGCTGATGGCGTCCACCAGCCAGATACTGCGCGGCACCTTGTACCCGGCGACCTGCCCGCGGACATGCTCCTCAATCGCGGGCAGGTCGGCGGCCCGGCCGTCACGCAGTTGCACGAGCGCCGCGACCCGCTGCCCGAGCAGTTCGTCCGGAATCCCGATGACCAGCGCGTCGAACACGTCCGGGCACGACTTCAGCGCGCCCTCGACCTCCTCGGGAAAGACCTTCTCTCCGCCCGAGTTCACGCACGTGTTGCCCCGGCCCAGCAAGGTGACCGTGCCGTCGTCCTCAACCCGGGCCAGGTCGCCCGGCACCGCGTACCGCTTGCCGTCCACCTCGGCCAGCATCGCCGCGGTCTTCACCGGGTCCTTGTAATAGCCCAGCGGCACGTGCCCACCCCTCGCGAGCAGGCCTACCTGACCTGGGGGCGCCCGCCTCCCCTGGTCGTCCAGCACGACGACCTCCGGGCCTGGCGTTACGGTCGGCCCGCCGCGCTGCTTGGCGCCAGCGGTTACCAGGCCGATGCCGGTGAAGCCGGTCTCGGTGGAGCCGATCGCGTCGCTGAGGAAGACGCCCGGCAGCGCCGCGGCGAAGGCGTCCTTGACCGGTGCGGAGAACAACGCCCCGCTGGAGGAAATAGACAGCATCGACGAGGCGTCGTAGCCGCCATCGTGGTAGGCCTCGATCAGCGGCCGGCCCATCGCATCACCGACGATGAAGAGCAGATTGACCTTGTGCCGCTCGACCGCACGCCAGACCTCGTTGGCGTCGAATCGCGGCGGCAGGATCACGGTGTCACCGCCGAACAGCGCCGCGAGCATCGCCACCTGCGCCGCGCCGTGGATGAGCGGTGCCGCGGTGAGCCGGACCATCCCGCCCGACTCCAGTCCTTTGCGGGACTGCTCCCATTCGTCCTCCAGCGGGACGCCGGTCAGGAAGTCGATTCCGCCAGCGAGCGTTCGCCAGATGTCCTCGTGGCGCCACATGACGCCCTTGGGATATCCGGTGGTCCCGCCGGTGTAGATGATGTAGACGTCGTCGTTGCTGCGAGGCGGGAAGTCGCGGGCGGGCGAGCCGGCGTCCAGCCCTGCCGCGTACTCGGTCGCGGTACCGATGTCGGCCTCGCTGCCGTCCTCGATCACCACGGTGCCGCGCAGGCCGGGAGCAGAGGCCGCCGCGGCGGCGGCCATGGGCGCGTACCGCCGGTCACAGACCAGCGCGACCAGGTCGGCGTCGGCGAACATATACTGCAGCTCGCTTCCGGCGTACCGGTAGTTGATGTTGATCGCGACGGCGCGGAGCTTGCACGACGCAAGTATCGTCTCGGCCGCCTCGAGGGAGTTGTGCGCGTAGAGCCCGACATGGTCTCCGGCGCCGACGCCCAGCCCGGTCAGGCAGTGGGCCAGCTGGTTGGTGCGCTCGTCCAGCTCGCGGTAGGTCACCTGCTGCTCGCCCGACACCAGTGCGACGCGGTCACCGAACACGTCGGCGGCATGCTCGAATAGGTCGGCGAAGTTGAGAGCCATGGGTATGAAAGTAGAACGTGTTACTGTTCGGGGCAACTCCCGGAAGGCGGTGCCGTCATGACTACGACCGACACCGGGGCGCCGCACGCGCTGATCGAGCAGCGGGATCATGTCCTGATCGTGACCCTGAACCGCCCCGAGGCCCGTAACGCGCTGAGCGGGCCGATGATGGCACTGATGCGCCAGGCCTGGGACCAGGTCGACAACGATCCCGGCATCCGTGTCTGCGTGCTAACCGGGGCCGGCGGCGCGTTCTGCGCTGGCGCCGATCTGAAGGCCATGACCAGATCACACCCCGGCGACGCGTTCAAGGCCGGTGAACTTGATCTGTCGGTCATCGATGCGCTGCTGAAGGGCCGCCGGCTGACCAAGCCGCTGATCGCGGCCGTCGAGGGGCCCGCGATCGCCGGCGGCACCGAGATCCTGCAGGCCACGGATATCCGGGTGGCCGGCGAGAGCGCGAGGTTCGGCATCTCCGAGGCACGCTGGGGCCTGTTCCCGCTCGGCGGGTCGGCGGTGCGGCTGCCGCGGCAGCTCCCGTACACGATCGCCGCCGACCTGCTGCTGACCGGGCGGCACATCAGCGCGGCCGAGGCGCTCCGGGTCGGCCTGATCGGCCACGTGGTCCCAGACGGCCAGGCGCTCGCCAAGGCGCTTGAGATCGCGGAGGTGATCGCCGCCAACGGCCCGGTCGCGGTCCGGGCGATCCTGCGCACGATCCGGGAGACCGAGGGCATGGCCGAGAACGACGCGTTCGCCGTGGAGACCGGCATCGGCATGGCGGTGTTCGCGAGCGAGGACGCGAAGGAAGGGCCGCGGGCCTTCACCCAGAAGCGCAAGCCCGAGTTCCGCGACCGCTGACAAGGGCCACGGCTCCCGGGGCTAGCCGGACGATTCGGCGGCGTCGTCCTGTTTCCCGTCGCTGGCCACGCCGCCCGGGTCGATCTGGTCGGGCGTCTGCGGGGTGCTGCTCGGCACCGTGACGCCGGGCTTGCGGTCGTCGAACGTCACCTTGACCAGCTGCTCCGCGCGCCGCTGGTTCTGCAGCGCCTGCATCGCCATGCTGGCCCGGTCGGCCTCGGTGAGCGGCGGCTGGACAATGGCCCGCGGCCACAGCCGCCGGGACAGCACCACGTCCACCTCGGCGGCGTACACGGTGATCTCGCACGCCAGGTAGATCCAGGCCAGCAGGCCGAGTACGGTGGCGAACACGCCATAGGCCGAGCTGCTGTGCAGGAAGTGGTGGACGAGGTAGGTGCCGAGGATCTGCAGCACGGTCCAGGCGATGCCGCCGACGGCCGCGCCCGGCAGCAGCCAGCGGCTGGGCACGGACTTCGGGGTCAGCACCCGGAACGCGCCCAGGTACATGGCCATGTTGACCACAGCGGCGGCGACCTGGGCGAGGATCGCCAGGATGGTGGCATTGTTCCCGTAGGTGTTGAGGCTGGCCAGCAGCGTGGTCACGATCACACCCGCGCCGAGCAGGGCGAGGAACAGTACCGCGCGGCCGAGCCGCTGCACGTACCCGGGCCGGGCCGGGCCGGGCAGGTTCCAGACCTGCGCCATCGTGAACAGGCCCGCCTGGGCCAGCCCGGTGGCCCCATAGACCAGAAAGATCAGCCCCACGATCAGCCCGATCAGGCTGGAGCGCTGGAGCTCATGCACGTTTCCGGTCAGCTGATGCCCGATCAGCGGGACCTGCCCGGCCACCGCGTTGAGCGCATCCTGCCGGAACGCGGGATTGACCGCGGCCACCAGGCCCAGGATCGTCACCAGGACGAGCAGCAGCGGGAACAGCGAGACGAATCCGGAGTAGGCCAGGTTGGATACCAGCACGCCGCCGTTGTCGTCCCCGTACTTCTTCACCACCCCGTAGACGAACGCCGCGGGTGTGAACCGCCGTTGCGCGGCATCTACCTTCCGGATTACCCGCTCGATCGGATTCATCGCGCTCACCCGTATCTCTGCCTGGGGTTTCGCTGCCCGTTGCCGGGCCAGGCAAACCCTCGCGGTACCCGGCCGGGCGCCAGGTTCAGATCGCGTAATCCTGGTCCGGCACGTCGGTGATCAGCATGTGCCCGGGCGCGTGGGTGATCGCGAACTCCAGGCCCGCACGGGCCAGCGCCACCTGCGGGGTGACGCCGCAGGCCCAGAACACGGGCACGTCCCCGTCCCGGCAGTCCACCGGATCGCCGAAATCCGGCTTGGCCAGGTCGGCGATGCCGAGCGCCGCCGGGCTGCCAACGTGCACCGGCGCGCCGTGCACCGCCGGGTACCGGGCGGTGACCGAGATCGCGACCGGGACGCGGTCGGCCGGTATCGGCCGCATCGACACCACCAGCGGGCCGCCGAAGATCCCGGCCGGCCGGCACTGGTCGCTGGTGATGAACATGGGGACGTTGCGGCCTTGCTCGATGTGCCGCACGGGAACGCCCGCCGCGGCGAGCGCCCGCTCGAACGTGAAGCTGCAGCCGATGAGAAACGACATCAGGTCCTCGCGCCAGTACCCGCTGATGTCCGTCGGCTCGGCGATGCACTCCCCGTGCTCCCAGACCCGGTAGGCCGGCAGGTCGGTCCTCAGATCGGCGCCGGGGGCCAGGCAGGTGACCGGGCTCCCCTCGTCGGTTACGTCAAGCAGCGGGCATGGCTTCGGGTTGCGCTGCGCGAACAGCATGAAGTCCAGGGCGTATTCGCGCGGCAGCACGACCAGATTGGCCTGGGCATAGCCCGGCGCCCAGGCCGCGGTCGGCGTCCTGCACCCGGCACGGAAACGATCCCGCGCCTCGGCCGGCGAGACAGAGATCATCGGCAGCTCCTCGGATGCGGTGTGCTCCCGCCGTGCTAAGCGTCCGGCTGGCGAGCCGACCGCGCAAGCGCCTCGACCAGGGTGAGGACCGCCGCGATGTAGCCGTCGACGTCAAGCTTCGGGTCCCATGCCTGCTGCAGGACCAGGCCTTGGAAGATAGACGCGCAGACCCGCGCCGCGCCGTCCGGGTCGAGTTCCTGCGGCAGGGTGCCCTCGCGCTGCCCGCGCCGGATCAGCGCGGCCAGGATCGCGACCGGTTCGTCGATCCCGCCGCGGACGATGCTCATGATGCGCTCGTCGCGCAGGGCCTCGCCCCACACCTGGACGGTGACCCGGCGCCACTGCTGTTCTTCGGGGTCGGCCAGGCGCCCCAGCGAGACATCCGCGAGATGACGCAACGCGGCAGCTACGTCACCGATGGTGCCCACCTCGGCAAAGGCCGCGGCCTCGGCCGCGTGGTGCTCGGCAGCGATCGCCGCCACGATGTCTTCCTTGGACCTGAAGTACCGGTAGATGGCCCCGGCGCTCAGCCCGCTCTCGCGGACGATGTCCTGCATCGTGGTGCGGTGGAAGCCCTCCCTGGCGAAACACCGGATCGCGGCGTCCATGATCTGACGCCGCCGCGACTGCAGGTAGCTCTCGGCCACGCGCGGCATCTCAGACCCGCCTCGACTCGACCACGTGATAGTAGGCGGGGGCGCTCGGGCAGGCACCGGCCGGGTAGAAACGCTCCGCCGCGTCGCGGACTACCGTGTCCGATTCCAGCTCGAAGCCCCGGTCGCCCAGATAGCCGGAGACCTCCCTGGGATTCAGCCCGAACGTGAACGGCTCACCGACCCGCCGTACCGCCCGCAAGGTGGTGGCGGCGCCTTCGAAGTCCGCCGACCCGTCGAGCATCGCGCGATCGACGTAGGTGAACAGGACCGGTGAGCCGGGCGCGATCGCGGAGGCCAGGAACCTGAACGTCGCATCCACCGAGGCCGAGTCGAGGTAGTTGGTGACCCCTTCCCACAGCACCAGCGTCGGCGCGCCAGACACGAACCCGCGTCCGGCCAGTTCCGCGGCCGGGTCGTCGGCCCCGAACTCGACCGGCACGAAGCGGACATTGGCCGGCAGCCGCCCGGAGCCGCGCCGCAGAATGCGCCGCTTGGCCGCCTGCGTGGCCGGGTGGTCCACCTCGAAGACGGCGACGTCGCGCAGCTGCGCCAGGCGGTAGGCACGGCTGTCGAACCCGGCGCCAAGGATCAGCACCTGCTCCACCCCGGGCAGCGCCACGGCGACTCGTTCATCGATCAGCCGGGTACGGGCAACCACGCCACCGCGCACGCAGGGCCAGCGGCGGTCGATCACCGACTCGATCAGCCGGCGGGCGGGCGGCACGCGCCCCGCCACGGCCAGCGCCCGGAACTCAGGGGTAAGGAACCTGACCGCCAGCGGGTCGTCGGCCACGCGATCAGCTGACGGCCGGCCCGCCTCGAGCGCCCGGAACAGCGCGTTCTGGCGGGCGGTCCGGCTCGGCTGTCCAGTACGCACCGGAGGACCTCCTTAAAAAAGCGGATGTCCGTTCACTTTAAGAGGTGGCCCAGGACGGGTCAACCCCCGGCCGATTGCCGCACGGCAGGCGGTCGGTGGATTTAGAACACGTTCTACCGACCGGATGCGTAGAAGCAGCAGGCTGACCTGAGGCTGTTGCCTGCTGCCAAAGAAACATGTTTCACTCTGAACCGTGACCCAGCCGCTGCGCGCTTCCCTGGAGATCGGGTTCGATTACACCCGCTCGCTCGGCCCGACGCTGAGCCGGTTCATGACCGCCCTGGCCGGCCGGCAGATCCTGGGCTCGCGGGGCGCCGACGGCCGGGTGCATGCCCCGCCGTTCGAGTTCGACCCGGTTACCTTCGACCCGCCGGACGAGCTCGTGCCGGTCGGTCCCGAGGGCACGGTCACGACCTGGTCGTGGGCGCCGCAGCCGCTCGAGGGCCAGCCGCTCCCGCATCCGTTCGCGTGGGCGCTGATCCGGCTGGATGGCGCGGACACCGCGATGCTGCACGCCGTCGACGCGGGTTCGGCTGCCGCGATGCGGACCGGGATGCGGGTCAGGCCGCGGTGGGCCGAGCACCGGGCCGGGGACATCCGTGACATCGTCTGCTTCGAGCCCTCGGCCGGCCCGCCGGAACCCGCCCGGCCCATGGCCGACAACGCCGGTCCGCCGGAGCCGGTGACGATGATGACCGCGCCGGTGCGGCTGCTTTACGAGCACACCGCCTCGCCCGAGGAGAGCAGGTTCCTGCGCGGGCTGGCCGACGGGCGGCTGCTGGCACAGCGCTGCCCGGTCTGCGGCAAGGTCTACATCCCGCCGCGCGGGGCCTGCCCCACCGACGGGGTGCCGACCACCGACGAGGTGGAGCTGCCCGACCGTGGCATCGTGACCACATTCTGCGTGGTCAACGTCGACTACCCCGGGCAGCGGGTCTCCGCGCCCTACGTCGCGGCTTCGGTGCTGCTTGACGGCGCCGACATCCCGTTCCAGCACCTCATCCTGGGCTGCGACCCCGACGAGGTCCGGATGGGGATGCGGGTGCGGGCGCAGTGGAAGCCGCGTGCGGATTGGGGGACGACGCTGGAGAACATCGACCACTTCCGTCCGACCGGCGAGCCGGACGCGCCGTACCAGAGCTACGCCCACCACCTTTGAAGGACGGCCAACCGTGACCGATGTCGCCGTCGTCGGATTTGCCCAGTCGCCGGTCGAGCGGGCCAGCAGCGGCACCACCAACGGGGTCGAGATGCTCGTGCCGATCTTCGCCGAGGTGCTGCGCAGCACCGGGCTGGCCAAGGGCGACATCGGCTTCTGGTGCTCCGGCTCGTCGGACTACCTGGCCGGCCGCGCGTTCTCGTTTGTCTCGGCCGTGGACGCGATCGGCGCGTTCCCGCCGGTCGCCGAGTCACACGTGGAGATGGACGGCGCCTGGGCGCTTTATGAGGCCTGGCTGAAGATCCTCACCGGTGACGCGGACATCGCGCTGGCGTACGGGTTCGGCAAGTCATCGGCCGGAGAGCTGCGGCGGGTGCTCGCGCTGCAGCTTGACCCGTACCTGCTGGCGCCGCTGTGGCCGGACTCGGTTGCCGTCGCGGCGCTGCAGGCCAGGCTCGGGATCGAGGCCGGTCTCTGGACCGAGGCCCAGATGGCCGG
>Ga0208488_1000027_pt1 | contig 14422 bp, 11 predicted proteins | sample MicForSoiSWNC1_O_FD_187994 | JGI IMG/M metagenome (GOLD analysis project Ga0208488, IMG submission 187994) | Forest soil microbial communities from Harvard Forest Long Term Ecological Research site in Petersham, Massachusetts, USA - MetaG HF001... | ecosystem: Environmental > Terrestrial > Soil... | reverse complement strand
CACCGCCCGGCCGATCGTGCTCTTGCCCGAGCCGCTCTCCCCCACCAGGCCGAGGCCGAACGGGCCGGGCGCGACGTCCAGGCTCACCCCGTCCACCGCGCGAACCGGCCCGAACCGCACCTCCAGTCCGGCGATCTCGAGCAGTGCCGCCAGTGCCGCCATCGGTCAGCCCCGCCTCTCGATCGCGGGCACCGACCGCAGCAGGTCGGCGGTGTACGGGTGCTGCGGGCCCGACATGATCTGGTCGGTCGGGCCCTGCTCGACGATGCTGCCGGCCTGCATGACGGCGACGCGGTCGCACAGCTCGGCGATCACCGCCAGGTCGTGGCTGATGAACAGGACCGACATGCCGTCGCGGCTGCGCAGCTCGCGGAGCAGCTCGAGCACCTCGGCCTGGACCGTCACGTCGAGCGCGCTCGTCGGCTCGTCCGCGAGCAGCACCTCGGCGCGCAGCGCGACCGCGAGCGCGATGGCCACGCGCTGCAGCTGACCCCCGGACAGCTGCGAGGGGTACCGGCGCAGCAGATCCGGCGACAGCAGCACCCCGCGCATCGCCTGATCCACGCGGCCGGTGGCCTCGCTGCCGGTCAGGCCGTGCCGCCGCAGCGCCCGCAGGGCTACGTCACCGACCCGGAACACCGGATTGAACGCCATCGACGGGCTCTGGAAGATCGCGGCGATCCGGCTCCCGCGCAGGCCGATGAGGACCTTCTCGGGGAGGCCGACAAGCTCCCTGCCGTCGAGCTTGATGCTGCCGGCCACGGTCGCGCCCACCGTATTCGCCAGCCCCAGTACCGCCAGCGTGGTCATCGACTTGCCCGACCCGCTCTCCCCGGCCAGGCCGACGATCTCGGCGTCGTCCACCCCGAGCTCGTCCACGTCCACGACGCTTCTGGCCCCGAACCGCACGTTCAGGCCGGTGATCTCGAGCCTCACCGCAGGATCACCCGTCTCGGGTCGAGCAGGTCTCGGAGCCCGTCGCCGAGCAGGTTGAACGCGAACGCGGTGATCAGGATCGCGAGCCCGGGAAACGTGACCACCCACCAGTCGGTGGTGAAGTACGTCTGGCCCTCCGAGACCATCAGGCCCCAGTCGGGCGTCGGGTCCTGGGCGCCGAGCCCGAGGAACGACAGCGCCGAGGCGGTGAGGATGACGCCGCCGACGTCCAGCGAGACTTGCACGATCAGCGGCGTTATCGCGTTCGGCAGGATGTGCCGGAAGATGATCCGGCGCCGCGAGATCCCCAGCGCCCGGCAGCTCTCGATGTACGGGCGGCCGGCCACCGAAGCGGCCTGGCCGCGGATCAGTCTCACGTACCACGGCCACCAGGTCGCCGAGATCGCGATCGTCAGGCTGGTCATGCTCGGCGGCAGCAGGGCGGCCAGGGCGAGCGCGAGCAGCAGCGCGGGGAACGCGAGGACGATGTCGGTCAGCCGCATGATCACGTCGTCCAGCCAGCCGCCGAAATAGCCGGCCGCGATCCCCAGCGGGATGCCGATTGCACAGGCGATCAGCAGCACGAACAGCGCGACCAGCGGCGAGATCCGCGCTCCGTAGATGACCCGGGACAGGATGTCGCGCCCGACCTGGTCGGTGCCGAACCAGTGCTGTGCCGACGGCGGCTTCAGCACGTCGAACGGATGTGTCGCCGAGCCCGCGTCGCCGGGATCGGGAGCGATGAGCGGGGCCAGCACTGCGACGATGACGATGAGGGCCGACATGGCGCCGCCGACGGCGAGCAGCGGATTGCTGCGCAGCCAGCCGCGGGTGCGCTGCGCGGCGACCGGGGCCGGGCTCGGAGCGGGGGCCGGGGCTTCCGGGACTTCGATCATCGCAGCCTGATCCTCGGGTCGATGACGGCCTGGACGATGTCCACGATCAGGTTGGCGATCACGTAGGCGATCGCGACGAACAGCGTGACGCCGAGGATGGCGGGGGTGTCGAGGGTGCCGATCGACGCCACGGCGTAGCTGCCGAGGCCGGGCCAGTCGAAGATCGACTCAACCAGGAACGTGTTCACCAGCGAGTAGCCGAAGACCAGCGCGATCGCCGCCGAGACCGGGCTCCAGGCGAGCTTCATCAGGTATCGGCCGAACACGTCGCGCTCGGGCAGCCCGAGCGCGCGGGCCATCTGCACGTGGGTCTCGCCGACCGTGTCCAGGATCTGCGCCCGGACCATGCGGGAGATCAGCCCGGCGGGGTAGGCGGCGACCACCACGGCGGGCAGGATCAGGTGGGTCAGCGTGCTGCCGAGCATCGGCCAGTTGCCGGTGAACAGCGCGTCGAGGACCGGGAAGCCGGTGACCTTCGTCAGCGGGTTGGTGAACAGCAGGTTCGGTGAGTACTCGCCGGCCACCGGCAGCACGTGCAGGCGCTGCGCGAAGACCAGCTGCAGGATCAGCGCCATCCAGAAGATGGGCATCGACACACCCAGGATCGAGCCGGCGCGGATCGCCTGGTCGGCGGGGCGGCCGGGCCGCCGGGCGGACGCCAGCCCGGCCGGCACGCCCACGGCGAGCGCGATGATCAGCGCGGCGATCACCAGCTCGAGCGAGGCCGGCGCCGCGGTGGCGATGTTGGACAGCACCGACTGGTGGGTGTGGATCGACACACCCCAGTTCCCGGTGAAAATCCCCGCGAAGTACCTGGTGATCTGGACCGGGAGCGGGCGGTCCAGCCCCAGGTACTTCGAGGCGGCGGCGACCTGGGCGGGCGAGGCGTGCGGGCCCGCCCAGCTCGCCGCGGGATTCCCGGGCACCGCGTGGGCGATCACGAACGTCAGCAGCACCACGCCCGCAACCACCACGACCGCGAGCGCGAGCCGCCGAGCTACGTACGTCGTCAACTGCCCGTGGGCTTCAGGTCGTAGACGAACACCACGTTCGGGTACGCGGGGTTGACCTGGAGCCCAGTGAAGTTGTTCTGCATCGCGTACTGGTAGTTCGAGTTGTACAGGAACAAGATCGGTGCGGTGTCCAGGATCCGCACCTGCATCTCCTTGTACAGCTGCTCGGCGGCGGTCCGGTCGGTCGCGACCAGCGGCTCAACCTTGTTGATCATGCCGTCCAGGGTTGGATCGGAATAGTAAGAGAGGTTGAAGTAGGGCGTCTTCTCGGTCTCCAACAGGTTGATGAACCACGAGTACGGGTCGGCGTAGTCCGGCCACCAGTACTCCATGAAGATGTCCTGGTGCTGGCTGGCAGTGGAAGACTTGCCCTTCGCCCACTGGGTCGGCCAGGACAGCGACTGGACGCTCAGGTTGATGTTGAGCTTGGCCAGGTCGGACTTCATCAGGGTGGCGACGATGGACTCGTTCGTGTCGCCCTGGGTGTAGGTGAGCGACAGGTTCATCGCCTTCTTGCCTGGGCCGTACCCCGCCGCGTTCAGCAGGGTCTTGGCCTTGGCCGGGTCGTAGCTGTAGTTGGGCAGGTCGGTGAAGTGGCCGAGCAGGCCGGCCGGGACGATGCCGCTGGAGGCGATCGCGGCGCCGGACAGGGCGGCGATCATGCCCTTGTAGTCGATGCCGTAGGAGATGGCCTGGCGCACCGGCTGGCTGAGCGCTCGGGTGTTGAGCTGGCCCAGCAGATTCTGCCACGACGGCGCGCTGACGAGCTTGAGGCCCGACGTGCCCTTCAGCGAGCTCCACAGCGTGGGGCTCATCTGCTCGATGAAGCTGACCTGGCCGGACTTCAGCAGCTGGACGGCGGTGGTGTCCTGGGGCACGACCCGGAAGACCACGCGCTTGTAGTGCGCGCCGCTCCAGCCGCCCCAGTACCCGGAGTACGACTTGAGGATGACCTCGAACTCCTGGCCGCTGTTCCAGGTCTGCAGCGTGTACGGGCCGGTGCCCGCGTCATGCGGGGTGTTCAGCCACTTGGTCAGGTTCCCGCCGGACCCCGCGGCCTGCGTGTCGTAGATGTAGGCCGAGTAGTCGGCCGACGCCTCGAGGTCGAGCGGGGACGCGTACTTGAGGTGGAAGATCAGCGTGTACTCGCTTGGGGCGTCGATGGTCTTCACCGCGCCCCAGATGTACGCCGCGCCGCCGTTCTCCTTGATCGTGCGCTGGATCGCGGCCTGCGCGGCCTGCGCGGTCATCAGCCGGCCGGTGTGGAAATGCACACCGTGACGGAGCTGGAAGGTCCAGGTCAGGCCGTTGTCCGAGGAACTCCAGCTGGTCGCGAGCTCCGGCTGGATCTGATGCGTGGCCGAGTTGTAGTGCGTGAGCGTCTGGTACATGAGGCTCATCGCGATGATGCCGTTGGAGTACTCGGTGGCCGGGTCCCACCCGTCGATCATCACCGGCGTGTAGGTGTCGTAGGTGAAGGTCTGCGCCGACTTCGGCTGTGACTGTGTGGTCGCGTGATAGCTTCCGCCGCACGCGGCGAGGATGAGCGCGAGTGCTGAGCCGGCGGCAACCGGCAGAGCGCGATGCCGCTTCATGGGATACCTCCCGAAACTGTGCTACGAGCCCGCGGGGGCAGGCTGGGAGTGCCGCTCGTGCAATCCGCCAAGGGCACCGGCGGCCTTGACGCGGATGCGGACCGCGGGCGTGGTCAGGTACGCCAGCGGTATCTCTTCGATCTCGACGATCTGCACCGCGGCGGGGTCCGCGCCCGCCGCGATCGCGTTCTGCACGGCCTCGTCCGAGGCCTCGGCGAGGGCTGCCTTCCGGCCGTCGGCACCGGGGTGGAAGATGCGGTCGACCTGACCGCTCACGGACGCGATCGCGGCGCCGACCGCGTTCGCCGCGTCGAAGTGCTCCGGACGGATGACCTCGCTTATGCCCGGCAGGTCGTCCGGGACGAGGATGCTTCCGCCGCCGACCGCGATCAGGGCGCGGTCGCCCTTTGCGGTCTTCACCCGGTCGATCGCGTCGGCCAGCATCTCGTCGGCGCGGCGCGCCGCGCTCTGCAGCAGGCTGCGGTGCCTGCCGATCAGCCCCGGATCGCCGAGCGACGCCCGGCCGCTGGCCACGGCGCTGTCGGTGAGCGTCGGGGTCTGGCCGCCGAACACCAGCGCCTCATTGCGCAGCCGGAAGCCGACGCTCTGCGGGCCGATCACAGGGGCGGCCGGGTCACCGGCCACCACCGTGCCCCCGCCGAGCGCGATCGTGACCAGGTCCGGCATCCGGAAGTTGGTGCGGATCCCGCCGATCTCCACGCCCTGCGACGACTCCCGGGGGAAGCCGTTGGCCAGGACGCCCACGTCGGTCGAGGTGCCGCCCACGTCGGCGACGAGGGAGTCGGCCGTCCCGGTGAGGAACGCCGCGCCGCGGATGCTGTTGGCCGGCCCGCTGCCGATGGTCAGCACCGGGTACCGCAGCGCGTGGTCCAGCGCCATCAGCGTCCCGTCGTTCTGGGCGAAGAACGTCACCGGGCGCAGCTCGTGCGCTGCCAGCGCGGCCTCCATCGCCGAGGCCACATCCCCGGCGACGCCGACCAGGGCGGCGTTCAGGATCGTGGCGTTCTCCCGCTCCAGCAGGCCCACCGAGCCGATCTCGTGGCTGAGCGAGACGTGCACCTCACCGAGCTCACGCTTGACGATCTCCGCGGCGAGCAGCTCGTGCCGCGGCGAGACCGGGGCGAACACGCTGGTGATCGCGACGCCGTCGGCCGCGCCGCCCACCTCGCCGAGGAACCGGGCCACCGCGTCGCCGTCGAACGGCACGAGGTCGCGGCCGTCGAACTCGATCCCGCCGTCAACAATCGTCGCGGCAACGCAGACGGCACTGGCCAGGTCGTTGGGCCAGCCGAACATGGGGCGGACGGCGAGCGTTGCCGGGGCGCCGACCCGGATCACGGCTACCCGCCGCAGCATGCGGCGCTCCAGCACCGCGTTGGTAGCGTGCGTGGTGCCGAGCATCACGTGGGTGATCCGGCGCGGGTCGGCGCCGGGCGCGCGCAGCACGGTGTCGATGGCCTCGGTGATGCCGCCGGTGATGTCCGGGGTGCAGGCCACCTTGGCCTTGGCGAGCACCCGGTCGGCGCTGTCCAGGATCACCGCGTCGGTGTTCGTCCCACCGACGTCGATGCCGAGGCGGCAGTCAAGTGACGGCACTGGCGAGCTCCTCCACCGGCACGTAGTCGAAGTCGTAGCCGAACGCGCGCGGCCCGGCGGCCTGCAGCCCGCGGTCGGTCCGCCAGACCGGGTCGCAGGGCATCGCGATCACCGTGACCCGCTGCCCGTACCTGACCCGCTCGGTGGCGATCGCCTCGGCCGTCTCGCTGTCCAGGACCGAGATCAGGTCGGGCACCGACGCCGCCACCCGGCCCTGCTCCAGCGCGACCAGGTTCTCGTTCTGCAGCTCGAGGCGGAGCAGCCTGCCGGAGTCCTCGCCGATGCCCTCGATCACCACGGATCCGCGCACGAACCCCTTCGTCGTCCGCCGCTCGACATCCGAGATCTTCCCTGTGACCAGCCGGAACGCGCCGACCTCGGCGATTAGCTCGGCTACCGGGCTGCGCTGCGCCGTGCTCACCGCCAGCCCGATCCTGATCGCCAGCGAGACCGTGCCGAGCACCGTGGCCTCGCGGGCCTGTGCCACCGTCAGCGTGTACTCGGTCGACGCGGCGGCCCCGCCGAACTCGACGGCGGCCGCCCGGGCCAGCCGTTCGGTCCAGTCGCCGGAGATCGTGCGGAACACGATCACGTTGCCGCGCTCGTCCGTCATCACGCACGGGTTCGGGTTGATCCCGGCCAGGTGCATGGAGACTTGCGGTACCAGGGGAAAGGCCCGGCCCATGCCGTCGGCGTCGACAACCGGCAGGCCGATCCTGGCCGCCCACACGATCGGGTTGAGCCCGTTCGAGCCGCCGATCTCGGCGGACATGAGCGCCGCGACCTTGTACCCGGTGACGTCTTCCAGGTGCTGCCGGAGCCTGATGCCCTCGCTCCCGTTCTCGATCTTCTCGATGTGAACGGTCGGGGCGCCGATCATCCCGCAGGGCATGATCAGCTCGTCGTCGGCGAGCTCGTCCAGGCCGACGAGGGTGACCGGCCCGTAGTCCTCGGTGGCCTGCAGCGCCTCCAGCAGGCCGATCCGGGTGTCGCCGCCGCCGCCGGCGCCGAGGATCGCGCAGCCGCGGGCCAGCGCGCGCAGCGAATCGGGGTCAAGCAGCCTTGCCATGATCAAAAAGATAGCGTCCCGGGCCAGGTCAGCACATATGCGTTGTGCACTAAGAAACGTGGCTTCTTGGGCGATCCGGCTAAGACGCGGCCGGCCAGGGAGGGCTCGGCTTGGAAAGTCTCAGCCCCGTGCGCCCGCGGCTACCCTGGCCTCAATGCCAAGCACCCTCACCGAACCCCGAGTGGACACGGTACTCAGCCGGCTGTTCGCGCAGGCTGACCGCGACCACGAGGTAGCGTCGTCACTGCCGAAGGACCGGGCGACCCGCACAGCCCGGCAGCAGCTGATGGCCCGCGAACGTGCTGACACGCTCCAGGACATCTACATGCCGGTCTCACCCAACGCCGGCAGGCTCCTGTATGCGCTGGTCCGGGGGTGCAGGCCGGAGACGGTGGTGGAGTTCGGCACCTCGTTCGGCATCTCGACCATTCACCTGGCCGCCGCGGTCACCGACAACGGCTCCGGACGTGTGGTCACCACCGAGCTGAGCGACCGCAAGGCCACGGCCGCCAGGCAGAACCTGGAACAGGCCGGGCTGGCCGGGGTGGTGACCATCCTGGAAGGTGACGCGCTGGAGACGCTCGCCAGCGTGACCGGACCGGTCGGGCTCGTGCTGCTGGACGGCTGGAAGGAGCTGTACCTGCCGGTGCTGCGGCTGCTGCAGCCCAGGCTCACACCGGGCGCCCTGGTCATTGCCGACGACACCAGTTACGAGAGCGCGGCCGGTTACCTGGCCCACGTCCGGGACCCAGGCAGCGGGTTCGTGAGCGTTGACTTCCCGGTCGACGACGGCATCGAGGTCAGCTGCTGGACCAGCCGGTAACCCCGGACGAAGCAGCCACCTGGCCGGCGCGACCTCGAATTGGTCATCTAGACCCGTAATTCGCACATGAGGTGCCGTAGGCACTGGCCTCGGCTAGGTCATGATTTTCGCTGTTCGCGGGGGCCTTCGGCCTGTTCGAAGGCTTCCAGGGACAGGTTCTCCAGCTCGCCAATGAGTTCGCGCAGGCGGCGGGCGTTGTCGAACCACGGCCGGTAGAGCTGCTCCTGCTCGGGGGTCAGCTTGCGGGTGACGGGTTTGCCGTCGCTGCGGCGGATCCAGCTCACGTACGGTCCGTGCAGTTCGGGAGGGTCGGCCTTGCATTTGCACGCTGGCTTGCCGCAGGCGGTAGTGCGGATCACGAGGCTGCCGGGCAGGGCGTAGCCGATCTCGCCGATCTCGGCCAGGATCGCGCGGACGCGGGAATGGCGCTGGCGTGCGGTCATGCCCCATTCAACCCCTGCTGCGTGTCGTTACTGGTCTTCTGAACACCCTTGCTTGAATATAAAGCATTCAAGACAAGGGAGGCGAGGATGCAGGCGGTCTACGGCCCGCCCAGCGCCGAGCAGGCCCTGGGCGCGCTGCCGGTGGCGGCCGGGTTCTGCCGCCGGCTGGACATCGCCGGCATTATCGACCGGGCCGCCCCGGTCAGACCTATCGCCCGCGCCACGCACGGGCAGGTGATCGAGGCGCTGATCGCCAACCGGCTGACCTCGCCCTCGCCCCTGGTTCACGTCGGCGCGTGGGCGCGGCAGTTCGCGGTCGGCCACGTGCTGGGCCTGGCGCCGGACGTGCTCAACGACGACCGGATCGCCCGGGCGCTGGATGCGCTGGCCCCGGTGCTGGAGCAGGTGACCGGCTCAGTCGGCGCGGCGGCGACCGGCGCCTACGGCATCGAGGTGTCCCAGCTGCACTGGGACATGACCTCGGTCAGCCTGCACGGGGCATACGAGCACCCCGACGAGGACTATGCGCAGCCGAGGTTCGGCCACCCCAAGGACCGGCGCGCCGACCTGAAGCAGATCCAGGCCGGCGTGGCCGCCGCCGCCGACGGCGCAGTCCCGGTGTTCTTCCGGCCCTATGACGGCGGCGCCGGGGAGGTCTGCCAGGTGACCGGGGCGATGGAGGCACTGCGCAAGCTGGCCGGGCCGCGCCGGTTCCTGCTGGTCGGCGACTCCAAACTGCTGTCGTATGCCAACATCGCCGCGATGATCCAAGCCGAGGTCAGCTTCCTGGCCCCCGCCTCCAAGTCGTTCGTGCCCGCCTGCGTCCTGGCCGGCTGCGACTATGACGCCGCCGAGCCGGCCGGTTACCTGCCCAGCCGGGCCGCGTCCCGGCCCGCCGCCCAGCGCGGCCGCTACCGCGTGCACGAGGACTCCATGACCATCACCGGGCCCCGCAAGAAGGACCCCTCCTACACGCTGCGGCGGGTGTTCGTGCATTCCTCCGCCAACGCCGACGCGGCCCGCCGCGCCCGGGCCCGCAAGCTTGAGCAGGCCGCCAGGGAACTGGACCGGCTCACCCGCGGCCTGGGCTCGCGGCACTACCCCGACGCAGCCAAGGTCACCGCTCGCGTCAGCGCCATCGCGGCCGCCCGGCGCGTCGCAGACTACCTGCGCGCCGACGCCGGCACCGGCCCAGACGGGCGGCCGACCCTGGACTGGCGCTTCGACCAGGCCGCGATCGACGCCGAAGCCGCCACCGACGGCTGGTACGCGCTGCTGACCAACCTCGACCCGGCGGTCCCCGCAGCTGCGGTCCTGGCCCGCTACAAGAACCAGCCCGCCGCCAGCGAGCGCCGCTACCACGACCTCAAAGGGCCGCTCGCCGTCGCGCCGATGTTCTTGCACTCCAACCGGCGGATCACCGCCATCATCGGCGTCATCTGCATGGCCCTGCTCATTTACTGCCTTGCCGAACGCCAGGCCCGGCGCAACCTCGCGCCCGCCCTCACGCTCGACGGCCTCTACGCCGGCCGCCCGGCCAAGCCCACCGCCAGCCTGATCTTCACCACCCTGGCCACCCTGCGTCTGCGTGCCGGCGCCGACGGCAGACCGCCACAGATACCACAGCCAGACCTCATCCAGCAGCGCCTGCTCGACCTGCTCGAAATCGACCCCAGAAAGCTCGCCGACCCACCGCACCTCATGTGCGAATTACGGGTCTAGACGGGCTGGGCGGGCTGGGCGGGCCCGTCGCCGAGACCGTAGACGTCCTCGGCCTCCTCGGCCGTGATCAGCTCGTCGCGCAGGTCGGCTGCCACCAGGTCCCGGTCGCGTTCGGACGGGTCGCCGTATCCGCCGCCCGTGCCGGTCACGAGCCTGACCAGGTCGCCGCGGCGCAGCGGCAGCCGGGACCCCTTGCCGAACCGCTCCCCCGCCGACCCGTCGGCCCGGATGATCTGCACGTAGTTCGGCGAGCCGGGACGGCCGCCAGCGGCCCCCCAGGGCGGGAACAGGTGGCGGCCCCAGGCCACGGTCAGCAGCGCCTCGTCGCTCAGGACCCGGTACTCGCGCACCACGCCCCGGCCGCCACGGCGGCAGCCGGCCCCGGCTCCCGGCACAACGTCAAGCCCGAATCGCTCGACCTGGATCCCGTACCGCTGCTCGGCGATCTCCACCGGGATCACATAGGTCTCGCCGTCTCCGACCGATACCAGGGCGTGCTCCCCGTCCTTGATCGCGCTCGCTCCCCAGCCGCCGGGCTGCGGCTCCACCAGCAGGGTGGGCTGCCCGGTGTCCGGGTGGGTCAGCGCGAGCGAGGTGGAGCACACCGAGACGAAGCTGCCGGCGGTCAGCTGATCCGGGAACGCCGGAGCCAGCGCATGCCACACCAGATCGGAGGCCATCTCGGTGGCCTCGAAGTACGCGGCGACCGGCGCCGGGCGCACCGCGTTGAAGATGGTGCCCGGCGGTGCGACGATCGTCAGCGGCCGGAACCAGCCGTCGGTGGCCGGCTCGGCCGGATCGGTGATCGCCTTGAACACCGTGCGCACCCCCGACACCAGGCCGCTCCAGGTGCAGTTGATCGGCCCGGGCACCTGCGCGTGGCTGCCGGTGAAGTCGCACGTCACGCCGTCATCGGAGATCTCCACCCGGACCCGGACGGGAAACGGGCCGTTGCCCAGCCCGTCCTCGTCGGTGAAGTCCGACGCCTCGAACGTGCCGTGCGGGATCCGGCCGATGGCCAGGCGTGCCAGCCGCTCGCTGCGCTCCAGCGTCGCCGTCATCGCGTCGGCCACGACTCCGGCGCCGAACCGGTCGCACATCTCCAGCAGCCGGCGTTCGGCCACTTCCAGGCAGGCGGCCTGGGCGGCCAGGTCGCCCAGGGTCATGTCCGGCAGGCGGCTGTTGGCGGCGATTATCGCGGCCACGTCGGCGACCGGCTTCCCGCCGGCGTAGGCGCGGACGAACGGCAGCTGCAGCCCTTCGGCGTACACGTCGACCGAGTCGGCGGTCCACGACCCGGGGTCCTTGCCGCCGACCTCCGTCCAGTGCCCCTTTGCGGCGGCGAAGCCGATCAGGGCGCCGCCGGCGAACACCGGCCGGACCAGTGCCACGTCGGAGAGGTGCGTCCCGCCGCCCGAGTACGGGTCGTTGGCGATGATCACGTCTCCCGGGCGCAGGTCCGCCGCGCGTGCGATGGTCTCCTTGACCGCGTCGCCGAGCGGGCCGAGGAAGCCAGCGATGCCGTTGCCCTGCGACACCAGCTCGCCGCTGGCGTCGGCGAGGCCGACGCCGAAGTCGAGCACCTCGTAGATGATCGGGCTCTGCGACGTCCGCTGCAGCGAGACGAACATCTCGTCGGTGATGGCCGCGAAGCCCTCGCGCAGCACGTCGAAGGTGAACCGGTCGGCCGTCACGCTTCCTCCTCGATCACCAGGTTGCCCATCTCGTCGCAGTAGACGGCCTGGCCGGGAAGGACCAGTGTGGTGGCGGCCGGCTCCTCGACCACGCACGGCCCGGCCAGCCGTCCCCCGCCCGCCAGCTCGGACCTGCCGATAACCGGCACCCGCGCCACGCCGCCGTGAATGTCCAGGTCCACCAGCCGGGAGGAGTCGGCCGGCCCGGCCGCGCCGTCGCCGTCGCCGCCCGACCACTGAATGGCCGGCATCGGCGCGACCGCGCTGACCCGCACCGCGACCACCTCGAGCGGGACGTCCAGCCGGAACGCGTAGGCCTCCAGGCACCGGCGGTCAAAGGCCGACCTCAGCTCGGCCCGCCCGGCGGCGCTGGCCAGATCCGTCTCCGCCGGGATCGCCACCTCGAGCGTGTGCTCCTGCCCTTGATAGCGGAGCTCGGCGTACCTCGTCAGCCCGGGCTGCCCGGCGGCCTGCGCGCCGAGCTCCGCGGTCGCGGCGTCCTTCGCCCGCGCGAACGCGGCGTCGAGGTCGGTCTCGTCGAGCGGGCCGACCACCGTCTGGACCGCGTCGGCCCGCAGCGGGCCGGCCAGCATCCCGAAGGCGGAGAAGTGACCCGGGCCCTGCGGGATGATCGTCCTCGCTATGCCGAGCTCCCTGGCCAGCAGGGCCGCGTGCAGCGGGCCGGCCCCGCCGTAGGCCACGAACGCGAAGTCCCTGGGGTCGTATCCGCGCCGCAGGGTGACCAGGCGCAGCGCGTGGCTCATCTGGGCCACGGCGTAGCGGATCACGCCGCGCGCTACCGCGCTCGCGTCGGCACCGAGCCGTGCTCCCAGCGTCTCCAGCGCCCGTGCCGCGGCGCCGGCGTCGAGCGTCATGGCGCCGCCAAGGAAGTAATCCGGATCGATGCGGCCTGCCACCAGGTTGGCGTCGGTCAGCGTCGGCTCGGACCCGCCCCGCCCGTAGCAGGCGGGCCCCGGCTGCGCGCCGGCGCTGCGTGGCCCCACGTGCAGGCCGCCCGCGTCGTCCGCCCACGCGATCGAGCCGCCACCGGCGCCGATCTCGACGATCTCGACCGTGGGCGACTGCACCGGATACCCGGCGAAGACCGGCGTCTTGCCGACGTGGTGCAGGCTGTCCACGCGCACCTGGCCTTCGCGGACCGCCGAGGTCTTGGCCGTCGTGCCGCCGATGTCCAGGGCCAGGACGTGCCGGGCCCCGAGCTGGCGGCCGAGCTCGGCAGCCGCGGTCACCCCCGCCACCGGACCGGACTCGAGCAGGCTGATCGGCGTGCCCGCGGCGCGCTCGAACGAGCAGATCCCCCCGTTCGACCGCATGACGTGCAGCGGGCCGCGTAGGCCGGCCGATCGCAGCGCGTGCTCCAGCGAGCCGAGATACGAGGACACGACGGGCTGCACGTACGCGGACAGCACCGCCGTGCTGCTCCGCTCGTACTCCCGCCACTGCCGGCTGACCTGATGCGAGCCGATCACCGAGACTCCGGGCAGCCGCTTGCCGAGCACGGTGACCGCACGCCGCTCGTGCTCGGGGTTCACCCAGGCGTGCAGCAGGCACACCGCGACCGCCTGCACACCGAGGCCGGCGAGCCGGCCCGCGATCTCGTCGAGGTCGTCCTCGCTCAGCGGCTCGAGCACTTCGCCCCGGTAGGACATCCGCTCGGTCACCTCGAAGCGCAGGTGGCGCGGCACGAAAGGCACCGGCTTGGCGTAGGAGAGGTTGTACAGGTCCGGCCGGTTCGCGCGGCCTATCTCCAGCACGTCGCGGAAGCCGCTGGTGGTCACCAATGCGGTGGCAACGCCGCGGCGCTCGGTCAGGGCATTGATGACGACGGTAGTGCCATGGATGAACGCGGCGACGCCCGCGGCGGGCACGCCGGACCGCCCGAGCGCGTCGAGCACGCCCTGCTCCAGCCGGCCAGGCGTGGTGTCCGCCTTCGCGCGGATGACCCGGTTAAAGGCGTCGACCGCGACGACATCGGTGAACGTGCCGCCGATGTCGACGGCAAGACGGATCGGACCAGCCTCGGGCTCTGCCACCCGACTACGATCCCAGCCAGGGGAAACGCAAAAAATGGGCCGAGTGCACTACATTCCGCCAGGACCTGTGCCATCCGCCTAATATGAGGCGGCATGCCGTCCGTCGACGAGATCCTCGCCAGCCCGCCGCTGTCCGGCCTGCGGCGGGTCACCAGGCGCGGCGGCAACCGCCAGGTCGTGACCGTGCGGCTGGCCGAGCAGTTTTCCGACCTTAACCCCGCGCCCGCCCGGAGCATGGTGATCCTCTCCCGGGCGGCGTCGGCAGCCGCCACCGACTACCGGCTCGACATGGCGCTGCGCTGGGCCGCGGTGCACAACGTCGCGGCCGTCGGGTGCTTCGCCGATGGCGTGTGGCAGCCGCCGATGACCGCGGTTGACATCGCGGACCGGGCCGACATCGCGCTCGTCTCGGTACCCGCGGCGGCCGAGCTGACCTGGCTGCTGCGGGCGATCATGCAGGAGACCGGCGGCGGCGCCGAGCGCGCGCTCGCCCGGGCCGAGCAGGGCCTGGCCGCCGTGCTGCGCGCGGCCGAGACCGGCACCGACCTGGAAGGCTTGCG
>Ga0208488_1000026_pt1 | contig 14509 bp, 20 predicted proteins | sample MicForSoiSWNC1_O_FD_187994 | JGI IMG/M metagenome (GOLD analysis project Ga0208488, IMG submission 187994) | Forest soil microbial communities from Harvard Forest Long Term Ecological Research site in Petersham, Massachusetts, USA - MetaG HF001... | ecosystem: Environmental > Terrestrial > Soil... | reverse complement strand
CTCACGGCCGCGACCGCAATGCTCCAGGGGCTGCCCTACGTGCAGCGCTACGCCTGGTTCGGGCTGCAGGCCACGCCGACCGACGGGAGCATGGGCCTGTTCAGCAGCGGCCCGGTGGCCACCACGGTCGGCCGAGCCTTCGAATCGGCTGGCTCGGGCTGACAGGAAGCTGCCAGCACCGCCGTCGGCACGGTCAGAACGGACGCGATAATGCGCGGGTGGCTACGACAACCGCGGACGCGGTGCGGCGGATCGGGATCAAGCTTTCGGCGCTGGCGCAGGACGGGCTCACCTACGGCGCCGACGCCTATGACCTGGATCGGTGCCGGCAGATAAGCCGGCTGGCCGTGGAGCTGCTTGCGGCGGTGAGCGGCCGGCCCGCCGACGAGCTCGCGATCGAGCTCGGCCGTGATTCCGGTTACGCCACCCCTAAGGTCGACGTGCGCGGCGCCATATTCGACGACCGGGAACGCGTACTGCTGATGCGCGAGAAGACAGACGGCCGGTGGTCGCTGCCCGGCGGCTGGGCCGATCCGGGGGACGCACCCTCGGCCGCGGTCACCCGGGAGATCCTCGAGGAGACCGGGTACCACAGCTCGGCGGTGAAGCTCATCGCGTGCTGGGACCGCGAGCTTCAGCAAAATCCGCCGCCCCTGGCGGTTCACGTCTACAAGCTGTTCTTCCTCTGCCGCCCCGACGGGACCGTGCAGCCGCCAGCGGCGCTGGAGACCCTGGATGTCGACTGGTTCGCCATGGGCGAGCTCCCGCCGCTGTCCCTTGGCCGCGTCAATCACCGGCAGCTCGAGCGAGCCCTGGCGCACCATCTCGACCCTTCCCTGCCGACCGAGTTCGACTAGTTCTGCGAGGCGGGGTGGGTCTGCCGGCCGCGTCCGGGCCCCGGTTAGAAGGTCGTCCTGGTGAAGCCCGCAGGAATCTGCGGCGTGAGCAGGGCCTGGTTGGCGGTCGTGGGCGGCAGGAACCTGAAATCGAAGGTGAACGTGTCAGTACCGGGCGCGGCCGAGATCAGCCTGACCGGCAGGTAGGTCGCGGCGCTCGCCCATAGCCGTTCGTAGCCGTCGGGAGTGACGAGCTCGATCACCTTGGCTCCGCCCAGGACGCCGTGTCCCGCGACGCGCCATTGTTTGTCTTTCAGGCAGGCTCGCAGGCCTGCGGTTCTTGGCAGGGTCGCGGCCCGTACCGCGACCCGCCCCGTGCTCCAGCTGCGCGAGAGGTAGTTCACGAACGTCAGCGTGCCCGGCAGTCCCGTGGCCGGCGGAGGCTCTGCCCTCGGCCGGCTGAAGATGGCGCCGCAGGCCGTGCCCGCCGTCGCCGGCGCCGTCGCCGGTGCGGCGTAGGTGATGGCCATGTCGGTCTGGCGGGCTCCGGCCAGGGTGAAGCTCGTGATCCTGCTCCGGACGGTAGTGCCTGCAGCCGCGATGGCGGGCGAGACCCAGATGACGGTTTTGCCGACGGTGCCGTCATCGCCGGTCATTGTCTTGGTGACGCTGAGGATGTCGCCGCTGTCGGCGCTGAACGCGGTCAGGATCGCCGTGATGGCGGGCGAGTGCCTGGTCGCGGCGGCCGGGGCGGCGCTGGGCTGAGTCTGGCCCGCCGGGCGGGAGCCTCCCGTGCGGTTCACGGAGGCGGACTGCCCGGACCCGGCGGCCAAGATGGTGACGGCGGCCGCCGTGGCCAGCGCCGCGGCCGCCCCGGTGATCAGCCTTGGACGCCGCAACTGCCAGGCCTTGGGCCTGCGCGGGCGGCCGGTGTCCTGGCCAGTGGCGTCGGCAAGCTTTTGCAGCGCGGCGTCAAGCACCGTCTGGTCGGCCGGTTCGACGTGACCGAGCTGGCCGAGGAGTTCGAGTGCATCCATCGTTCATGTCTCCTGATAGCTCGCAGCCGGGCGGGCGACGTCGTCGTCGAGAAGCTGGCGCATGACCGCCCGGGCGCGGTGCAGGCGGCTGCGCGCGGTGCCTGGCGGGATGTCGAGCGCGACCGCTGCCTCGGTTGGACTCAGGCCTTCCCAGGTCACCAGCAACAGCACGTCACGGTCGGCGGCGGCGAGCCTCGCCAGGGCCCGGCGCAGGCTGGCCAGCCGGGCCGCCGCGTCCAGCCGGGCATCCACGTCGGGCCACGGGTCGTCGATGGCGCCCAGGTGCGCTAGGGCCTCCGCGCCCGGCTGTGCCGCTCCCGCCCGCCGCCAGTGCTCGCGAAGGACGTTGCGGGCTATGCCGTACAGCCACGGCCTGGCGTCCTGCCACCGCTCGTCGTACTGCCCCATGGCCGTGTAAGCGCGCAGCCAGACCTCGCCGAGCAGGTCGTCGGCCGCATGCCGGTCGCTGCGCCGAACCAGGTACGCGTGGATGGCCTGCCCGTGGCGCCGCAGCAGGTCGGAGAACGCGCTGGGGTCCCCTGCCGCGGCCTTCCGCACGAGCGACGCGTCGCTTTCTGGCATCTGCGGCTGTCCTCCCTTGACCATCGTCACCTGGTTATTGCAGCAGGACGGCCGAGCGTTCACGACCGGGCTCCCCAGTGCGGTGAGGCGCGCCGTTTCGCCCCGCTCACCTTCGCTGGCCAGTCACATCAGCCCCGCGCGTTAACCTTGACAACTCGAACTTATGTTCGAATACTAGCCGGGTGAGCAGCCGCGATGCGCCCTGGTGCCCGCCGATCGTCCAGATGAGCGGAGGTATGGTCGGCCACCTACTTGCCTGGGAGATGCATGAACGCGACGGCTCGTGGCATGCGTGGGTCTCATGGGTGCAGCAAGCCGGCGGCCGCCAGGTGCACAAGGTGGTCGACGTCCGGGCCGGCAGCCTTCAGCCGCTCGAGGCCCCGGACGCGTACTCCGCCGTCCCCCGGCGCGTCCGCGGCAAGGACGGGCTGATCAGGCCGTGGTCCGGCGAATCCGGCTTATCGCACGCTGGCCCGCCTCACGCCGCGCGTTCCGGCGTGGTCAGAGGTGGAAGCTGGTGCCGACGGCGTTCGGGACGAATGCGGCGGGCAACCGTGCCGACATCGCGTGCTGTGCGCGCCAGCCGGTGCAGTGCGCGGGCACCAGCACGCCAGGGTCCATGGCCGCCAGTTCGTCCAGGACACGAGGGATCAAGGGCTCGAACACGGGGCCGCTGAGGTGGAACCCGCCGAGCAGGGCATAGAGCTGCTGGCCGCCGGTCAGCCGGCCCGCGTACCGGACGATGTTCACGACACCGGCGTGCCCGCAGCCGGTGATCACGACGAGCCCCTTGCCGGCCACGTTGATGATGAGGGCCTGGTCGTCGAGCACGAGCGGATCGGGCTGCCAGCCGCCGCCGATCCAGGCCTGCTGCGGCGGCAACCCGGGTTCATAGCCGGTGGTCCGCGGAACTTCGCCGGTGATCAGCACCGACCGGTCGAACAGGAAGCTCGGCTGCCGTTCCTCGATGATGTCGAAACCGGCCTCGGCCAGGGCCCGGCGACTGGTGGTGGGTATCTCCAGCGGGTCCCGGCCGGGGAGCGCGAGGCGCCGCCGCCGCCAGAAGTGCGGGTGGATGAGGACCGGCATGTTCGGCCGGCCGACCGCCCGGATCACGCCATCGAGCCCCGTTGTGTGATCGAAATGGCCGTGGCTGCAGACGATGACCTCGATCGAGGCCGGGTCGATGTCCAAGCGGCGCATGTTCTCCGCGACCCCATCGGGGCTGGTCCCGGCGTCGAACAGGAACCGGTGTACGCTCCCGGCCTTGGTGACCGTCACCAGCACCGAGAACCCGTGCTCGGCGACCAGAGCATCGGGGGCGCACCCGTCCTGCATCAGCGCCGCCGGCCGCGGTGGTCCGAACCCAAGCGCGACCCGCCGCGCCGGGCCCTGGTCGGGCATGAGCATGTCGGCGACGTTGTCCATCAGCGTGGTCACCACGACCGAGTCAACCGGCTCCAGGTGGATCTCAACGTCCGGCTCGAAGTCGTGCAATACCGCAGGGACCTGGCTGGCCGGGCTGTCGTCTACACACACAGGCTCATCGTAAGGGCCCGCTGCGAAGCCAGTCCGAAGGTCGCGTTCGTGATCAGTTCGGCGGAGAATCGGCCGCCTCGGGCGCCAGCGCGGCTGCCAGCCGCTTGGCGGCCTTCGCGCCGGACCGCTGCTTGATCAGGCCTTCCATGGCCGCGCCGCGAATAACCAGCCGGGATCCCTCGGGCGCGGGCTGAATGGTCACGGTAACCACCGTCGGGTTGAGGTTCGCGGCTCCTGATCCCACGAGGCCGATGACCCGCCTGCCCGGACCGTCACCCGCGTCTTCGATGTGCACGATCTCGCCCTGCTCGCTGATCACCTGCGGCGTCGCTAGGCGCGGGAGCGGTGCGGGTGCTGGCTGGCGGTCGGCCGGGCCGCGAGCGCGGCGAGGTGGTCATCCAGTATCGCCAGCGCCCACCTGGCCGACGTCTGCCGGGGAGTGGTGACGAGCTGGAGGCGCAGCCCGTCGAGTAGCACCCGAAGGCGCGCGGCCTCGTGCTCGGCGTCCAGGTGCGCCGGCAGCTCGCCCGCCTGCACCGCATGGGCGAACCGCGCGGCGAGTGGCTCCTGGAGCCGCTGCGCGGCGCCCTCGGCCGCCTCGGCCAGTGCGGGCACGACCGCCGCCTGCGCCATGAAGGCCAGGTAGACCAGGGCCATCTCACGCCGGTCAGCATCCAGCGGGAGCAGTTCGGCGGCGGTGATCCGCAGGTCGTTCAGCGACATTCCCCCGGCGGTGCGGTCCCGGATCCGGTCATCGATACGTTCCCCCACCCGCCACAGGGCCGAGGCGATCAGCTCGTCCTTGTTCGGGAAGTAGTGCCGGATAGAGCCGATCGACCAGCCCGATTCCTCGGCAATATCGGCCAGCGTGGTTGCGGCAAGCCCGTTACGTGCGATCACAGCGCAGGCCGCATCGGCGAGCTCGCGCCGGCGGGCGGGGTGATCTACCTCCTTCGGCATAGGCGCAATTTAGCATTGCGGTACTAGCACAGTCGTATTAGCATACTTATATTAGTATGATCGTGCTACGAAACCGGAGTCACCATGACTGCTGACCGCACCGCGCCGACCACACAGACCACCGCGTACCACCCCCGGGCCCGCTTCAGCGTGCCGCGCGGGCTGATCGTCGGAACCCTCGCCGCCACCGCCCTGGTGTGGGTGCCGTACGCGATCATCCCCGGATCCAGCCTCCGGTCCGCACAGGTGCAGACCGGCATCTACCTGGGCCTGTTCCTCCTCACCAGCTGCAGTCGCCGGGCCAAGGTGCTGCTCGCCCGGACGTTCCAGCGGTACACCATCAATCCGCTGATGCGGCTGCTGCTCGCGATCGGCGTCAACCCGCTCGGCCTGGCGATCCTGGAAACCCGGGGACACGCCTCCGGCAAGATCCGCAGGGTTCCGGTCGGCAACGGCCGCAAGGGCGACTCGTTCTGGATCATTGCCGAACACGGCACCCGCGCTGGCTATGTGCGCAATATCCAGCACGACCCCCACGTCCGGGTGCGGCTGCGCATCGGGCTGCGCTACCGCTGGGTACCCGGCATCGCCACCATCTGCCCCGACGATGACGCGCTCGCCCGGCAGCGGCAGATCATCGCCTGGCACCCGCTGCGCGCACTGAACGCGGTCAGCGTGCGCGTGTTCGGCGCCGACCTGCTCACCGTGCACGTCCAGCTCAGCACCACCCCGGCGGGAGCCTTCGGCGCACCCGCCCGGACCGCGGCCGTCCAGCCCGCACAACCAGCCCTTGACGCCCGCGCATAAGCAGCCCGCGACGCCGGCGCTCACCGGGTCCGCAGGCGATTCAGGTACGACTCGCCGCGCGGCGACAACCGGTAGCCGACGTCGAGGCTGAGGGTCAGGCCTAGCTCCTTCAGCCGCCTGACGTGCAGCTTGAAATCCTGCCGCTCCCAGCCCATGGCTTCGGCCAGGACGGTGGAAACGATGCCGGGCCGGTCAGCGATCAGCGCGAGCACCGTGCCGGTCCACGGCCCGCGGCGGCTTGACCTGTCCATCCTGGCCAGCCTGGCCGTGATCGCGGCGACGTCCGCCTCGGTCAGGCTGGCGGCGCGGGCCAGCTTGTCTCTAGGGTCTGGCCCGCGAACTCGTCGCAGCCGGATGCGGTAAACCGGCAAGGCCGGGTCACCACGCAGGTCGGCCAGCAGTTCGCCGACGTTCGCGTACCCACCCTCGCGTGCCTGGGCGGCGTCCACCGATGACGGCTCGACCACGTCCACCGACTCGACTTCGACCATGTCGATCCCGGTGCGGTAGCGGCGGCCGGGCACGACCTGGCTGCGTTTCCAGCGGCGGAAGGCCAGGACGATCGCGCCGGAGTGGATTCCGTCCCGCAGCCGCTGCTCGAACCGCACGCACCGACAGTATCGACAGGCCCCCTCAGCCGAAGGCCGAGGCCGGAACCGGGACCGGGCTGGCGGGCACGAGAGTGGCGACCGAGACGTGCGGCCAGCTGAGGCTGTTGAAGTTCAGTACCACCCGCTGTGAGTACTGGATCTGCGGCGCCGTGACCGTGATCGAGCGCGGCGCCGTGATCGCGACCGGCGGGTTCACCAGGAAATCGGGAACGGGCTGTCCCGCGCTGCCGGTCTCCGCCGGGATGATCAGCGGCGGCTGGCCCGGCTCGAAGACGGGCACCTCGATCGTGAACTGCACGGTCTCGATCCAGAACTCCGCGTGCATCTTCACCGCGTCGGCATTCGGCGCGCTGGCTGACGGGTTGCCCAGCAGGAAGGCGATGTCGTCCGTCCCGCCGCCGAACAGCGGGGCAGCCGGTTCGGTCGTGATGGCGATGACGGTGGTGGACGTGATGGTCTGCGACGCGATGTGGTTGCGCAGCAAGGTGTTGGGGTCGGTCAGCATGGCCTGGGTGATGGTGCCGGCCTCGATGAACGACGTCAGGTCCTGCGGGATGCGGGCGGTGCCCTTGTTGGCCGCGGTCTGGCTGGGGAACGGGACCTTGCTGTTTGGATGGCCGATCGTGAACGGGATGATGTCGGTGGCCGCTATGACGGGCTTGCCGTGGACGGTGGACGAGGTTCCCTGGGCCTGGATCGTGGTGCCATGCGGAATCGACGCCATGCGCACCACGGTCGGCCCTTCTTTCGGGTCAGTCGTCGCCGGGACGGCCATCCACAGCCCGGGCTCGAAGTGGATGCCGACAGGCTGGCTGGGGACCGTGACGTCATTTATCACCTGCAGGTAGGGGACGCCATTGAGGAAGATGTCCGGCATCACCTCGCCCCGGTTGGGGACCGAGCCGAGACTTGGCGAGAACGACAGGGTCTCCTGGGTCAGATTCAGCTCGAGCAGGTTGTCGCTATCGGTGACCGGAATGGGCAGACGGGTCGGCGACCCCAGATCGGGCCGGAAGATGGTGTTGAAACCACTGCCCCGGAACGCGCCGGTGAAGGCAGCCAGCGGGCCCAGACTGGGGACCGACGAGACGCTATCCCGCAGCGCGGTGAAGCTCGACACCTCCCCGAATCTGAAACCGCTCGGCTGCAGAAGCGCAGGCTCAAGACTCGCGTCGCTCATCGGTTCCTCCTCCGATCGAGTTCTGCCGACGACTTTTCCCGGGTAAGCCGTCATCATTTGGTACAGAGAGGCCCGGCATCGTGCTGATACATCCGTGGCAGAACCCTGACGCGAGCCGGATTCACAGATCAGGAGAATGGCCAATGTACCTCGAAATATGGCAGGAAGCCGTCACACCGAGGCGGGCCATTTAGTGCTGTTGCAGCCCTAGTCCCGCAAGATCGATGAGGCGGTCGATGCAGGACCCGAAGATGTCGTCCTGGCTGCGCGGCGGGCCCGCGGCCGCAAGGGCCGCAGCGAGATTGGGATAGCTGCCGCTGGCCGCCGCCCGGGCGATTGCCTGGATCTGCGCGGCGTTCTGCTGCACCGTGCTGGCCGCGTCGGTCCGCTCGGCCGGGAGGGCTGCCTGCATCGCGCCGTACATCGTGGCGAAGCCGCTGATCATGGCGGTGACTTCCAGCTTGGCTCCGGTATCGAGCCCGGAGCCTGCCAGCAGTCCGAGGAAATAGTCCAGGTAGCGAAACCCGTTTGGGCCCGGCGGTACCGGGCGCTGCATCAGCCCGGCCAGCCAGGGGTGCCGCCCCGCGATCTCCCGGGCTTGCCTGGCCAGGTCAGCGATGGCCGCGCGCGGGTCCGCGGCGGGCGTGACGGGGTAGGCGTACTCGCCGGCGAGCTGGTCGGTCATCAGCTGAGCCAGGTGATCCTTGGCCGGAACGTAGTTGTACAGCGACATAACGGCGATTCCCAGCTCGCCGGCAACCCGGCGCATGCTGACCGCCTCCAGGCCCTCGGCATCAGCGATCCGCACGGCGACCGCCGCGATGGCAGCGCGGTCGTGGCGGGGCCTGGGTCCCCGGGTCCCGTGCTCGGGAAGGTCCCAGATCGATGCCTGCGTGCCCTGCGCCTTAGCGGCACGAGCAGGCCGACCACCGGCCTGGCCGGCAGCGCCGGCCGGAGGATCACCAGTTGACGTCATCACGAGAGACTCTACCTTTCAACGTGCACTGTACGTAGTATTCTCGAAACGACGTACGGTGCACGTTGAAATGCCGGGACCGCGGCGCGCCCGCAGCCGGTGAGACTGCAGATAGGACAGCACATGAAAACCATGTCCGCGACCATCCAGATCGACGCCCCGCCGGAGGCCGTGTGGGCGGTCCTGACTGACCTGAGCCGCTACCCGGAGTGGAACCCGCTGTTCCGCGAGGCATCTGGGCAGGTCGCCGCCGGGAACAGGATCAAGCTGCGAAGCGTCCATCCAGCCAACGGCCGCCTGATGACCGTCAAGCCGAAGATCACCGTCGCCGACCCGGGTGCCGAGCTGAGGTGGGTATCCAGCCTGCCCGGCATCATCAGCGGCGAGCACCGGTTCGCGCTGACCCCGGCAGACGGCGGTACTTGGCTGGAGCAAAGCGAGACCCTCCGTGGCCTCCTCACTGCCTTTCCCGGTAAAACCCTCGCCAACGCCGAAGCGAGCTTCCAGGCGCTGAACGAGGCCCTCAAGAAGCGGGCCGAGCTGCCGCCAGCCAACTGACGCAGGCGGTGCAGCCCGCGACGGCCTGAAGCGGAACTCGCGCATCCCAGAATGGACACAAAAACAGCCTGTACCGGGCCGAACTATCCCTCCCCAGAAGATCGCCATCGCCGTGGCCACGACCTTCGAGCCCGCGGCGTTCAACTCGCAAGGGGTAGAGCCCAACGCCGCCGATCCGAGCTTCCGGCAGATTGGCGCGTACATGGCCCCGACGACGCGCCGCCGACCGGCAAGTGAAGCCGCACGCAGGGCTCAGCGGGGAATCAGCCGCAACGTCGCCGCAATCGCGTCCGGGCTCAACATCGGATCGACGTAGGTGCTCGAGTACCGGGAGGCGTACTTATGCCGGTACGCCTGGCCGATCGCGTCACGGCCCGTGTCCTCGAGTTCCTCGAACGTGACGTCGCGGTCAACTCCGCCCGCGCGGATACGGCCCTCCGGGCGCCGCAGCACGGAACGGAACCAGGCGCTGCCGCGTCCCCGGTAGGACCGCACGTACACGTCATCGCCGACCCGGACGACCCAGATCGTGACGTAGGGGCGCAGCGATCCGTCCGCCCGCAGCGCCGCAATCTCCAGCTCGTCGGCTGCACCGATCTTGTCGAGCTCCTCGGAGGTCCATTCGCTCATCGATTTCCCCTCTCGTGTCCTTCGTCTGCCCGTCACGACGCTCCATAGTCTGGAGCCAGCTGAACCCGGAACCGTGCGCCCTGAGAGATCATCCATCACCAAGGAGGCCGGCCATGATCGGCCAGCGTCCCGCCCGGATGACGGCCGCCCGGGCCGCGCTGCTGCTCGGCGCCGGGGCGCTGGCCGGGATCGTGGGGTCGGCCGGCTTCCGGCGGGCAGCATGATCGGGCCGTCCCTGACCAGGCGAATGCCCGGGAACGTGCTGCGCGTCATCGCCGCGCTCGCCGGGCTCGCCCTCGCCGTCCGCCTCTGGGCGGGAAGCTAGCGCGCCGGCGGCGCGCCTCCACTCGAAGCCGCTGAACGGCTGGCAGGGTTGACATATGTACGCAGTCGGTGACAATCGCCTCCGCCGCGCGCCCGCCCATCGGCCGGTCGAGAAGGGAACCGCGGACGGGAAGACCAGGATCAGCTGCGCCGGCTCCGGATGCTCGGCATGGGATCCGCGGCCCTTCGAGTCGCGGCGCGAGGCGCAGTTCTGGTACGACCGGCACATCTCGCAGCCACTGATCCGCCAGCTGTGGTGACGAACGCGCCGTCCTGATCGAGGCGCTACGTCGGCAGGTGGTCGAGGTCCACCGGCGGCAGATCCTGCACCTGCCGCATATCGATGGTGAGCTGGATGATGTCGCCGACCCTGGTGACGGAGCCGATCGGGATGGCCACCTCCTTGCGGCCCCACAGGTGCCCCTCCTCCAGCAGCACGTGGGTCACGTGATGGCTGCCGGAGTCGATGACGAGGCCCTGGATCTTCCCGATTTCACCGTCGGTGGCGTAGACGGGTTCTCCGCGCCGCACGTCCACCTCTCCCATGGGAACGGTGTCGTGGCTGGCGACGTGTGCCCCGTCCTGCACGCGGAGGTTGGCCGTCGTCAGACCCACGTTGCCCGAGCCGGCGAACCGGGCCGAACCCGGATGGTTTAGTGGACGATCGGCGTCGCTGGCCAGCAGGCCCTGCTCTTCGGCCGGTTCGAGCCCGCCGAACTCGGCGATCGTGCAGCGGAGCTTGATCTCGGCCGCCGCTGTATCGACAAGGTCAATGGGGACGAATCGCTCCGGCCCACCCCGATGCCCCGGCTCGATCACCAGATGGGTGAGCGCCTGCGTTTCGGGGTCGACGATCAGCCGGATGAGCTTGCCGCACGGCCCGTCAGTGCAGCTGGCGTCGGCTCCTATCGGGAACTCGGTCATGTCTACTCGCCTTCCGCAAGGCCCGGTCTCACCATGCATCACCGAACCACATGCGGTGCCATTGTCAAGGGCGGCCGCGATCCTCGCCAGCGCGGCGGCCCGACTACCTGGTCGCGGCGGCCAGCGCGGCGCGGATGGTGTCCTCGCTGGCGGGCGTGCCCGCTTCCTGCTCGAACGATCCGTAGGGCGGCCCGTAGACCGGCGTGCCGGGTTCCTGGCGCCAGCTGTCCGCGAGCGATCCCGCGTCGACGGTGCCGTACCCGATCGAGTCGAGGAACGCGGTGACGGCCTGCTTGGCGGCGGGGTCGTCGCCGGCGATGGGCAGAAATGTGCGGTCAGCCGCCCCGGCCGGCCGGGCCAGGGACAGCAGGTGCTTGAAGAAGATGTTGTTGAACGCCTTCACGACGTGCGAGCCGGACAGGGGGCGCTGCAGCAGCCCGCTGCTGGTGACCGCCCCGGTGTCCAGCTCGGCGATCTGGCCGTCGCGCTGCGGGTAGTAGTTGCAGGTGTCAATGACGGTCTTGCCGGCCAGCGGCCCCGCCGGCACGCTGAGATACGCGTGGAACGGGATCGAGACCACGACGATGTCTCCGGCCGACGCCTGCGCGCCGGTCCCGGCCCGCGCCAGCGGCCCCAGCTCGCGTGCCAGCTCCTCCAGGGTCTCGGGGCCGCGCGAGTTGCTGAGCACGACCTGATGCCCGGCCGCGACGCTGAGCCGGGCCACCGTGCCGCCGATCATTCCGCTGCCGATCAATCCCACCGTTGTCATGCAGGCGCCAACCCTGACCTTCCGGCGATCATTCCGGCCGGGGACCGGTAGCGTGTCGCGGCGTGGACGAACGAGTCGAGCGGTCCCGGCTGCTCTATGACAGAGCACTGTTCGACGGGGATACCGGCGCGCTGGCAGCGGCGGAGCGGGAACTGGATGCCGTCGAGGCCGACCTGGCGCTGGCCCGCGGCCGGATCATTCATGGCCGCTTCCTGCAGCAGCGCAGCGAGGACCCCAAGCTGGCCCGCGAGGATCCGGAGGAACTGGCGTTCTTCGAGCGCGCGGCAGAGCTGTACCGGGAACGCGAAGACATGCGCGGCGAGGCCGAATCGCTGTTCTGGATCGGCTGCTTCCACCAGCTCGTCCGGCGCGACAACGCCGCCGCGGTCCCCATCCTCCGGCGGTCTCTTGAGCTGGCGGCGCGGGCCGACGACAAGGCGACGATGTCCGAAGCCCTGCGTCACCTGGGTATCGCTGATCACACCTCCGGACGGCTGGACGCGGCGCGGCAGCATCTGGAGGAGTCGTCGCGGCTGCGCCGCGAGATCGGCCTGCTGCCCGGCGTCGCGTCGAACCTGGTCGGGCTGACCTATATCGCCGCCGCGCAAGGGCGCCGCGACGACGCGCTGGCGCTGATCGAGGAAGCGCGTGTGATCGCCGAGGCCAGCGGGGCCCACGGCATCATGCGCCACATCGATGAGGCGCGCTCCCAGCTGTAGCAGGCCAGCCGCTGCTCAGCCGGTCAGGAAATCGATGAGCCCGGCGAAGTAGGTCTGCTGGTCGTCGTACATGGCCAGGTGGCTGCCGTCCGGGCAGTGCAGGTAACGGCCCTTGGGCAGGCGCCCGGCCATCATCTGCATGTGCCCCGGGTCCATCGTGTCGTGCTGCGCGCCGATCACCAGCGTCGGCACCTCGATGGAGGAAAGCTCCTCGGTCCGGTCCCAGTGGGCGAGCTTGGCGTCGGCGCTGATCCCGAGCTCGCTCGGGCCCTGCATGGACACGTAGATCGCGGGATTGATGTGGGCGAAGCCGCGCTGTACCGGCTCGGGCCACTCGTCCGGCGGCATGCGGAGCACATGGTTGACGTAATGCTGCTCGATCAGCAATTCCATGTACCGCGGATTCTCGATGTCGCCGCTCGCCTCGAACGACTTGATCTCGGCCAGCGCCGCCTGGTCCATCGTCGGCATCAGCACCTGCTCGGCGTACGCGTTGTAGGCCGGGACGCTGGCCATCATGTTGGAAATGACCAGGCCGCGCAGGTGCTGCTGGTAGCGGAGCGCATATTCGATCGCCAGGATGCCGCCCCATGACTGGCCGTAAAGCACGAAGCTGTCCCGGTCCAGGCCGAGCGCGCGGCGGACCTGTTCCACCTCGTCGACGAACCGGTCGACCTCCCACAGGGACGGCTCGTCCGGCTGGTCGCTGAAGCCCGAGCCAAGCTGGTCGTAGTAGTAGTACTCGACGCCGGCCCCAGGCAGGTAGCTGTCGCAGGCCTCCAGGTATTCATGGGTCGAGCCCGGGCCGCCGTGCAGCAGCAGCAGCCGCAGGTCCGGGTTGTTGCCGACCCGCTTGACCCACACCTGGTACTCCCCCGCGGGCGTGCTCACCGGAATCCGCCGGGCGCCGCCGCTCAGCACGTCGTCCCGGCCGGATGAGTCCAGATAGCTGACTGGCGGCATGCGGCCTCCCCTCACCCGCGGGCGGTCGCCCGCGATGGGCAACAGACTAGAGGTCCACCTTCCGGGCCTTCCAGACCTCCTCGCCCGGCCATTGCCGGGCCCACTCGATCGTGGCCAGTGGCCATCGCGTGGTCGCGCCGGCCGCAGGCCGCAATTCCAGCAGGTCCTCGACCTGGAAGCCGTAGCGGCGGAGCAGCCGGATCATGTCGCCGTGGCCGAGGTGGAACTCCACCGAGTCATCGTCCGGCCATTCGAAACGGTGCATGCCGAAGAAGGGCCGCAGCAGCTGGTCGGTCGCTGGCGCGTCCTCCTCGTCCGGGGTCGTGAGCATGAGCAGCACGGAGTTGACCAGGAAGATCAGCTCGCCGCCGGGGCGCAGCAGCCGGGCAGCCTCCGGGATCCAGGCATACGGGTCGCACCAGATACTGGCGCCGTACTCCGAGATCGCCAGGTCGAACGTGGCGTCTGCGAACGGCGCCTGCTCGGCGCTGGCATGGACGAGCGGGAACCGCAGCCCGAACCGGTCCTGCAGGTCGCGGGCGGTCGCCAGCTGCGCGGCGGAGTTGTCCAGCCCGGCCGGCCGCGCCCCGCGGCGGGCCAGCCAGGCGGAGATGTAACCGGTGCCGCAGCCAAGCTCGACGCAGTCGCGGCCGGCCAGGTCGGCAGGCAGGACGCCAGCCTCTGCCTCCGGAATCCCCCAGATTCCCCATACCGGCTCGGCCGCGGCCCAGTTGCGCACGCCCGGCTCGACGTATTCGTCGGCCCACTGATCCCACATCGAACGGTTGCGCAGCACGTGTTCAGGCGTCCCGGTCACAGCGGCCAGCGTGGCCGCTGCCGGCCGGGGCGTCAACCAGATATGCCAGCCGGGTGCGACCATATGCCGGTGGCGGACTTTGTGGTGAGGCCGGCCCGCGCGGCCGACGGGCGGGGAATGGCGGAGCTCTTCGCCGCGGTGGCGCAGGAACGAGACGGGATCGCGACCGAGCCGCCGGTCGACATCGACGAGCGCGCCGGACAGTTCGCGAGCAGCGCTGACTCCTCGATCGTCGCGGTGGCGGGCGGCCGGATCGTCGGGGGAATCCACGTCGAGG
>Ga0208488_1000025_pt1 | contig 14521 bp, 10 predicted proteins | sample MicForSoiSWNC1_O_FD_187994 | JGI IMG/M metagenome (GOLD analysis project Ga0208488, IMG submission 187994) | Forest soil microbial communities from Harvard Forest Long Term Ecological Research site in Petersham, Massachusetts, USA - MetaG HF001... | ecosystem: Environmental > Terrestrial > Soil... | reverse complement strand
CGGCGAGATCACGCCGACCTCGAGGGTCTCGTGCACCGCCTTGGTGGACAGCATCAGCGTCTTCTCGCGGCGGGTCAGGCGGCCGTCCACCACCCGGACGTAGGTCACCACGCCGCGGTAGGTGTCGTAGACCGAGTCGAAGATCATGGCCCGGGCCGGCGCGTCGAGGTCGCCGGCCGGCGGCGGCACCTGTTCCACAACGGTGTTCAGCAGCTCGGCGACACCCTCGCCGGTCTTGGCCGACACCCGGAGGATGCTCGCCGGGTCGGAGCCGATCAGGCCCGCGATCTCGGCCGCGTACTTCTCTGGCTCGGCGGCCGGCAAGTCGATCTTGTTCAGCGCCGGGATCAGCGTCAGGTCGGCGTCGAGCGCCAGGTACAGGTTGGCCAGGGTCTGCGCCTCGATGCCCTGTGCGGCGTCCACCAGCAGGACCGCGCCCTCACAGGCGGCCAGGGACCTGGACACCTCGTAGGAGAAGTCGACGTGGCCCGGGGTGTCGATCAGGTTCAGCACGTACTGGCGGCCGTCTCTGCCCCGCCAGGGCAGCCGGACCGCCTGGCTCTTGATCGTGATGCCGCGCTCGCGTTCGATGTCCATCCGGTCGAGGTACTGCGCGCGCATCTGCCGGTCGCTCACGACGCCGGTGAGCTGGAGCATCCGGTCCGCGAGCGTGGACTTGCCGTGATCGATGTGGGCGATGATGCAGAAATTGCGGATCACCGCCTGGTCGGTACGGCCAGGCTCGGGCATGGGAGGCTCGGCCGTTCGTGGCTCGGGCATTGATGACACGGGCGTCCGCCAAGTGATCGTCGTGTTACGTCCCGGTCCGGGATGAGCGGGCCGGTTCGGCCAGGTGCCCCCGGCCCCGGCCCGGTTCCCGCAGGACTCGGTCCCATCCGCCACCGCCGCGGGACGTGCGGGCGGCGGCGGATCCTTGTCGCCGTCTATGGTCGCACGCCGGAGCGGATGCCCACGCCAGCAGGCGGCCGGGGCTCGTTTCGGACGCGCGTTCGATTAGTGTCACAGGGCCGGCGCGGCCGCCAGAGCGGCAGCGGCGGGCCGGCGGTACCACTGGCCGGCCGCCGCGGTCACCCACCCCGCACGGAAAGCCGCCGGGGCGGCGCGATCGGGCCGGTTTGAGCCGCCGGGCTTATCTCGGATATCCTTCTGGTTCGGCTGCCCGCGTGCCCGCAGTGACCTGCGGGGTGCGACGCCGCGGTATCGCCGCGGCTGGCATATCCGATAGACCTGACAAATTCCTAGCGAGGCACACGCGTGGCAAATATCAAGTCCCAGATCAAGCGCAACAAGCAGAACGAAAAGGCGCGCCAGCGCAACAAGGCGGTCAAGTCGGCGCTGAAGACGTCGGTGCGCCAGTTCCGCGAGGCAGCGGACACGGGCGACGAGGAGAAGGCCACGCAGGCCATGCGGGCCGCGTTCGTCAAGCTGGACAAGGCGGCCAGCAAGGGCGTCATCCACAAGAACCAGGCGGCCAACCGCAAGTCGGCGATCTCCAAGCGCGCCGCGCAGCTCAACGTCAGCTGACCGGCCAGCCGCAGGTCAGCCGGCCGAACGGCAGGCCACGATCTCGGTGACCGCGCGCTCCAGCGCGTAACCCGGGCTCGCGCCCTCGCCCTTCACCTGGGCGTCGACCTGCGCCACGACGGCGTGTGCCCGCGCGACGCCCTCGGCCGTCCAGCCCCTGAGCTGCTGGCGCACCCGGTCCACCTTCCACGGGGGCATGCCGAGGTCGGCTGCGAGCGTGTCCGGGCCCTTGGTCCGCGCCGCCGTGCCCACCCGGCCGAGCGACCTGACCCCCTGCGCGAGGGCGCTCGTGATCAGCACCGGCGATACCCCGGTGGCCAGCGCCCAGCGCAGCTGCGACAGTGCCTCGCCCAGCTTCCCTTCGACCGCGCGATCGGCGACGGTGAACCCGGTCGCTTCCGCCCGGCCGCGGTAGTACCGCGCGACCACGCCGTGGTTGATCACCCCGGTGGTGTCGGCGGCGAGCTGGCTGCACGCCGCAGCGAGCTCGCGCAGGTCGTTCCCGACCGCGTCGAGCAGCGCGCGCAGCCCCCCGTCGTCCGCCTTCCGCCCGGCCCGGGCGAATTCGGCGCGCATGAAGTCGAGCCGCTCGCCGAAGCGCTTGACCGCCGGGCAGTCGATCCGCCGGCCGCCGTGCCCGGCAAGCAGCGACTTGTTCTTCGCCGCGCCCGAATGGGTGAGCACGAACGTCACGTCGGGCGGCGGCGCGGCCAGCTGGCTCGCCAGCTCGGCGGCGGCGTCCTTGGTAGCTTCCTGGGCCGACCTGACGATGACCAGGCAGCCGCCGCCGAACAGGGACGGCGCGGTGAGCATGGACAGGTCACCGGGCCGCAGGTCGGCGGCGCGCACGTCGTGCACGTCCGGTGTTCCGCCCGAGGCCGCGCCGGCCTCGGCCACGGCCGCGTGCACGGCGCGCTCGACCAGCAGCTCTTCGTCTCCGACGATCACCGTCACCGCGGTGCCGGCTGCAGAAGCGGGAGGCATGCCTGCAGCATGCCATGAACGAGAGGCTGGTCTGGCACCAGGCCGTCAGTACCGGGCGACCAGCGCGCGGCTCAGCCAGCCACCGGCTCGCCGCCCCGCCACACGCGGACCGGCTTGAGGCCGTAGGCCCAGGCGAACGCGCCTTCGTGATCGGCGTCCCAGGCCACGATGTCGGCGAACCGGCCGCGGACCATCGCGCCGCGGTCGGGCGCGCGGAGGGCCTGAGCACCGCCGATCGTCGCCGCGCGCAGCGCCTCGGTGACGCTCATCCCGAAGTGCGATACAGCCAGCGCAATCACCAGCGGCATGGACGTGATCCCAACGCCGCCTGGCGAGTGGTCGGACCCGAGCGCGACCGCCACGCCCTTGTCGAGCAGGCTGCGGACCGGCGGGATGCGGCCCGTCTTCAGCGAGGTGGCCGGGCAGAGCACGGCGGCCACGCCGGCCCGTGCGAGCGCGGTCACGTCCTTCTCGTCGGCCTCCTGCAGCAAGTCGGCCGATGCACAGCCGATCTCGGCCGCCAGCCTGGCTGCTCCGTTGCGCGGGTTGCCGCACGCGTGCAGCCGGGGCAGCAGGCCCGCCTGCCGGCCTGCGTTGAGTACCCAGCGGGCCTCGCGCTCGGTGAAGCGACCGTCGTCGCAGTACACGTCCACGCTGTCGGCTCCGGCCACGGCCGCGTCGGCGCACCAGCCGCTGACCGCGTCGATGTAGTCGTTGCGGCGGCCAAAGTACTCCGGCGGCACCGCGTTCGCCGCGAGGAACGTCGCGTGCACCCGCGGCACGCCGTGCTCGCCCTCGAGCGAGCGCAGCAGCCGGATGTCCGCCAGCTCCCCGTCCCTGGTCAGGTGGTAGCCGGTCTTGGCTTCGATCGTCGTGGTGCCGCTCAGCATCCAGTTACGCAGCCGTGCGCGCACCGCGTCACACAGCGTCCAGGGATCGGTCCCCCTGGTGACCGTGACCGTGGAGGCCATCCCGCCGCCGGCGGCGGCGATGTCAGCCGAGGACGAGCCGCTGGCCCGCATGGCCAGTTCCGCATACCGGTTGCCCGCGTAGACGGGGTGCGTGTGTGCGTCGATGAGCCCGGGTGTGACCAGCCCGCCGTTGAGATTCTCGACGTGGTCGACGTCGACGATGTCCGCGATTACGCCGGGAATGCTGCCGGGAAGCTCCGATGCCGGTCCAACCCACGCAATACGGTCGTCATGCGCAAGAATTGCCGCATTACTCCACACTTCGGAACCGGTCCACAGCCGGCCGATGTTGGTGAGCAAGCGAACAGTCACCGTCGGGCGCCCCCCTGCGGGAAAGCGCGTCGGGTGATGGTCCGGCTGGCCATGAGCGGTTCACCTGCTATGACTCGTGTTCGGTGCCCCAGCACCGGACTACCACTCAGTTGGAGAGGATCTATAGACACTGCTGTTACGCCAACCAACAATATCGGTTGAGTCACGTTATTGCACAAGAGGGCCGTTGTACAAGGGCGCGCGCAGATTTGCCGCGGCTGAATGGCGGCTCAAAAACGCTGCGTGCTCTTCCGCACGCGGGGAGTTGCCGCCGCCCGCCCGGGGGCGGCGGCAGGCGCGACCGGCAAGCCCTGGTCACGATGCGGACCTGCATCGATCGGGCCCGGGGCCGGGACGGCCCGGGGTGGACATTCCTGCCCCGACAATCGTGCCCGCGACCAGCCGGGACCTGGTCCCTGCCTGCCTCCCCGTTCCTTCTTCACTTTCCGCTGACCGGCACGGGCCGCTTACCGGCGCCCTTGTGCCACCGCGATTCGCCGCTTTCTGCCTGGCTATTTGCACGGGCGGGTCTGCCCGGCCGCCGGGCGCCGCCCGCGGGCCGCGGCCCGCGGCGCAGCGGGGCCCGATTGCGCCCTTGCCGCACCGGCCAATAATGTCCGGCCGCGGAATTCGTGAACCGCCCGGCGGAGCTCGGACTTCCGCCACGTAATTGCGCGATTATCGCGACATTAGGAACTGCAAAGGATCGCGTCCCGTATGAGGCAAGTGCCGGTATTCGGGCCTTCCGGGCGCCGGGAACATATCTGTCAGCTGGACGCGGCGGGTGCGGCGAGCCGGCCAAGTTCCGCCGCCAGACCCGGGGGGACGCGCGCGGTGAGCTCGGTGCCGTCCGTCCCATGCCGGACGGCGAGCACCTCGCCCTCCTGGTGCGCCCGGGAGACAAGATCGCCCCGGTCATACGGAACCGTGACGACAACCTCCGTGTCGCGCCTCGGGAGCAGCCGGTCAAGCTCGCGGAGCAGGCCGTCGATGCCGTCCCCGGTGCGGGCGGAGACCACCACCGCTCCGCGCTCGGCCAGCCGCAGCCCCTCCACCTCGATCGGGTCGGCCTGGTCGGCCTTGTTGATCACCACGATCTCGGGTACGTCGCCGATGCCGATCTCGGCAAGCACCTCGCGAACGGCGGCGATCTGGGCCCGCGGGTCGGCATCCGAGCCGTCGACAACGTGCAGGATCAGATCTGCGTCGGTGACCTCTTCCAGCGTGGAGCGGAAGGCGTCGACAAGCTGATGCGGGAGATGCCGGACGAACCCCACCGTGTCGGTGAGCGTGAACGGCCGGCCCGCCGGGGTCCGCGCGCGCCGCACGGCAGGGTCGAGCGTGGCGAACAGCGAGTCGTCCACCAGCACGTGCGCTCCGGTCAGCCGGTTGAGCAGGCTCGACTTGCCCGCGTTGGTGTATCCGGCGATCGCGACCGAGGCGATATCCCGCCTGAGCCGCTGCCCGCGCTGCACCTGCCGTCCGACCGCCATCTCGGCCAGCTCGCGGCGCAGCTTGGTCATGCGTGACCGGATCCGGCGCCGGTCCGTCTCGATCTTCGTCTCGCCGGGGCCGCGGGTCCCGATCCCGCCGCCGCCAGCCACCCGGCCTCCGGCCTGCCGGGACAGCGACTCACCCCAGCCGCGCAGCCTGGGCAGCAGGTACTGCAGCTGCGCGAGCTCGACCTGGGCCTTGCCCTCCTTGCTGCGGGCGTGCTGGGCGAAGATGTCCAAGATCAGTGCGGTCCGGTCGACTACCTTGACCCGCACGATGCCCTCGAGCCTGCGCAGCTGGCTGGCCGCGAGCTCGCCGTCGCAGATGACCGTGTCCGCGCCGGTCGACGCCACCAGCTCGGCCAGTTCGGCCGCCTTGCCCGCGCCCACGTAAGTCGCGGAGTCCGGCCGCCTCCGCCGCTGGATCAGGCCGTCAAGGACCTCCGACCCGGCGGTTTCGGCCAGCCGGGACAGCTCGCGCAGCGAGTTCTCCGCCGTGGCCAGGGTCCCGTCCGTCCAGACCCCCATCAGCACCACGCGCTCCAGTCGCAGCTCGCGGTACTCGACCTCGGTGACGTCCTGGAGCTCGGTGGACAGCCCGGCGACCCGGCGCAGAGCGTGCCGGTCCTCCAGATCCTGCTGGCCCGCATCCAGTTCCGGCTGGTCCGGCTCGGCCGGGCTGCCGGCCGGCGGGATCATGGGCATCTGGCTCGATGGTACGGACATCTTCCTCCCAGGCTAGACTCTTGGGCCGATCGCGGCCGACCGCCGGTCGTTCACGATGCTCCCACGGCGGGGGCCCACGGTCATCTGGTTAACCCCCACCTGCTGTAACGCCGGGCGCGCGGTGAATGTGACCCGGCCGGCGGCCCGGCTCGCCCACGCGGTGATCTTCGTGCGTTTCGGGCCAGACATGGTTATAACCGTGCAATAGTGCTGAACATTCCTCAATCCGGCCTCAGGCCCGGCCGTAGACGCGATCGCCCGCGCCATCGTCGCGAGGCTTTTAGCGCGGCGCACAAACCCGGGACCGGGCTTTGACCGTGGCGGCCGGCGACGGTTAGCGTCGGGACCGGTAGCGTCGGGACCGAGGCCGGGCGGCGCTGGCCGCGCGGGCGCTCGCCGCGGCATGCCGCCTTCCGGGAGGAGCAAGCGTGACCGAGACCGACGGTGTCCAGATCACCGGCCCTGCGGGTGACCGGTACGACGAGATCCTGACCGACGAGGCGCTCGCCCTGCTGGCGGAGCTGCACCGGGAACTCGGCCCGCGCCGCAGCGAACTGCTGGCCGCCCGGGCCCGGCAGCAGCAGGCACTCATCGAGGGCGCGACGCTGGACTTCCTGCCCGGGACCCGCCAGGTCAGGGAGGACGCATCGTGGCAGGTGGCGCCCCCGGCGCCCGGCCTGGTCGACCGGCGAGTGGAGATCACCGGCCCGACCGACAAGAAGATGACGATCAACGCGCTCAACTCGGGCGCGCGGGTCTGGCTGGCCGACTTCGAGGACGCGAACACCCCGCTCTGGGACAACATGGTCACCGGCCAGCTGAATCTGAAGGACGCGCTGGACCGGAAGATCGACTTCACCAGTGCCGACGGCAAGGCCTACCGGCTGGCGCCCGACGACGAGCTGGCCACGGTCGTGGTGCGGCCGCGGGGCTGGCACCTGGACGAGAAGCATGTGCTCGTCGACGGGCAGCGGGTCTCCGGCAGCCTGTTTGACTTCGCCCTGTACTTCGCCAACTGCGCCCGGCGGCAGCTGGACAAGGGCAAGGGACCGTACTTCTACCTGGCCAAGAACGAGAGCCACCTGGAGGCGCGGCTCTGGAACGACGCCTTCAACCTGGCCCAGGACCGGCTGGGCATCCCCAGGGGCACGATCCGGGCGACGGTGCTGATCGAGACGATCCCGGCGGCGTTCGAGATGGAGGAGATCCTCTACGAGCTGCGCGAGCACAGCGCCGGGCTGAACGCGGGCCGCTGGGACTACCTGTTCAGCATCATCAAGAAGTTCCGGACCCGGGGCCGCGACTTCGTCCTGCCGGAGCGCAACGCGGTGACGATGACCGCGCCGTTCATGCGCGCCTACACCGAGCTGCTGGTCAAGACGTGTCACGACCGGGGCGCGCACGCGATGGGCGGCATGGCGGCGTTCATCCCGAGCCGGCGCGATCCCGAGGTCAACGCCACGGCGCTGGCCAAGGTCCGCGAGGACAAGACCCGCGAGTCCGGCGACGGCTTCGACGGCTCCTGGGTCGCCCACCCGGACCTGGTGCCGATCTGCCAGGAGGTGTTCGACGCCGTGCTCGGCGACCGGCCCAACCAGCTCGGCAAGCTGCGCGACGACGTCCAGGTCAGCGCGGCCGACCTGCTGGCGGTCGACAAGACCCCTGGCGGGATCACCGAGGCCGGACTGCGCAACAACATCAGCGTGGGCCTGCAGTACCTGGCCAACTGGCTGGCCGGCACCGGCGCGGTGGCGATCTTCAACCTCATGGAGGACGCGGCCACCGCGGAGATCTCCCGGTCCCAGGTCTGGCAGTGGCTGCACAACGACGTGACCCTCGCCGAGGGCCAGCAGGTCACCGCCGGCCTGGTGGAGCAGCTCATCGCCGAGGAACTGGCCGGCATCCGCGAGCAGTACGGCGCCGCGTTCGACCCGGCCCAGTTCGACCCGGCCGTGGCGCTGTTCAAGGAGGTCGCCCTCGCGGACGACTATGCGGATTTCCTGACCATACCGGCTTACGAGCGCATGCCCTGACGGCTGCGCATGGCGACCCGGAACCAGACGGTCCGCTCTGGGCCGTCGGCCGCCGGGCTGACGCCCCACTCGTCGGCGAGCCGGTCAACGAGGAACAGGCCGCGGCCGTGCGGGCTGCTGGCGGGCGGGAGCGGCTGGGCCTCGGGGCTCCCGCCGCCGGAGTCGGTCACCTCGACCCGCAGGCTGTCGCCGGTGAGCTCGATGCTCACTACGAACGGGGTGCGCGCGTACTGAACCGCGTTCATCGCGAGCTCAGACACCATCACCGAGATCGCGTCGCGCAGATCGGGCACCGCGTCGACGACCGCAGCCAGCACAAATCGCCGCGCCGCGCGGATGGACGCGGCGTCCGGGGCGAAGCTGCGGTCGATGCTCACGGCGTCATGAGCAGGATCTCGGTGAGGCCGGTCAGCTCGATGATCCGGCGCACGATCGCGTTTGGGTTCCTGACCTCGACCGTCTTGACCTTCCTGGTCATGGAGATCAGCAGCGCGATGCCGGAGCTGTCCATGAACTCGAGCCCGCTCACCTCGAATACCAGCCGCTCGCTCCGGGCAGCCAGCGCGGCCTCGATGACCGACCGGACGCTTTCCACGGACACCATGTCCAGCTCCCCGGACAGGCGGATCACCGCGGCGCCGTCCTCCCGGGACACTTCCGCGGCGCAGTACGCCTGGTCGGCAGGATCTAGTTCAGCCATCTCAGCCCAATCAACGCTATGTCGTCGGCCGGTGAGTCACCAGTGAGTTCCGAAACGAGGCTGCTGAGCAGGTCGTCAAGGGACGAGCCGCACTGGGCGGTCGCGGCCTCCTGGAGCCGCTTCAGCCCGGCGTCCAGGGTTTCGCCCCGACGCTCAACCAGCCCGTCGGTGTAGGCGATGAGCGTGTCATGCGCGGCCGTGGTCAGCAACGTCGGTTCGAACATGGCGCTGCCGGGGATGCCGATCGGCCAGCCCGGCTTCGCCTGGACCAGGCTCGCCCCGTCGCCACCGCACACCAGCGGCGGCAGGTGCCCGGCATTGGCCAGGATCACCTCGTGCGTGCCCACGTCGACGAGCCCGCACAGAACGGTCGCGAAGTGGCCATCCTCGGCGATGTCCATGGTCCGCGTGAGCTGGCCGAGGATCACCGCGGGCGGGTGGCCCTCCAGGGCGTAGGCCCTGCTCGCATAGTGCAGGGACGCCATCAGTGCGGCGGCCCGCACCCCGCGGCCGGACACGTCGCCAACCAGGAAGACGAACCGCCCGCCGCCCAGCGGCACGACGTCGTACCAGTCGCCGCCGACCTCGGCCCCGCTGACGCCGGGCAGGTAGCGGACGGCGATCTGCATGCCGGGGATGGCCGGCGCCTGATCCGGCAGGATGGCCCGCTGCAGGGTCTCGGCGACCGATCGCTGCTCGACGTACATGCGGCCGATCTCGGTGCTCATCCGTTCGGCCCTGGCCCGCCGGCGGACCAGGCGCTCGGCGAGCAGCGCGCCGAGGATCGTGAGCGCGGCGCCGCCGACGCCGATGGCCCACGGCAGGATCACGCCGAGGCTTCCGGTGAGCGAGTACCTGGCCGACGTCGTCAGCGTGAGCACCGTGTCGCCGAACGGGATCCTGGTCGTGTACGTGGTCCCGCGCAGCGGCAGGGGCGCGGCGGAGCTGGCGTCCAGCAGCGCCGCGCTGGTCTGCGACCGTCCCAGGTACAGGGCGATGTTGAGGTCGGACACGGGCGAGCTGGCCGGCTCGGAGACCCGGCCGCCAGCCGGCAGCGGCACCTCGGCGTAGGCGACGAAGCTGCCTCCCGGACCGGCGGCCGCGGTGGCATACCCGAGCCGCGCCACGCGGCCGGCCGTGATCTTCGTGACCACGAACGTGCGGCTGACCGCGGCCCGGCGCAGCAGCGCCGTCATGGCCGGGCCGGCCGGGGCCAGCAGCGGCCGGGTGCCCACCTGCGTGACCAGCTGCGGCGAGCTCCTGCCGAGGCGCCACAGGGACGCCGTCGCGAACGGCCCTCTGGCCGTGACCAAGCCGCTCAGCCCACGGGCGAACATCGCGGCGCTGCCGTCCGTCGCTGCCGCCAGACTGGCGGCGCCGCCCAGGTGATCCTCGACGTAGAGCGGGTCGGCCGCCGCTATCTCGTCGCTGACCAGGCGGGTCTCCAGGGCGAGCAGCTTGGCGTTGGTCCGGTGATGCCCGCTCGCCGTCACGATGGAGAGCGTGATCGTGATGCCGAGACCGACCACCAGGACCACGGCAGCAGCGGCGTGGGGCGCCCAGTTGCGCCTGCTGCGCCCAGGGGAGCCATCCATGCCCGCCGGGCGTCCCGCGATCGCCATCGTGCTCCCGTCCGGTGAGCGTGCCTCAATCTAGCAAGGGTGCGCCCGCGCGGCGCGGCAACATAAGTCCTTTGAATCAAGTTTCGGCCGGCAGATGGCCGAGCCTGGGCGGAGCCGCCGGCCCGGGCCCGGAGCTGCCGAGATTGGCAAACCCGGCCGGCGAGGCGCACGCTTGGGGGACGGCAGCAGGGCTGGAGGCGAGACACATGACCGCGCAGGCAACCCGCGGCACGGCCGGGACGGCGAAGCAGTGAGGGCGGCAGCGGAGGTGGGCAGGGCCGCGATCGACGCGCTGGTCCCGCGGATGACCGAAATCTGCGGGCCGGACGGCGTGCTGACCGATCCTGCGCAGCTGGCCACCTACGAGTGCGACGGTCTCACCTCACACCGGTGCTCCCCCGGCCTTGTCGTGCTGCCGACCACGGCAGAGCAGGTCGCCGCCATCGTCACCGCCTGCGCCAGGGCGAAGATCCCGTTCGTGGCCCGAGGCTCGGGCACCGGCCTGTCCGGCGGGGCACTTCCCCGGGGCGACGGCGTCCTGGTCGTGACCTCCAAGATGCGCCGCGTCATCGCGATCGACCGGGAGAGCCGGCGCGCCATCGTCGAGCCCGGGGTGACCAACCTGGCCGTGAGCAAGGCCGCCGAGCCGTACGGGCTGTTCTACGCGCCCGACCCGTCCAGCCAGGTGGTGTGCTCGGTCGGCGGGAACGTGGCGGAGAACTCGGGCGGGGCCCACTGCCTCAAGCACGGCTTCACCGTGCATCACGTGACCGGCCTGGAGGTCGTGACCCCGGACGGGGAACTGACCTGGCTTGGCGACGGCACCGGCGCCGCCCCCGGCTACGACCTGGTCGGCGCGTTCGTCGGCTCGGAGGGCACGCTCGGCATCGCCACCAAGATCATCGTCAAGCTGACCAGGATCCCGGAGGCGGTGACCACCCTGCTGGCCGCGTTCCGGACGATGGGAGCCGGCGGTGCCGCGGTTTCCGCGATCATCGGCTCCGGCATCCTGCCGGCCGCGATCGAGATGATGGACGCGCTCGCGATCGAGGCCGCCGAGGCCGCGGTCGCCTGCCGCTACCCCGAGGGAGCCGGGGCGGTGCTGATCGTCGAGCTCGACGGGCCCGCCGGTGACACCGCGCGGGAGACGGCGGCGGTCCGCGCGATCTGCGAGAAGGAAGGCGCCTACGAGATCCGGGCGGCGCACGACGCGGCCGAGCGCACGGCGATCTGGACCGGGCGGAAGTCCGCGTTCGCCGCGGTGGGCCGGATCAGCCCGGCCTACATCGTGCAGGACGGCGTCGTGCCGCGGACCGCGCTGCCCGAGGTGCTCGACCGGATCGCCGAGCTGTCCGCCGCGTCCGGGATCCGGGTTGCGAACGTGTTCCACGCGGGCGACGGCAACCTGCACCCGCTGGTGCTGTTCGACGACGCCAAGCCCGGTGCCGAGCAGGCCGCCGAGGAGGTGTCCGGCGCGATTCTCGACCTGTGCATCTCCCATGGCGGGTCGATTACCGGCGAGCACGGGGTCGGCGCGGACAAGTCCAAGTACATGCCGAAGATGTTCGGGCCCGGCGACCTGGACACCATGCAGCTGCTGCGCTGCGCATTCGACCCGGCCGGGCTGTGCAATCCGGGCAAGATCTTCCCGACGCCGCGGCTGTGCGGCGAGGTTCCCGGTGTCCGGCGCGAGCCGCACCCGCTGGTAGCAGCGGGAACGGTGGACCAATTCTGATGGCCGTAACGCGACGCCGCGTGGCCGGCCGCCGATGACCGCCGGCTCGATCCCCGGCGCGCTCGCGCAGGCCTGCGCCGACGTCAGCGAGGCCGGGCCGGGCGACGAGGTCGCCGGCGTGGCGCCGCGCTTCGTGGCCCGTCCCGCCGGCGTGACCGAGGCGGCCGCGGTGCTGGCAGCCGCCTCGTCGCTGGGCATGACGGCCGTCCCGCGCGGTTCCGGAACGAGACTCGCCTGGGGCAGTCCGCCGGCCAGCTGCGACCTGGTGATCGACACCTTGCGGATGAACCGGGTGCTCGAGCACGCGGCCGGTGACCTGGTCGTGCGGGCGCAGGCGGGGGTGGGCCTCGATCAGCTCGCCGCGGTGCTCGCCGAGGCAGGCCAGCGGCTGGCGCTCGATCCGCCAGGCCTTACCCACCCAGACGGCGCCGGGGCCGGGACGATCGGCGGGGTGCTGGCGACCGGCGCGGCCGGCCCGCTGCGGCTGCGCTACGGCACGCCGCGCGACCTGGCGATCGGGATCACCGTGGTGCGCGCGGACGGGACCGTGGCCAAGTCCGGCGGCAAGGTCGTGAAGAACGTGGCCGGCTATGACCTCGGGAAGCTGTTCGCGGGCTCGTACGGGACCCTCGGCCTGATCGCGGAGGCCGCGTTCCGGCTGCATCCCCAGCCCGCCGCGGCATCGTTCGTCACCCTGGACGCCGCGGATCCGGACGAGGCGCGGGCCGCGGTCGCCGCCGCGGCCGGGTCGCCGCTCGCGCCGTCGGCCGTGGAGCTGGACCGGCCGGCCCGCGGCGAGCCGTTCCGGGTCGGCGTGCTGCTGGAAGGCGACGCAGCGGGAGTGGCCGAGCGCACCGTCGCCATGACGGGGCTGCTCGGCTCCGGTTCCGTGGCTCCGGACCCGCCGGCCTGGTGGGGCGGCGGCGCCGCCGCAGCGGCGGATGGCACGCTGATCAGGATCGCGTTCTGGGCGGCCGAGCTCGCCGGGGTGCTCCGTGCGGTTGATGCCGCCGCCGCGGCAGCCGGGCTCGACCCCGCGGTCGGCGGCTCGGCGGCGGCCGGTGTGCTCTACGCGGCCGTGGCCGAGGGCGCGCCGGCGTCCGCGGTGGCGCAGTTCGTGACGGACCTGCGCGCCGCGATGGGCAGCGGGGGCAGCCCGCTGGCCGGCGGGCCGCCGCAGCGGGGCAGCGCGGTCGTCCTGCGCGCCCCGGCCGGGGTGCGCGCCGCCGTCGACCTCTGGGGCCCGGCGTCAGGGCTCCGCCTGATGCGGGCGATCAAAGACCAGTTCGACCCCGAGCACAGGCTGGCTCCTGGCCGGTTCACGGGAGGGATCTGATGGCAGTGCAGGAATCCGGTCAGGGCCCGGTGCCGCTCGAGGGATCTGCCGAGCTGCGCTCGCTGGCGAGCGACTGCGTGCACTGCGGGTTCTGCCTTCCGGCCTGCCCGACCTACCAGCTGTGGGGCGAGGAGATGGACTCGCCGCGGGGCCGGATCCACCTGATCACCCAGATCCTCGACGGCGCCGAGGGCGGCGCAGCAACAGCGGACCACCTGGACCGCTGCCTCGGCTGCATGGCGTGCGTCACCGCGTGCCCGTCGGGTGTCCGCTATGACCGGCTGATCGAGGCCGCCCGAGGCTGGACCGAGGAGGACCCGGAGCGGCCCGCCGCCGGCCCGCAACGCTCGCCCCGCCCGCACCTGCCCGCGCGGTCCGCGCGGGAACGGGCGCTGCGGGCGGCGATCTTCCGGCTGTTTCCCTACCCGCGACGGCTGCGGGTGGCCATCGCGCCGCTGCGCGCCGCCCAGCGGACTCGCCTCGATGCGCTCATCAACCGCAGCGGCCTGCCGGACCGGCTGCCTCCCGAGATCGCCTCGGCGCTCCGCCTGGCGCCGCAGCGCCCGGCCGCCAGCAGGCGGGCCCGCGGGACGCTGCCCGAGCGGGTGCCGGCCCGCGGCACCCGCCGCGGATGCGTCGGCATGCTCACAGGCTGCGTGCAGCGGGTCTTCTTTCCCCAGGTCAACGCGGCCACGGCGCGGGTACTGGCGGCCGAGGGCTGTGACGTCATCGTCCCGGCGGGCCAGGGCTGCTGCGGCGCGCTGTCTCTGCACGGCGGCAGGCGGGCCGAAGCCGTCAGGTTCGCGCGGCAGACGATCGAGACGTTCGAGCGCGCCGCCGTGGACGCGGTCGTTGTGAACGTGGCCGGGTGCGGCTCGGCGATGAAGGAGTACCGGGAACTGCTCGCCGACGACCCGGCGTGGAGCGAGCGGGCCGCCGCCATGGCCGCCAAGGTCCGCGACCTCAGCGAGTTCCTTGCCGAACTCGGCCCCGCCGCCCCGCGCCATCCGCTCGAGATGACCGCCGCTTACCACGCCGCGTGCCACCTCGCGCACGCCCAGCGG
>Ga0208488_1000023_pt1 | contig 14903 bp, 14 predicted proteins | sample MicForSoiSWNC1_O_FD_187994 | JGI IMG/M metagenome (GOLD analysis project Ga0208488, IMG submission 187994) | Forest soil microbial communities from Harvard Forest Long Term Ecological Research site in Petersham, Massachusetts, USA - MetaG HF001... | ecosystem: Environmental > Terrestrial > Soil... | reverse complement strand
AGGATGTCGGCGGCGCCGGAGCTGAGGGCGGATTGCAGCGCGGCGAGGCGGCGTTCGAGCAGAAAGGCGCCGGGGGCGGCGCGGTAGGCTTCGGCGTCGGCGCGCATCAGGGTGCGCTGGGCCTGGGCGGCGGCGATGCGTTCGGCGCGCGCCGCCGCCGCGGGGGTGAGGGTCGGTGTCTTGGTCGCCGGCCCCAATCCCAGCGGCGGATTGTGCCAGACCGTGATGCCGGCATAGACCATGACGGCGACGCCCGCGACTGTGATCGCTCCGGCGACCCAGCCGAGCCACAGCGGCGCAAAGCGCCGGCCGTAAACCTCACTCGCCGCGCGTCGCACGAGCGCCGGGGTGACCTTGCGCCTCTCCAGAGTGTAGGCACCGAGCAACGCTCGATCGCAGCACACATTGATGACGCGCGGGATGCCGGAGGACAGACGATACACTTCGCGCAGCGCCGCGGGCGTGAAGATCTCGCCGGCGGCGCCGGCAACGCGCAGCCGATGACGCACGTATTCCTGCGTCTCCAGTTTCGACAGCGGATTCAAGTGATAGCGCCCGGTGATGCGCTGGGCCAGCTGGCGCAGCTCGCTGCGGTCCAAGAGCTCGCGCAGCTCCGGCTGGCCGATGAGGATGATCTGCAACAGCTTGTGCGTGGCCGTCTCGAGGTTGGTCAGCAGCCGGACTTGCTCGAGCACGTCGGCTGACAAGTTCTGCGCCTCGTCGACGATGACAATGACGCGCCGACCGTCGCTGTGGGCGGCGAGCAGCCGGCGGTTGAGCGCGTCCACCATCTCCTTGGCGCTGGTCCGATCCGCCTCGTCCAAGCCGAGGCCGAGCTCTTCGCAGATGGTGAGCAGGAACTCGGTGGCGGTCACGCGCGGATTGAGAATCACCGCGACGTCGGCGTGCTGCGGGACGCGCGACAGAAGGGTGCGCACGATCGTGGTCTTGCCGGTTCCCACCTCGCCCGTCAGCTGTATGAAGCCCCCGGCCTCGTTGATGCCATAGAGCAGATGAGCCAGCGCCTCCGCGTGACGCTCGCTCAGGTACAGATAGCGCGGGTCCGGCGTGATCGCGAAGGGCTTTTCGATGAGGCCGAAAAAGCTCGTATACATGGCGGTGGCGATAATACCAAGCTCAGCCGCGGCGCGGACCGGAGCCGTCGGCGGAGCGCGGCAGCAGGCTTGCACGCGTGAGCACCTGCGCGCCGAAGCGGTCGCGGATACCGTCGATCGCGGAGTCGAGCCGTGAGACCCGGGCGGAACCCTCGGCGAACAAGTCCGGCTGCCGCACGGCCGACAGGTCGCTGGTGCCGACGCCCAGCAATCGCAATGCGACATTCCCGCGGCCGGCAAGCCATGTCCGCAACAGCCGTTGCGCGCCCGCGCACACGGCGGCGGTGTCCTGCGTCGGCGGCTCGAGCGCGCACTGGCGGGTGTATGTCGTGAAATCGGCGCGCCTGATCTTCACGGTCACGCGTCCGGCGCAGAGACCCGCGGCGCGCAGGCGCGCGGCCGCGCGGTCGGCGAGTGCCGTCAAGCGCCGCTCGAGCACGGCGGCGTCGCGAATGTCCTTGTCAAAGGTCTCCTCCGCACTGATGGATTTCTCCTCCCGATCCGGCACGACCGGCCGCTCATCGAGGCCGGCGGCGCGCGCCTGCATGGCCTTGCCGTGCTTGCCGAAGGCGCGCCACAACTGCTCATCGCCGGCGCGCACGACGTCGCCGAAGGTCTTGAGCCCGCACGCCTGGACGGCGGGCAAGGTCTTCGCGCCGACTCCGAAAAGCCGCTCCACGGCCAAGCGCTCGAGCACCTCGTGCAAATTGTGCGGCCCGATGCAGAACAAGCCGTCGGGCTTGTTCAAATCCGAAGCGATCTTGGCGAGCGACTTATTGGGTGCGATTCCGACCGAGGCGGTAAGTTCAGTCACGGCGCGAATGCGGCGGCGAATCTCGGCGCCGATGACGGCCGGTTCACCAAACAGGCGCTCGCTGCCGGTCACGTCCAGAAACGCCTCGTCGAGCGACAGCCCTTCCACCAGCGGCGTGAACTCGTGGAATATCGCAAAGACCTGCGCGGAGACCTCCTTGTAGCGCGCCATGCGCGGCGCCACGCAGATGGCGTGCGGGCAGCGCTTGAGCGCCTCACGCATCGGCATGGCCGAACGCACGCCGAAGCGGCGCACGGCGTAGCTCGCCGCGGCGACGACGCCGCGGCCGGTGGTGCCGCCGACGATCAGCGGCTTGCCTTTGAGCTCCGGACGATCCCGCTCCTCGACCGACGCGTAGAACGCGTCCATGTCCACGTGCAGAATCGTCCGCACTTAAGATCCTATTGCACTGTGATGGTGATTTTCTTCGAGTGCAGCGGCGGATCGAAAGACATGTGCTCGTAGTCGGCGAACAGCAGCTCGAGGGTGTGCTTACCCGGAGGGAGCGTCAGCGTGGTCTCCGTCTGTCCCTTACCGAAGTGCAGTACCTTGTCGTTCGCCGGCAACGGCGCACTCAGGTTCAAGTCGCTCAGGTCCGTATCCACCAGCAAGTGATGGTGCCCCGAGTTATCCGCTTGAGTGCCGGCGGGCGCGATCGTCATGCCCTTCAAGCCGAATTTCACCACCACCGGGTTTTGCACGGTCGCACCGTTCTTCGGCGCGATGAAATACACCTTCGCGCCGGCTGGTGCGCTGGCGCGCGGCTGTGCGAAGGCAGCCATTGCAAGCGCAGAACATGCGACACCTAGGATAAAGCGATTCATGGAAAGCCCCCTCTGTTGCGATTAACTTAGATCAGATCCTTGACGCCGTCGCGCTCCTCGCTCAGCTCGCGGTGCGTGAGCAGCATCTTGTCGCGGCTGAACGCGTCGATTTGCAGTCCCTTGACGATGGCGTACTTGCCGCCCTTGCAAGTGACGGGATAGGAATAAATCACGCCCTCCGGAATATCGTAGCTGCCGTCCGACGGCACGGCCATGCTGACCCAGTCCGCCTCGCGGCTGCCGAGCACCCAGTCGTGCATGTGATCGATGGCGGCGGACGCGGCCGATGCGGCCGAGGACGAGCCGCGCGCCTTGATGACGGCTGCACCGCGTTGTTGCACCGTCGGAATGAATGTCTGCTTGAACCAGTTTTCGCCCACTTCCGCGATCGCGGGCTTGCCGTCGACCGTCGCGTGGTTCAGATCCGGGTACTGCGTGGCCGAATGATTTCCCCAGATGACGATTTTCTTGATTTTCGCGAGTGCGGTTTCCGTCTTCTCGCTCACTTGCGCGAGCGCGCGGTTGTGGTCGAGACGCGTCATCGCCGTGAAGCGATCGGGCGGGAGCGAGGGCGCGTTGCGCTGGGCAATCAGCGCGTTGGTGTTCGCCGGGTTGCCGACCACGAGCACGCGCACATCACGGCTTGCGGCCGCATCGAGCGCCTTGCCCTGGGCGGAGAAGATCTTGGCATTCTCCAGCAGCAAATCCTTGCGCTCCATGCCCGGACCGCGCGGCCGCGCGCCGACCAGCATGGCAATCTCGCAGTCCTTGAAGGCGACGCGCGCATCGTCGGTCGCCGTTACTTTGTTGAGCGTGAGGAACGCGCAATCGTTCAGCTCCATCACCACGCCCTGCACGGCGCCGAGCGCCGCCGGAATCTCGAGCAGGTTGAGATTGATGGGCTGATCGGCACCGAGCATCTGCCCGGCGGCGATGCGAAAGGCGAGTGCATACCCGATGTTTCCGGCGGCGCCGGTGATGGTGACGGTAACTGGCTTTTTCATGGGGGAATCCTCGGCGAAGGAACGCGCAAAAGCCACAAATAGTAGCCGAAGACCCAGTTCGCGGCCCGCCGACGGACGGCCGCAAAAAAGTTGAAAAAGAGCTTGCATGTACTAGTGATGTACACTACTATATCACCAGGTTAGTGAAACACCCCGGCACCGCCGGTAACTGCAAAGGAGAAGATCATGGACACTCGCATATCCTCGAAAGTCGCCGCCCTCGCGCTCGCCTTGCTGATCAATGGCACGGTCTTCGGAGGCGTGGCCTTCCTGTTCAGCGCACAGCGCGCGGCCGCAGCCGGCGTCACCCTGGTGGCGGCGTAAGCCGCCCCTGCAGGGCGTTCTGCTAGATTAGCGTGCTATACGGCCCCTCCACTTGGCCCGGACGCTGAGAGCGGCATGGATCCCAATTGGAATGACAACCAGCCCATTTATCGCCAGCTGCGCGATCGAATGGTCGCCCTGATTCTGGAAGGGGCGCTCAAGGAAGGCGATCCGCTCCCTTCGGTGCGTACGGTGGCTGCCGACTACCGGCTCAACCCCCTCACGGTGCTCAAGGGCTATCAGCAGCTGGTCGATGAAGGGCTGGTCGAGAAGCGCCGCGGGCGCGGCATGTACGTCAGTGACGGCGCGCGGCTGTTGCTGCTCAAGGGCGAGCGCGAGCGCTTCCTCAGCGAGGAATGGCCGCAGATTCTCGCGGTCATCCATCGGCTGGGCTTCTCCGCCGACGAACTGTTCGCACAAACCCCCGCGCTCACGCACCCCGCGCCGCGTGTGGACAACAAGGAGTAGCTGATGACGTCGTCCTCACCCCTCATCGAAGCACGCGGCCTGTCGAAGAGATACGGCTCGTTCGTCGCTCTCGATCGAGCGGACTTCGTCGTGCAGCCGGGCCGCATCGTCGGCCTCATCGGCCCGAACGGCGCGGGCAAGACCACGGCGCTGCGCGCGGTGCTCGGGCTCACGACATATGAGGGCGAGCTCAACGTCCTCGGCCGCGAGCCGTTCGCCGAGCGCGCGCTGCTCATGCAGGAGGCGAGCTTCATCGCGGACGTCGCCGTATTGCCCGAGTGGCTGCGCGTCCAGCAAGCGATCGATTTCGTCGCCGGGGTGCATCCGCGATTCCGCCGCGAGCGCGCCGCGGCGCTGCTCGCCAAGACCGACATCGGCGCGCGCAGGCGCATCGGCCAGCTGTCGAAGGGCATGAAGACCATGGTGCATCTCGCGCTCACCATGGCCATCGACGCTCGCCTGCTCGTCCTCGACGAGCCGACGCTCGGCCTGGACATCATCGCGCGGCGCGGCTTCTACGATGCACTGGTGAACGATTACATGGACGAGACCCGCACCATCGTGATCACCACCCATCAGGTCGAAGAGGTCGAGAACTTGTTGACCGACGTGCTCTTCATCGACAAGGGACGCATCGTTCTCGATTGCTCCGTCGAGGACATCGGTGCGCGCTATGCAACCGTCGAGGTTGCCGACGACCGCGTCGCGGCCGCCCGCGAGCAGCGGCCTTTCTACGAGCGCCGAGCCCTCGGCAAGACGCTGTTGTACTTCGAGGGTGCGGACCGGGACAAGCTCAAGGGCCTCGGTGAAGTCGGCGTGCCGAGCGTCGCCGACCTGTTCGTCGCCAAGGTCTCGGCGGAGCGTGCGGCATGAACAAGTTCATCTGGTTGGTTCGCCGGGAGTTCTGGGAAAACAAGGCCATCTGGGTGATGCCGGCCTGTATCGGCGGCCTCATGGTGGTGGGCTCACTGTTCGGCAAGGTGGAGATCGCCATGCTGCACGCGAGCGACCAGCAAACCGAGGTGGCGGGCGTGCTATTCCTGCTCGCGATCGGGGGCGTGTTCTGGGTGGCGATGAGCATCTACTCCGTCTGGTACCTGCTCGACTGCCTGTACGCCGACCGCAAGGACCGCAGCGTCCTGTTCTTCAAGTCGTTGCCGCTCACCGACTCGGAGACGGTGTTCTCGAAGCTGTTCGTTGCGCTCATCGCGCTTCCGCTGGTCTATTTCGCCGCCGCGGACATCTCCGCCCTGTTGATGACATTCGTCATCTCCGTGCGGGCGCGTCTCGGGTTCGGCATTATTCTCTGGCGCCCCGAGCTGTGGCTGCAGGAGCAAGTTCTGTGGCTCTATGTGATCGCCACCGGCATTCTCTGGTATCTGCCCGTCGTGGGCTGGCTCCTGCTCGTGTCGGCGTGGGCCAAGCGCGCGGTCATTCTGCAAGCGATCCTGCCGCCGCTCGCGATCATGCTCGCCGAGCGCCTCTTCCTCGGCACTCACGCCGCGGCGCTGCTCTTCAGAGATCGGCTCCTCGGCGGCGGCTACGTTGCGCTCCATCATCCGATCAACTGGTCGCTCCAGAAAGGCGAGATGACGCCGGGCGTGTGGCGACTGCCGGACCCTGTGGGGTTTCTCTCGAGCGCGGACGTCTGGATCGGCGTGGCTCTCGGCGCCGCCTGCATCGCGGGCGCCGTGCAATTGCGCAAGCGGCGCACGGACGCGTAGCGCGCTTTTGCTTCCTCGGCAAGCAGTGCAGAATAGCGCCCCGGGGATGCCGTCCAGGAGCGCTGCATGTACAAGACCAAGATCGACCTCTCCGAAAAGACCCGTCGCAACGTCATTGTCATACTCAATGATCGCTTGAGCGATGCGATCGACTTGCAGAGCCAGGTCAAACAGGCGCACTGGAATGTCAAAGGCCCGCATTTCATCGCCTTGCACGAGCTGTTCGACAAGATTTCGGACGCCATGCTGGAGCAGATCGACGAGATCGCGGAGCGCATCACCAGCTTGGGAGGCACCGCCGAAGGGACGGTGGCGGTGGCCGCGCGGCGCAGCAAGCTCAAGAATTATCCGTTGAGCATCACCTCGGGCCGGGACCACCTGCTCTATCTATCGACCCAGTTGTCGGTCTACGGCAAGTCGGTGCGCGGCGCGATCGAGGCGACTGCGGACTTAAGCGATGCGGACACGGCGGACCTCTTTACCCAGCTGTCGCGCGAGATCGACAAGTATCTCTGGTTTCTCGAGGCGCACCTGCAGGACAAGGCCTGAGAAAGCAACGCCGCAAGCCGCCGGTTACGTCTCGAGCAGGTGCGCGAAGTAGCTGTTGCAGAGGCGGTTGAGCGGGTCGGTGCGCTGGCGCAGCGCCTTGAACAGCTTGATGCGATCGCCGAAGGCCTTGGCGACGTGCTCGGGTTTCAACGCTCGCGACTGATTGAACGTCGGCACCCCGCCGAGCGCGGACGCGAAATCGTTGAAGTCGATCAGGAACTCATCCCAGCCGCGGTCCCCCGTCGAGGAGGGCTCGAGCGTGATCATGGGTCCCTGGAAACTCACGCCGAACAGCGACGAGCGGTCCTGGTGCAGGCGGCTCGCGCCGCTCACGACGTTGCAGCGATAGTTGTGCTGCTTGTAGTACGAGCGGCAGAACGCGAAGTACTCGGCGAGCAGCTTCGGGTAGGAGGCCTGCGGAAAGCCCCACATGGTGTAGGTGTAGCGCGATCTCCACGCCTCCTGCGGAAACTCGCGCATCCACTCGTGCGCGTACATGACGACGCTGCGCCCGGCGCGATCGAGCGTCGCGCGCAGCGCCCGCTGCACGCCGGAGACGACGGCTCCCGCGACGCCGGGCGGCGCGAGCGCGCTGCCGACGCTCGAGCCGAACGCCGGCAACACGTTGCGCATGACGGATTTCTTGATCTGCCATATGCCGGAACGGCTCGTAGCCGCACTCTCGTCCGGCGTGCGGCGCTCCACCGTGATCTGGTCGTGGAACGGCGAGATGTGCAGGCGCAGTGCGGCGGGCGAGGCGACGATCTTCGCAAAGCGCGCGCCGAACTCCTTGAGCGTCAGCACCTCATGGTCGATTCTGACGGGAACGATGGGTTGCACCCGCAGCACCGCCTCGTGCACCACGCCCAAGAGCCCGAAGCTCGAGCTCAGCACGCGCATGAGGTCGGCGTTGCGCTCGGTCACGGTCATCAGCTTGCCCTGCGGCGTGACGAGCTTCAGCTCTTTGACGAGCGCCGACATCTGCGCGGGGCCCTGCGCCTGCGAGGCCTGCGGCAGCGTGGTCACGGCCACGGCGCCCACCGTCATCTGTCCCATCTCGGGAGTGAGCGGCAGCTCTTGACCGCGCTCGGCCAACTCGCGCACCAGCGCACCGATGCGTACGCCGGCCTGCACCCGCACCTCTTCCTCGCCGAATTCGAGGATTTTGCCGAGCTGGCTTAAGTTAACGGTCGTGCCGCCGTCGCCGCCCACGCAGCGCGTCTGTGAATAATCTGCGCCGACGAAGCGCACCGGCGTGGGATAGTTTTTGGTGTTGGCCAGGATGGCCGGGATTTCCTCGGCGCGCTTCGCCTGCATGACGAGTCGCGGCCGTCGATAGAGACCGGACGCGGCAGTGTCCGGACCGCGCGAACGATTCTGTACTTTGACTACCATGTTGTCCCCCACAATCCTCGAACGATCCGTGGAAACGGTCTTTGAAAGCCGTCGCAGATCAAGGAAAAAAGGACCGGGAGAGGGGACGCGGAATGCGCGCTCGGCGCATTGAGAACTGGCGACCCCGCTATCGTCGAGCTTCCGAGGAAGCCCCTTAGACCGGTGGTTTTGCGTCCCCACCTTTCGGCGGGTTTGCCCTTGAACAGCCCCCCTACTATGCGAGACCGCCGGGGGATATGTAAAGCTTTTTTATCCCATCAAGAGCAATGTCTCGGCGTGCTCGACCGCCTCCGGCGGCCCGCACACCACGACGACGTCGCCTTCCTTGAAAACCGTGTCCGCCGAGGGGTCCCGGCCCACGATTCCATCGCGCCGCACGGCGCTCACCGCGGCCTGCGAGCCCCGCTCGGCCAGCTCCGCGATGCTCTTTCCCACCGCCCAAGCATGCGGCGGCAGCACCACGCTGTGAAGCTCTTCACGGAATGCATGATTGTCATCCAAGAATTCGGCACCGGCCTTGCGGAAGTACTGGCGCAGCATGACGTAGCGATGACTGCGGATGTCGTTCACCTTGCGTATGACCTGCGGCATCGGGAGCTTCAGCAACAGCAACAGATGCGAGAGCAGCATGAGGCTCGCCTCGAACGTCTCCGGCACCACCTCGGTGGCGCCCGCCGCCTGCAGCTCCTCGAGCCGCAAGTCGTCCTGGGTGCGCACCAGCACGGGAACATCGCCCCGCAAGCCGCGCACCGCGCGCAGGATTCGCAAGGACACGGCGGGGTTCGCGAAGGTGATGACGACGCAGCGCGCGCTCGCGAGGCCGACGTTCTGCAGGACCTCGACCTGGCCGGCGTCGCCGTACATGACCGGGTCGCCCGCCTGCCGTCCCTCGCGCACGCGGTAGGTGTCCAGATCGAGCGCGATGTACTCGAAGCCCGTCTGCTCGAGCACGCGTGCGATGTTCTGCCCCACTCGGCCGAATCCGCAGATCACCACGTGCTCGCGCTCCGCGACGGCGAGCGTGACGCGCGCCTCGCGCATCGCCTCGGTTTGCGGCGGACCCGACTGGCGCAGGAGCGCTCGCGTGATCTGCCGGTTATGGCGAATCACGAAGGGCGAGACCATCATGCTGAGCGCGGTGGCCGCGAGCAGGGGCTGGACGACGTCGGGATCGGCCAGCCGGCGTCGCAGCAGCAGGGTCAACAGCGCGAAGCCGAACTCCCCGCCCTGGCTTACGATCACCCCGGTGCGCAGCGACTTGAACCAGCTGCCGGTCACGGGCTTGGCAGCCACCGCGACCACCGCCGTCTTCAGCATCGCCATGCCGAGAACGATCGCGCTCACCAGCGGGAGGTTGCGCAGCAAAAGCGGCACGTCGAGCAGCATGCCGAGCGTGATGAAGAACACGCCGAGCAGCACCTCCCGGTACGAGCGGATGGTCGCCTCGATCTGATGGCGAAACTCGGTCTCCGCGAGACCCATGCCGGCGAGGAAGGCGCCGAGGGCGAGTGACAGTCCCGCGGCCTGCGTCGCCCATGCCGAGGACAGCACCGCGAGCAGCACGGCGAGCGAGAACAGCTCGCTCGAGCCCACCCCCGCGATGAGGACGAACAGCGGGCGCAGCAGCCAGCGACCGGTCGCAAGGACGAGCAGGAGCGCCGCCGCCGCGATCGCGATCGCCTCGGTGACGTGGGGCGCGGGCGTGCCCGGGCCCGCTGCCGCAAGCGGCGACAAAAGGCCCAGAAACAAGGGGAAGCTCAAGTCCTGGAACAGGCAGATCGCCACCGCGACGCGGCCGTGCGTGCGCGTGTTCTCGGATTGCTCGGTGAGCTGGGCGATGATGATGGCGGTCGAGGACATCGCGACAGCGCCCCCCACGACCACCGCGGAGGTCGGTGCGACCCCGGGCAGCCACGCCACCGCGAACGCGACGATCGCCGTGGTCACGAGCACCTGCGCGCCGCCCACACCGAGCACCTCGCCGCGCATGGCGAGCAAGCGCGGCAGCGAGAATTCCAGCCCGAGCGTGAACACGAGGAACGCCACGCCGATATCGGCGAGCAGGCGCGTCGTGTCGTTGTCGACCACCAGCGCGAGCGCGTGCGGGCCGAGCAGCATGCCGACCGCGAGGTAACCGAGAATCGCCGGCAAGGCGAGCTTGCGCACGCCGGCCACGACGAATACCGAAGCGGCCAGCAGGATCAGAATCTGCAGCAGCGGATCGGTGTGCATTCTCGTAGCATATAGCGATGGATGCGTTGGCGCTGCAACGGGACGGTGAGGGCTGGCGAATCGATTTGCGCGGCGACTGGTCGCTCGAGGCTCTGCCGCGCATCGATCTCGAGCTCGAGGCGCTGCCCGCCGCGATGAGCGGAACTCTGGTGTGCGATTGGTCGCGAGTCGAGCATCCCGGCATCGCTCCGGTGTGGGCGCTGCTCACGCGTCTGTCCGAGCTCGGCAGCGAGCGGCAGCTCGCCGTGCGGCACGAGGGCAATCCCCCGCACACCGTACAGCTGTTGCAAAAGCTGCAGCGCGAGCTCTGCACCGCGCACGGCACGCGCGCGCTGGCCGTGCCCAACCGCGAAGGAGCCGTCGAGAAGCTCGGACGCTGGACCGTGTTGCAGGGAACGGAAGCCGGCCGCTTGCTCGGCTTTTTCGGACGTATCGCCGCCGTTCTCGGGGAGAGCTTCTCGCGTCCGCGGGTCCTGCGGCTGTCATCGATCGCGCGGCACGTTCAGGAGACCGGCGTGAGCGCCATCCCCATCGTCTCGCTCATCGCATTTCTCATCAGTGTCGTGGTCGCGTACCTCGGCGCGCAGCAGCTGGCGCGGTTCGGCGCCACCATCTTCGTCGTCGATCTGGTCACGATCGCCGTGCTGCGCGAGATGGGCGTGCTGCTCACCGCCATCATCGTCGCGGGCCGCTCCGGCAGCGCATTCGCCGCGGAGATCGGCGTGATGCAGCTCAACGAGGAGATCGATGCCCTGCGCGCCATGGGCATGAACCCCATCGAGCTTCTCGTCGTCCCGCGCGTGCTCGGCCTCGTCATCGCGCTGCCCTGCCTCACCGTCATCGCGGACGCCATGGGACTTGCGGGCGGCGGACTTCTGTCCCTGGTCCAGCTGCACATCCCGCCCGCGCAGTTCACCATCCGGATGCGCGAAGCGCTGTCTTCGACGACGTTCTGGGCGGGCATGGTGAAGGCGCCGGTGTTCGCGCTGCTCATCGGCATGGTCGGTGCGTACCGCGGCATGCAGGTGCGCGATTCGGCGCGCGAGCTCGGGCGGCTGACCACCATGGCGGTCGTGCAATCGATTTTCCTCGTGATCCTTGCGGACGCGTTCTTCGCCGTCCTGTTCGAGCAGATCGACTTCTGAGATGGAGCCACGCGATCCCGTTGCGCAGACGCCGGACGACGATCTGGTCGTGCGCGTTCGCGGCCTGGTGAACCGGTTCGGCACCCAGGTCGTGCACAATGACTTGTCGTTCGATGTGCGGCGTAACGAAATCATGGGCATCGTCGGCGGCTCGGGAGCGGGCAAGTCGGTCCTGCTGCACACCATCCTCGGCCTGCACGAGCCGCAGGCCGGAACCATCGAGGTCTTCGGCCGCAACATTCAGGAGCTCTCGCCGGCCGAGCGGCTCGCGATGACGCGCGCCTACGGCGTCACGTTCCAGAGCGGCGCGCTGATTTCCTCGCTGTCGGTGGCGGAGAACATTCAGCTGCCCCTGCGCGAAGCCTATTCCCTGGACGAAAGCGTGCTGGACGACCTCGTGCAGCTCAATCTGAGCCTGGCGGGACTCGCCCCGGATGCCGCCGAGAAATATCCCGCACAGCTCTCCGGCGGCATGGTCAAGCGGGCGGCGCTCGCCCGCGCATTGAGCATGGAGCCGAAGCTTCTGTTCCTGGACGAGCCGACCTCCGGACTCGATCCGATTTCCGCGGCGGACTTCGATGCGTTACTGTTGTATCTTCACGGCGAGCTCAAGCTCACGGTGGTCATGATTACCCACGACCTCGACAGCCTGTTCCGAACTTGCGACCGCGTCAGCGTGATCGTGGACGGGCGCATGGTGAGCGATACGCTCCCCGGCATCCTCAAGAGCACGAATCCTTGGATACGCGCGTATTTCCACGGTCCCCGGGCGCGCGGCGCGGAGCTCGCGGCCGCGGGCGGGGACGTTGCGGAGGCGCCGCATGGATAGAAACACCAACTATGTCGTGGTGGGCGCTTTCGTGCTGCTGGTCATCGGCATGGCGCTGTCGTTCGTGTACTGGTACACGGACCAGAAGGACAAGCGCACCTACCAGCGCTACGAGATCTACTACGACGGCACGGTAAGCGGCCTCACGGCGGGCAGCCCCGTGCGCTATCTGGGCGTCGACGTCGGCAAGGTGGCGCGCCTCATGCTCGATCCGAAGAACCGCAAGCGGGTCGAAGTGGTTGCGGACATCGAGGATTCGGCGCCAATCGATACGCGCACGCTCGCGTTGCTGAGCCTGCAGGGTGTGACCGGACTGTTGTTCATCGATCTCGAGGAAGACCCCAAGGCGACCAGCAACGGCCCGCTGCCGATGGGCGAGCACTATCCCGTGATCCGCTCCGCGCCGTCCGACCTCGACGTGTTCTTGCGCAGCCTCCCCGCGCTCGCCAACCACGCCACCGATCTCGTGGACCACATGGACCAGGTGTTCAGCGAGGGGAACGTCAAGAACTTCAAGGCGCTGCTGGCAAACGCGCGTGTGGCGAGCGACAAGGCGCCGGTCTTGGTGCACGAGATCGAGGATCTCGTCGCGAATCTGCGGCACACCTCGGACCAAGTGGATACCGCTGCCACCGATTTCGATCGCGTCACGAACGATGCCGACATCAAGACGAGCCTCGCCAACATCCGGCGCATCAGCGACAACCTCGCGAGCGCCACGGATCGCCTGAATGAGTTCGTCACGCAAAACGAGCCGGCGCTGTCGCGCTTCACCGGGCAAGGGCTGCCGGAGCTCGAACGGCTGCTGCACGAGAGCCGCGCGGCGGTGCGCGACATCCGCGATTTGTCGCGCTCGCTGCAGCAGAACCCCGGCGAGCTCTTGTACGAATCCAATTATCACGGGGTCGAGGTACCGCGATGAGAGCCTGCCTCGCCGCCCTCCTCACGGCCGTCCTCGCTGCCGCGTTGGGGGCCTGCACCGGCTCCTTCTTCAAGAGCAGCGCGCCCCCGACGTCGACCTACTTGCTGTCGGTCAAGGCCGACGCGCCGAGCGGCGCCGTTGCGATCCCCGCCGATCTCACGGTGCTCATGCCGCGCGTGCGCACCGGCCTCGACAGCGATCGCATCGCTGCGCTCTATCCGGATCGCAGGCTCGATTACTTCGCCGCTGCGCGCTGGAGCGGTCCGCTCGATGAGGTCGTGCAGGACCTCGCGTTGCAGGCGTTCCATGGCCGCTTTCGCAATGTCGGTACCGACACCTCCGCCTTCAGGGGAGGCTACTGGCTGGAGCTCGAGGTCGTGGACTTCCAGGCTGAGTACACCGGATCGGCGGCGGGTGCTGCGCCGACGGCGCACGTGCACCTGCACGCCCGCGTGGGCAACGGGATCGATCGCCACGTCCTCGGCGAGTTCGATGCGGATGCGCGGCAGGCGGCCGCAGAGAACCGTCTCGCCGCGGTCGTCGCCGCCTACGAGGCTGCGGCCCAGCGAGCGCTCGACGAGATCGCCGAGCAGTCGACGCAGACGCTCGCGGCACTGCCCACGCCGCCGCGTTAATACGCTGCCAGCTGCGCCGCTGCCATGAGCCGGTACTGCCAGTAGTCGGCTTGCGATTCAACGGCATATCGAGGGTAGGCCGCGCCGGCCGCCCATTTTGCGGCGAAGTGGCTCTCGAGAGCCCGCGCGGCGGCCGCCCGCTCAGGCAGGCGCAGCTCGACGGCGGACTCGAGATCGACGTCGTCCAGGCTGGGACGGGTGAAGTCGGCCGCGCCCGTGCTTGCCCAGAGCTCGCCGCGGCGTGCGACGAAGGCGAAGGCGGCCGTCGCGAGCGCCGGCCGCACCCGCCAGCGCAGCTCGATGTTGCCGCCGCCGCCGCGCTCGAGCTCGGCGGCCACCGAGCTATTCGGTGTCGCTCCCGGATCAAGCAGTACGCGCACATGCGCGCCGCGCGCGGCAGCGCGGAGCAGCGCGCCGATGACGCGGCGGTCGCTCAAGCGCGGCGCGGCCAATCCGACCTCGTCGCCCGCCGCCGCCGTGCCCAGCGCATCGAGCATGGCGCCGCGAATCGCTCCTTCGGTGAGGAACCGGGCATCGATGGAGCCGGGACCGCCCGCGGCGGTGCGCGGCGGCACGGGCAAGCGGTCATCGCCGCTCGACCACGCGGCGATCTTGATCTCGCTCGCGGCGATGTCGCGCGCGAGGTCGCCCGTGATCTGCACGGCGAGATCCCCATCCGGGGCGGCCGACAAAAAGCTCACCCAGCCGCCGGCGCCGTCGTCGGCAACGAGCAGCCGGCGCTGATCCGCCTTGCGATTGCGCTCGCGGAGCAATGCGCGCAGGCCCGGCTCGGCGGGGTGCTCGTCGAACGGGTCGCTCCACCATGCAACGGTCAGCCGCCACAGAGCCGAATAGAGCGGGACGCAATCGCGCAGGCGATCGAGACGCACGCGCGCGACGATCACGCCGGCTCGCTCGAGGGA
>Ga0208488_1000022_pt1 | contig 14944 bp, 13 predicted proteins | sample MicForSoiSWNC1_O_FD_187994 | JGI IMG/M metagenome (GOLD analysis project Ga0208488, IMG submission 187994) | Forest soil microbial communities from Harvard Forest Long Term Ecological Research site in Petersham, Massachusetts, USA - MetaG HF001... | ecosystem: Environmental > Terrestrial > Soil... | reverse complement strand
AGCAGCCTGGCCGTCTGCCAGGCGAGCATCTCGTCGGTCAGGCCCTTGAACGTCTTGCCCAGCATCACCAGACCGCCGGTTTCCGGGTCGCGCGCGCCAAGGTGCAGGTTGGACAGCAGACCCTGGCGCCGCCCATGACCCCATTCGGCGGCGAGAATCACCAGGTCAAGCGTGTGCCGGGGCTTCACCTTGATCCACTCACCACCCCGGCGCCCGGCCCGGTATGGCGCGTCAAGGGACTTGAGCACGACGCCTTCGTGGCCGTGCGCGACCGCGTCGGCGAAGAAAGCTTCGGCTTCGGCCAGATCCGCGGTGACGATGCGGGGGGTGAGCAGCGCGGCCGGCGCTATCTGGGACAGCAGGCGGTGCCGCTCGCTGGCCGGTTCGTCGATCAGGTCGCTGTCGTTCAGGTGCAGCAGGTCGAAGAGGAACGGCGTGAGCGGGGTCTGCCCGCGCATCCGCCCGATGTCGGCGTGGCTGGCGGTCCTGGCCGCGGTGACCTGGAACGGGCGCGGCCTTCCGTCCGGGGCGAGGGCCACCGCCTCGCCGTCGAGCACCACCGCGGTCACCGGGAGTGACAGCGCCACCTCGACGATCTCGGGCACCCGCGCGGTGATGTCGTCCAGAGTCCTGGTGAACACGGCTACCTCGCGGCCTGCCCGGTGTATCTGGATCCGGATGCCGTCGATCTTCCACTCGGCAGCCGCCGGGCTGATCCTGACGAGAGCGGCGGCCACATCTGGCGCCGACGCCGCGAGCATCGGCCGGGCCGGCCGGCCCACGCGCAAGGTGAAGCCGCGCAGCGCGGCCAGTGCCCGCTCCGCCGAGCGCGGGACCTCACCCAGCGCCGCCTCGGCCACCTCGGGCAGCGACCCGCCCAGCTGGTGCGCGCGGCGGACCTCCTCCGCCGGGACGTCGGCGGCCCTGGCGACCGCCTCAGTCATCACGCCCTCGAGCGCGCCCTGCCGAAGATCGCCGGCCAGCAGCCGGACCAGGAACTCCCGCTCGGGCTCGGTGGCCCAGGCAAACAGCACGGCGAGCTGCTGCCGCCGCTGCGAGACAGACCCGGGCCCGGTCACGGCGCCGATCTCGGCAAACGCCGCGTCGACCTCGGTCAGCGTGAGCGGAGCCGCCGTCGGCAGCGCGCCTGCGCGGCCCGCGTCATCGCCGGCTTCTGCTGCCACGGCTGCGTCTGCGGCCAGGGCATCGTCGGTTCCGGCGGCTTCTGCTGCCACGGCTGCGTCGGTTCCGGCGGCCTCGGCTGCCCGGAACAGCTCTCCGATGGTCGCGTACCCGACGCCGATCTGCCCCTGCAGCAGGTCGCCGGACAGGAACGCCACGGCCACGGCGACCTGGCCCGGTTCCGCCCGCGCCAGCAGCGCCGCGATCTGCGCGATCTTGGCATTGCGCGCCGAGGTGGCGGTGACCGCCGCCGACACCTCGACGACCTCGCTTAGCAGCACACAGCGATTCTGCCCGACCTGGCGCCGACCTCCACGTGGGCCTCCTATGGAACTGCATAATTTAGGAGGATTAGGTGCATATGCTGCACCCGAGGCTCCTAGATCATTTGAAGTTGGGCTGAGGGGTCAGCTGGGGCGGGCGGGTTAGAGCCAGCCCTTTTCCTGGGCGATCTGGGCGGCGTCGGCGCGGTTGTGGGCCCCCAGCTTCTGGATCGCCGCCGACAGGTGGTTGCGCACCGTGCCCGGCGAGAGGTGCAGCCCGGCGGCGATGACCGCGATGGCCTCGTGTCCTGCCGCGGCGGCCAGCACGTCGGTCTCGCGCTGGCTCAGCGGGCTCTCGCCCTCGGCCAGCGCGGCTGCGGCGAGCGCGGAGTCGACGACGCGCTGACCGGCTGACACGCTCCGGATGGCAGCGGCGAGTTCGGCCGCGGGGGCGTCCTTCAGCAGGAAGCCGCTGGCTCCCGCGGCCATCGCCGCCCTCAGGTAGCCGGGCCGGCCGAACGTGGTCACGATCACGATCTTGCCGGGAAAGCCGGATGCCGTGAGCTGCCGGGCCACCTCGATGCCGCCGGGGCCCGGCATCTCGATGTCCAGGACGGCCACGTCCGGCTGGTGCTTGCGCGCCATCGCCAATGCCTCGTCGCCACCGGCCGCCTCGGCCACAACGTCGATGTCCGGCTCGAGCTCGAGAAGGGCCACCAAGGCCTGCCGAACCATCGTCTGGTCTTCAGCGATCATGATGCGCAGGCTCATGCGTCCATGATGACGGGCGGGCCCTCCGGATGGGCCCGCCCGTGCCCCCGTGACCCCGTGCCTGTGCCCCGTGCCCCCCGTGCCGCTAGCTGCCGGCGGCCGCGCTGCTGAACCGGTCGGCCGGAATCCGGACCAGGAGCCGGAACCCCTTTCCGTTCGGGCCTTCTCCCGAGCTGATCTCCGCGCCCGCCGCGCGTGCCCGCTCGGTCAGCCCGGACAGGCCGGACCCCTGGTGCTCGCCGGAATGCGCCACAGCCTCCCAGGGCGGGCCGACCCCGTCGTCGGCGATCTCGGCGCTCACCTCGTCGGCCGTGACACTGACGGTGATCGTCACGTTGCGGGCGCCCGAGTGCCTGACCACGTTCGTCACGCCTTCGCGCACCGTCCAGGCGAGCAGCGCGTCAACGGCGGGGGGCAGCGCGATCGGCGCGGGCGCGTGCACCTGGCAGTCCATCCCGGCGGCGGCCAGCATGTGGCGCGCGGCCGCCAGCTCGGCGGCCAGGGTCGGCTGACGGTAGCTGGTCACCGCGGCACGCACCTCGCTCAGCGATCCGCGTGCCACGCTCTCCAGGTCGGCGATCTCCCGCGCCGCGCGCTCCGGGTCGGCATCGAGCAACCGCCCGGCGAGCTCGGCCTTCAGGGTGATCAGCGACAGGCTGTGCCCGAGCAGGTCATGCAGGTCCCGCGCGATCCGCAGCCGCTCGTCGGCGACCGCCATCCGGGCGAGTTCGGCCCTGGTCTCGCGCAGCTTGCCGACGAGCTCGACCCGGCGGGCAGCGCTATAGGCGAAGCACGCCGCCAGCAGGGGCGCGACGAAGGCCAGGCTGTTGCTGGAGTTCACGGCCCCCTGGATCAGGTAGACGCTGAAGCCAGCGGCGGTGCAGAACGCGGCCCCGAGCACGACAAGGCGAAATGTCGGCACGCTGCGGCCGATGGCGGCGCTTGCGATGACGAGAGCGCTGATCCAGTTCGAGCCGTGCGAGCCGCCCACGGCGAGAATCGCGATGGAGAGCCCGACGATGCCGATCAGCCCTGCCCATGGCACCTGGCGCGGCGCCACCATGGGCAGCGGGAAAATGAGCCGGCTGGTGAGCGCCATCACGCCGGCCGTGGCCGCGGCGAGGAACGCGAGCTTCGGGGCGCTGAGCGAGTGCGGGCCGGAGTACAGCCGATAGGACCAGAACGGGACGGTCAGGTAGAGCAGGACCATGGCCCGGATCCACCGGCGGCGGTTGCGGGACCAGCGGTCGCCCTGCCGGTCCAGGTCGTCCACGTAGGACGGCCCGGTCATGGCCGCGCTCGCGACCGGGCTTCCCTGAGGTGCAGCCCGGCGGCCCGCATCCTCAGGGAGTGACCCGTCGGCACCGTTCATGTCAACATCATGCCTTTTCATGGCCGGATCAGGCGGCGGTGCTCTCCTGGCGCCAGCGCCAGGCGGCTATCGCGCCAAGGCCCACCGTCCAGGCGGCGAGCACGGCCACGTGCGACATCCCGAGCGGCCGCCCGGCCGCGGCGTTCCAGCCGAGCTGCGCGAGGTGGTAGCTGGGCAGCAGCTTCCCTACCGTCTGCATGCCGCTGGGCAGGCTGGACCAGCTGATGAAGATCCCGCCGAGGAACGCCAGCACCAGCAGTGTGATCATCTGCGCCACCTGGGCGGTCTGGCTGTCGAACATCAGCCCGATAACCAGGCCCGCCGCGCAGAACGGGATCGCGCCGAGCACGATGATCACCACGAGCGCGCCCAGCCGGCCCGCGGCCAGGTGCACGTGGCCGTAGGTCAGGGCCAGGGCGACGAGCACAGCCAGCCCGGGAATGATCATCAGGACCGACTGCACCAGCTTGGCGGCGAACCATCCCGGGGTGCCGATCGGCGAGATCCGCAGCTGCCGCATCCAGCCGTTGTGCCGTTCCCTGGCCAGCTGCGGCCCGCTGGCGAACATCGCCGAGCCCATGCCCGAGTACACGGCCATGGACACGAGCAGCAGCGTCGCGACGGTCAGGCCCTGCGTCGTGCCGTGCTGCTTCGCGTAGATCAGGTAGAGCAGAACCGGGAACGCGATCAGCATGATGAGGAACCGGACGTTACGCAGCGTCCGCACGATCTCGAATCGCAGAAAGGCAATCATCGGTCAGCCCACCCTGGTCAGTTCGGAGGAGTTGGCTGCTGCGGTGGCCTGCCCGGCGCCCGCCGTGGTGCCGCCGTCGCTGGTGTCGCTGGTCAGCGCGATCAGGGCCTCCTCGAGGCCACCGCCGCCGACCTCGAGTCCCCGGACCGGCCGGCCGAGCGCGTACAGCGCGGGCAGGGTGGCATCGGCATCGCCGGACCGGATCGTCACCGCGTCGCCGCTGGCCACGACGTCGTTGACGCCAGGCAGCCGGAGCAGCGCCGAGGTGTCGGGCGCGGGCGTGCTGAACCGGACGGTCCGGACCGAGGTGTAGGCCTTGATCTGCGATGGGGTGCCGTCGGCCATGATCCGGCCGTGGCTGACCACGATGATCCGGCTCGCGTTGGCGTCGGCCTCATCCAGGTAATGGGTGGCGAACAGCACCGTGGTGCCCTGGTCGGCGATCGTCTGCACCGACTGCCAGAAGCCGCGGCGCGCCTCTACGTCGAGAGCCGCCGTGGGCTCGTCGAGGAAGAGCAGGTCGGGGCGGCCGGCCAGCGCGAGGGCGAAGCGAACCCGCTGGGTCTGGCCGCCGGACAGCTGTTCCACCCGCCGGTCGGCGATGTCGGTGAGACCGGCCAGCCGGAGCAGGTCGGCCTGGCTGCGCCTGCCGTGATAGAGCTGGCGGAACAACGCGATCAGCTCGGAGACCTTCGCGCCGTCCGGCAGGCCGCCGGTCTGGACCATCCCGCCGATCTTCCCGGCAGCGACCGCGGCCGCCGGAGTCATGCCGAGCACCCGAACGTCCCCCGAGGTGGGCTTGCGCAGGCCGAGCATGGTGTCGATGGCCGTGGATTTCCCGGCCCCGTTCGGGCCGAGCAGCGCGGCCGTCGCGCCGCGGGGGATCTCGAAACTGACGTGATCGAGGGCGGTGACCCGCCCGCTGTAGACCTTCGTCACGTCGCGGAACACGACGGCAGGGCTCGCCTGCGGGTTTGCTGTCTTCATGACAGCCACGCTAGGTGCCGGTACGGCGCCGGCCCTGTGCCCAGGATCACGAACCGGGCATGACATCTGTCATGCCCGGTTCGCGGCGAACACCCTGCGCGAGGTCAGGACGTGCGGGAACGCCCGTTGACCGACTCGTCTTCGGTGGCCGGCGCGGCGGCCGAGCCGTTGCCCTGGGCCGACCCGGTGCCACCGTCCGGCACCTGGTTCTCCATGCCGAAGCTGGAAACGTCTGGCTTGCGCCGGAGCATGATGGCGGCCACCGCGCTGCCGACCGCCGCGACCATCGCGAAACCCGCGACCACCCGCGGCCAGCGCTTGCGTCGCGCGGTCGTGGCGTCCAGCCGGTGCGCGGCTTCGACCAGTGCGGACGAGATCGCCGGAGTTATCTTCTCGGAGATCGTCGGCCCGATCTTGTCGCGAACTGCCACGCCTGCCTGCTCCACGTGCGGCGCCGCCCAGCTGCGCGCCTCCATCACCCGGGGCGTGGCCCAGGCCACGGCGTCCTCGGCACTCTGCTTCGCCGCGAGGCCGACGTTCTTGGCCACCGGGACAGCGTTCTTGGCCATCGGCACCACCTGCGAGGCCGTGTCAACCGCGGCCTGCTTCGCCTGCGATGCGGTATCGAGCGCGCGCTGTTTTGCGCCGGCGCCCGTATTTTTTCTGGTCATAAGGGACATTGGACCTCCCAAGAGTCTTTCCCGCCTGACACACTTCCCCAGGTCCGGCCGGTCAACCGTTATCGGCCGGATCGCCAGTGCAGGGGGGAGGAGCCTTTGGATGGCTGGTTCTTCCACAGCGGCCGGAGCAATAGTCTGGCCGTGGAAGGATGCTTTCCATGACTAACACGCTCACCGCAACGCTGCGTACCAGCCAGGGAACGGTGCAGGTCCGGCTGTTCCCGGACCATGCGCCGAAGACCGTGGCGAACTTCGTTGAGCTCGCCGAGGGCTCACGCGAGTGGACCGACCCGCGAACCCGCCAGGCCACGACGGGCAAGCTCTACGACGGCACGGTCTTCCACCGGGTGATCCCGCGGTTCATGATCCAGGGCGGGGATCCGCTCGGCACGGGGACCGGCGGCCCCGGCTACCAGTTCGCCGACGAAATCCATCCCGACCTCAGGTTCGACCGGCCGTACCTGCTGGCCATGGCCAACGCCGGCCCGGGGACCAACGGCTCGCAGTTCTTCATCACGGTGGTGCCGACGCCTCACCTCAACGGCAAGCACACCATCTTCGGCGAGGTCATCGACGGCAGTGACGTCGTCGACCGGATCAGCCAGGTGCAGACCGGCCGGAACGATCGCCCGGCGCAGGATGTGGTGCTCGAATCGGTCTCGATCGAGCGGCCGTCCGGGGAAACCGCGGGATAAGGGACTCACGGTGGCCACCCCCCCAGGCTCAGCAGCGGACCAGGGCACGAACGTCCCAACCTGCTACCGGCATCCGGGCAGGGAGACGTATGTGTCTTGTGTGCGGTGCGGCCGGCCTGCCTGCCCGGACTGCCTACGGTCCGCCGCGGTCGGCCAGCAGTGCGTCGAGTGCGTGCGGGAGGGGAACCGCGGCGCCCGCCGGGCAGGCACGGTGTTCGGCGGCCGGCCGGCCGCCGGCGCCGCGGTCACCTGGGCCCTGGTCGGCATCAACGTACTGCTCTACCTTGTCGAGCTGGCGCACCCGAACATCGCGAACGACTGGGCGATGCTCGGGCGGGCCGAGATCGTGCCAGGGGGCCCGCTGCAGGGCGTGTCCCAGGGCCAGTGGTACCGGCTGCTCACCTCCGCGTTCCTGCCGCCGCCCGGGCTGAGCGGCCTGGGGCCGCTGGACATCGCGTTCAACATGTGGGCGCTGATCCTGGTCGGCCCGGCGCTCGAGCGGCTGCTCGGCCACACGCGCTATCTCACCGTGTACCTGGTCAGCGCGATCGGCGGCTCGGTGATGTTCTACCTGATCGGCCCCGCGAACGTGGAGGCGCTCGGCGCCTCGGGCGCCATCTTCGGCCTGTTCGGCGCCTGGTTCGTGGTGGCAAGGCGGCTGCACCTGGACAGCAGGTGGATCGTCACCGTCGTGGTTCTGAACCTGGTGATCGGCTTTGTGGTGCCGGGCATCGCCTGGCAGGCACACGTGGGCGGGATCCTGGCCGGCGGCCTGCTGACCGCCGCGTACGCCTACGCGCCGCGCAGCAACCGCGCCCTGATCCAGGGCGGGGCGACCGTCGCGGTGCTGGCCATCCTGGTTCTGGCGCTGCTCGCGCGCAATCACCAGCTCGCCGCCACAGCCCTCAGCTAGCCAGCCTCGCGGCTATGCACAGCCTGTGGATGACGGTGTGTACCGAATCACCGCGATGTGATTCGGCGTCATCGCCACTTCGTGGACAGGCCTACTCCGACGATGATGAAACCGAACCCGAGGACCAGGTTCCAGTCGCCGAGCGCGCTTTGCAGCGGTGTGGTGCCCCCGCTGATGTAGAACAGCGCGATCCAGGCCAGTCCGAGCAGCAGGGAGCCCAGCATGGCCGGGACCAGCCAGCGCGGGCTGACCTTCGACTTGGCTGACCTCGGTGGCGGTGTGTAGACCGCCTTACTTCTAACGCGTGATTTGGGCACGGCCGACGCCTCCTGGGTTAATTCTAAAGGCCGGGTTCGTCGTGGCGGCCGGGTTCGTCGTGGCAGTCGGGGTGGGCGTCGGCGTCGGGCTGGGCGTCGGCGTCGGCGTGGGCGTCGGCGTGGGCTGCGCGGCGACGTAGATGGTCACCTGGCTGCCGGCCGGCAGCGTGCCGCTGCTCGGGGTCTGGCTGAACACGTTCCCGGGCGTCGATCCGGAGGGTCCCTGCACGGTCTTGGTCACCACGTTGAACCCGTCACCGGACAGAATCTGCTGCGCCGTGGCTTCCGGATCGCCGATCACCGACGGGACCTGGGTGCCGCCGCCGGAGTAGTAGATCGTGACCTGGCTGCCCTTGGAAAGGTGAACCCCCGCCGCCGGAACCTGCCGGACCACCTGATTCGCTGGCTGCGTCGAGCTGGGATCCGGCTTCTGGCTGACCGCGAAGCCATCGTTCTGCAGTTCGGTCAGTGCCGACGTCAGGCTCTGGCCGACCACGTTCGGCATCGAGACCGTCGCCGGGCCGCCGGACACGAACAGCTTGACCGTGGCGTTCTTCGACAGCTTGGTACCGAACGGCGGGCTTGTGCTGATCACGTCGCCCTTGGTCACGCTGCCCGAGGCCTTGTCCACGACCGAGGGCACCAGGCCCGATTGCACGATCTGCCTCTCGGCCTGCGCCTGGGTTTCGCCGACAACGTTCGGCACCGCGATGTTGCCGCCGCTGCTCGAGACGTAGTTGAATCCCCAGATCAGCCCCACGATGATGAGGATGGCGACCACGGCCGCCACGATCCACGGCCACTTTTTCCTGCCGCCGGGCTGATCCTCGCCTGGCCCGTAGTCATACGGCGGGATCGCGCTCGTCGACCCGGCCATCTGGGTCGACTGCCCCATCCGCCGGGTGCCCTGGTAAGCGTCGAACCGAGTCGGCGCGGCGACCGGCATGCCCTGGAGCGCGCGCTGGATATCGTTACGCATCTCCCCGGCCGACTGATAACGGTCCCCGGGATCCTTGGCCATGGCCTTGAGCACGATCGAGTCCGCCCACGGCGGGATCTCGGGATCCACCCGCGACGGCGGGACCGGGTTCTCCCGCACGTGCTGGTAGGCGATGGCCACCGGCGAGTCGCCGGTGAACGGGGGCCGGCCGGTCAGCAGCTCGTAGAGCAGGCAGCCGGTGGAGTACAGGTCGCTGCGGGCGTCCACCCGCTCGCCCCTGGCCTGCTCCGGCGAGAGGTACTGCGCGGTGCCGATGACCTGCGCCGTCTGTGTCATCGTGGCCTGCGCGTCGCTGACCGCCCTGGCGATGCCGAAGTCCATCACCTTGACGTCGCCGGTCCTGGTGAGCATCACGTTGCCAGGCTTGATGTCCCGGTGCACGATCCCGTTGCGATGGCTGTAGTCCAGCGCGCGCAGCACCCCGTCGGTGATCTCGAGCGCTCGCTCCGGCAGCAGCCGCCGGTCGTCCCGCAGCAGGTCGCGGAGGGTCCGGCCGTCGACGTACTCCATCACGATGTAGGGAACCGGGGTCGGACCGAGCATGTCCTCCCCGGTGTCATAGACCGCCACGATGCTCGGGTGGTTGAGCGAAGCGGCGGACTGGGCCTCGCGCCGGAACCTGGCCTGGAAGGTCTGGTCGCGCGCGAGGTCGTCGCGGAGCGTCTTCACCGCGACGATGCGGTCGAGACGGATGTCGCGGGCGCGGTAGACCTCGGCCATGCCGCCGCGCCCGACGACCCCGTCGAGTTCGTAGCGGCCGCCGAGGAGCCGCGGCTGAGTCATGTCTCGCACTTTGCGTTACCGCCCTGCGTAGATTTCTGGGTCTGGGCCTGGCTGGCCATTAGTGAACCCCCAGGTACGCCTGGATGATCTTGACCGCGATCGGTGCCGCAGCGTCGGCCCCAAACCCGCCGCCCTGCACCATCACGCCCACGGCGATCTTCGGGTCGCTGGCTGGCGCGAAACAGGTGAACACCGCGTCGTTCAGCCCCGAGTTGTTGATGCCGTTCTGCGCGGTCCCGGTCTTTCCCGCGATCTCCACGCCGGCCACCGAGGAGTTGGCGGTGGCGAACGCGGTCCCTTCCGGGTTCTGGGTCACCTGGATCATCATTGCCGTGATCTCACTGGCCACCGACGCGCTGACCGGCGTGGACAGCACCGACGGCGTGGTGCTGCTGATCGTGGTCAGGTCCGGCGCCTGCACCGACTCCAGCAGGTACGGCCGCATCAGCACGCCGTTGTTGGCGATCGCCGCGGCGTCCATAGCCTCCTGCAGCGGGGTCACGGTGTCGTTGTACTGCCCGATCGCGGTCATGCCGGTCAGTGACGCATCGGGGACCGTCTTGAGGTTGCTCGGCGACACCGGCATCGGGATCGTCAGGTTGGCGTCGTTCCAGCCGAACTTCGTGGCCTGATTCGTCAGTTCCGCGCCGCCGAGCTTGATGCCGAGCCCGGCGAACGCGGTGTCGCAGGAGAGCCAGAACGCCTCGATGACCGGCGGGTTGCCGTCACCGCAGGTCTCGTCGCCGTCGTTGTTGAGCAGGTTTCCGTTGGGCAGCTTCAGCGGTTGCGGCGCGGGGAGCGTCGAGTTCTGGTTGGCGAGCTTGCCGGTCGAGAACGCCGCCGCGCTGGTGACTATCTTGAACGTCGAGCCGGGCGGATATGTGGCGTTGATCGCCCGGTTGAGCAGCGGCTGTGCTGGATTCGCGAGCAGCTCATTATCGATCTTGACGAACTTCGTGCCGTTGAGCGTGGTGAGCCGGTTGGGGTTGAACGTCGGGACCGATGCCATGGCCAGGATCGCCCCGGTGCTCGGGTTTATCGCGACGGCCGCGGCGTCGTGCCCGCCGTCGCTGGCCAGCGCCTGGTAGGCGGCTTCCTGCGCCTTCGGGCTGACCGTGAGGTAGACGGTCGCGCCCTGCTTGGGCTTGCCGGTCAGCAGGCTGATCAGGTTGTGCACGGTCAGGCTGGGGGCCGTGCCCGCCAGGTACTTCTGGTAGGCCGACTCTATCCCGGTCGCTCCGTAGACCGAGTCGAAGCCGGTGACCGGTGCGTACGCCGCGCCGCCCGGGTAGTGCCGCTGGAAGGTGGTGTTGCCGGAGGTGGCGGCGCTGCCCTTCACCGGCAGCGAATTGGCAATCGTCACCGGGCCGCCGGCGCCGTTGGCGACGATCGAGCCGCGCTGGTACTGAAACTGCTGGTTGAACGTGCGGGCGTTGCCTGGCTGGCTGGCCAGGCTGCCGGCCTCGAACGCCTGCACGTAGTTGATATTGATCAGCAGCAGCACGAACATGACCAGGCAGGCCAGGGACAGGCGGAACAGGGCACGATTCATCCGGCACGCACCACCTGTGTCATGCCCTCGTCCTGAATCGGCTGCGGGGCTGGGCGCCGCGCGGTGTCGCTGACCCGCATGAGCAGCGCGATCAGCGCCCAGGTGGTGATCAGTGAGGACCCGCCCTGGGACAGGAATGGCGTGGTGATGCCGGTCAGCGGGATCAACCGGGTCACGCCGCCGACGATGATGAACACCTGCAGCGCGATCGCGAAGGCCAGGCCGCCGGCGAGCAGCTTGGAGAACGGGTCGCGGACGGCCACCGCGGCCCGCAGGCCGCGCTGCACCATCAGCCCGAAGATCAGCAGCACGGCCATCAGCCCGGTCAGGCCCAGTTCCTCCCCGAACGCGGTCATGATGAAGTCGCTCTGCACCAGCGGAGTGAAGTACGGCTGGCCGTGTCCGAGCCCGGAGCCGAGGATCCCGCCGACACCCATCCCGTACAGCCCCTGAACGAGCTGGTACGAGGACACGCAGTGCGCCGCGGGGGTGGGGTTACAGAAAACGTTGGCCGCCGTGAACGGGTGCAGCCATTCCGTGAACCGGGCGCCGACGTGGCTGAACAGCTTGCTGGCCAGGTACGCGCCGAAGACGAATAGCAGGATGCCGATCAGCAGCCAGGAAGTGCGCTGGGTGGCGATGTACATCATCGCCACGAACATGCCGAAGAACAGCGCAGAGGTCCCGATGTCGCTCTCGAAGACCAGCAGCAGCAGGCTGGCGCCCCAGGCGATGAGAACCGGGCCGAGGTCGCGGGCGCGGGGCAGGTCGATGCCCAGGAACCGGCGTCCGGCCAGCGCCAGCACGTCACGCTTGGCGACGAGGTACCCGGCGAAGAACACGGCGAGCGCGAGCTCGGCGAACTGCTCCGGCTGGATCGTGAAGCCGCCCACCGCGATCTGGATCTTGGCGCCGGTGCCAGGGACCTCGCTCAGGCTGTCGGGCAGCACCGCCGGGATGGCCAGCAGGATCAGGCCGATCACGCCCAGGGTGTAGGTGTAGCGCTGCAGCACCCGGACTTCCCTGATGAAGAACAGGATCGCGATGAACGCGGCGACGCCCACGGCGCTGTACATCACCTGCGCGGCCGTGGTGGACCCGGAGATCGTGCTGATCTGGACGCCGGGATTCCCGTTCCGCCCTGATTCCTGGAGCCGGTAGATCATCACGATGCCGAGGCCGTTCAGCAGCGCGGCTAGCGGGAGCAGCAGCGGGTCGGCCCACGGCGCGAGCTTTCGCACCGCCAGGTGCGCCACCAGCACGATGGCCGCGAACGCGAGCCCGTACTCGGCCAGGCCAGCGGGGAGCTTCCCGTTCAGGCCAAATCCGACGTTCGCGTAGGCGAACAGCACAACCCCGACGGCGAACGCGAGCATGAGCAGCTCGGTCCGGCGCCGGCCGCGCGGCATCGCCACGGCCGCCACGGCAGACGGCCGCGCTGCGGGCTGGCTGGAGATAGCGGTCACCCGGCCGTCCCCTGCGGGGTGCAGCCCGTGGGCGTCTTGGGCGCGGCCGGGCGCGGCAGGGGCTCGGAGCGCACTTCCTTCTTGCCGCGAACGGTCACCGTGACCTTGTGCGTGGTGGGCAGCGCCGCCCACGTGGTGTAGGCAGCGTCGTATTTGTTGCAGAGAATCGTCTGCTTGATGCTGCCCACAGTCTTCTGGGCGTCAGTCAGGCTGCCCGGGGCTGTCGCGCTGAGGATCGCGGGTTTGTCGTTCGCGGGTACCTCGGACAGCGGGATACCGGTCGCGGAGTACACGCCGGACAGGCTCATTCCGAGCACCTTCTGGTTGACCCCGCGGTAAATGATCACCTGTTTGCCGTCGGTGCCGACGTAGTACTGGCTCTGGGTGTAACGCCAACCCACGTATCCGCCGCCAACGATGACGATCACCAGGACGATCAGGATGGTGGTGACCACCGGCCAGCGCCGCCGTGGCGCCCGGTGGTCGGCGGCGGAATCCTCCAGTGCTTCCGGCTCGGCGCGGGCGGCCTGCCCGTCCGTCGCTGTCCCGGCGGGCCTGGTGATCGCCGTGACGCCGGTGGCGGGCGTCCCGCCATGGATAAGCAGGTGGGCGCGCCCTGCCGGGGTGTCCGAGCGCAGCCGCGGCCGCCCGTCGCCGTTCGATGCCGCGCCGACCACCCGGGAGACCTGCCCGGCCAGCGGGTCGGCGTCGCTGTCCACAACGTCGGCGACGATGCAGGTGATGTTGTCTGGGCCGCCGCCGCGGATCGCGAGATCGACGAACCGGTGCACCGCGTCCTCACGGTCGGGGAGCTGCTGCAGCGTCTCCCGCAGGGTGTCCTCGCTGACCACGTCGGAGAGCCCGTCCGAGCAGAGCAGGTATCTGTCCCCGGCCTTGGCCTCGATCAGGGACAGGTCCGGCTCGGCCTCGGTGCCGCTCTGCAGCGCGCGCATCACGAGGGAACGCTGCGGGTGGGTGGCGGCCTGAGCCGGGCTTAGCCTGCCGTCGTCCACCAGTGACTGGACCAGCGTGTGATCGCGCGTGATCTGGTGGAATTCCCCGTCGCGAAGGAGGTAGGCCCGGGAGTCGCCGATGTGGCAGATGGCGATCGTGCCCTTGGACCACATCAGCGCGGTCAGCGTCGTGCCCATGCCCTCGACGGACGGGTCCTCGATGCTCATCTCGTGCAGCCTGTTGTTGGCCTGCGCGACCGCGGCGGCCAGCAAGTCGAGCATCTGGTCCGCGGGAACTTCGGCGTCCAGGCCTGCGAGAGCGGAAATCGCTACCGAGCTGGCCACCTCGCCAGCAGCATGCCCGCCCATGCCGTCGGCGATCGCGAGCAGGTTCGGGCCCGCGTACGCCGAGTCCTCGTTCCCCTCGCGGAGGAGTCCGACGTCCGTGTGGACCGCATAGCGGAGTGCAAGTGTCATCTGCGCAGTTCCAGGACGGTCTTACCAATTCGGATCGGCACGCCGACGGGCACCGGAGTCGGCTGCGTCACCTTCTGACGGTCGAGGTAGGTGCCGTTCGTTGAGCCGAGGTCCTCGACAATCCACTGACCATCCTGGGGAAACAGCCGGGCATGCCGGGTCGAAGCGTAGTCATCATTCAGCACCAGTGTGGCATCATTCGCGCGGCCGATGGTGATCTGCTGATCAGTTAGGCCCAGACTCGTCCCCGCCAGGGCGCCCGCCGTAACGAGGAGCTGTTGCGGCGCCGATCGCGGGCTCCGGCTGCGCTGGGGACGCGGGGGTTTGGCAGGCTGCGTCTGCCGGGGGCGCGCCTGCCGCTGCTTACGCGCCTGCCTGCGGGACGAAACCGAAGAGGCAGCATTGCCGAACAGGTCGGTGCGAACCACACCCACCGCTGCGATCACGAACAGCCACAGGACTGCGAGAAACGCAAGCCTGATAAGCGTTAGCGTGAGCGCGGTCATCGGGTCATGCCTTTGCTGCCCTCTGCTGGTCTGTGGCTGCCGTAGCCGTCTTTTGCTGACGGGGCCGTCAGCCGGTCGGGGTTGTACCGCCATCGGTGCGGTCGCGGCGTTACGGGTCGTCAGTACACACCGTCCCTGCGAAAGACGAGGGTTGTCCGGCCCAGCGTGACGCGCGTGCCATCGGTCAGGGCCATCCGCCGTACCGGCTGGCCGTTGACGAAGGTGCCGTTGGTGGAGCCAAGATCCACGAGGACGACATCGTTGTCTTCGACA
>Ga0208488_1000021_pt1 | contig 15016 bp, 10 predicted proteins | sample MicForSoiSWNC1_O_FD_187994 | JGI IMG/M metagenome (GOLD analysis project Ga0208488, IMG submission 187994) | Forest soil microbial communities from Harvard Forest Long Term Ecological Research site in Petersham, Massachusetts, USA - MetaG HF001... | ecosystem: Environmental > Terrestrial > Soil... | reverse complement strand
GCTGACGTCAAGGCGGTGGTAGGCCTCAAGGCCACCGACCACATCGTCGGCATCATGCATCTCGGCACGCGGGTCAAGTAGCGGCGCTGCGGACTGGGCTCGGTGCGGCAGGCGAGCCCGGCGCGGGAAAGGAATGGCCGCGCAACGACACGGCTTTAACGAGCGCCCAGACGCCTGCTCCCACCGCAAGCCCGAGCTCGCGTGTCGCCGCGCGGGTCACACGGGCGAGGATCGAGGCGCCCGCGCCGATGTCGATGGAGACGAGATCGGAGCCGAGGTCGCCGGCTTTGCCGGTACCGTCGTCGTCGATCGCCGTGACCACACCCGGCAAGCTGTTGCGCACGCTCAAGTAGTGCGGCATACGCGTCGCGACGATGACATCGCGGGCGAGTAGCTGCACGCGCATCCGCGCTCCCGCCACGAGCCGCGCGGCTTCGATCTTGAGCTCGCCGTTGCCCACGCGGACCCGCGTCAGGCCGCTCGCCGCATCTTCGCCGATCACAGTGCCGTCGATGACCGCTCCCACGGCATCGGGACCGATCAGGGCACGCAGCTTCGGGTCGAGGCTCATCTGCGTGATGCCCCCTTCGGCGGCGACCTTCCCCGCCTGCATGAGCACGATGTGCGTCGCGAGTCGCAGCACCTCATCGAATTGGTGACTGACGTAAATCATCGGAATCGAGAGCTGATCGCGCAGCGTCTCGAGATAGGGCAGGACTTCCTCCCTGCGGTCGCGATCGAGGGCGGCGAGAGGCTCATCCAGCAACAAAAGCCGCGGCTGCGAGAGCAGGGCGCGGCCGAGCGCCACGCGCTGGCGCTCTCCGCCCGATAATCGATGGACGCGGCGCGACAGCAGGGGCTCGAGATCGAGCATGGCGAGCACCCGCTCGAGGCTCACATAGGGCGCGCGCCGCGCGCGCCGCTGTGCATACCTCAAGTTCGAGGCGACGTTGAGGTGCGGAAACAGTCGAGCATCCTGGAATACGTAGCCGATGCCGCGCCGTTCCGCCGCGATTGCGATCTTCCGCCGGGTATCGAGAAGGACGTCCTCACCCAGACTGATCTCGCCGTGATCGGGCACCAGAAGCCCTGCGATGATGTTGATGGTCGTACTTTTGCCGCATCCGGAAGGCCCGAACAGGGCGACGATCCCGGGGGTGGGGGCATCGAATGCGACATCGAGCAGGAATGACCCGAGCCGTTTTTCGATGGCGACCTTGAGGCTCATCGGCCGAGCATCCAGCGCACTCGCCGCGCGAACCATTCGGACAGCAGCAAGCCGCCGAGACCCAGCACCACCGACATGACGGCCAGCCGCGCCGCCGCGTGCTCCCCACCCGGTTCCTGCAAAGCGGAATACAGGGCGAGCGGCAAGGTCTGCGTTTCGCCCGGAATGTTCGATACGAACGTGATGACCGCACCGAACTCGCCCAAGGCGGCTGAGAACGCGGTGATCGCCCCCGCCAAGAGGCCAGGGAGCATCAAAGGCAACGTGACGCTCATGAACCGATCGAGCGGCGCGGCGCCCAATGTGCGCGCAGCATCCTCGAGTCCGCGGTCGATGTTCTCGAGAGAGATGCGGATGGCGCGCACCATGAGCGGAAAGGACATCACGGCGGTGGCCAGCGCTGCGCCGTTGCGCGTGAAAATGAGTACGATGCCGAACGATCGGTCGAGCCATCCGCCGATGGGGCCGCGGGTCCCGAACAGGAGCAAAAGAACATAGCCGACGGCCACCGGAGGAAGCACCAAGGGTAGGTGGACGACCGCGTCGAGCAGAGTCTTACCGACGAATCGGCGCCGCGTGAGCACCCACGCGACGACGATCGCGGGCGGCAAGCTGAACACGACGCTGCGCCAAGCGACGCTCAAGCTGAGCTCGAGCGCAGCGACTTCCTGGTGAGTTGGCGCGATCATTCTTCGGACGCTTTACTTCAAAATCCGGGCGGCATGCTTCACGCAGTATACTGGTGTGCTAAAGGTTCGCCCGGCGCGAGGAGATTCGCCCGGGACCTGTGAGGATTTCTACATGGCTTATTACCGCGCCGTGACGCAAGTGACGGCGTCGATCCCGGAACGCATCGGTGTCTTGCTGGTCAATCTCGGGACGCCGGATTCGCCCACTTATTTCGCGGTCCAGCGTTATCTGCGGGAATTCTTGAGCGACCGGCGCGTCATCAACACCGCACCGGCGCTATGGCTGCCCATTCTGTACGGCATCGTGCTGCCGCTGCGGCCGCTGCGCAGTGCCGCCAACTACCGCAAGATCTGGATGCAAGACGGGTCTCCGCTGGCGGTGTATTCGCATCGCTTGACCAACAAGCTGGGCGACCGGCTGCATGCGGCGCTCGGCGATCGGGTGCGCGTTGCGCTCGGCATGACGTACGGAAATCCGAGCATCCCGAGCGCGGTACGCATCCTCGCGGAACAAAACGTGCGCAGGCTCCTGGTGTTGCCGTTGTATCCCCAATATTGCTCATCGACGACGGGCTCGGTATTCGATCGCATCATGGAGGCGCTGGCACATTGGCGCTGGATTCCCGAGACGCGCTTCGTCAACGATTATTATGCCGACGCCGGTTATATCAACGCCTTGTGCGCGCGTATCCGGGAGCACTGGGAGCGCGCCGGCGAACAGGCGCATCTGGTGTTCTCCTATCACGGCGTGCCCGCAACCTACGTGAGCGAGGGAGACCCGTATGAAGCCCAAGCGGAGGCGACGACCCGGGCGGTCGTGTCGCGCCTGCAGCTTGCCTCCGAGGATTGGTCGCACTGCTACCAATCGCGCTTCGGGCGCGTGCGCTGGCTGCAGCCTTACACCGAGGACACGCTGCGCGAGCTGGCAAAGCGCGGCAAGCGCAAGCTCACCGTCGTGTCGCCGTCGTTCGCGGTGGACTGCCTCGAGACCTTGCAAGAAGTGGCTCTGGAATATCGCGACAGGTTCCGCGAATTCGGTGGCGAGTCACTGGAGCTGGTGCCTGCCCTCAACGACGATGACCGCCATGTCGATGCGCTCAGCGGCATCATCACAAATCACTTGCAAGGATGGCCATAAGCAGATGAATTTGTTGTTATTATGACGACGCTGGTCGCTGCGCTCGCGCTCACCGCGGTCGCCATCTGGGTCTACCTCATCGCCGCGCATGGCAGGTTCTGGCTGTCCCGGCCGGAGCTTGCACCCGTCACTTGCGTGCGCGGACCGCGCGTCGACATCGTGGTGCCCGCGAGAGATGAGGCGGAAAGCATCGGGCCCGCGATCGCATCGCTCCTCGCGCAGGACTACGGCGCGGGCTTCCCCCAGTCCTTCGCGGTGACGCTGGTCGATGACAACTCCACCGACGGAACCGCGGAGCGTGCAGGCCGCGCGCCGAATCTCAACGTCCTGCAAGGCACCCCCAAGCCGGCGGGATGGGTGGGCAAGATGTGGGCGCTCGAGCAAGGAATCGCCGCCGGCAATGCACCGCTCATTCTGCTGACCGACGCCGACATCTTGCACGAGCCGCAGCATTTATCGACGCTCGTGGCTTGCTTGGAGCGCTCGAAGCTCGATATGGCGAGCGAGATGGTGCACCTCAATTGCTCGAGCCTCGCGGAGCGCGCGCTCGTCCCGGCGTTCGTGTACTTCTTTCAGATGCTGTATCCCTTCGCCAAGGTGAACGATGCGCGCTCGAGCGTTGCGGCGGCGGCCGGCGGCACGGTGTTGATCCGCCGCGAAGCCTTGCAGCGCATCGGCGGCATCGGCGCCATCAAGGGCGCGCTCATCGACGACGTCTCCCTTGCCAAGGCAATCAAGGGCCGCGGCGGGGGCGCGATTTTCCTCGGCCATTCGGCGCTGGCGACCTCCGTCCGTCCTTATGCCGGACTGGCCGATATCTGGCGCATGATCGCCCGGACCGCTTTCACGCAGTTGCGTCACTCGGCGTGGCTTTTGCTCGGGACGCTCCTCGGCTTGAGTCTCGTCTGGCTCGCGCCGCCTGCGACGGCATTGCTCGGGCACGGCTGGGTGCGGGCGTGCGGGCTCGCAGCATGCGCGCTCGCGGTCGTGAGCTACCTGCCGACGCTCGCGCGCTACCGGCGCAGCTTTGCGTGGGCGCTCGCCCTGCCGCTCATTGCGCTTTTCTACATGGCGGCCACGGTGGGCTCGGCGGTCGATGAATGGAGCGGCGCCGGTGCGCGCTGGAAGAGCCGCTCGTATTGATCTTGTTGAGTTCCCCGGCGGGCTTTGAGCCCTATTCCTTGAAGGCGCGCTCGAGCAGCACGCCGGCATCCGACAGCGCACTGCCCGCACCGAACACCGCACCCCAAGCCGATTCGGGATTCAAGCGTGTCGCACAAAACGCTTCCGCGACGGCGCGCGCGCCGAAGGAGCCGCCCGCGGCGCCGAGCAGCAGTTGCGCCTGCATCAGCGTGACAAAGATTTGCACGAAGCGCCGTGCGAGCGCCTCGTTGGCGCCGTCGGGGAACGCCGCGAAGCGCTCGAACGCCGCGTCAAAATATCGGTTCTGTCCGCGCGCCGTCGACAGCTCGCGCAGCACGACCTCGGTGGTCGCGGGAGATTTGCCGAACGCACGCAACACGTCGAGGCACATGATGTTGCCCGAGCCCTCCCAGATCGAGTTCACCGGCATTTCGCGCACCATCCTTGCCAGCGACAGCTCCTCCGTGTAGCCGTTGCCGCCCAGAATCTCCATCGCCTCGGCGGCGAGCTCGCAGCCGCGCTTGCAGACCCAGAATTTGGCGCCCGAGGTGAGCGCGCGGCGCAGCGTCCCTTCGCTCGGAGCATCACTCTCGAATGCCCGAGCGAGGCGCATCGCGAGGGCCGTGGCGGCCTCCGATTCGAGGATCAGATCGACGAGCACACTGCGCATGAGCGGCTGCTCGTAGAGCGGCGCTCCGAATGCCCGTCGGTGTCGTGCGTGGTGCAGGGCCTGCACCACGGCTTGGCGCATCATGCCGGCGCTGCCGAGCACGCAATCGAGACGCGTGTAATTGCCCATTTCGAGAATGGTCGGCACACCGCGCCCTTCCTCACCGAGCGGCCGCGCCCAAGCCTCCACGAACTCGACTTCGGCAGAGGCGTTGGAGCGGTTGCCGAGCTTGTCCTTCAGTCGCTGAATGAGAATGCCGTTGCGGCTGCCGTCCGGCAGCCGGCGCGGCACGAGGAAACATGACAGACCTGCCGCGGTCTGGGCGAGCACCAGATGCGCGTCGCACTGGGGCGCCGAGAAGAACCACTTATGGCCGTTGAGACGATAGGCTCCGTCCGCCGAGCGCTCCGCGCGCGTGGTATTCGCGCGCACGTCGGAACCGCCTTGCTTCTCGGTCATGCCCATGCCGACGAGGCCGCCCTGTTTGCGTTCGATGGGAACATCACGGCTGTCGTAGACCCGCGTGATGAGCCGCGGCACCCAGTCGCGCGCGAGCTCGGGATCGCGGCGCAGGGCGGCGATCGCGCCGTATGTCATGGTCGTCGGACAGAGCGTGCCGCACTCCACTTGCGCTTGCATCAAATAGCCTGCCGCGCGTGCCACGTGCGCTCCGGCGATGGGGCGGCCGCGCTCGCGCGCCCATGGGCCGCTGTGATAGCCGCGTGCCGCAATGCCTTCCATGAGCGTATGCCAGGACGGATGGAATTCGAGCGCATCGATGCGCTCGCCGCGCACGTTGAAGGTCTGCAGCACGGGCGGGTGGCGATTGGCCAGCCGTCCGTGCTCGAAGTTTGCGGCGGTCCCGATGGCCGCGCCGTCGCGCGCGAGCTGCGCGGCGTGGGCCGCCGCCCCCTCGCGCGTCACGGCTTCCTGCAGTGCCTCATCGGTCGTGAACAGGTTGTAATCGCAGAGCGGCGGGGTCTGGTTGAAAGCCTCTGACATGACGGCCTCGCGTTGGGGCACCCTCGGCCCGAAGAGTTCCTGTGGGGATATTAGGCCATCAGCGGGCACCCGCAGAGCGCTCCGCTCACTTAGGTCGGGGCCGCTTGCCCGGCCCGCCTGTGAAGTGCTAGATTCGAGGTATATGTTCTCGGCAGTCGCGAGTCTCGGCGGTCCTCTTGGCATTTTGTGCCTGGACTCGCTTGCGCTGCTGCTGCGCCGCTAGGCGCCACTCACACACGCGCCATCGGTCGGCGCTTACAAGACCGAAAACCAACCCCTCGCCAGCAAATCGATTTTGCGCACGAGAGGCGTGGCCAGACCTAACGAGCAGAGAACATTATGTTGCGACATCCATCGACCAAGTATCAGGCCTTCGCGCCCGTTGCACTGAAGGACCGCCGCTGGCCCGCCGCGGTCATCGAATCCCCGCCGACGTGGTGCAGCGTCGATCTTCGAGACGGTAATCAAGCGCTGATCGAGCCCATGGATGCCGCGCGCAAGCGTCGCATGTTCGACATGCTGATCCGCATCGGCTTCAAAGAGATTGAGGTCGGATTCCCGGCAGCGTCGCAGACGGACTTCGACTTCGTGCGGGAGATCATCGAGAGGGGACTGATCCCGGACGATGTGACCATTCAGGTGCTGACGCAGGCACGTCCGGAGCTGATCGCACGCACCTATGAATCGCTCAAAGGCGCGCGCCGGGCGATCGTGCATGTGTACAACTCCACCTCCGTCGCGCAGCGCCGAGTCGTGTTTCGCACCGACCGCGCCGGCATCGTCGATATCGCAGTGCGTGGCGCGAGCTGCGTGCGCGAGCACGCCGAACGCGAGCGCGGCACGGAATGGGTCTTCCAATACAGTCCGGAAAGCTTCACGGGAACGGAGCTCGATTTCGCAGTCGAGATCTGCGATGCGGTGAATGCGGTCTGGGAGCCCACCGCGCAGCGGCGCGCGATCTTGAACCTTCCCGCCACCGTCGAGATGGCGACCCCGAACGTTTATGCCGATCAGATCGAGTGGTTCCTGCGGCACATAGACCGGCGCGACAGCATCATTTTGAGTGTGCATCCGCATAACGACCGCGGCACTGCGGTGGCGGCGGCCGAGCTCGCGGTGATGGCCGGCGCAGAGCGCATCGAGGGCACACTGTTCGGTAACGGCGAACGCACCGGCAACGTGGATATCGTAACGTTAGCTCTTAACTTGTACAGCCAAGGCGTTGATCCTAAATTAGATTTCTCCAACATAAACGAGGCGGCGCGTTGCGCTGAAAGCTGCAATCAATTACCCATCCATCCGCGTCATCCGTACGTCGGGGATCTCGTTTTCACCGCCTTTTCGGGCTCTCATCAGGACGCAATCAAGAAGGGACTGGCGGCGCGGACCGAATCCGACCTCTGGGACGTCCCGTACCTGCCCATCGATCCTTCGGACCTCGGCCGCTCGTACGATTCCATCATCCGCGTGAACAGCCAGTCGGGTAAGGGCGGCGTGGCCTATTTGCTCGAACGCGATTATCAGCTGGTGATGCCGCGCCGCTTGCAGATCGAGTTCAGTCAGGTCGTACAAGCTGCTGCAGATATCACAGGTAAAGAATTGACATCCAAGGAGTTGTGGGACCTATTCAGCCAGGAATACCTGACTCCGCGAGCGCCCTTCGTATATCGCGGGCATCAGCTCGCGGCCTCGACGGACGGGGAGGACACCGAGAAGCTGTCGCTGCAGGTCGAGCGGGACGGGCGACTCGAGACCTGGCTCGGGCAAGGTTCCGGTCCCATTGACGCCGTGGTGGCCGCCATCGGCCTGCCGTTCGACGTGCTCTCCTATGAGGAACATTCCCGCGGCCAGGGAAGCGGCGCCACGGCAGTGTCCTACATCGAGATCACGACGCGCTCGCGTCGCACGCTGTTCGGGGCAGGAATGCACTCGAACATCATCACGGCCTCCCTGCTGGCGGTGATTTCGGCTGTGAACCGGGCCGTTGCGCTCGGTGCTCTGGCGCCGACCGCGCGGAACGCTCGCACGGGGACTTAAGGCGGCTTGAAATCCCGCCTGGGCGCCCCGACAAGGACTGCGTGGGCCCGGCGTAAAGGATGCGCCGGCTCGCGTGACCGCCGGCCGGGCCTAACCTGCACAGCGGGGAATTAGTTGAATGGCTTGCAAAATCCGCTATAGTGCGCAACTTCATGTGTCGGCCTGTTCGATCCCATTGATTTCAAGGGCTTTTCTCGAAAAATGAGTGCACGCGAAGACGAACATTTTGACATTGACGATGAGTTCCTGGGCGAAGCCGAGGAATCCCATGAGTTCGATCCCCTGCTGGAGCGCACCGAGCGGCGCCCGAAAGCATCGGCTCCCGCCACCAAGCGGGGCAAAGCCGCCTGGAGCCGCGTGGAAGACGTCTTGGCCGAGCGGCAGTTAGAGAAAGAGCTGCGCGACATTTTCGAAGACGAATAATCCCCTTGAGCGCGCCCTGGGTCGTGCTCAAGTTCGGCGGCACGAGCGTGTCGTCGGTCTCGAACTGGCACAACATCGCCCGAGTTCTGCGCGAGCGCATCGCCGAGGGTCTGCGACCGGTGGTGGTGCATTCCGCGCTTTCGGGCATCACCGATCGCCTCGAGTCGCTCCTCACGGCCGCTGCAGGCGGTGCTCACGGGCCGGGGCTCGAGCGCATCGAAGGTGCGCACCGCGATCTGGCGCGAGACCTGGGCGTCGAGCCGGGTGCGGTGTTCGAGGCATTTCTCGAGGAGCTGAAACGCCTGACCGCGGAGATTGCCGGCAGCCATCAAATCGATGAGCGGCGCCGGGCGCGGGTCATGGCGATGGGCGAGCTCCTCGCCACGGCGATCGGCTGCGCCTTTCTCAATGCGCAAGGCATCGTCAGTCGCTGGATCGACGCGCGCACCGCGCTGCGCGCCGAGCAACGAGCCGGCTCCTTGAAGGCGAGCTTTCTCTCGGCCACCTGCGATTTCGCCCCCGATAGGACGCTGATCGCTGCGTGGCGGGCGATCGACGCCGTCATCATCACGCAAGGTTTCATAGCTGCCAACGAGGCCGGCGATACGGTGCTCCTCGGGCGCGGCGGATCCGACACTTCCAGCTCGTATTTCGCCGCCAAGCTCGCGGCCTCGCGCCTGGAGATCTGGACGGACGTGCCGGGTCTGTTCAGCGCCAACCCGCGCGCCATTCCGACCGCGCGCTTGCTGCGCGCCTTGCATTACGACGAGGCACAGGAAATCGCGAGCAACGGCGCCAAGGTGCTGCATCCGCGCTGCGTGCTACCGGTTCGCCAGTACAAAATTCCACTGCATGTCTACGCGACACAGGCGCCCGGCTTGGAAGGCACGGTCATCAGCGCCGACGTCGCCGGGAGCGCCGCCCAGGTGAAGGCCATTGCCATCAAGAAGGGCATTACGCTCGTCTCGATGGACAGTCCCGGAATGTGGCACCAGGTGGGCTTTCTCGCCGATGCATTCCAGATCTTCAAGGACCAGGGCATGTCGGTGGATCTGATTTCCACGTCGGAAACGAACGTCACCGTGTCCCTGGATCCGACGGCGAACACCCTCGGTCCTGCGGCGCTGGAACGGCTGTCCGCGGCGCTCGGCGAGCTGTGCGGGGTGGAGATACTGGGACCGTGCGCCTCCTTGAGTCTGCTCGGACACAATATCCGCGGCATCTTGCACGAGCTCGGCGCCGCCTTCGAGCTGTTCCAGGATCATAAGGTCTATCTGGTGAGCCAGGCCGCGAACGACTTGAATTTCACGTTCGTGATCGACGAGTCGCAGGGCGAGCGCCTGGTGCAGCAACTGCACGACCGCCTCATCTCGAGCATCGGCTCGGACAAAGTGCTCGGGCCCACGTGGTTGCAGCTCTTTGCGCCGCCGGCCAGTGCCGCGCCGGCCGTACTCAACTGGTGGGAAGAGTCGTCCAAGCGGCGACAGCTTCTCGATATCGCGGCGCGGCAATCCGCCGCGTTCGTGTACGACCTGCCGAGCATCGACGCCACGGCCGCGGCGTTGCGTAACGTGAAGTCAATCGCGCGCTGGGCTTACGCCATGAAGGCGAACTGGCACCCGGAGATCCTGCGGCGCGTGTACGACGCGGGCCTGTCGCTCGAATGCGTATCGCGGGGCGAACTCGAGCATGCCTTCGCGCACGTGCCCGGCCTCATGCCCGATCGGGTGCTGTTCACGCCGAACTTCGCGCCGCGCGCCGAGTACGAATTCGGGTTCGATCGAGGCGTGCGCGTCACCTTGGACAACTTGTACCCGCTGAAGGCGTGGCCCCAAGTCTTCGCGGGCCGCGACATTTTCGTGCGTGTCGATCCCGGCACGGGCCGCGGGCACCACCACCATGTGCGCACCGCCGGCGAGCATTCGAAATTCGGCGTGCCTCTGTCGGAGATGGCGGAGCTTGCGAGCGTCGCGCGCGCCGGCGGCGCGCGGGTCATTGGACTGCACGCGCACACCGGCAGCGGCATTTTGGACGTTGCCAACTGGACCGAGACGGGCGCCTTGCTCGCGCAGCTCGCCGACCATTTCCCCGACGTCCACGTCGTGGATCTGGGCGGCGGCATCGGGGTTCCCGAGCAGCTCGGGCAAAGCGGCATCGACCTGGCCGCCCTCGATGCGGGCGTTGCGCAGCTCGCGCAGCGTTTTCCCCACATCGAGTTCTGGATGGAGCCCGGGCGCTACTTGGTCGCCAAGGCCGGAGTGCTCGTTGCGACGGTCACCCAGCTGAAGGGCAAGGGCGAGACGCGGTACGTCGGCATCGCCACCGGCATGAACTCGCTCATTCGGCCCGCGTTGTATGGCGCGCATCACGATATCCGCAACCTGACGCGCCTTTCGCAGCCGCTGACTGATAAGGTGACCATAGTCGGGCCTATTTGTGAGACGGCGGATCAACTCGGGAGCGACCGCTGGTTGCCGCCGAGCGAGGAGGGCGACGTGCTGTTGATCGCCAACTGCGGCGCCTATGGCTACGCGATGGCCTCTCACTATAATCTGCGGCCCCCGGCGGCGGAGTTTGTAATCGAGTCATGATGGAAGTCGGCATCATCGGTTGGCGCGGCATGGTCGGCTCGGTCCTGCTCGAGCGCATGCGTGCCGAGCGCGATTTCGATCTGATCGAGCCGGTATTCTTCAGCACCTCGCAAGCCGGTGCCGCAGCGCCCGACATCGGCCGTAAAACGCGGCCCGTTCAGGACGCTCACGATCTCGCGGCGCTTAAGCGCCTGCCCATGCTGATCAGCACCCAGGGCGGCGACTACACACAAGCCGTGCATGGCGCGCTGCGCGCGGCGGGCTGGCAGGGCTATTGGATCGATGCCGCTTCGACGCTGCGCATGGCGGATTCGGCGGTGATCGTTCTCGACCCGGTGAACTTGGCCGTCATGCGCGCGGCGCAGGAGCGCGGGGTGAAGGACTTCATCGGCGGCAACTGCACCGTCTCGCTCATGCTCATGGCCGTCTGCGGGTTGCTGCGCGCGGGGCTGGTGGAATGGATCACGGCCATGACCTATCAATCCGCATCGGGCGCGGGCGCTCAGAACATGCGCGAGATGCTCGAGCAGATGGGCGCCCTGCACCGCTCGGCGGCCGGTTTGCTCGCAGATCCGGCGAGCGCCATCCTCGACATCGACCGGGCGGTCTCGCAGTCCTTGCGCCGGCCGGACTTCCCGACGGCGCAGTTCGGCGCACCGCTCGCCGCCAGCTTGATCCCGTGGATCGACAAGGACCTCGGTAACGGTCAGAGCCGCGAGGAATGGAAGGCGGGTGCGGAGTCGAACAAGATCATGGGCACCGAAGCAAATCCGGTGCCCGTGGAGGGAATCTGCGTACGGGTGAGCGCGATGCGCTGCCATTCGCAGGCGCTCACCATCAAGTTGAAGCGCGACCTGCCCTTGGCGGAGGTCGAGCGCCTGATCGCCGCCGGCAACGATTGGGTCAAGGTCGTACCGAACGAGCGCGAGGCGTCCATCGCAGCGCTCTCGCCCGCGGCCGTGAGCGGCACCATGACCATTCCGATCGGACGGTTGCGCAAGCTCGCCATGGGGGGAGAGTATCTCTGCGCTTTCACGGTCGGTGATCAGCTGCTGTGGGGAGCCGCCGAGCCCCTGCGGCGCACTATGCGTATTCTGCTGAAGTAGGCGAATGCTCCTGCGAGAGCAGCGTGATGGGCACGGACTCGACCTGCCAGATATCGGCGCTGTACTCGCGGATGCTGCGATCGGACGAGAACTTGCCGCTGCGCGCGGTGTTTAGAATCGCCATCCGCGTCCAGTTCTCCGCGTCGCGATAGGCCGCGGACACCTTCTCCTGGCATTCGAGGTAGGAAGCGAAGTCCGCGAACAGCATGTACGGGTCGTACTGCATCAGGTTGTCCATCAAGGGTTGCAACATCGTGGTGTCGCCGCGCGTAAAGAAGCCGCTGCGCAGCAGGTCGATCACCTCGCGCAACTGCTGGTTGGCGGCGTAGTAGTCCATGGGCCGATAGCCGCGCGACTTCAGTGCGAGCACCTCCTCGACGGATAGACCGAACAGGAAAAAATTCTCGGCGCCGATTTCCTCGCGCAGCTCGATGTTGGCGCCGTCGAGTGTGCCGATGGTGAGCGCGCCGTTCATGCAAAATTTCATGTTGCCGGTGCCCGACGCTTCCTTGCCGGCGGTGGAGATTTGTTCCGACAGGTCGGCGGCGGGGTAGACATGCTGGGCATTGGTCACGTTGAAATTCGGCAGGAACACGAGCTTCAGGCGGCCGCGCATGTCGGGATCGCGATTGATCACGTCCCCCACCGAAGTGATCAATTTGATCATGAGCTTCGCGAGGTGGTATCCGGGCGCGGCCTTGCCGCCGAAAATGAACGTGCGCGGCACCACGGGCAGCCCGGGGTTCGACTTCAATCCGTGATAGAGCGAGACGATGTGCAGGACCTTCAGGTGCTGCCGCTTGTACTCGTGAATGCGCTTGACGAGCACGTCGTACATGGAATCGGGATCGATGCGTATGCCGGTGCGCTCCAGCGCGAGCGCCGCGAGGCTGCGCTTGTTCTTCAGCTTGATGTCGCGCCAGCGGGCGCGGAACGCGGCATCCTCGGCGAGGGGCTCGAGCCGCCTGAGCTCCGCCAGGTCCTTGATCCAGCCGGCGCCGATGTGCTCGGTGATGAGCTCGGCGAGCAGCGGATTGGAGAGCGCCAGCCAGCGGCGCGGCGTGACGCCATTGGTCTTGTTGCTGAATTTTCTCGGCCAGAGCTCGTAGAAATCGCGCAGCACGTCGCGCTTCAGAAGCTCGGTGTGCAGAGCTGCCACGCCGTTGATCGAGTGGCTGCCGATGCAGGCGAGATGCGCCATGCGCACATAGCGCTGATCGCTGTCGTCGATGATCGACATGCGGCGGATGCGCTCCTCGTCGCCCAAAAAACGCATGCGCACCTCCTCGAGGAAATGCGCGTTGATGTCGTAGATGATCTGCAGATGACGCGGCAAAACGCGGCCGAAAACCTCGAGCGGCCAGCGCTCCAGCGCCTCGGGCAGGAGCGTGTGGTTGGTGTAGGCGAAAGTCCGTGTCGTGACGTTCCAGGCCTCGGTCCAAGACACCGCATAATCGTCGATCAGAAGCCGCATGAGCTCGGCGATGGCGACGGCCGGATGCGTATCGTTGAGCTGCACCGCGAATTTCTCGTGAAACTGCTCGAGCGGTACGCCCTGCGTGCGCACGATGCGGAACATGTCCTGGATGGAGCACGACACGAAGAAATATTGCTGCTCGAGGCGCAACTCCTTGCCGCGCAGCTGCTCGTCGTTCGGGTAGAGCACCTTGCTCAGGTTCTCCGAGGTGACCTTCTGGTTGACCGCTCCGTAATAGTCGCCGCTGTTGAACGCGGCGAAATCGAACGACTCGGGCGCCTCGGCGCTCCACAGGCGCAAGGTGTTGGCGGTATTGGTGCGATAGCCCAAAATCAGCGTGTCGTAGGGCACGCCATGCACGATCTTGTGCGGCATCCAGCGCACGCGCGGGCACTCCCGGTCGTCGATATAGTGCTCGGTGGTGCCGCCGAACTTCACGCTCACCGCCCATTCGGGGCGCGCGAGCTCCCAGGGATTGCCGAAGCGCAGCCACTTGTCGGTCTTCTCGATCTGCCAGCCGTCGACGATCTGCTGCTGGAAGATTCCGAACTCGTAGCGTATGCCGTAACCGAGCGAAGGAATCTCGAGCGTCGCCAGCGAATCGATGAAGCACGCCGCCAGGCGGCCGAGGCCGCCGCTTCCCAGTCCCGGCTCCTCCTCTTGCCGCAGCAATTCCTCGAGATTCAGGCCGAGCTCGGCCAACCCCAAGCGCACCGTATCGGTGATGCCCAGATTCAAGAGGTTGTTGCCGAGATGCGGGCCCATGAGGAATTCGGCGGACAAATACGCAACGGTGCGCGACGCTTCCCGCGTGTACGTCGCCGCGGTGCTGATCCAACGTTGCAGCATCCGGTCGCGCACGGCGTAGGCGAGCGCCATGTAGTAATCGTTCTTCGTGGCGAGCGCCGCGAACTTGCCTTGCTTATAGAAGAGATCGTCGAGGAAGGAATCCTTTATCGCTTCCTTGTCGAGCGCGGTGCGGTCGTCTTTGGGCGCCGTCATGGTGCCCAAACCACCTCGACGGGGGTGCGGTCCTGGCGCAGCACCGCGCGCACCGGCATGTCCTCGACGGGCCCCGGGCCGCTTGCCGTGGTGAAGGTATCCAGCTTGGCCGCGCCGAGGATGAGGATGTACACCAGCCGCGAGCCAAGCAGTGCGGCCAGATTCAGGCTGAGGCGCGCGTGCGGCTCGGTCGGTGCCCGCATGCCGATACAGCCTGCCGCCGCGCTCGGGTTGAGCGCATTGTGCAAGTTCGGGGAGCGCGGGAAGAGTGAAGCGGTATGACCGTCATCGCCCATGCCGAGCACCGTGACGTCAAAAGGGCGCGGCACACGGGCAAATGTTTCCCAGGCCGCCGCCGCACCGAGATCCGGCGAGGGTGCCGCGTTCTTCAGGCCCGCGAAGCGCGCAGCCGCCGCGGCACCTTGCAACAGATTGTCACGCACCAGCTTCTCGTTGCTGCCCGCGTCCGTGGGCTCCACCCAGCGCTCGTCGGCGAGTGCGACGCAGACG
>Ga0208488_1000017_pt1 | contig 15221 bp, 10 predicted proteins | sample MicForSoiSWNC1_O_FD_187994 | JGI IMG/M metagenome (GOLD analysis project Ga0208488, IMG submission 187994) | Forest soil microbial communities from Harvard Forest Long Term Ecological Research site in Petersham, Massachusetts, USA - MetaG HF001... | ecosystem: Environmental > Terrestrial > Soil... | reverse complement strand
CAGCGCGAGGACGACAGTTCCGCCGCGGGCGCAGCGGCGGCCGCGCAAGCCAATCCCTTGAGCAACATCGAAGTCCGCCTGCCCAACACCGACGGCTCGTTCGACTCCGCGCACTACGCCTTCGAGTTCAGCACCACCGAGCTCATCAACGAGCAACGCGGCTGGCTGGTGCGCGTCACCGACATCACGCAACAAGTGCAAACGCAGCGCGAGCTCGAGGATTTGCGCGTGCAGGTGCAGACGCAGGGTGAGATTCTGCGCAGCGTCCTGCAAGTCGGCGGGGCACGTTTTGCCGCGTTGCTGCATCGAGCCGATGCCTCGATGAAGACCATCAACACCGTGCTGAAGAAGCCGGCCCGCGAGCAGGAGGCATTTCGCCATAAGCTCGAGGAGACGCTCGAGGAAGTCGACCGGGTACGCCGCGACGCGGCCACTTTCCAGCTGTCGGCACTGGAAGCCTCAGCGCGCCAGTTCGAGGATGCACTGCACGGGCTGCGCAGCCGACCCTCCTTGAGCGGCAGCGACTTTTTGCCCTTGGCGGTCAAGCTCGACGATCTCTATGGGCAGTTCGCGCTGCTCAAGACGCTAAGTTCCGGCGCCGGCAGCCCGCGTCCCGCCGAGGCCGCGCCGCCCGGCGGCGGCATGACCGCGAACGGCACGCAGGTCATCGAGTCGCCGAAATTCACGGCCGGTGCGGCGCGGGCCGTTCCCGGCGCGCAGCTCTCCGCGCCCGCCGGGAGCCTGGAGAATACGCTCCGCGCGCTCACCGATCACGTGGCGCAGGAGCACAACAAAACCGTCACCCTGCACGCCGTCGGCCTCGCCCAGGTGCCTTCGGCCTATCAATCCGCCATCAAGAACATCGCCATCCAGCTCATCCGCAATGCGGTGATGCACGGTATCGAGCCTCCCGCGGCGCGGGTCATCGCCGGCAAAGCGCCCGACGGAACCATGCGGCTCGAGTTCAAGAACGTCGCGAACGGCAACTTCGAGCTGCTGTTCGAGGACGATGGCAGCGGACTCGATCCCGAGCATGTGCGCTCCACCGCCATCGCGCGTGGGATTCTCACGGGCGAGAACGCCGCGCGGCTGCGTGATCGCGAGATCATCAAGCTCATCTTCAAATCCGGCTACTCGACGCTCGAGAACACGCCCGGGGAGCCCGCGCATGGCACCGGCCTCGCCTTGGTGCGTCGCTACGTGCACGAGGCGGGCGGCAAGGTGGCGCTCGCGAGCCTGCTCGGCCACGAAACCCGCTTCAAGGTGACTCTGCCGCCCCTGGCCGCTGCGGCCCCTGCCCTCGAGCTCGTCGGCTAAAGGCGCCCGCTCCAGTCAGGGCGATCAGTCCCGCGGCTTGAGCTCTGCGAGAACCGATCCCGCCGCGACCCGATCGCCCAGACCGAACGGCATCCGCTCCACCGTGCCCGCGTAAGGGGCGGCCACGGTGTGCTCCATTTTCATGGCCTCGACCGTGATGAGCGGCGCGCCGCGCTCGACGCTTTGCCCCGCCGTCACATGCACCGCAACCACGGTGCCGGGAAGCGGGGTCACGAGTGTCCCTGCGTCCGCTTCGCTGGTGGGCTGCAGCGCATCGTCGGTGCTGACCGGCGTCAAGCTCGTGTGACGCCCGGTGCGGAAGATCTCGAGCCCCGCATCCGATGCGACGATGCGCGCGAGCTCGCGGCCGCCGCGGATCTCGGCCTCGAGCGCGCGCTCGTCGCGCGCGATCATGCGCACCTCGTAGTCCTCGTCCGCAAAGCGCACGCGATACTCCTGCGCGCTCAGGCGCTCGAGGGCCACCTCGTGCTCGCCGAAGCGCCGGCGGGTGACGGCCGGCGCGCCCAAGCGCCAGCCGGAGGTATCCGCCCAGAGCGCGCCGGGGTCGGCTCGCGCCGAGGCATACCAGAGCGCGGCGAGAATATAGTCGACGGCCGCGGGTTGCGGCTCACCGAAAGACAGGTCCGCCCGACGCGTCTCGAGGAAGCTGGTGGTAACGCCGCCGGCGCGAAACTCCACATCGGCCAGCACGCTCTGCAGCAGCGCGCGGTTGGTCTTGACGCCGGCGATCTCGAGCTCGGCCAGCGCACGGTGCAGCGTATCGATCGCCTGCGCGCGCGAGTCGCCCCGTGCGATGAGCTTGCCGAGCATGGGATCGTAGAACGGCGTCACCTCATCGCCCGCGTCCACGCCGACGTCGAGCCGCAGCGCGTCGCCCGCCTCGCCCGGCCAGCGCAAGTGCGCGATGCGCCCGACGCTCGGCAGATACTCGTGCGCGGGATCCTCGGCGTAGAGACGCGCCTCGATGGCAGCGCCCTGCGGCGCAATCGCCGCTGCGCCGCTCGGCAAGTGTCCGCCGCAGGCGACTTCGAGCTGCCACTGCACCAGATCGATGCCGGTGATGAGCTCGGTGACCGGATGCTCGACTTGCAGCCGCGTGTTCATTTCCATGAAGTAGAACTGCTGTGCGGGGTCCACCAAGAACTCGACGGTGCCGGCGCCGACATAGCCGACGGCGCGCGCGGCGGTGACGGCGGCCTCTCCCATGGCGGCGCGAACTTCCGCACGCAGTCCGGGCGCGGGAGCTTCCTCGATGATCTTCTGATGGCGCCGTTGCACGGAGCAGTCGCGATCGAACAGCGCGACGGTCTCGCCATGCGCATCGGCAAAGATCTGCACCTCGACGTGCCGCGCGGCCGGGAAATAGCGCTCCAACAGCAGCCGGTCGTCGCCGAACGCCGTGCGCGCCAGGCGCTGCGCCGATTCGACCGCGGCCGGGACTGCGGGGGCGGAATGGACCACCTGCATGCCTTTGCCACCCCCGCCGGCGCTCGCTTTGATGATGAGGGGAAAGCCGACGCGCTGCGCCTCGGCGGCGAGGTGTCCCGCGGACTGCTCGCTGCCGTGATAACCCGGCGCCACCGGCACGCCGGCCGCGGCCATGGCGGCCTTGGAGGCGCTCTTCGAGCCCATCGCCCGGATGGCTTGCGGCGGCGGCCCGACGAAGATCAAGCCGGCGTCGATGCACTCTTGGGCGAAGTCGGCGTTCTCGGACAAAAAGCCGTATCCCGGATGCACCGCGTGGGCGCGCACGCGGCGCGCGAGCTCGATGATGCGCTTGCGGTCGAGGTAGCTCTGCGACGCCGGCGATGGGCCGAGATGGTAGGCCTCGTCCGCTTCGCGCACGTGCTTTGCGCCGCGGTCGGCATCGGAATAAACAGCGATCACGGTCCAGCCGAGGCGCCGCGCCGTGCGCGCGATGCGGCAGACGATCTCGCCGCGGTTGGCGATCAGCAGACGCTTCGAGGTGTTTGCAGTCATGGGTAGCCCGGCGCCTTACATTCGGAAAATGCCGAAGCGCGTCGCGGCGCTCGTCTGCTCGCTGTTCAGCGCGAGCGCGAGCCCGAGCGCACGACGGGTGTCGAGCGGATCGATCACGCCGTCGTCCCAGAGCCGCGCCGACGCGTAATAGGGATGACCCTGCCGCTCGAACTGCTCGCGGATCGGCGCCTTGATCTGCTCCTCCTCGGCCGCGCTCAAGTGTCCGCCGGTGCGCCGCAGCGCCTCGCTCTTGATGGTGGCGAGCACGCTCGCCGCCTGCTCGCCGCCCATCACGGAGGTGCGCGCGTTCGGCCACTGGAACAACAGTCGGGGCGCATATGCGCGACCGCACATGGCGTAGTTGCCCGCGCCGAAGCTGCCGCCGATGGTGACGGTGTACTTGGGCACCGCCGCACACGCGACCGCGGTGACCAGCTTGGCGCCGTCCTTTGCGATCCCGCCCGCTTCCGCCGCCTGGCCGACCATGAACCCGGAAATATTCTGCAGGAATAAGAGCGGTATCCCCTCGCGGCAGCAGAGCTCGATGAAATGCGTGCCTTTGAGGGCGCTTTCCGAGAACAAGATGCCGTTGTTGCCGAGAATGCCGACCGGCATGCCGTGGATGTCTGCAAAACCGCAGACCAGCGTCGTGCCGTAGAGCGCCTTGAACTCGTCGAACCAGGAGCGATCGACCAGGCGCGCGATGATCTCGCGCACATCGTAGGGCTTGCGCGAGGTCGGTGGAATGATCCCGTAGATCTCCGCGGGGTCGTAGTCGGGCTGCCGCGAGGCCGTGTGCGGCAGGGCGAGCGCGGACGGGCGCAGCCGCGCGACTGCACGGCGCGCTAGGCTGAGTGCATGCGTGTCGTTCTGCGCGTAGTAGTCGGTGACGCCGGAGCGGCGGCAATGCACGTCGGCCCCGCCGAGCGACTCGGCATCGATCTCCTCCCCGGTCGCGGCGCGCACCAAGGGCGGTCCGCCGAGAAATATCCGGCCCTGGTTGCGCACGATGACGGCGTGATCGGACATGGCGGGCACGTACGCGCCGCCCGCCGTGCAGGAGCCGTGCACCACGGCGATCTGCGCGACGCCTTGCGCCGACAAGCGGGCCTGGTTGAAGAAAATGCGCCCGAAATGATCGCGGTCGGGAAACACCTCGTCCTGTTTCGGCAGGAATGCGCCCCCGCTCTCCACCAAGTAAACGCACGGCAGCGCATTCTCGCCCGCGATCTCCTGGGCGCGCAGATGCTTCTTCACGGTGAGCGGATAGTACGTGCCGCCCTTCACGGTGGGATCGTTGGCGACCACCATGCACGGGCGCCCCGAGATTCTGCCGATGCCGGTGACGAGCCCGGCGCCCGGCAAGTCATCGTCGTACACATCGTGCGCCGCGAGCGCCGACAGCTCGAGAAACGGCGAGCCGGGATCGAGCAGCGCGTCCACCCGCTCGCGCACCAGGAGCTTCCCCGCCTCGCGGTGCTTGTTGCGGGCCGCCTCGCTCCCGCCGCGAGCGTTGCGCTCGAGCAACGCGCGCAGCTCCGCCACCAGGGCCGCCATGGCGGCGCGATTGGCGGCGAACTCGGGCGAGCGCACATCGATGCTCGAAGCGATTTTGGCCATTGTCATTCCGGTGCGCGAGGCGCAAAATTGTCGGACAATCCGATTATCCAACGATTCTGGGTCGGAAGACAATGGGGTCGAGCCATGACGAGTGCCGCCGTTTACCACGAGTTTAACTTTGGTCTCGGAGAAGAGATCGACGCCATGCGCGATCAGGTGCGCCGTTTCGCCCACGAGCGCATCGCGCCGCGCGCGGCGGAAATCGACCGCAGCAACGAGTTTCCGCGCGATCTGTGGGTCGCCATGGGCGAGCTCGGCCTGCTCGGGATGACCGTGCCGGTGGAGCACGGCGGCGCGGGCTTGGGCTATCTCGCGCATACCATCGCGATGGAGGAGATTTCGCGCGCTTCGGCTGCCGTGGGCTTAAGCTACGGCGCGCATTCGAATCTGTGCGTCAACCAGATCACCTTGAATGGCAACGAGGCGCAAAAGCGGCGCTATCTGCCGAAGCTTTTGAGCGGCGAGCACGTCGGATCGCTTGCCATGTCGGAGACCGGCGCGGGCTCGGACGTCGTGTCGATGCAATTGCGCGCGCGTAAGCGCGGCGAGCGCTACGTGCTCGATGGGCGCAAGATGTGGATCACCAACGGCCCGGACGCTGACGTGCTGGTGGTGTATGCGAAGACCGAGCCGGAGGCCGGCTCGCGTGGCATCAGCGCCTTTCTGATCGAACGCGGATTCGCCGGATTCAGCCGTGCGCAGAAACTCGACAAGCTCGGTATGCGCGGCTCGAGCACGTGCGAGCTGGTGTTCGATGCGTGCGAGGTGCCGGCGGAGAATCTGCTCGGCAAGGAAAACCAGGGCGCGCGCGTGCTCATGAGCGGTCTCGACTACGAGCGCGTGGTGCTCTCGGGCGGACCCTTGGGGATCATGGCCGCGGCGCTGGACGTGGCGCTCCCTTACGTGCGCGAGCGCAAGCAATTCGGCCAGCCGATCGGCACGTTCGAGCTCGTGCAGGGAAAGCTCGCCGACATGTACGCCTCCTTCAACGCCTGCCGCAGCTACGCCTACACGGTCGCCGCCGCGTGCGACCGCGGAGATTCCACCCGCAAAGATGCCGCGGCGTGCATCCTGTTCTGCGCCGAGGCCGCAACACGCGCCGGCCTCGACGCCATTCAACTGCTCGGCGGCAACGGCTACATCAACGACTACCCCACCGGCCGGCTGTTGCGCGACGCCAAGCTCTACGAGATCGGCGCGGGCACCTCGGAGATTCGCCGCATGCTCATCGGCCGCGAGCTGTTCGGCGAATCCGCGTGAGCGACCTGCGGTCGGGCGAGCCGGCGGAGGGCGATCTCTTCGCGCCGCTCGACGATCATCCCGCCTACCGGCAGATCGCCAAGCTCATCGAGCAGCGCATCGTGGCCCGGGTGCTGCGCGCCGGCGATGCGCTGCCTTCCGAGAGCGATCTGGCCCGGCAATTCGGCGTCAACCGTTCCACGGTCCGCGAGGCCATCCGCGAGCTGGAAAGTCACGGACTGCTCGGCCGCGGCCGGGGCGAGAAGCGCCTGCGCGTGACGCGACCGCAGGCGAAGCAAGTGAGCAAAGGGGTGTCTCGCGCGCTCGCGATGAACGACGTCACCTATCTCGAGCTCTGGGAAGCGATGATGGCGATCGAGCCCGCGGCGGCGCAATACGCCGCCACGCGACGCACGGCCGCGCACTTGCAGGCCATCGTTCGCGCGAGCGCCCACTTCCAACGCGACGCCGCCGACACCGCGGCGGCGGTCGCCGCCGTGCTCGATTTCTTCAACGCGGTGGCCGCGGCGAGCGGCAACCAGGTGCTCGCCCTCGCGCAGGCGCCGCTCAATGGCCTGCTCGCCCCCGCGCTCACCGAGATCATCGATCGCGTCCCGCAGGCGCGAGCGCGTATCGGCGAGGCGCAGGGCCGCATCGCGAATGCCGTCAAGCGCCAGCAGAGCGAGCTTGCGCGCACGTGGATGGAGAAGCATATTCGCGATTTCAGACGCGGCTACGAGCTCGCATTCTCTCACCCGGACATCCCCGGCTCCGGTACCAAAAAGGTTCTCGCATGAAAAAGCCACTCGATGACACAGCGCTCGATACTCTGTTCCGCGAGGCTCGCTCCTATAACCGCTGGTCCGCGGACGCCCTCCCCGAATCGAAGCTGCGTGCGCTTTACGAGTTGCTCAAGATGGGCCCCACCTCGGCCAATTGCTGCCCGGCGCGATTCGTATTCGTCGCGAGCCAGGAAGGCAAGGAGAAGCTGGCGAAGTGCGTCCACGAGGCAAACATCGTCAAGGTACAGCAGGCGCCGGTGACCGCGATCATTGCCATGGACGAGAAGTTCTACGAGAAAGTGCCCTACCTCTTTCCGCACAAGCCCGAGATCGCCGAGGCGTTCAAGGATTCGCAGTTGGGCAAGATGACCATGCTGCGCAACGCGACCCTGCAGGGCGCGTACTTGATCCTGGCCGCCCGCTCGCTCGGGCTCGACACCGGCCCCATGTCCGGCTTCAGCAACGACAAAGTGGACGAGGCGTTCCTGGCAGGCACTTCATACAAGTCCAACTTTCTGTGCGCGCTCGGCGTCGGCACGAGCGAGCACCTCTTTGCGCGCAGCCCCCGACTCTCGTTCGAGCAGGCGTGCCGCGTGGCATGAGGCGACGCCCTCACGGGTTCCAGTAGCCGAACCAGTAGCTCACACTCAGGCGGATGATATTGGAGTTGAAGGCATCGTGGCCGCTCTGCAGGGCGATCGCCGCGAACTCGGCGCACGTCGCCGGGGCGCCTGTGCAGCTCGCGGCGCCGCTCGGTCCCCTGCCGAGACTCGCGTGCAGATACTCGAGCGAAATCGAGAACGGTCCGTTGAAGCCCCACTCCGCCCCGCCGCCCGCGACCCAGCCGGTCGAGTTGTAATTCCTGGCGCCGCCGAATGTGGTCGTGGGCTTCACACCGCCCGGCGGCGTGTAGCTGAGGCCATCGTCGTGGCCGCCGCTCGTGATCAGGGCGCCGCCTCGTACATAGGGAAACCACATCCTGCCCCCGTAACCGATGCGCGCAGAGATGATGCCGAAGTTGGCCGGCGTGAGCCGTCCGGATGCCGTGTACGTCCCCGCCGGGGCGGCAGCGCCGTTCGAGGTCCAGGTCTGATTGTTGCTCTTCGCCATCGACACGTCGAAGTCGGCGCCGAAGCCGATCACCAGCCGCTTATTTTGAAAATTCTCTCCGACCTGCAAGCCGCCGACGAAGCCCCCGCTCGGACAGTTGGCGTGCGCAAACGCCGCGGCGGCGGCCGCATCGCCTGCGTTGTTGCCGAGCGACCAGTCGTTGCAGGTATTGTTCGAGGCATTGCCGGCATTCAGGCCCGCGTAAAATCCGTTCCACGGGATGTCGCTCTGCGCCAGGGCGCTCGTGGCGATCGAAGTGAGCGCGAGCGCCGCCGCGGCGCGACGCGCGGCGCCCAGAATTTTGTGTCGGCTCATCAGGTTTCTAATCAAAGGATCTGCTCGCGCCTCGTGCCCGCGGCGTTCGGGTCGTGCACCTCGGTGCTGAAGGAGATCAGCACCATGACCGAGTCTCCGGTATTGCGATAGGCGTGCACCACGCCGGGTGGAATGGTGAAGCGCCAGGTCTCGCCCGCCGGAACCTCGACGTCACGCACCTGATCCGCCTCCTTGAGCCTTACCAGGCAAGGGCCCACGACGCTCGTCATCTCGACCGCACGCTCGTGCACGTGATTGCCGCGCACTTCGTTCGGCTGCGTGAGCACGACGTGCACGTTCTTCTGCGCCGCGAGTTCGGCATCGTCGAGCGGCTCGAACAGGCTGCCGCGGGGATCGCGGTGGGTCTTGACGGGCTCGATGCACACCCGGATCGGCTGAAGTTTGCGCATGGCACCATTCTATCGAAGCTGAGTGCCGCGTGCGCTTCCCCGGGTTTACCCGCGACGGCCTGAACGCCGGCCGCGCACGGCAAGCAATACGCCCGCGACCAACAGGAGGTCGAGCCAATCGACCGCGCCACCGCCTCCCCCGCCCGTGGACGGCGCGGTGATCGTAAGACTCGCCGTCGCGGGGGCGCTATTGCCGCCGGCGGGTGCGGTCATGAGCGCCTGCGCAGCCACCGCGGCGGTATAGGTCCCGGGCGTGGCCGTCTCGACGGTCAGGGTGATGGTGCAATTGCCGTCGGCCGGGATGTTCGCATGGGCGAGACTCACCGCGGTCGTCGTGCTCGTGAGCGACGCGGCGGCGCCCCCGCAAGTGGTTGCCGCAGCGGGGGTCGCGGCCAGGGTGAGATTCGTGGGCAGCGTCAGCGCGAAGCTCGATTGCGTGAGCGCGAAGCCATTGGTATTCGAGAGCGTGATGGTGAGCGTCGAGACCGAGCTTTTCACGGTCGTCGCCGGGGAGAACGCTTCGCTCACCGTCGGCGCGACCGGCCTCACCGTGATGGCGGCGGGGCATGCGGTGTCGCTCGTGCCGGCGGACGTCGGCGCCGTGCTCGTGGCGGACTCGGCGGTGAGCGTGACGGTCTCGGTGTCGATGTTTCCGGCCGAGTCGGTCACGGTCAAGGTCAAAGTTCCTGCCGCGGGATTGACGGTGACCCGGGCATTCTTCGCGCCGCTCACGATGAGACTCGAGGGCGACGCCGTCCACGCGTAGGAGGCGATGCTGAGCGGCGCGGGGGCCGTCGCGCTGCCGTTGCAAGCGGCGACGCTCCCGCTCGCGTCGAACACAGCCCCTGGAGCTACGCTCTTCGGGATCTCAATGACACCGATCGGCCGCTGCGCGGCCTTGACCGCACTCAACGCATTCACCATGCCTGCGCCGCACTGACTGCCGTCGTTCGGGCACACGCACTCACCGCTCGAGGGGTCGGTGGTGGGACAAGTCGGTACCCCCGTGGCCCCCGACGGGAACGGGGTGGCGCTCGACTGCAGGCGCGCCGCCAATTGCGCGGGCGTCAAGTTGTAGTTCACCGAGCGCATGAGCCCGGCGATGCCCGACACGATGGGCGCGGAGAAACTCGTGCCGAGATTCTCACTCAGTTCGTTCGTGTAACTGTTGTCGCCCGGAACGGTGGTCCCGAGGTTCGTCGTGGTGTCGATCGAGCGCAGGCAGTCGCCCGAGGTTTGCACGCAGTTGCCGGCCGGTGCTGCGATGCTCGCGCCCGAGCCAAAGCTCGAGTATCCGACCTTGGTGCCGACGTTACGCAACCCCACGACACCCATGACCCCCGGCACCAGCAAGCTGCAGTTCGCGGGCGCATCGACCGGCGCGGCGGCTCCGGGTGCGCCGCCGTTGCCGGCGGAGACGATCACCAGCACGCCCATCGCCGTGACCTGCTCCAAGGCGTCTTGGTAGTCGCTCAGACACGAGCCGCTGCTGCCCAAGCTCAGGTTGACGATGTCCGCTGGGAACGGGTTGTTCGGCACGGGCGGGCCCTCCGGGTTCGTGACCGGAAGCCCCGCCGCCCATTCGATGCCGGCGATGATGTCCGAGTCATACCCGCCGCCCTTGCCAAGCGCGCGCACCGGCAGCACCCAGGCGCCCCAGGTCACGCCGGCGATACCGACGTCGTTGTTGGTGATCGCCCCGTACACGCCCACGACGCGCGTGCCGTGCCACGTGCTGCCCGCGACGGTGTCGTTGGCGAATAATGCATTTGCGGTGTCGCTCGTGCTGATCCAATCGCCCGGGTCGGAGGGGTCAGGATCCCAGCCATCGCCGTCGTTTGCGATCAGATACGTGCCCTCGGCAGCCCCGTTGCTCGGGTTGAGGTCCCCGCCGACGAAGTCGTATCCCGGGAGCAGCCGCCCGCCGAGTCCGGCGCGCAACAAGTCCGGGTGATCGAATCGCACGCCGGTATCGACGTCGGCGATCACGATGCCTGGGCTGCCGGTGGTGACGCCCCAGGCGGTGACCGCATCGGTGGCCGACAAATCCTCGGTCGTGCTGCCCTCGAGTATCACGGGCGTCGAGCTCGGCGTGTTCAGGTACCACTGCCCGCTCGCCGGAGGGCTCCCTTGCAGGGTCGGTGCGAACAAGGGGTCGTTCGGTATGACGGCCTCGATGTGACGCAGCTGGTCGACGTCTGCGAACTTCACGGCCGGGTCGGCGCGCAGCTTCGCGAGCGCGGCGTCGACGTCCGCGCCGTACAGGGTCTTAGGGAGAAACAGCACATGCATGCTGGGCGTGAATTGACGTGACTTCGCGACGGGCATGCCCACCCGCGCGATGAGCGCACCGACATCCGCGGCGCTCGTCTGCGCCTGTACGACCGCCCGGCTCTGCCGCCGCGCAACCACCGTACGACCCGCATCGGGAAATGTGCGGAAACCGACGATGAGACGATGCGCCTCGGGACCGAGGCTGACGGGTGGGCGGGGCACGGGGTTGTACTCGCCCACCGACTGCGCGAACGCGGCCCGGCCGCTGAGGATGAGGGCACACGCCAGCGCGGCCCATGCGAGGGCGGCCGTCGAGCCTGGCTTTGCGAGGCAATTCATGCTGGAGCGCTCCGCGGGGCGCGGCGCGCCCAAATCGTCCGTAAGGCTAATCTGATAACGTGACCATGGGCTTATCGACTTACGGAAATGCGAACTGGCACCGCAAAGTATGGGTGTTTCCTGGGGCGTGCGTCGCCAGCGGAGCGTCGGCGAATGGCGACAACCGGGCGGCGCGAGCGGCGCGCGGCAGGTAGAATGATCGCGGCAGAAAACAACTGAAGGGGCATTTTCGATGACCTACGACAATCGGCAATTTTACATCGACGGGGCCTGGGTCGATCCGGCGGAGCCGAAGGAATTCACGGTCATCAATCCCGCCACGGAGGCCCCGGCGGGGGTCATTTCCATGGGGAGTGCGCAGGACGTCGAGCGCGCGGTCGCCGCGGCGCGCCGCGCCTTTGACGGCTACTCGCGCACGGCACCGGCCGAGCGCCTCGCCTTGCTCGAGCGCGTTCTCGCCGCCTACAACGCCCATTACGACGAGATCGCCCAGGCCATCTCGACCGAGATGGGAGCCCCCATCTCGCTCGCCAAAGGCTCGCAGACGCGCATCGGCGTGGGCCACATCAGCGCCATGATCGAAGTGCTCAAGAGTTTCAAGTTCGAGGAGTTGCGGGGCACGACACGGCTCGTGCAGGAGCCGGTCGGAGTCTGTGCCCTCATCACACCGTGGAACTGGCCCATGAACCAGGTCGCGGCAAAGGTCGTGCCGGCGCTCGCCGCCGGCTGCACCATGGTGTTGAAGCCCTCCGAATACTCGCCCTTCAGCGCCATTCTCTGGGCAAAAGTCATGCACGAGGCCGGGGTTCCCAAGGGCGTCTTCAATCTCCTCAACGGCGATGGGCCGGGTGTAGGCGCTCCCCTCTCCTCGCACCCCCAGATCGACATGGTGTCTTTCACCGGCTCGACTCGTGCCGGCACGGAAGTCGCGCGCAACGCCGCGGCCTCGGTCAAACGCGTCCATCAGGAGCTCGGCGGCAAGTCGCCCAACGTGCTGCTCGAGGACGCCGATTTCGAGCGTGCGGTGAAACGCAGCGTCTTGCACGTGTTTCAGAACTCGGGCCAGTCGTGCAACGCGCCCACCCGCATGCTGGTGCCCACGGCCAAGCTTGCCGAGGTCGAAGCCATCGCGCAGCGCATCACGGCGGGCGTCGTGGTCGGCGATCCCGCTTCCGAGCAGACCACCGTCGGACCGCTGGTCTCCAAGACCCAGTTCGATCGCGTCGAGCGCTACATCGAGAAAGGCATTGCGGAAGGCGCGAAGCTGGTCACCGGTGGCGCGGGCCGACCGGATGGTTTGTCGAAAGGGTACTACGTCAAGCCGACGATCTTCTCGAACGTGCGCAACGACATGACCATCGCACGCGAGGAGATCTTCGGACCCGTGCTCTGCATCCTGCCCTATGAGAGCGAGGAGCAGGCGATCGAGATCGCGAACGACACACCATACGGATTGGCCGCGTACGTCTGGTCGCAAGACAATGCGCACGCGCGGCGCGTCGGCAGCCGCATCCGCGCCGGGCAGGTCGCACTCAACGGCGCCTCGGGCGACATGCAGACCCCGTTCGGCGGATTCAAGATGTCGGGGAACGGCCGCGAATACGGCGAGTTTGGCTTGCGCGATTTCCTGGAGGTCAAGGCCGTCATCGGCGTCGATGCCGCGTGACGAGGGGGCGCCGAAGCGCCCCGTCCTGCGGCTCGAGAATCTCGGCAAGCGCTATCGCAGCGATCGCGCGCCGCTGTTCGAGGGCTTGCAACTCACCCTCGCAGCCGGTGAGTACCTCGCCATCATGGGCGAATCCGGCGTCGGCAAATCCACCCTCCTGAACGTCCTCGCGGGGCTCGAAGCGCCGAGCGCGGGCCGCATCTGGCTCGACGGCGAAGAGCTCGGCCCGTTGAGCGACGATGCACGCACGCTGCAACGGCGGCGCTGCGTAGGCTTCGTGTTTCAGGCCTTTCACGTGCTGCCCTACTTGACGGTAGCGCAGAACGTCGCGCTGCCTCTCGAGCTCCTCGAGGTCGGCGCGGCGGAGCGCGCGCTGCGCACCGCGGACATGCTGCGGGCCGTCGGGCTCGAGGCCGCGGCGAATTCATTCGCGCGCGAGCTATCGGGCGGCGAAGTGCAGCGTGTGGCGATCGCTCGGGCCCTGGTGCACCGGCCGCGCCTGGTGCTGGCCGACGAGCCCACAGGGAACCTCGACCCGCGCACCGCCGGACAGATCCTCGCCTTGCTGCGCGATCAGATCAAAGCGAACGCCGGCGCCGGAATACTCATCACGCACTCGCGAGTAGCCGCCGAGACCGCCGACCGCATCCTCATCCTCGATGCCGCGGGCCTGTCGCCCTTGAGCCGCGTCTCATGATTGCGCGCCCGTCGTCTGTCCGCGGTGCGCTCACCCTGGGCCGGGTGCTGCTGTTGTCGCAACTGCGCGAGCAGCCCGGCCGGCTTGCGGTCACGGTGCTGTCGATCGCTCTCGGGGTGGCCCTCGGCGCCGCGGTTTATCTCGTGAACGCCGCCGCGCTCAACGAGTTTGGATTGGCCACGAAGCGCCTGGTGGGCGATGCGGACGTCGTGATACGGGGTCCGCGGGACGGATTCGCGGAGCGCCTGTACGAGCAGCTCGCGCAGGATCCGGCCGTGCGCGCCGCCAGCCCGGTGCTCGAGCTCGAAGTGGCGTTGCCGGGGAACCGCGACACGCTCAAGGTCTTGGGTCTCGATCCCTTCGCCGCGGCGACTCTGCAGCCGGCCCTCATAGGCGACGTGGAAGCTCGCGCGCTCGATCTGTTCGCGCCGGACGCGATCGTGCTGAGCAATCGCGCGGCCGCCGAGCTCAACCTGCATGCCGGCGACCGATTGCCGGTGATCGTGGGCGATGGCGCGAGAGAACTGCGCATCATCGATGTACTGCCCGAGGGAACTTACGCCCAAGCGCTCGGCATCATGGACATCGCGTCGGCGCAGTGGCTGTTCGGCAAGATCGGGCGCCTGAATCGCATCGACCTCTCGCTGCAACCGGGCGTCGACGCTGCAGTCTACCGCGGCGCGCTCAATCGCCGTCTGCCGGTGGGGACACTCGCCATCGCGCCGCAGGCCGAGCGCGACCGCGCCGCGACGGTGACGCGCGCGTACCGCGTGAATCTGAACATGCTGGCGCTGGTCGCGCTCTGGACGGGTGCGTTCCTCGTGTTCTCGACGCAATCGCTGTCGGCTTTGCGGCGGCGCCGATCCTTCGGCCTGTTGCGCGCGCTCGGCGTCACACGGCGCGAGCTCGAGCTCGCCCTGCTCGGCGAAGGCGCCTTGCTCGGACTCGCCGGCTCGGCCGCGGGCATCGTGCTCGCGCTCGCCTCCGCCGCGGGTCTATTGCGACTGCTGAATGGCGATCTCGGCAACGCGCAGCTGCACATCGCCGGCGCAGCCCTCGGGGCGGCTCCGGTGAGTCTGTTGGTCTTCACTGCGATCGGCACGACGATCGCGGCCGCGGGCGCCTGGTTTCCCGCCCGCGCCGCGGCCCGGCAAGCTCCCGCCCGGGCCCTCAAGGGCGGCGACGAGGCGCCGGCGGCCGTCGTCGGCAAGAGCTGGATCGCAGGGCTCGTCCTGCTCGCCGTCGGCGCAGTCCTCGCGCGGCTGCCGCCCATCCGCGGGCTGCCCTTGTTCGGCTACGCTGCCATCGCCGCGCTGTTGCTGGGCGCAGTGCTGTTGGTGCCGCGGCTCACGGTGTGGCTACTGCGCATTGCGCCGCGGGCCAATCGGGTGGTGCCCGACACCGCCCTCGCGCAGCTGCGCGACAACATCGCCCTGTCCACCTTGAGCCTC
>Ga0208488_1000016_pt1 | contig 15432 bp, 17 predicted proteins | sample MicForSoiSWNC1_O_FD_187994 | JGI IMG/M metagenome (GOLD analysis project Ga0208488, IMG submission 187994) | Forest soil microbial communities from Harvard Forest Long Term Ecological Research site in Petersham, Massachusetts, USA - MetaG HF001... | ecosystem: Environmental > Terrestrial > Soil... | reverse complement strand
GCCGTGCCTGGAAGACGACATCGTCGTCGAAGTCGATTTGATTGGTGCGCGCACACGGTCCCGCCTGCGTCACCGAATCCATGCTGTGATACCAGCTCGGCCGCTCCGCGAAGCGCTCCCAGTCGGGCGTCCAACCGAAATCCGCCGGATAGATGTCCGTGGTGAGCCGCTCCTCGAAGCCGTGCAGCTGATCGGCTCCGCAAAAATGCATCTTGCCGCTGAGCACGGTCTGATAGCCGGCGCCGCGCAGATAATGTGCGAAGGTGGGAACCTGCGACGGAAACTCCGCGGCATTGTCGTAGGCGCCGATGGCCGATACTTGCCTCCCCGACAGCCAGGAGAACCGCGAGGGAGCACACAGCGGGCTGTTGCAATAGAACGAATCGAACACGACGCCGCCCGCGGCCAGCGCATCGATGTGCGGGGTTTTCGCGAAGCGATTGCCGTACGCGGGCAGCGCGCGCGCCGTCAATTGATCGGCCATCAAAATCAGGAAATTGGGCTTGTTGGCCACGGCGGCTCCGCTGTTCAACGCTTGATCTTTGCGCGTGCTGTCCGTCGCAGCGCCGCCAGGACGGCCTTGTCGGCGAACGCGCGCTTCGGAATCGCGTGAATGGCGCCGCTTCTTTGCTGGAACAGGACGATGCGCTCGTTTTCCTTGAACGCCCCGAGCTCGCTCCACGGAATCCGTTCGACGAGGGCGGTGGCCGGTTGAATGCTCACGCCCTCATCGTCCCACATCGCGACCGTGGCGCTGCGCAGCGTTGCGTTGCGCTTGAACGCCGCCGCCGCGGCTTGGCGCACCTTGTTGATTTGCGTGAGGCGAAACGCCCCCAGGCAGGCGGTCAGGCCGATGAGCAGCGGCAGCGTGCCGAAACTCAAGCTCGACACCGACATCGCGGATAGGCCGATAAGCGCGGCGGCGAACAGGCTGAACTCAACCCGCGGCCGCACGCCGAGGGCGAGCAGTCGAGCGGACGCGATGTCCTCGGCCTCCAATGTGTATTCGATCGGCAGCATGGCGATTCACGGGTGCTTCGCCGCTTCCTGCGCGCGGTACGCGATCCAGCTCTGGTCGATCAGATAAGCGTGGATGTTCTCCACGTCGCGCTCGCTCAGGAGGTCGTCGAATCGCTCCATGCCCGCCGCGCCCAGCACACCGTGCAGCACGATGTCCTTGAACTCGGCATGCAATCCCGCGTTGAGCCGGCGCAGGTCCGGTGTGACGTTGATGCCGAGCGCATGGCAACGCGAGCACTCCGCGACGAACTTCACCTCGCCCGCATCGATGGCCGCCTTGCTCGCGGTCTGCTCGGGCGGCTTCTCGAACGGCTCCGCGACGCGCGCCGGCGGTGTCGGCACAGCGCCGCCGCCGAGCTTCAGCGCGATGATGCGATTGGTGTTCTGGAACTTGATGGTGGCGCTCGAGGGCGGCGCGGGACCTTCGGCGATGCCGGTGCCCCCGTAGCCCACTTGCACGGCGACGTACTGTGCGCCGTTCACCGCATAGGTGGTCGGCGCCGCCATGATGTGGCTGCCCGTCTTGATGACCGTCAGCACTTTACCGGTGTCGGCCGCGTATACCCACAGTCCGCCGCTGCCGCGGCCCTGGAACACGAGATTGCCCGCGGTCGACATCACCCCGCCGTCGTAGCCGCGCATGCCGCTCGAGGTCTCGTGCTCCCAGACGATTTTCTGAGCCGCCGGATCCCAGGCGCGGATGAGCTCGCGCACCAGTTTCACCTTGCGCTCGGCCTTGAGATCCTTGAGCTCCGGCAGCGGGCCGAACAGTCGCTTCAGATCGCCGGCATCATAGGAGTCGTCGGGGAAGATGCCGTTGGTTGTAAAGAAGCCATCGAGGAACTTCAGGGCGCCGCCGTTCTGCGCCAGGTTCACCCAGACACTCGGCGTGTCGATGACCGGGATGTACACGAGATGCGTCTGGCCGCTCAGGGACATGGGATTCCAGGTGTGAGCGCCCGACCATGCGGGGTAGATATTCTTGGGCGAGGTATACCAGTCGGACTGCGGTGTCGTCACCGGCCGGCCCGTCTTCATATCGACGCCCGAGGCCCAGTTGATGTAAGCGAAGGTCTTCGCGGAGAGCAGCTCGCCGCTCGCGCGGTCGAGCACGTAAAAGAAGCCGTTCTTGTTCGCCTGCATGAGGACGTGCCGGTCCGCGCCGCCGATGTTGAGATCGGCGAGGATCATTTTCTGAACAGCGTCGAAGTCCCAGTGATCGTTCGGTGTCGTCTGGTAGTGCCACGCCAGACGTCCGGTGTCGGCATGCAGGGCGATGATGGAGGCGGTATACAGCCCGTCGAGCTTGGAATTGCCGAGCAGTCTCAGGTCATAGGGCGCCGCGTTCGCCGTGCCGAAATATACCAGCCGCAACGCCGGATCATAGGCGAAACCGTCCCATGCGGTGCCACCGCCCTTGTACTTGGGATCGCGCTTCGGATCCCAGGTCTTGGCGGCGGCCGCGAGATCCGGATTGTCCAGCGGTCGGCCGGGTTCCGGCGGCACGGTATAGAACCGCCAGCGGAAGACGCCGCTCGAGAGGTCGTAGGCGGAGACGTAGCCGCGCACGCCGCCCTGCCCCATATCCGCCCCACCGTTGCCGATGACCACCACGTCGTCCGCGATCTGCGGAGCGCCCGTGCTCGCATAGGGCAGCTTGTGATCGACGATGGTGTCGACCACCCAGACGGGCTTGCCGGTCGCGGCGTCGAGCGCATGCAGCCGGCCATCGCCCGAAGCGACATAGACCTTGCCTTTCCACACGGCCACGCCGCGGTTGACCAGATCGCAGCACGGATTTCGGGCGGGGAACCAGTCGCCTTTCGGGTCGTAGCGCCACCGCTCCTGGCCGGTCGCGGCGTCGACTGCATAGACATAGCCCCAGGTGCCGGAGGTGTACATGACGCCGTCGACGACGATCGGTGTCGCCTCCTGGCCGCGCTGCGGGTTCCCCAGATCGTAGCTCCAGGCATATCCCAGCTGCTTCACATTGCCGGCGTTGATGTCCGCGAGCGGGGAGTAGTAGCTGCCGTCTTGGTCACGGCCGCCGGTGAACCAGTTCTGCGGCTCGGAATCGGCGGCGTCGAGACGGGCCGTATCCACGGCGGCCACCTTCACGGCGGCCGCCGCGGGCGTCGCCGCGGGCGCCTGGGCGCGTGCGACTGCCAGGGTACACAGCCAGACCACGGCCGACGTCAGAACGAAGGTCGACGCCGGTCCGCGGCCGGTGCGCGTCGCGGCACCGGCGGATCGATCGGTGATAGACAATACGAGTCTCCCTGGACGAACAGCCGAAAGCTTAGCGGACATGGCGCATTACGCAATAAAATCGCGCGCCGGCCGCCCGACACCCTGATGATCGTCGGGAACGGAGCCTGCGAGGAGTATCGGACGTGATCCTGAGCATCGAGGACCTGCGCGTGCGCGCCAGGCGGCGCATTCCGCGCGCCATTTTCGACTATGCGGACGGAGGCTCCTATCAGGAGACGACGCTCAAGGCGAATGCGGCGGACTTGGATGCGATTCAGCTGCGCCCGCGCGTCATGATCGACGTGTCCGACATCAAGCTCGCGACCACCCTGGCGGGAGCCGCGGCTTCGATGCCGCTCGCCATCGCGCCTACGGGTCTTTGCGGCCTGTACCACGCCGACGGCGAGATTCTCGGTGCCCGCGCCGCGGCCGCATTCGGCATCCCGTTCTGCTTGAGCACGATGTCCATCTGCTCCATCGAGGACGTGCATGCGGCGAGCGATCAACCTTTCTGGTTCCAGCAATATTTGATGCGCGATCGCGGGTTCAATCAGTCGCTGATCGAGCGGGCGATCGCCGCGCGCTGCTCGGCTTTGGTGCTCACCCTGGATCTGCAGATTCTGGCCGAGCGCCGGCGCGACGCTCGCAACGGTCTGTCGATTCCGCCGCGCCTCACGCTGCGCAATGCCTGGGAGGTCGCGACCAAACCCGTGTGGGCGCTGCAGGTGATGTTCGGCAAGCGTCATACCTTCGGTAATCTCGTGGGTCACCTCGGCGGCGCGGACGGCGCGGCGACGCTCGCGCAGTGGACGCACACCCAGTTCGACCCCACGGCGAACTGGCGGGACGTCGAATGGGTGCGCAGCCGCTGGCCGGGGACACTGATCCTCAAGGGTGTCATGGATGCCGAGGACGCCCGCTTCGCACTCTCGGCCGGCGCCGATGCGGTGGTGGTGTCGAACCACGGCGGCCGGCAGCTCGACGGCGCGCCCTCGTCGATCTCCGTGCTGCCGGAGATTGTCGCGGCCATCGACGGACGCTGTGAAGTGCTGTTCGACGGCGGTATCCGCTCCGGCCAGGATCTGGCGAAAGCCCTCGCCTTGGGCGCGCGCGGCGGAATGATCGGCAAGTCGTTCCTGTTCGCGCTCGCGGCGGGCGGCCAGGCCGGCGTCACACGCGCGCTCGAGATCATCCGTGATGAGCTGCGCGTGACTCTTGCGCTCACGGGAACCGGCGATGTGGCCTCGTGCGGGCCGCAGATGCTGCGTATGCGCTAGAAATCAAGCCGGGATGCTGTTCTGCGCACTCGCCTGCGATTACGACGGCACCTTGGCCTGCGACGGCCGGGTCGATGAGCCCACGCTCGAGGCGCTGCGGCGCTTCAAGGCGACCGGCAAGCGGCTAATCTTGATCACCGGACGCGAGCTCGCCGACCTGCGCGCGGTGTTCGACCCCATGGATGATTTCGATGCCGTGGTGGTCGAGAACGGCGCGGTGATGTACTTGCCTGCGACCCAGGAGGAGCGTTCGCTCGCTCCGCCCCCACCCGAGCGCTTCATCACCTCGCTCCGCGCGAAGGGCGTGAAACCCCTGTCCGTCGGACGCAGCATCGTGGCCACATGGACAGCGAACGAGTCCGCCGTGCTCGAGACGATTCGCGAGCTGGGGCTCGATTGGCAGCTCACCTTCAACAAGGGCGCCGTGATGTGTCTGCCGCCCGGCATCGACAAAGCGAGCGGTCTGCGGGCAGCCCTCGAGCAGCTCAAGCTGTCGGCGCACAACGTCGTGGGCATCGGCGACGCCGAGAACGATCAGGCCTTTCTCGCCCTCTGCGGCTGTTCGGTGGCCGTCGCGAATGCGCTCGAGAGCGTGCGGGAGAACGCGGACCTGCGCACGAGCGCCGCACGCGGCGCGGGCGTCGTGGAGCTGATCGATCGATGGCTGGAAGGTCCCGGCGCAACATTCGCGGACCTTGGCGCCCGCAGGCGCGCATTCAAATAGGCAGCTCGTTCTCCGCCGGCAGCCAACCGCACAGGCTCACGGTGAGCGGGTCCGTCGCATAGCTCACTCCACCCGCGAGCGCCGCCATGCGATGACGGATGGCGGCGAGCTCGTAGGATTGGGTCCGCGTTTTCTCGTCGGGCGAGTGCGATTCGCCATGCCCGGTCACCGACAAGGTTATCCGGTCGTCGGAGCCGCCGAGAACGAGCGTGATCGATTGCACCCATTTGGATTCGAGGATAATGCCGATCCCCTCCTGCGCCATGCGGAACAGAGCGATCGCGGCGTCCGGCTCGAAATGCGGCTCGGCCGCCGGAAAGCGTATGACGCTGGCGAGACCGGTGCGTGCCGCCGTCATGCTCACCAGCCACCGCAGGGCGGCGAACAATCCCACGTTATCGAGCAGCGTCGGCCGCAGCTCCTCGATAATCTTGCGTTTGATGTCCACCGCGCCCGCGAGGCAGTCCTTCAATCGGCCGAGCCGGCGGTGCACCTCGCCGCTGCGCGGGGACTCCGCCGCCGCGGCCCTGATCTCCCGTTCCAGCCAGGCGAGATCCATGGATGCCGCGACGAGTAGGCCGCCGAGCTCATCGTGCAGCTCGCGCGCGATGCCCGCCTTCTCCCGCTCCGCGACGGTCTGCAGATGGGAGATCAGGCCCGATGCGGAGGGGTTGCGGTCTTCTGTCACGCGCATCAGCTCCATACGCGCCGCCTGGCTCGCAGGTCTCGCGCCAGCCGCCGGTGGAAGGCGCCATAGGCACGGCCCACCGTGAAGCCGATGATGGCGAGATTGAAATAGAACTTGAGATTCTTTCGCATCGACAAGCCTCCGGCGGCCTCCCAGGGGGCAAAGCCATGCTCCTCCAGGCAGTGCTCCGTGCCAACTCTCCGGAGGTGGCTCCCTGCGTAAGACAGCGGACGACCCGCATACCGGGGGTCCCGCAACGCGGCACCCCGCGCGACCGAGCATTGTGGGATGCAACACAGCAAAGCAGGGCGCCCCACGAAAACGGCTCGTCAGAGCATGGGCAGCGCACGCGGCTTGCCGCGCGGGTAGGCGCGGTCGATGCGGGCGCAATCGGCGTCGGTCAAGTGCAGGGCGCCTGCGCCCGCGTTCTCGTGGGCATGATCGCGGCGCGAAGCCTTCGGGATCACGAAGGCGTGGCGTATGAGGAAGGCGAGTGCGACTTGCCGGGCCGTCGCATCGTGAGACGCCGCGATCTCTTGCAGCACGCGCCCCTGCCGGGTCTCTCGATCAAAGGCCTGCGAAGACTCCCCGAAGGGCGTATACGCCACGATTGCGACGCCCCGCTCCTGGCACCAGGGCAGCACGGCATGCTCGATCGCGCGTTCCTCGAGGTGGTACAGCACCTGGTTGCAGGCCGGGAGCCCCGCACCCTTGAGCGAGGCGAGCTCCTCGAGATCGTCGACATCGAAATTACTCACGCCCCACGCACGAATCTTGCCGCCGGAGCGCAGCTCCTCGAACGCCGCCACGGTCTCCGCGAGCGGATGCGCGCCGCGCCAGTGCAGCAGATAGCAATCGAGCCGGTCGGTCTTCAAGCGGGACAGGGAGCGCTCGCACGCGGCGATGGTTCCTCGCCGCGAGGCGTTGGAGGGCAGTACCTTCGAGACCAGGAATACCTCGTCCCGCCGCCCTTCGATGGCGCGTCCCACGAGGGTTTCCGCGGCTCCCGAGCCGTACATCTCCGCCGTGTCGAGATGGCACATGCCCAGATCGAGGCCGTGCCGCAAGGCATCCACCGCATCGCGCGGCGATTGCTCCGAGTGCCACGTGCCCTGGCCTACCACGGCCACGCGCGGACCGCCGGGACCGAAAACGCGTAGATCCATGCGCACGGCTACTGGTGCTCCGCTAGGGGCGCACGGCCAGGCGGGTCAAGGCAGGCGGCGCGACATGCGCAGCGCCGGCTCGCGTCCCTGGTAGTAGCCCTGTACCACGTCGAGCGACTGGAACCCGAGGCTATGATAAAACGCGCGCGCTCCGCCGTTCGTCTCGCGCAGCTCGAGGTCGATGCGAAAGATCCCGGCCTCGACGGCGCTGCTCGAGAGCCAGTCGATGAGTTGTCTGCCGAGCCCTTGACGGCGATGCTCGACGCTCACCGCCAGCAAATTCAGATGTGCGACCTCGTCGCCGAAATGCATGATGGCGAAGCCGGCGATCTTCTGCTCGCGACGCGCGATGAGCACGCAGGAATCGCGGCCCAGGATCGCGCGGCGCACGCGCGCCGGCGTCCAGGACCAAGCGAGACCGTGCTCGATCAGGTCGCGCGACATTTCGGCGATCTCCGACGCATCCGGATGGCGGGCGAGGCACAGCGTCGCGAGTTCGGACATCAGCGGCTGCGGTAGCGGTCCGTGGCCGAGACGAGCTCGTGGACGTTGCCGGCCTCGAATGCCGAATGGCCCGCGTCGGGCACGATGCGCAGATCCGCCTCGGGCCACGCGCGATGCAAGTCCCAGGCACTCGTCGCGGGGCAGACGATATCGTAGCGCCCTTGCACGATGGTCGCCGGGATGTGTCGAATGCGCGGCACGTCGTCCAGCAATTGAGTCTCGCTGCGCAGAAAGCCGCGGTTCACGAAGTAGTGGCACTCGATGCGCGCCACGGCGAGGGCGAATTGGTCCTCACTCCACTTGCGTATGTTGTCGAGATTGCTGTGTAGAAAGCTGGTGGACGCCTCCCACACCGACCAGGCGCGCGCGGCCTCGAGGGCGGCGCGCTGCTCGGTGCCGGTCAGACGTTGGTGATAGGCACGCAAGTAATCGTCGCGCTCGTCGACCGGAATGATGTCGCGATACGCCTCCCAGCAGTCAGGGAAAATTTCCGAGGCGCCGTGCTGATAGAGCCAACGGATCTCCGCGTAACGCAGCAAGAAAATGCCCCGCAGCACGAGCTCCGTCACGCGCTCCGGGTGCGCTTCGGAATAGGCGAGGGCGAGCGTCGATCCCCACGAGCCGCCGAACACCAGCCAGCGCTCGATGCCCAAATGCTTGCGCAGACGCTCGATGTCGGCGACGAGATGCCAGGTGGTGTTCTCGATGAGACTCGCACTCGGGCGGCTGCGCCCGCAGCCGCGCTGATCGAACACGACGATGCGGTAATGCAGGGGATCAAAGAATTGACGGGCGCGCCGGTCCGAGCCCGCCCCGGGGCCGCCGTGGAGGAATACCGCGGGCTTGCCCGCGGGGTTGCCGCATTCCTCGTAGTACAACTCGTGTACGTCCGAGACGCGCAGGTAACCGTGTTTGAAGGGCTCGATGGGCGGATACAGCTCGCGACGCTGGGGCGCCGCGATGCGGGCGGAGGCGGACGATGCGCCATCGGGCCGCGGTCGGGAGGAGGCGTTGCGCTTCGTGGGGGTGCCCTTGGACGGGGTGCGCAGCGCCCGCGCCTGGACACGAGACTTGAGGGGTGCGGCCTTTTTCTTCTTCTTCATCTCGATGATCCTCGGTTTAGAGCGCTCGCGGGTTCAAAGGGCCCAACGGGGCGCCGCCGAGCAGATGGAAATGCAAGTGGTAGACCTCTTGGCCGCTGTCGGCATTGCAGTTCAAGACGAGCCGATAGCCGCTCTTGGCGATGCCGTATTGACGCGCCAGGTCGCGGGCGACGATCACCATGTGTCCGAGCAGAGATTGATCCTCGTCGGCGATATCGTCCGTGGTCGGAATTGGCTTGTGCGGCACGATGAGGATATGTACCGGGGCGGCGGGTCGGATGTCCAGGAATGCAACGACCCGCGAATCGCGGAAGACGATGTTGGCGGGCAGCTCCCCCGCTATGATTTTCTCGAAAAGCGTAGGCATGTCGAACGCTCGGGTGCGGTTGCTGCAAGATTAGCAGGAAGTTGCGCGATGCCGCATTGCACAATCAAGCGCCCGAATGGGGGTGCCTTTGGTGCCATGAATCGCGAATAGAAATGGGAACCATTCTCATATACACTCGCATTCATGAATCCGACACATGTTCGGGCGGCCAACGACGGAGAGGTGGGACTCGCTGATCTCGCCACCGGGACGGCCGCGCGCGTGGTGTCGGTCTCTGCGGGCGAGGGCGCCGCGCCTCGCGAAATGGGACGGCGCCTCGCGGAGCTCGGCTTTTTGCCGGGCGAGACGGTGCGCATCGTCGCCCGCGGACTGCTCGCGCGCGAGCCCATCGCGGTGCGCGTCGGAACCGGCACGTTCGCACTGCGGCTGTTCGAGGCCGCTTGCGTGCGCGTTTGCCCGGAGCAGCCGCTACCCGGATAGGGCCATGGATGCCCTCTTGCGCCCCGATCCGAGTCCCTTGGTCGCCCTGGTCGGGAACCCGAACTGCGGCAAGACGGCGCTGTTCAACGTGCTCACCGGCAGCCGTCAGAAGGTCGCCAACTACGCGGGCGTCACCATCGAGCGCAAGGAAGGCACGCTGCAAACGCCCTCGGGGCGGCGCGTGCGCATCCTCGACTTGCCGGGCGCCTACAGTCTCGATCCGCTGACTCCCGACGAGCAGGTCACGGCCGATGTGCTGCTCGGTCGGCGCGCGGGAGAGAGTGCGCCGGACTTCGTGGTCTGCGTGACCGACGCCACCAACCTGCGGCAGAACCTGCGGCTCGCCTTGAGTCTCAAGCGCCTCGGCCTCCCCATGGTGGTCGCGCTCAACATGACGGATATCGCGCAGCGCAAGGGCATCCTGATCGACGCTCGCAAGCTCGAGCACGAGCTCGGCGTGCCGGTCGTCGAGACCGTCGGCGTCAAGTCCTCGGGCGCGAAGGCGCTCGTCGGGCTGCTCGATTCCTCGGTGCTGCTGGCGCCGCTTGCGCCGCGAGCCGCATGGCGCACGCCCAGTGCAACGGATCTCGAGTTCGACCAGGCCGAGGTTCGCCGCATCCTCGGCATCGTGGGCGGTGCGCGCCTCGAGGGCGTCACCGTCAGCGACAAGCTCGACGCCGTGGTCCTGCATCCGGTGGTGGGGCCCTTGATACTTGCCGCGATTCTCTTCCTGGTCTTCCAGGCCGTGTTCGCCTGGGCCCAGGTGCCCATGGATGCGATCAAGACGGGCGTGGGCGCGTTTGCCGGCTGGGTCGGCAGCGTCATGCCGCCGAGCCTGTTCAAGGGTTTGCTCGTCGACGGCGTGCTTGCCGGCGTCGGCAGCGTCCTCGTCTTTCTGCCGCAGATCGTCATTTTGTTTTTTTTCATCCTGGTGCTCGAGGATTCCGGCTATCTGCCGCGTGCCGCATTTCTGCTCGACCGCGTGATGGGGAGTGTCGGCCTGTCGGGGCGCGCCTTCATTCCGCTCTTGTCGAGTTTTGCCTGCGCCATCCCGGGCATCATGGCGACGCGCACCATCCAGAATCCGCGCGACCGACTGGCAACCATCATGATCGCGCCTCTCATGACGTGCTCGGCGCGCCTGCCGGTCTTTGCCTTGATCATCGGCGCATTCATTCCGCGTCGCACGCTCGGGCCGGGGCTCGAGCTGCAGGGTATCGTGCTGTTCGCGCTGTACATCCTGGGCGTGGTCAGCGCGATGGGTGTTGCTTACGTGCTCAAGCGCATGGGGACCGCCAAGCGCTATCAATTCCTCATGCTCGAGCTGCCCGCCTACCACTGGCCGAACGCACGCACGCTCCTCATCGGCCTGTGGCAGCGCGTCGAGATCTTTTTGAGCCGCGTCGGCACCATCATCCTCGCCTTGATGGTCATCCTCTGGGCCTTGAGCTCCTTTCCGGCGCCGCCGCCCGGAGCGACCGGCCCGGCCATTCAGTACAGCATCGCCGGACACCTCGGCGCGTGGCTCGCCGTGGTGTTCGCGCCGATCGGGTTCAACTGGCAAATCTCCATCGCGCTCGTGCCGGGGCTCGCGGCGCGCGAGGTGGCGGTGGGCGCGCTCGGCACGGTCTATGCGCTCGCGGCCACCGGCTCGGACGTGAGCGGCGCGCTCACGCCGTTGATTGCGCATTCCTGGAGCTTGCCGACGGCCCTGTCACTGCTCGCCTGGTACGTGTTCGCCCCGCAGTGCCTCTCCACTCTGGCGACGGTCAAGCGCGAGACGAATTCCTGGCGCTATCCGCTGATCATGGCGGCTTATATGTTCGCGCTCGCCTACGCGGCCTCGTTCATCACCTATCGGGCGGCGCTCGCCTTCGCGAGCTGACGCATGCCAGGACCCGTCCCATGAGCCGCTTGCTCGACGCCGCTCTGGTCGCGATCGTACTCGCCGCGAGCGTGGGCTATGCGCTGTATTCGCTCGGACCGAAGACGCTGCGGCGGTGGTTGCGCACGACGCTCGCCGATCTGGCAGCGCGGGCTCCGGCAGCTCTGCATCTCGGCGGCATCGAGCGCCGCTTGCGTGAAGCGGCCGGGGCGGGAGCCTGCGGCGGCTGCGATAGCTGCGCACCGTCTGCAGAGGATGCGCGCGGCGGCGCCGGCAAGGAGATCCGCGTGCCCGCTGCGAGCATCGGCAAGCGGCGCATCACCTAAGCCCGCGACGCCTGGCCGGCGGCAGTCGGTCATAATGGGAGCCTGTCCACCACCCGCGTGTGCTCATGCCCTTGCCCGCCCTGCTCGAGAATCGACTGCGACTGCCCATCGTCGGCGCGCCGATGTTCCTCGTCTCGACGCCTGCACTCGTGCTCGCGCAATGCAAGGCGGGCATCATCGGCGGCTTCCCGGCGCTCAATGCCCGGCCCGCCGCGCTGCTCGATGACTGGCTGAGCGAGATCACCGAGACCCTGGCGAGCCTCCGGCGCGCGCATCCCACCGCGACGATTGCGCCCTTCGCGGTGAATCAGATCGTGCATGCGAGCAACGCGCGGCTGGAGCACGACGTCGCTCTTTGCGTGAAGCACCGCGTGCCGATCATCATCACGAGTTTGCGGCCGCCCGCCGAAGTGGTGAGCGCCGTGCACGGTTATGGCGGTATCGTCTTCCACGACGTCATCAACCGGCGCCACGCCGAGAAGGCGGCGGAGCAGGGCGTCGACGGCATCATCGCCGTGTGTGCGGGTGCCGGCGGTCATGCGGGCCTCTTGAGTCCTTTCGCGCTGGTCAAGCAAGTGCGGGAGGTTTATGCGGGGACCATCATCCTCGCGGGAGCCATGAGTACGGGCGCGGACGTGCTCGCTGCGCAGGCGATGGGCGCTGATCTTGCCTATCTCGGCACGCGCTTCATCGCCACGGAGGAGTCCAATGCGTCCCCGGACTACAAGCGGATGGTCGTCGACAGCGGCGCGGAAGACATTGTCTACACCTCGCTCTTCAGCGGTGTGTCCGCCAACTTTCTGCGCGCGAGCGTTGCGCGCACGGGACTCGATCCCGACAACCTGCCCACCGCGGACAAGGCGAAAATGAGCTTCGCGGAGGGGAGCCACGAGTTCAAGGCGTGGCGCGATGTCTGGAGCGCCGGCCAGAGCGTCAGCGGCGTCCGCGAGGTGTTGTCGGTGAGTGCGCTGGTCGAGCGCATGGCCGCGGAGTACGCGGCAGCACGCTCGCGCCTTGCGCCCAAAGCCTCATGAGCTGAGCCGCGTGCGCCTCGAGCCCGACCAACTGCCTCAAGCGCTCGCCCGAGGGCTCGCGTCCGTCTATTTGATCTCGGGCGATGAGCCGCTGACCGCCGGCGAGGCGGCCGATGCCGTGCGCGCCGCCGCCCGCAAAGCCGGCTTCACGGAGCGCGTCGTATTTGCCGTCGATCGCTCCTTCGCCTGGGACGAGTTGCGGCAAGCGGCGCAGGAGATGTCCTTGTTCGCCGAGCGCCGCCTGTTCGAGCTGCGCATGCCGACGGGCAAGCCCGACAAGGGCGCGGCGCTGCTCGCCGAGATCGCGAGCGCACCGCCCCCTGACGTCATGTGTCTCATCATCACCGGCAAGCTCGATGCGAAGACCGGCGACTCGCCCTGGGTGCGCGCCATCGAGCGCGCCGGCGTATGGGTGCGTGTCTGGCCCGTAAGCCGCACGGCGCTGCCCGCCTGGCTCGAGAGCCGCGCGCGCGCGCTCGAGTTGCGTCTCGCCCCCGGCGTCGCGCAATCGATTGCCGATCGCGTCGAGGGTAATTTGCTCGCCGCCAAGCAAGAGCTCGACATGCTGGCGTTGCTCGCGAACGGCGCGGCCATCGACGCCGATCTCGCCATGCGCGCCATCGGCGACAGCGCGCGCTATGACGTGATGCAGCTCGGCGAGGCCGCGGCCGCGGGCGATGCGCCGCGCGCGCTGCGCGTGCTCACGGGACTGCGCAATGAGGGTGCGGAGCCCGCGCTCGTTCTGTGGGCACTGCTGCGGGAGCTGCGCGGCATGTACCAGGCGAGCGAGGCGCAGCGCCTCGGGTCGCGGCCCAGCCCAAGCGCGTGGAATCTGGCGGCTCGACCTTCGCAGACTGCCCTCGGCCGATTGCGCAAGGTGCCGCTCGAGCGTCTCCTGGTGCAGGCATCGCGCACGGACCGGATCATCAAGGGCCTCGCCGTCGGGGACGCCTGGTCCGCCATCACGGCGCTCGCGGCGGAGCTCGCGGGTGCTTTGCAAGGCACCCCGGATTCAGGCAGGGTATTGCGATGAACCCGATGGGCATCTTCGGCGGCACATTCGATCCGATCCACTACGCACACTTGCGTACGGCGTTCGAGCTGCAGCAGGCGCTGCGCCTGAAGGAGATCCGTTTCCTGCCCGCCGGCAATCCGCCGCATCGCGATCAGCCGATCGCCGATGCGCAAAAGCGCCTGAAGATGGTGGAGCTCGCAATCGAAGGACAGCCGGGCTTCGTCGTCGACGATCGCGAAGTGCGCAAGGCAGGCCCGTCCTACTCGGTCGAGACCCTCGGGGAGCTTCGGCACGAGTATCCGGACCGGAGCTTGTGCTTGATTGTCGGCATGGACGCCTTCCTCAGCCTGCCCAAATGGCACCAATGGCGCGAGCTCCTGCAACTTGCGCACCTGGTGGTGGCGCACCGCCCGGGGTGGCGCGCACCGGGTATGGGGCCTCTCGGCGAGATGCTGGTCGATCGCGGCACGGGGCGCATCGGCGACTTGCACGAGCAGCGCGCCGGCTGCATCTATATCCACGCCGTTACCCAGCTCGAAATCTCCTCCACCGAGGTCCGTCAGCTGATTGCCATGGGGCGCGATCCGCGCTTCCTCATGCCGGATTCAGTGCGTAAACTGATCCTCGACACCCACTGCTACGCCAAATCACGGACGCCCTAGTGCCCCTCGAGAAAAAGCCTTCCCGTTCCAAGCCCCAGAAAAGAGTCGAGGACGGCGCCGCAAGCGCCCCCGCATCCAGGTCCAAGCACAGCGCGAAGCCCCCGTCGAAGCCGCGCGCCGCGCGCCAATCGAGCGCGGCGCCCAGAGTACGCGGCGTGCAGACGCCGGCGGCGGCCCGGGCCGCCCTCAAGTCCGTGATCCTGGGCGCCCTCGATGACATGAAGGCGCTGGAAGTGAAAGTGCTCGACGTGCGCGGCTTGACCGACATCGCCGATTACATGGTGATCGCCAGCGGCACCTCCGACCGGCACGTGCGCTCGGTGGCGCAACGCGTGGTCGAGAAGACCAAGCAGGCCGGCTACCGGCCCCACGGCTGCGAGGGACTTCAGGACGCAGACTGGGTGCTGATCGATCTGCACGAGATGATCGTGCACGTCATGCTGCCGCGGGTGCGCGAATTCTATGGCCTCGAGAAGCTGTGGGACATGAGCGCAAAGCGCGTGGTACGCGCCTAGGCGCGGCACCGCAGCGCGCATGAAGTGCCGCCTCATCGCCGCCGGCACGCGTTTGCCCGACTGGGTCAACACGGGATTTCGCGAGTACCAGAAGCGGCTGCGCGCACCGCTCGTCCTCGAGCTCGAGGAGATTGCGATTGCCCCGTGTCGGGCAGGCGAGAATCCGCAGCCGGCGATGCTGCGCGAGGGCGAGAGAATGCTCGCCGCGCTCGGTCCCAAGGATCACGTGGTCGCGCTCGAGATCTCGGGCTCCGCGATGAGCACGAGCGAGCTCAGCGCCTGGTTGAATGCCAAGCTGAGGCAGGCCAAACCCATCGCGCTACTCATCGGCGGTCCGAACGGTCTCTCGCCGGCGTGCCTCGCGCGTGCGGAGGAGCGCTGGTCACTGTCGCCTCTCACACTGCCCCACGCCCTCGTGCGCATACTGGTCGCCGAGCAGCTCTATCGGGCGATGA
>Ga0208488_1000015_pt1 | contig 15755 bp, 15 predicted proteins | sample MicForSoiSWNC1_O_FD_187994 | JGI IMG/M metagenome (GOLD analysis project Ga0208488, IMG submission 187994) | Forest soil microbial communities from Harvard Forest Long Term Ecological Research site in Petersham, Massachusetts, USA - MetaG HF001... | ecosystem: Environmental > Terrestrial > Soil... | reverse complement strand
GCTGGGCAGCGACGTGCCGAAGTTCGGCCTCGATACCGCCGCCATGATCGCCTATCTGCTCTCCCGCGAGCAGGGCGACCCTGAGCCGCTGCTGGCCGAGGAGGTCTTCGAGATGGCCACGCTGGGCGGCGCCCGGGCCATGGGCCTGGGCGCGCGCATCGGCTCGCTCGAGCCCGGCAAGCTGGCCGACGTGGTCGTGCGCACGACCGAACTGCCGGAATTTCAACCCGGGCACTACCCGGTGCAGAACCTGCTGCTCGCCAGCCGCGGCAAGTCGGTCGACACGGTCCTCGTGAACGGTCAGGTGGTCGTCAGCTCCGGGCATGCGACCCGCGTGGACGAGCACGCGGCCTACCAGGCCGCCCGGGCGTCGGCCGGCCGGCTGGCCGGCCAGATCGGGCTCACGGCGAACGGCGCCTGGCCGGTGGTGACCTGATCGCGCGGCCAGCCGCGAGCAGCGACCGGCCCGCTGATCAGCCCAGGCCGGCCACGTCGAGCGCGGCTGCGGCGACGCGCAGGGAAGCGATCGCCTCGTCGGGGGCCTGGCCCACCGGCCATACGGTCACCGTGTCCACGCCCGCGTCGGCGTAGCAGCGCAGGCGCTCGGCGAGGTGTTCCTTGGGTCCCACCAGCGCGGTCTCGTCGATGAGCCCGAACGGTACGGCCTGCGCCGCTCCGGCCCGGTCCCGGCCGAGGAAGCGTTCCTGAATGACCGTGGCCTGCTGCTCGTAGCCGATCTCGCGCGCGAACAGGTTGTAGAAATTCCGCTCCCGGGTGCCCATGCCGCCGAGGTAGAGCGCGAAGTAGTCACGCAGGTTGTCGGCCGCGGCCACCGGGTCGTCGCCCACCGAGAGCGGAACGGTCGCGATCACCTCGAAGCGCCCGGAGCCGGCCGCCGCGCGGGCCGACCGGATCGCGGCGACCCGTCCGGCCGAGTGCTGCGGGGAGAAGAAGGCGGCCAGCCAGCCGTCGGCGATCTCCCCGGCCAGCTCGGTGGCCTTGGGCCCCACCGCGGCCAGGTAGATCGGCACCTCACGCGGCGGGCGGACCGACAGCCGCAGCGGCCGGTGCCCCGTTCCGGCCAGCGGCACGCTGAACTGCGCGCCCTGATAGTCAACTCGCTCGCCGCGCAGCGCCGTCCGCACGATCTCGACGTACTCGCGGGTGCGGGCCAGGGCGGGGTTGAACCGCACCCCATGCCAGCCCTCGGAGACTGCGGGACCCGACACGCCAAGGCCAAGGTGAAACCGGCCGCCAGACAGGATGTCGAGGGTCACGGCCGTCATGGCCGTCATCGCGGGCGTGCGCGCGGGGATCTGCAGCACCGCCGCGCCAAGGCCGATCCGTGACGTGTGTGCCGCGATCCATGCCAGCGTGGTCGCGGCGTCGCAGCCGTAGGCTTCGGCGGCCCAAGCGGTGGCGAACCCGAGCCGCTCCGCCTCCTGGGCGATGCTGGCCAGCTCGGGCCCGGCGAGCGGGCCGGCTGGTGCGCCGAGAGCGACCCCGAGACGCATGGCCGATCAGCTCTTCCCGGCCGAGGCGAGGCCGCGGGCCGTCGTGAAGCGCACGGGGAACGAAGTGAACTCGCCCCTGGCGTTGTCGGAGTTCAGCTGGGCGCCCTCGGCTGAGTCTGTCGTGACGCCGGCCCGGAAGAGCTCGCGCAGCGTGAACGGCACCAGGCCGACCGGGTCGTCAGGGCCGAGGCGGCGTGCGGACACCTCGCCCATCGACATCGCGGCGCCGATGCACGTGTGCGGCCCCTCGCCGAAGGCGAGGCCGACCGGCTTGACCTTGTGCCGGGGCACACGGTGCGGATCGAAGCGATCGACATCGGCGCCGAACACCTCAGGGTCCAGGCTCGCCGTCGTCACGTCCAGCACCACGTAGTCGCCGGCGCTGAAGTGCAGGCCGCTCGCGAGCGTGGTGTCTTCCACGGCCCTGCGGATGAAGTACGGCGAGGCCGGATGCAGCCGCAGGCTCTCCAGCGAGCACCGCCGCAGGAAGCCCACGTCGTCGAGCCTGGCCCGGTCCTCCGGGTGATCCTGCACCCACTCGTGGATCTCGGCCACCATGTGCGGCACGAACCGCATGATCGTGTCGCCGGGGGCGAACAGGGTCAGCTCGCGGACGTAGACATCGCTGTCCCACTTCTCGAAGTGCCGGGAGTTCCTGAGCATCACCGTCAGCAGGTCCCTGGGCAGCTCGGACTCATCCAGCCGCCCGGCGGCCACGGCATCGATGAGCGCCTGCCGCCGTGCCGCCGCGGGCGCGAGATAGGCCGCGGCGAACCGCCGCTGGGCGACAACAGACTGGGTCACGATTTCGCGGTGGTCGCCGCGTTCCCACTCGACCGCCCCTCCCAGCGTCATCTCGTCGACGACGGTCAGGAATCGGTCTTGGGCATCCGGCGTGTCGACGCCGTCGATCCCCCAGAACGAGCAGGTGAGGTCGCAGAAGACGGCGCGCAGGAACGGCAGGAGATCTGTTCGCCCGACGCCGTCCGCGGTGACCGCAGCGAGCTCGCGCGCCAGCGAGGGGCCCACTACTTCCCGCTCGAACCAGCGCAGCATGTCCTTGCGGAACAGGACGGCCTCGATGCGCCGCCGCTCGAAGTGGTCGCGCCCGGCGAGCGCCAGCACCCCGTAGCCGGTGATCGGCGCACTGTCCCTGCGCCCGCCGCCGCCCTGGATGAACGCCTTGGAGCGGAAGACCTCCACCACGTCGTGGTACGAGCGCAGCCAGGGCATCTGGCTGACCGCCGGGCCGGTCAGCGGGTCCAGGCTGGTCCCCTCGTAACCGGGGAGTTCGTCGCTCACCGCGCTCAGCCCTCCTGTTCTGGTTCTCCGGTCAGCTCGACCCTGATCGCCTGCGTCGGGCACAGGTTCTCGGCCTCGCGCAGCTCGTGGATCAGGTCCATGGGCGGGTGCGGGTCCAGGATGATGGTCGGCCCGTCGTCGTCGGGCAGGTCGAACACGGCCGGGACGATCTGCACGCAGTAGCCGGTGCAGGCGCACACCAGCGGGTCGATGGTGACCTCAAGCCTGTCCACTGTCACCGCCTCACGCCGTCAGGGCCGCGGCCAGCTCGGGGCGGCGGTCCCGCCATGGCGACGCGGCCTCGAGCTGCGCCGCCAGCCGCAGCAGCACCGCCTCCCCTGCGGGCGGCCCGAGCACGTGCACGCCGATCGGCAGGCCGTCCGGGCTCCAGTGCAGGGGAAGCGACATGCCAGGCAGGCCTGTCACGTTGCCGAGCGGCGTGAAGAACTGAAGGAACAAGCCGTCGCGCAGGAACTGCTCCGACAGATCGTCGGTGCCGGCGAACATGAACCCGATCGGCACCGGCGGCCGGAGCAGCACCGAGGTGACCAGCACGTCGTAGTTGTCCCAGAAGGCCACGACCTTGCGGGACAGCCGGTGCAGGGCGTTGACGGCCTCGACGTAGTCGGCGCTCGAGTTCTTCCTGGCCTTCTCGAGCACGAACCGGTTCAGCGGCTCGAACATCTCGGCGCGATCGCCCGGAAAGTAGCACGGCGCGGTCACCCACAGCCGCATCAGGATGTCGTAGGAGGCCGGGTCGACCTCGGGACACGCCTCCTCGACGTGGTGGCCCAGGCTCGCGAGCTGCGCGGCGGTGCAGCGGACGGCTGCCACGCAATCCGGCTCCATCGGCGTGCCCATGGGGCTGACCGTGGTAAACGCCACCCGCAAAGCGCCGGGGCTGACGCCGACCTCGTCGCGGAACGGCCGCACGGGCGGCGAAGCCCAGTACGGGTCCCCGGTCTCGTACCCGGCCATCACGTCCAGCATGGCCGCGGCGTCGAGGACTGTGCGGGTCAGGGCGCCGTCGGTACTCAGGCCGACCATGCTCTCGCCCAGGCCCGGAGCGCACGAGACCCGCCCGCGGGCGGGCTTGAGCCCGACCACGCCGCAGCACGAGGCGGGCGTGCGGACCGACCCTCCGCCGTCGCTGCCGTGACCGACCGGGCAGAGCCCGGCGGCGACCGCGGCCGCGGCTCCCCCGCTCGAGCCGCCCGTCGTGCGCTCGGTGTCCCACGGATTCCGGCAGGCCCCGTTCAGGATCGATTCGGTGACCGATAGGTTGCCGAACTCGGGCGTGTTGGTCTTGCCCAGCATCACGAAGCCCGCGTCCTTGAGCCGCCGGACCACGGCCGCGTCGAAATCGGGCACGTAATCGGCGAACGCCCTCGAGGAGTAGGTGGTACGGACGCCCTTGGTCTCGACGAGGTCCTTGATCGAGATCGGCACGCCGAGGAACGGCGCGCCGGGCGGCGCTCCGGAGGCAAGCTGCGCATCAGCCAGGCGCGCCGCGGCGAGAGCCTCGTCGGCGCAGACGGTGACGTAGGCGCCGAGCTCCGGGTTGAGCGCCTCGATCCGGTCCAGGTAGGCCCGGACCAGCTCGGCGGATGAGATCTCGCGCCGGCGCAGCAGGTCAGCCTGCTCGGTCGCGCTGAGCCAGACGACGTCGCTGAGCGCGGGTCCCGGATTCACCGGGCCTGCCATTGCGGTGATCGCTTCTCCATCCAGGCCCGGTACCCTTCCTTCGCGTCCTCGCTGCCGCTAACCGGCGCGAACGCCCCGTCCGCGGCGGCCAGGGCCTGGTCCATTCCCATCGCGCGCTGGCCGGAGTAGATCATCGTCTTGGCCGCGCGCACCACCAGCGGGGCGTTGCCGGCGATGGTGGCGGCCAGGGCATGAGCGGTTGTCATCAGCTCGGCGGCGGGCGCGATCCGGTTCACGAAGCCGAGCTGGTAGGCCCGCTCGGCGGTCAGCCGGTCGCCGGTGACGAGCATCTCGAACAGGACGCGCTGCGGAAGCGTCCACAGCGACTGGACGAACGGCTCCACCCCGATCCCGAGCCGGACCTCGGGCAGCGAGAACCACGCGTGGTCGGCGGCGACGCACAGGTCGCAGGCCTCGACCAGCGCCATCCCGGCCGCCATGGCCAGCCCGTTGACGGCCGCGATCAGCGGCTTGTCAGTCACCGGGGTGGTGCCGGGGCGCGGCGTGAAGTCCTCGGTCCTCGGCCGCCCGTCTACGTTCTTCTCGGTGATGTCGAACCCTGCGCAGAAGGCCTTGTCACCGGCTCCAGTGACGATGGCCGCCCGGACGGCGGGGTCGCCATCGATCTGCTGCCAGCATTCGCTCAGCGCGTCGCACGCGGCCAGGTTCAGCGCGTTGCGCTTCTGCGGTCGGTTGATCGTCACGACCGCCACCGCGTCGACGACCTCGTAGAGCACTTCTGGCGGCATTATCCGGCTCCCTCCTGCGACAGGGGCTGACCTTCGCCGTCGCCGGCCAGCCGGAACACCGGCAGTGGCGGCAAGTCGGCGCGCTCACGCCAGGTCAGGCTGACCCGGTCGCCGATCTCCGGCTCGTCGCCGATCAGGTTCGTGGTCAGCCGGGGACCCTCGTCCAGCGTGACGATCGCGACCACGTACGGCGGCGTCATCTCGGGTATGACCGGGATCCGCACGGTGGTCTTGGAGTAGACGGTCGCGCCGCCGCTCGCCTCGACCCAGTCGAGTTCCGGGTCGGAGCAGGACAGACAGAACGGGCGCGGGTAGAACTGAAAGCGACCGCAGGAGCGGCAGCGCTGGAGGACCAGGCGGTGCTCGCGCGCTGCCCGCCAGAACGGTGCCGTGGTCGGGTCGGCCGGCAGGCCGGTCAGGTCCGGGCCGTGGTCAGTCATTGCCAAGCACCACCGTGGACGCGGTCGACATGAGCCCGCCGACGCCGTGGGCGACCGCGACCTCGGCCCCGGGAACCTGCCGCTCGCCGGCCTCGCCCCGGAGCTGGCGCACGGCCTCGACCAGCAGCAGCAGCCCGAACGCACCCGGATGGTTGTACGACAGCCCCCCTCCTGAGGTCAGCGCGGGCAGCGCGCCGCCCGGTGCGAGCCTGCCGCCCTCGACGAACGCGCCCCCCTCCCCCTTGCCGCAGAAGCCGAGATCCTCCAGTGCAAGCAGGACCGTGATCGTGAACGAGTCGTAGGGCTCGAGTACGTCCACGTCGGCCGCGGTGATCCCGGCCATCCCGAAGGCCTCCCGGCCGGAGACGGCCGCGGCAGTGACGGTCAGGTCCGGCATCTGCGCGATGCCCCAGTGCGTCTGGCTTTCCCCCGCCCCGAGGATGCGCACGGCCCGCTTGGCCGCATCCCTCGCCCGCTCCGCGGTGGTCACCACGAGCGCGCCGCCCCCGTCGGTGACCAGGCACACATCCAGCCGGTGCAGCGGGTCACAGATGAGCCGCGACTCGACCACGTCCGCCGTCGTGATCGGGTCGCGCGCCCACGCCTTGGGATTCTTCGCGGCCCAGGACCTCGCGGCGACTGCAATCTCGGCCAGCTGCTCCGACGTGGTCCCGAACTGGTGCATGTGCCGGGCGGCGATCATCGCGTAGTGGCCGAGCGGCCCGGGCAGGCCGTAACTCAGCTCGAACTGGGCGCTCAGGCTCGAGTTGTCGGACTCGCGGGTCATCTTCCTGCTGCGCCTGGTCCGCTGCCGCGAGGCGTACGCGATCAGCGCGACCTCGCAGCGGCCGGCGTGAATGGCGGCCACCGCGTGATGCACGAACGCCTCGAACGCTGCACCGCCGAGATCAGTGGAGTCGGCGTACCTCGGCATGACGCCCAGGTACTCGCCAAGCTGCACCGTCCCCTCTTCCCCCATGTAGTTGGTGAACAGCGCGTCGACGTCGGCGAAGGTCAGGCCGGCCTCGGCGAGCGCCTCGCGGGAAGCGACCGCGGCCATGGACAGCTCGCTGTGATCCCAGACCTCGCCCAGCGGCGTCTCGGCGACGCCGGCGATGTATGCGGGCCGTAGCTTCATCAGGCGTCCAGGAACGCGCCGAGCTCGGTGAGTTCCAGCAGCCGTGACGGCAGCGCCTCGTCGAGTGCCTCGGGCGTCCAGCGCCCCTCAGTGCGCAGGTCATGAACGATGGACGGCATCGAGACCACGATCACACGGTTGCCGTAGGTGTGGAAGACCTGGGCGTTTGCCGGGCAATTCTCCTCGGCCAGCCAGCCGATCAGCGGCGAGACGTTGGCCGGGTCCAGCGGGTCGTTTTCGTTCCACTCGGTGATGTCATCCGGCTCGTTGTCCGGGCGCGAGACCGTGATCCGGGTCCGCGCGGACGGGGAGACCGCGTTGGAGCGGACCCCGATCTTGGCCCCCTCCAGGGCCATCACTCGGGACAGCCCGAGCACGGCGCTCTTGGCCGCGGTGTAGTTCGCCTGCCCGAAGTTGCCGGAGAACGCGGCGATCGACGTGGTGTGCACCACCGAGGCGGCCAGCGGCGTGCCGGCCCTGGCCTGTTCCCGCCAGTACGCCATCGCGTGCCGGCTCGGCGCGGCATGGCCCTTGAGGTGCACCCGCAGCACGTCGTCCCAGTCGGATTCAGCCATGTTCGCCAGCGTCCGGTCGCGCAGAATGCCGGCGTTGTTGACCAGGACGTGCAGAGCGCCGAACGAATCGACCGCTAGCTGCACGAGCTCGGCAGCCTGCTCCCAGTCCGCGACGTCGTGCCCGCTGGCGACCGCCTGGCCGCCCTCGGCGCGGATCGCCCGGGCCACAACCTCGGCCGGGCTCGCATCGTCGCCGCGGCCGTGCACGTCACCGCCGCGGTCGTTGACCACCACCGCCGCGCCCTGCGACGCGAGATAGCGCGCGTGCGAGCGGCCCAGCCCGCGCCCGGCTCCGGTGACAATCGCCACCCGGCCTGCTAGCCGGCCTGACCCGCTCATTGCGCCTCCCCGTTGTCGGCCTGCGGTCCCGCCTCGGCGAGACCGTCGGTAATGACCGTGACCCCCTGGTCGTCGGTGACCTGGAAGCGGAACCGCCCCGGCGGGTCGTCCCGCGGCGACGCCCAGAGCGTCGTGGTCATCGCGTGCCCCGGGTACATGGGCCGGGAGAAGCGGACCGCCAGGCGGCGCAGCCGCCCGGCCTGCCCGCCGCACGCGTGCTCGACCACGGCGCGGCCGGCGAACGCCATCGTGCACAGGCCGTGCACGATGATGCCGTCGAACCCGGCGGCGCGCGCGGCGGCGTCGTCCAGGTGGTAGATGCTGCGGTCCAGCGAGGCGTCCGCATAGCGGAAGGTCTGGTCGGCGTCGATGCCGTAGCGCTCGGTCGCCGAGGGCTCGCCCAGGATCGCGGCGTCCGGCAGCCGGTGCTGGGCGGGTTCCTCGCCGAGGGCTTCGTCGGCCATGACGCCCCGCAGGAAGTTCACGAAGAACTGCTCCTGAACGACCCGGCCGCTGCCGGGATCGGTCATCTCCACCTGCGTGATCAGCGCGGTCCCGGTCGAGCGCGGGCGCACGCCGTAGAGGCGCCCGCGGACCTCCAGCGTGCTGCCGGGGACCATGGGCTCGTAGTAGCGCACGTCGTGCTCGCCGTGCACGCTGCGGTTCTCCGACCGGGCCTGGCCGGGCAGGTTCTGCTGGAGCACGATGTGCACGTGCGGGACGGTGGCGACCACGCCCACCAGCGGCGGCGCGATCCCGGTGCCCCACGCGTCCGGGTCGGCTTCGTTGGTCGCCGCCGCGTACCGCCGGCAGACGTCAGGGTCGACGAAGAACGTCCTGGTCGGCGTCCACGTCGCCAGCGCAGCCGGGTCGAACCTGGCTGCGATGCGCTCATCCAGCACGGTGCTCACTCCAGATCGTGGCGGGAGGCAGCTCCGCCCGGGCGGCCAGCCGCCGCGCGGAGGCGTCCGCGAGGCCGAAGATCTCCTCGTCGTCGGCCAGGGTCAGGTGCCCGCCGCGGAGCACCACCCGGCCATCGACGATGACGGTGTCCACGCCCTTGGTCCGGCCGATCAGCGCGGCGTCGCGGATCGGGTTGGCCGGGGGATGCGACTCGGCCGTCCCGGCCGACCGGATGACGATGTCCGCGAGCATGCCCGGAGCGAGGGTGCCCAGGCGGTCGGCCAGGCCCATGGCGCGCGCGCCGCAGCGGCTGGCCATCTCCATGATCTCCTCGGCGGCCAGGAACTGCCCGTGCGCCCGGGCCAGCAGGAACCCGAGCTGGCCCTGCTCGCCGAAGCCCCAGACCTTCGCGACGTCGGAGCCCAGCGCGACCGGGACCCCGAGGTGGTACATCTCCGGGGTGCGCTGCGGGAAGAACTCCGCCATCCCGTAGTACATGTAGTTGCCGGGCATCCAGACCATCGTCATCCCGGAGTCGACCACGTGCCGGGTCTCGTCGTCCCTGATCGCGTTCATGTGCGAGAACGTGCAGTTCGGGCCCAGCACGCCGATCTCGGCGAAATGCGCCAGCGGGTGCGCGCCGAAACGGGCGTCGTCGTCCGCGACGTCGGCGGCGTAGAACGACTGGTGCTGGGTGAAAATGACGCCGTGCTCGTCCGCGGCGGCCTTCGCCGCGCGCTCGAGCTCATCGGTGGCTGTCGCCCCGCCGTACAGGCCGATGTGCCCGCGGACCAGCGCGTCCGGGTCGGCGTTGCGGAAAAGCTGGCCGCCTAGCAGTTTCATCGCCCGCGCATGGTCGGCGGGCGCCCGGTCGAGCCGGTGATATTCGGCCGAAGGCCGGTCCCAGAGGTAGGGATCGGTGACCGAGCCGCGGATGCCGATGCGCTGCGCAGCGGTGGCGACGGCGTCGGGCTCGTAGGCGGTTCCCGGCTCGAGGAAGCAGGTCACCCCGTTGCGCAGCATCTCGGTACCCGCGAGCAGCGTGCTGGCGTACTCGTCCTCGTCGCCGACCGCTTGCATCCAGGTCGTGAAGTTGTCCTGCGACTGCGCCTCGCTGGGGCTGTCGGCCAATGCGCCCCTGGTCGTGTGCAGGGTGATGTGCGCGTGCGCCTCGACCTGGCCGGGATGAACCGCCGCTCCGCCCGCGTCGATGGTCTGCGCGCTGGCGTAGCGGCCGACCTCCGCATCAGGGCCGACGGCGACGATGCGGCGTCCACTGATCGCGACCGCTCCCGAAGGGAACACGCGGCGCTGGTCGTCCAGAGTGATCACGTACGCGTTGCGCACGAGCAGTTCGCACGCAGGCGCTTCGTCCTCGGCCAAAACGCCCTCCCCACTCGGCTGGCGGGCGGCCGGTCCTCACAAGACGAACGTCCACCTCTTGGCCATGATTGTAGGCTAAAAGGCAGCTATAGCGCACTATCTAGCTGGAAAATGCAATGGTCAGGGCCGTATCCGCACGACGCGAGGCGAGAGTCTAGCCCGGCTGGTCGGCCTGGGCGAGGAAGGCCCCTGCACTGGTCCGCCGAGCCTGCCAGCACAGCATGGTCTCGCTGCGGACAAACCCGGGCGATGAGGGCAGCACGCCCACCACGAAGTCCTGCAGCGCCTGGTGGCTCTGCGCCCGGACCGACAGCAGGATGTCCCAGTGACCGGTGACGATGTAGGCAGTGATGACCTCGGGCAGGGTCATCAGGTGGTTGACCAGGGTCTGCAGGATCTCGCCCTGCTGGGTTGTCATCCCGATGATGGCCTCGACCCCCCAGCCGAGAGCCGCCGAATCGATGTCGGCGTGGTAGCCGCGTATGATCCCGCGGCTGTGCAGGCGATCCAGGCGTTCGGACACACCGGTCGGTGACATGCCGACGGCCCGCGCAATGGCACGGGTCGAGAGCCGAGCGTCCTCGGCGAGCATGGCGATGATCTTGGCGTCGATCGCGTCTACTGCCGAGCTACCCACGTCGCCTCCAGGGTAGGCCGGCAGCCTCTCAGCACTCGTCGAAGAAGTGCTCAAGGATTCGCACTCCAGCGGCCAGCGAGGACACCGGCACCCGTTCGTCCACACCATGGAACATGGCGGCGAAATCATAACCCGGGGGCAGCAGCAACGGGACAAAGCCGAAGTTACGGATACCCAGCCGGGAGAAGTGCTTGCCGTCCGTGCCGATCGGCAGGCAGGTTGGGACGACCGCGGCCCCGGGGTCCTCCTTCTCGATGGCGGCCCGGATCGCGTCAGGCACGGCGCCGTCGAAGCGGGTCGTCACCGCGATGCCCTGCTGGACGACTTCGACGTCGACGATATCGCCGACAAGATCGCGTATCTCGGCCAGCAGCTCGGGCTCGTAGCCCGGGACGTAGCGGCCGTCGATGCTCGCCTCGGCGCGGAATGGGACCACGTTGTGCTGCACGCCAGCCGCGATCTTGGTGATGCTGTAGGTATTGCGCAGCGTGGGCCCGAGCAGCCGGCCCAGCGGGCCGATCGCGTCCAGCGCCGCGTCCGGGGCCTGCTCTCCCGTCCAGGCCTGCGCCGCTGTCACGAGGGTCTGGGTGGACTCGATCGGGTAATGCGGCGCGGTGTAGTGCTGGACCCGCAGCAGCGCCTCGGCCAGCCGGGCGATGGGGTTGCCGGGGTGGATCAGCGAGCCGTGGCCCCCCTGCCCGTGCGCGGTGAGCCGCAGCCAGGTGATCCCCTTCTCGGCCACCTGGACCAGGTACGCGCGGCGGCCGTCGCCGAGCTGGTGGCTGAAGCCGCCCGCCTCGCCGACGGCCTCGCTGCAGCCCTCGAACAGCTCGGGATGCGCGTCGACGAGCCATCCCGCGCCCAGCCGGCCGCCCATCTCCTCGTCGGCGAGCAGGACGATCACTATGTCGCGGGCGGGCCGCCATCCGCTGGCCAGCCTGGCCCGCAGGGCGGTCAGGACCATCGCGACCATGTTCTTCATGTCCACCGCTCCGCGGCCCCACAGCTGGCCGTCCTGCACCGCGCCGGAGAACGGCGGCACCGACCACATCGCCGCATCGGCAGCCACCACGTCGAGGTGCGCCTGCACGAGCAGGGCGGGCTGCGCCGGGTCAGTGCCCGCGATGCGGGCCAGCACGCTGCTGCGCCTGGGCAGGTGCTCGAGAACGCGAGGCTCGAGCCCCATGGCCGACAGCTCGGCCGCGGCGAACTCGGCGGCGGCGCGCTCACCATCGCCCGATGGGGAGGTATCGAAGCGGATCAGGTCGGAGCAGAGCGCCACCACGCGGTCAGCGTGGCCGGGCTCCTCAGGCAGGTCCGGCGTGCTCATGGGCGGCCTCGGCCGGGTCGGCGGGTCGGAGGAAGGCCAGCGCCGCGCCGGTGAGGGCGACCAGGCCGGTGCGGATGGCGCTGGGCGGCTCGGGCCCGAACCTCGCGCTGTGGCAGCCCGGAAGCTGCCTGATCTTCTCCGCGAATGTATCGCCCGCTGCCTCCTCCCAGACTTGCGCAGGGTGCCCGCCGAATTCCCAGTAGCAGTAGGGCACCGGAGGGCCGCCGTACCCGTGGTCGGGGTCCGGGATCCCGAAGAACGAGAAGTCCTCGCTGCCCATCGAGACCGGCAGCTCGAGAACGTTCGGCGCGCCGAAGAGCTCCTCGTGGACGCCGCGCACGGCCGCCGTCACCCCTTCGTCGTTCCGGGTCACGGGGAAATACGACGACGTGCGGATCTCCGGGTCCTCGGGGCACCGGGCGGACCGGCACTCGGCGGTGACAATGCGGCCGATGGCATCGAGCAGCTTCTCCCTGGTCCGGTCGGACTGGAAGCGCAAGTTCACCGCCAGGCGGGCCTCGTCCGGGATGACGTTGGCCTTGGCGCCGGCCCGCAGCATCCCCACCGTCAGCACGGCGGGCTCGTCGGGCCCGAGCTCGCTGGCCACGATGGTCTGCAGGCGCAGTACGGCGAAGCAGGCCACGACGATCGGGTCGACGCAGGCATCGGGGCTGGCGCCGTGCCCGCCGCGCCCGCGGATCGTGATGTCGACGTTCAGCGCGCCCGAGGCGAACAGGCCGGCCTTGTGCCCCACGTGGCCAGCGCCGAAGGCGTCCACGTGCTGGGCCAGCGCGACGTCCGGCCGGCCGAAGCGCTCGAACAGGCCGTCGTGCAGCATCGCGGCGGCCCCCTCGGCGGTCTCCTCGGCGGGCTGGGCCACCGCCATGATCGTCCCTCGCCACTGGTCCCTGTGCCGGGCGAGGGCTCGGACGGTGCCCACCAGGGCCGCCATGTGCACGTCGTGGCCGCACGCGTGCATCACCGGGACCCGGCCGCCGTCCGCCGCATCGGCGATCGTGGTGCTCGCATAGTCGAGGCCGGTCCGCTCCTGCACTGGCAGCGCGTCCATGTCGGCCCTGAGCATGACCCGCGGACCGTCGCCGTTGGCCAGAATCGCGACGACGCCGGTCTGCCCGACGCCGGTCGTCACGTTCGCGCCGGACTTCGCGAGCTGGCCGGCGACCAGCGCGCTCGTCGCCACCTCGCGTCCGGACAGCTCGGGGTTCTTGTGCAGCTCGTGGTAGAAGGCGATCAGGTCGGGCAGGTCCGCCGCGTCGCTGAGGATCCGGCGGGTCCGCTCCGCGATGTCCGCGGGCGAGCCCGCCCCGTTACCGCTCACGGACGGCCACGGCCGCGAGCGGGCTTTTCGTGATGGCCACCGGGCTCTCCTTCCGGCCAGGCACGGCCGCCGGGCTCTTGTGAACGTGATATTTGTCGCATACTATAATAAATATGGTGAAACAGAAACGCCGGGAATTCGTGGTCGTCGGAGCCGGCCTGGTCGGCCTCGGCACCAGCCGCGCGCTCGGCAGCCTCGGCCGCGACGTGCTCTGCCTGGACCTGGCCGAGGTCGGCCACGCGTGGAGCGGGTCGAAGGGAAACTCCCGCGCCTTCCGCTACAACTACGACGAGCCCATGCTCAACGCCATGGTGGCCGAGGCGGAGCGGGCCTGGCGGGACCTCGAGACCGCGTCCGGCCTGCGAATACTCGAGCCCACCCCGTTCCTCAACTTCGGCGAGGACCTGACCGGGTACGCAGCCCGCCTCGCCGCGGCCGGCGGCGCGGTCGAGTACCTGGAGGCGGATGCGGTGGCCAGGCGTTTCCCGGCACTGGCGATCCGCGGCCCCGCCGTGCTGGAGACCACGGCGGGCATGATCCGTGCCGACCGGGCTCGCGACGCGCTCCGCGCGGGCCTGCGGGCCGAGCTGCGTGAGGGCGTCGAGGTGACCGCGGTCTTTGACGGCCCCGATACCGCGCGGGTCGAGACGACTGACGGCGACATCGAGGCCGACCAGGTCGTCATCTGCGCGGGGCCGGGCACCGCGCCGCTGCTGCGGGGCATGGGCCTGGACTACCAGGTGCGAACGTCTCTGCAGCAGGTCGTCTACCTCACCGCACCGCCCGCCGCGGGCGCCGGCCAGTGGCCCGCGGTCGTCCGGCTGCTGACCGCCGGCGAGGACGATCAGCTCTACGCCCTTCCGCTGCCCGACTTCGGCCAGTACAAGTTCGGGGTGCGGTACTCGGGGCCCGAGGTGACCTACCGGCAGACACCGCTCGATCCCGACCCGGCCGTCACCCGGCGGCTCGTCGCCGCCGCCGCGACGCTGCTGCGCGACGTCGGCTCGCAGCCGAAGCTGGTCGAGCGGTGCGTGCTGGACTACACCGCCGATCTGCATTTCGTTCTCGACCGGGTCGGCAGGGTGGTGGTAGGGGCGGGGACTTCGGGGCACGGGTTCAAGTACGGGCCGTTCCTCGGGTCGCTGGTGGCCGACCTCGCGGTGGGGGCCACGCCGCGGTGGGACATGAGCGTGTTCTCCCTGCGGCGGCCGGCGCTGACGGCCGGCTGAGCCACCGGGGAAACGGCCGCCCTCACGCCGGCCCGGCGGACGGGTCGGGGATCAGCGACATGAGGTCGGCTACCGCGGCCACGATGGCCGGGGCCGCTTCCGCCACCCGGCGCGCGTCGGGCGCATGCCGCAGCTCGGGCCGCCCGGCCGCCTCGAGCATCGCGTCCAGATCCGACAGCCTGGCCGCCAGCCACGCCAGCGGGTCGCTGCTCAGGGCCGGGTCGAAGAACCGATCACCGGGGAACCGGCCTTCGAAACGGTGGTAGTGCGCCCGGTCGAAGTTGCCGGCGGCGCCGGTGTCGATGCGGAACAGGTCCGCGCGGAAGATCGGATCGTGCAGCCGGAGTTCGACGGCGTCGTACTCGCTGGCGCCCGGCTGCTCGTCAAGGCGCTGCATCTCGACCCGGACGCCCGTCTCCCGGCCGTCGCCGGCCTGCTCGCTCCAGAGCTGGGCGGTGATGCCGACGGTCTCGAACAAGAACGCCCGGCGGAGATAACCGGCGCTGCTGACCTCGCCGACGCTCCGCAATTCGAGGGTAGTGCTCATCTGCTGCCTCCTGTGGCCTGCGTCTCGATCACCGAACGGCAGTAAGCCTCCAGGCCCGCGACGGCCAGCTCGACCAGCTTCTGGCCACTGTCACGGCTTGCCGCCGCCGGGTTCCCCACGACGCCGGTGGATACGGCGGGGTCCACCCGGACCGGCCGGTAGACGCCGGTGCGGCCGAGCGGCTCGAGGTACGGCGTCCCCGGTCCCGGGATCTCTTCCGGCCGGATCAGTCCGCCTGGGTGACCAGGGTCCCCCGGGTCACCCAGGCTCAGGCCGATCGACGTCTCCAGCTCGGCGGCATGGCCGATGCCGCTGTCCGAGGTCAGCACGGTGGCAGCCGCGTCACCCATGAAGTCCCAGTACGAGGCGAAGTGCACGCGGCACGGCAGGTCCGGCAGCCCGCCCGCGGCCGCCATGCCTGCCCCGACGTTGCCGGCGTGACCGTTGACGATCACGAGATCGCGGAGGCCCGCGTCGCTCGCCGACCGGCACACGTCCCGGATGATGGCCACCATCGTGTCCTGCCCGATGGTGAGGGTGGCCCCGAAGCCCATCCAGTGGGCCGAACAGCCGACCGGCAGGAACGGCAGCACGAGCGCGCGGGGCCCGAGCGCTGCCGCGGCCCG
>Ga0208488_1000012_pt1 | contig 16574 bp, 11 predicted proteins | sample MicForSoiSWNC1_O_FD_187994 | JGI IMG/M metagenome (GOLD analysis project Ga0208488, IMG submission 187994) | Forest soil microbial communities from Harvard Forest Long Term Ecological Research site in Petersham, Massachusetts, USA - MetaG HF001... | ecosystem: Environmental > Terrestrial > Soil... | reverse complement strand
AGCTGAAGTACGATTCGCGCAAGTCTGGAAATTCTCGCGAACTCAAGATCTACATACCCGACGCCGTCGATGCAACCCGCGTTGTGAATATCGATTACTCCGTGCACAACGGCATACGCTTCTTTGACAGTTACGATGAGTTCTATTGGAACGTGACGGGCAATGACTGGCAGGTACCGATCGACCACGCCTCGGCTTTCGTAACGCTGCCTGATAATGCGGCCGGAGGACTACGGGCGCAGGCTTTCACGGGTGCATACGGTTCCAAACAGAGCGACGCCGCCGCCGAAGTTCAGGGCGCCAATGTTGCGGTTGAAACTACGCGCATGCTGTCGATGCGCAGCGGGCTCACCATCGACATTTATATTCCGCAGGGTATCATCCAGCCTCCCTCGGACCTGACGAAGTTGGGATGGTTCCTCGGTGGCAATCCTATTTTGTTTCTGCCGCTGTTTACACTGGCGGTGATGTTCGGGCTCTGGTATGCAGTGGGACGCGATCCCGATCCCGGCGTTTCCGTGGCTCCTCAGTACGAACCACCGAAAGACATATGTCCGGCTGAAGCTGGAACATTGCTCGACGACACGATTCATCCGCGCGACATCACCAGCACCATCATCGATCTTGCCGTGCGCGGATATATCAGGATCGAAGAGAAAGTCGATACGTTTCTGGTGTTCCATCACAAAGATTACTTGTTTACATCGTTGAAGACGCACGAGGAGTGGATGGATCTGAATCCGCACGAGCGCGCGATGCTGGAAAACATTTTTTTTAACGGAACGGGAACCCGGCTTTCCGACCTGAAAAACCGCTTTTATATGGTGCTGCCGATCGTGCGGGAGGACATCATGTCTTCGCTGAGGAGCAAAGGCATTTACATGCTCGATCCGGAATCGGCCAACGGGTACAGCATTGCGGCCGGCGTTGCCATCGCGCTGATTGTGGTCGGCGTGCAGGTCATGGGTTGGATGAACCTGTTTTACTCTGTGCCGCTGGTGATCGGCAGCGTTCTGGTCTCTGCCCTGATCTGGTGGCTCTTTGCGCGTCAGATGACGGCAAAGACGGTTTCTGGAGCGCGAACGAAAATCGCGGTCCTTGGATTCCAGGAATTCTTGAAACGCGTCGACGGCGACCGAATCACAACAATGCCGCCCGACACATTTGAAAAATTTCTTCCCTATGCGATGGCACTCGGTGTGGAGCATCAGTGGGCGCAGCAGTTCGACGGAATCGTCAAAAGTCCGCCGAGCTGGTACGTTTCGCCCAACGGATACGTCGGCTTCAGTCCACTTTTCTTCTCCAGTTCAATGCACAGCATGGCGACGGACATGACTCAGGTCTTCACCTCTGCTCCCAGAGCCAGTCCCGGCGGATCGGGTTTCGGCGGTGGCGGAGGTTTTGGAGGTGGCGGCTTTTCCGGTGGCGGCTTCGGCGGCGGGGGCGGAGGCGCGTTCTAGCAATCCATCCGCTGAAGGAATCTTGTTAAATCTGCGGGAAAGCCGGGAAAGCTAGATTGCAAGCGCTTCTTCAAGTTTGCACTCTTCTGGAGCCTTGTCGGTCCGCAGACCCATAAACACAGGAGCCCGCAGTTTCATGCCGCCATCGGCGGTTTCGTGGGTCCACTCGGCAAACTTGATTTCGGCGACGAGCTCCGGCCGTACGAACTGGACCTTGCGCAGTCCACCAATTTCCCCGTGAAACGGATTCTGTTTCGACTTGAGCGGCTGCAGGCGAGTAAACATTTCCTTGAGAGCATTATGATCGAAGCCGGTGCCGACCTGGCCGACATGGATCAGGCGCCTTTGGCGGTCGTAGAGACCAAGCACGAGCGCGCCGAAATAATCGCGGCTGCCTTCGGGATCGGTGTAGCCACCGATAACGCACTCCTGGCGCTGCGTGATTTTGATTTTCAGCCAGTCGCCCGTCCGCTTTTCCTGGTAAATGCCGGCGCGTTTCTTGGCGACGATCCCTTCCAGTCCGCGCTGGCGGGCAGCTTCGAGAAGAGCGAGACCCTTTTCCGGATAGTGGTCGGAAAAATGGATAACTCCGCCGGGTTTGATTCGTTCCTGCAGCAACTGTTTGCGTTGTTCGAGCGCGACGCGGCGCAAGTCGAAGCCGTCTAGATAGAGCAGATCGAAAGCGTAGTAGACAACCGGCACGCCCTCGCGGCGCGGCAAACGGCGCTTGCCGGGCTGGAATCCGGTGCGCTGTTGCATCAGGCTGAACGACGGCCGGCCTTCCTCATCGAGTGCAACAATTTCTCCGTCGAGGATGGCCTGATCGGCGTTTATGAATTGCGGCAAGGTGCCGAGCTCGGAAAATTGTGCGGTAAGGTCGTTTTGGCTGCGCGACACGAGGCGAACATGGCCGGCTTCGATAAAGGCGATGGCCCGGTAGCCGTCCCACTTTATTTCGAATAGCCAGTCGGGATTATCGAAGGCTTTGGCGACGGCGGTCGCGAGCATCGGGTGGATGGCGGTGGGCATCGGCCGAGGTTCGACCCCGGCAAGAGCTTTAACCACCGCGGATCCAGCGCGCTGAAGGGATTTGTTGTCGCTAGCTTTGACGCTATTTTTCCGAGACGCGGATGCTGCGCTTGGTGGCGCGGCATCAGCTATTTCTTGCGCGACCTCTTTGGAGCTAGATTTTGAGGCTTTTTTCTTACTGGGCTTTTTCCCCGCGCTCGACTTCTCGACGTGATCTGCATCCACCGAGGTTGAAGCCTGGCGTTTGGAATCGGCGCGCGCAATGGCCTCAGCCAGCCAAGCCGCCTTCACTTTGCCCCGCGACGCCGGACGACTGGTTGTCCACTCCGCCGAGCCCGCGTCGCCAGCGATTTGTTTCATGGTGCGATTGGTGAGGATGGAAGTGTCGTACTTCCTGTCATTGATATCGAAACCCGCTACGACGTCACTGTCTTTCTTCTTGATCAGCAACCATTCGTTGCCTTTGCTGCCGGAGCGGCGGGCTTTGATGTGCACGAGCGCGAAATCGCCCTTCAGTCGCTTCCCTTTCAAGCGAAATTTGAGGTCGCCTTTCGCCAGCATCGCGGCCGCCTCTTTTTCCGTGCCGGGAACGTATTCTCCGTCGACGGGTACGGATGACAGCGGCTCCCAGGTGCCGGCGTCCCAAACCATTACCGTTCCGCCGCCGTAATTGCCTTCCGGAATAGTGCCTTCGAAGTCGTAGTACGAGACAGGATGATCCTCGACCTGCATGGCAAGACGTTTGTCCGCGGGATCGAGCGACGGGCCCTTGGGAACGGCCCACGACTTGAGAACGCCCTCCATCTCCAGGCGAAAATCGTAGTGCAGGCGGGATGCGTCGTGACGTTGCACGACGAAGCGATGCCGCGACTTTTGTTCGAGCTTCGGCGGAGGCTCTGGCGTTTCTTCAAAACGGCGCTTCCGTTTGTATTCGTCGAGCGACATGGGAGATATTGTAGAACTTCTTGTGGCGGCCTCACATCAGCTCCGTTCAAGGCCGTATACTGATCCGGTTTCTGGAGGAGATTTACATGAATGGATTGCCCTGCGGCCGCATCAGGCGTGGATTCGTCTTTATTTATATCTGCCTCAGCGCTGCCCTTATGCACGCGCAAAGCGCAGCGCCTATCTCCGCGGCGTTACGGGAGAAAGTTGACGTCATCGTCGGCCAGGCGCTGACCAGCACCGGCATTCCAAGCGCTTCGATCGCCATTGTGCAGGACGGAGCGATTACCTATCTTCACGCTTACGGAGCAGGACGCATCGATCCGCTTATTCCGGCGACGCCTTCGATGCGCTACAGCATCGGTTCGATCAGCAAGCAATTTACGGCGACCGCTGTGCTGCTGCTGGCGGAACAAGGGAAGCTCTCACTCGATGATCCCGTGTCGCGATTTGTTCCGAATCTAACGCGTGGGAATGAAGTAACGATTCGCCAATTGCTGTCGCACACATCTGGCTACCAGGACTACTGGCCGCAAGACTACGTTCCTCCTTTCATGCTGCAGCCCGTGATGGCGGACAAGATCCTCGATCTTTGGGCGCGCAAGCCGCTTGATTTCGATCCGGGAACGCAGTGGCAATACAGCAATACCAACTTTGTAATCGCAGGACTGATTGTGGAGAAAGCGAGCGGCGAGCCTCTGTTGCAATTTCTGAGTGAACACATTTTTTCGCCTCTCGGCATGAAGAGCGTAATGAACATTGATCAGGACCGTCTCACCGAAACGGATGCGACCGGCTACCTGCGTTATGCGCTCGGACCGCCGCGACTGGCACCGAAAGAAGGCAAAGGATGGCTGTTTGCCGCGGGCGAATTGGCCATGCCCGCCGAAGACCTTGCCAAGTGGGATATCAGCATGATCAACCAGAGCGTGTTGCAACCCGCCTCATACGCGCAGATGGAAAAAGAGGTGCAACTGAAGGACGGGTTGGGGACGCATTACGGCCTGGGCGTTCATGTGGGGCAGCAGTTCGGGCAGCGCGAGATCGATCATGGCGGCGAGGTCTCGGGCTTCACCGCTCACAATATGGTTTTCCCGGATGCGCGCGCGGCCGTGGTTGTGCTCGTTAACGAAGACTCGGTGGGAGCGTCGGCCGATATTGCGCGCGACATTGCGGGCTTGTTATTTCGCGACAGTACTACGGGAAAAGAAGAGAACCAATCGCGCGAAATATTTGCCGCTCTGCAGCATGGAAAGATCGATCGTGCGCTGTTCACGGAAAACTGCAACAGCTACTTCACGGAGCAGGCGCTCAAAGATTTCGCCAGCAGCCTAGGTCCGTTGGGATCGCCACTGGAATTTATCCAGACTTACAAACAGGACCGCGGAGGCATGACGTTCCGTCTGTTCGACGTCCGCTTTGCGCAAAAGACGATCGAAGTCTGGGAACGCATTATGCCTGATGGGAAGATCGAGCAGTATCAGGTGGGATCAAAGTAGGTAAGCAGGTAGGTAAGACGAAACGATGAAGCGTGAATATCCCGAGTCTCCGCTGGTGGGGGTGGGCGCGGTGATCGTCCATGAGAATCGGGTGCTGCTGATTCGCCGCGGAACTCCGCCATTGCTCGGCGAGTGGTCGTTGCCGGGTGGGGTGCTTGAGTGTGGCGAGACTTTGCGCGAAGCGGTGGTCCGGGAAGCTCGCGAAGAAACCGGATTAGTGATCGAAACTCGCGATATGCTTGGCGTGTATGAGCGGGTGATTCGCGCAGAGGATGGACGCGTGCGCTATCACTTCGTGCTGATTGATTTTCTGTGCCATCCGTCTGACGGTGAATTGAAGGCGGGGAGTGATGCGGCGGATGTTCGCTGGTTTACGCGCGAGGAATTGCCTGCCCTCAAACTGGCACACGATGCGAATGATGTTGCGCTTAAGGGATTAGCGCGCGCTTGATAGACCGATGAAAGCGCCGCTCTCCCCGGCACGCCGAAGAGAGAGCGTGCCGGGGTTGTGCAACCGCGAGTCTTCCAGGAGTGTCGTTCTCTACTCGCTGATCACAGAACGTACGATTTTCTCTTCCTTGCGTCTAAATAGTTGCTAGCATCGTTTTGATCCCTTTTCGGGAGTGCATGCCAAAATCGAACCGATCCAACGACGGTGCGGGAACCGCCGCAGCCCTTTTTGAGCGCAGCGGAGCGGCAGCGTATGGCATGACCGCCGAACGCTTTGCGGCGATTCTCGACGAAATACTGCGCAAGTACGTGTCTCCCGGCGCGTCTCTTATTTCGGCTGCTCACTCTTCCAGCGTCCCGGCGGAGCAAATTACCGGCTTTTGCGCTGGATTGCGGCTGGAAGAACTGGCGCTGGCGCGCGCGTGCGCGGCGGGAAACGAACGGGCGTGGCAGGACTTTATCAGCCGCTATCGGCAGAAGCTCCATAGTATGGCGCTACACATTACGCGCGATGGCGCCCATGCCGCGGATCTAGCTGACTCGCTGTTTGCCGATCTTTACGGCGTGAACGCCCGCGACGGAGTTCGCCAGTCGAAGCTTATGTCGTACACCGGCCGGGGCTCGCTCGAAGGCTGGCTGCGCACAGTGATGGCGCAGGAATTCATCAATCGCTATCGCAAGCAGAAGCGCACGGTAAGTCTGGAAGAACAGACCGACGAAGGTGTGCAGTTCGCGGCGGCGGGGACTGATCCTGGGTCTACCCCCGATTCTGCCTCGCAGCCCCAACTCGAAGCCGCGACCGACCGGGCGCTCGCGGAGCTCTCGGCGGAGGACCGGTTTACGCTGGCGGCTTATTACCTGGACGGGCGCACGCTGGCGGAGATTGCCGGGATGCTGGGACTCCACGAATCGAGCGTTAGCCGGCGGCTTGACCGACTGGCGACGGGCCTCCGGAAGCGGATTCTGGCAGGTTTGCGGGCGCTGGGCATGAGCCACGCACAAGCCACGGAAGCGCTTGAAACCGACGTACGCGATATGCAGTTGAATTTGCGTTCACGTTTGATGCAAGATTCGGGGACGAAAACGTTCCCTGATAGTAGACAGATTCGGGACGCAGGCGACAGAAGCACCGATTAGTGGAAGCCACGATGAATGGCAAGAATTAAAGAACATCGCGGCACTAAAGAAACGCGGTCCCAAAGAAACACGAAAAGAAACGAAGGAAAATGACAGAAGTCCCCAAGATCATAGTTAACCGGCTGCGGGCTGGATTGCCGGACCAGGCGGTGCATCCCGAGGCCAATTTGCTGACATCGTTTATCGAGCAGAGGCTTTCGGCAACGGAACGCGAAAGCTTGATCGAGCACCTGGCGCTCTGCGGAGACTGTCGCGAGACCATCGTCCTGGCGCTTCCTGCGGTGGAGGTTCTTAGCGGTCTCGAAGCGAACGTGGGCGGACGAGTGCCTGCGAAAAGCGTGTCCGCGAACCTATCCGCGAACCTAGAAGAAGCCGGCACAGCCACATCGATCTGGATAAGGCTTGGATTTCCAGAGCTAGTCTGGCCAAGTTTGCGGTGGGCGGCGCTGGCGGCGGGCGTTGTGGTGGCAGCATCGGTCCTTCTGCTGCATCCGGGAAGACTGAATCAGGCGAGGGTACCCGCAGCGAACCCGCAGATCGGGACCGGATCGGCATCAGCGACGTCGGCATCAGCGGTGGCCGCATCCCTGCCAATCGCCGCATCGCCAAATAACCAATTAGAAGCAGCGACGAAAGCCGTCGCGGCGGTCCCCGAGCCGGGTCCGAAGAAAACGCTGATCGCGCGAAACGATTCTCCAGACGAGTCTTTGACGGATGGCGCGCCACCGATTCAGAAGGCAAAGCCGGCATTGCCGGCTGCCGCTTTGAAGACCAACGATTCGTCGGGCAACGCCTCGTCAGGCATAGACTCGTCAGACAAGGACGACGACTCCGATGCCCGGCCACTCGTTACCAAGGCAGATGTGCAGATTGTGCAGCGAGCGAGCGAGATACTCAGCTCCGAATCGAAGTGGAACCGTTCGGATACACGCAAATGCCTGCCTGACGCCCGGACGTACAGCCTCTATTGCGCCCTGCAGAAGGCCACTGGAGAAGTGACGGGTAAGTTCGACCATCGCGGCGCGGCGATGCAGGAGGCGCGATTCGTAATCGACGACATCGCTCCCAACGCGAAGAACTACAATCATCGCCTGATGGACTATAACAACGACTCGACGACCACGTTTCCCGATGTCCAAAAGTTCTTTGGGCTACTGGAAGACCGCATTTCGAAGCGGCTGGGTGAAGAGATCCAGAATCCTGGCAAGTGAGCTAGGGACGGACTCCGCACGGATCAAATTCACCGTTTCCCCGTGCTTTCAATCGGATAGCATGTAGTAACTCCCCAAGTAACGTTACCTCCGCGCGAGATCCCGTGGTTACTGCTCGCGATTTTTCCATTACGGAAGTGACATTTACAGGGCGGCCGAATGGACATAGGATGAGCACGTGGTTTGGCAGTTCTGGGGGAGGGCTGCCAGGAACGCCCCGAGCTAACGCTGGGGGCGTTTTTCTTTGCTGCCAAGAAGTAGGTCGCAAATCGCCGGCGAGTGCAAGTTGGGCCACGAGTTACGTCGCGGCCGGAGCGGCGGCTCTCTTGATTTCAAACACGGAATCGACCGTAGCTACGATCTGGTCCATGGCTGCTTCGACATCGAGCGTGAACCGCACCAGGTCCATCTCTTGCAGTGCGGGATAGGTTGTAACCAGGACTTGCCATGCCGCACTGCCGCCAAGATCGACACTGATATTCTCTTCGTAGCCGTATCCCAGGTAGCTGACACGGCAGACCAGATCGCTGAGATGAACCAGGCAGGCCAGCGGCCCGGCAGTCGCCAGAAGGTCCGGATCGTGATGACACCCGGCGCTATCGGCCAATTCCTTGGGCAAGCCCCAGTGCTCGCAAAGCAGTTTCCCACTCTCGGTATGGGTAAAGCCGAGGATTTGCTTCTCGACAATATGCGGGGCAACATGTTGCTCGGTGGCGCTGCGAAGGCACTCACGAAAATCGTCGGTATACAAAAGGGAGTTCACGAGAAACCCAAGGTCGTGCAGGAGCCCCGCAAGGTAAGCTTTTTCGGGCTCAGGATATTCGATTTTCCTGGCCATTCTCTGCGCGACCAGGGCGCAGCCGAGCGAGTGGCGCCAGAACACTTCGGGCTTCATCACCCACTTATCCTGCGGAATCACCCGATTCACGCACAGGCCCAAAAGGATGGAACGCACTCGCTCCAGGCCGAGAGTCATGACTGCTGAGCGCACCGTCTCCACCTCACGCCTGCCAAAAAACGGAGAGTTAGCCAGGCGGAGGCATTGCGCCGCAATCGCGCCATCGTAGGAAATCAGTTCGACGACTCTTTCAACCACAATTTTATCCGAGGGCATCCGCATCATTTCCAGCAGCGGCGTCAAGATGGCGGGAGCAGTCGAAATTGAATCGAGTTTCTGGATCTGGGCTGCGAGCTGCGAATGAAGCGTAGATTGACCTTTGGCGTTCACTTTTTGACTCCACTCGGCTGTCCGGCTGTTGGTTTCATATAGGCCGTCGTTCCCTGGAAGTGGACGAGGCGAAACGAATCGTCCACTTGGAACAGAGATTCCGCATGCCCCAGGAAGAGATAGCCGCCCGGCAATAAATTGGCGTAAAAGTGCTGGACGACACGGCGCTTCGAAGCGAGGTCGAAGTAGATCAGGACGTTGCAGCAGAAGATCACATCCATCCCCTTCTGGAACAGCATCTTGTTGTCATCGCGGAGATTGAGGCGCTCAAAGCGGAGCTGCGATTTGAGCAGTTCGTTGGCCTGGAGCTTGTTATCGCCAACGTCTTTGAAGTATTTCCGGCGTAGCGCGTCGCTGGTGCTGCGCAGCGCATACTCGCCGTAGATGCCGGCGCGGGCGCCTTCCAGCGAATTGTCGTTGAGATCGGTGGCCAGGATGTCGAAGCTCCAGCCGGCCGGCAGCCGGTGTTTTTCTTCCAGCAGGAACATCGACAGCGTGTGTGGCTCTTCGCCAGTCGAGCATCCTGCGCTCCAAAGGCGCAGGCGTTTGAGGCCGGGCGAACCCTTGCTCTCGAGTATCTGGGGAAGAATCACATTGCGCATCGCATCTAACTGGGCGGGGTGGCGGAACATGTAGGTTTCGCCAATAGTGATTTCGTTCAGCAACAGGCGCAGCTCGGCATCGCGATTTCCGCGTGTGGTGAGATGCTCCAGATAGTCGGCTGGGCTGGTGACGCGGAGCGCCACCATTCGACGCCCGCAACGCGACGTCAGAAGATACAGCTTTTCATCGGAATGGTAGATCCCCGAGATCCGGTAGACCAGATCGCGGATCTTCAAATACACCGGATTCGCCGGGCTCGTATCGGGCACGACAGCAGGCTGCGCTTTTGCGACTTCGACAGGCATATTGGAATCGGTACCACTTAATAAAATTCGTCGACCAAGCTTCCCGGTTCCTTATCCCCGCGAAGCGTTGGCCAAAACCCTCTGCGCAGCCACCCGGCGCACAACTTCGTGCCCGATTTCGCTCAGCGGATAAATGCGCTGCGTCAATCCGGCCGCCACCACACTTCCGGGCATGCCCCAGACCACCGATGAGGCTTCGTCCTGCACCATGACCTCGCCACCCGCTTGCCGGATTTCGGCCGCTCCGCGAGTGCCGTCGGCACCCATGCCCGTAAGGACCAACGCCAGTACGTTCGCTCCATACACCCGGGCCACCGAGCGGAACAGCACATCGACGGCGGGACGGCAGGAATTTTCCGGTGGTTCCTGGTTGATGCCCAGCGTCAACGCCGTTCCCGTCCGGACCACGGTCATATGGCGGTCGCCCGGCGCAATCCAAATCTGGCCACGCTGCAGTCTTTCCCCATCCTTGCCTTCCTGCACTTGGAGCCGGGACATATGGTGCAGACGATCGGCGAGCAGGCGCGTAAACAACGGCGGCATGTGCTGCACGATCACAATGGGCACGGGAAAGTCGGCGGGCAATTGCGGGATCAGCGCGGTCAGAGCGTTAGGACCGCCCGTTGAGGTACCAATAGCAACCACGTCAACGCGGCCCTGCGGACGATCCAGGTGTGGATGACCGAAGACTGGACGATCGGAGATCGGCGTGGGCATCGGCCGAGGTAGTGGCGCCCGTACCGCACACAGCGACTTGATCTTCCGAATCAACTCTTCTCGCACCAGTTCGCGTGAGGTCTCCGAACCTCCACCGTGGCCGGGCTTGGTGACATAGTCGCTTGCGCCCCGGGCCAGCGCATCCAGGGTCGCGGTTGCTCCGCGTTCGGTCAGCGTGCTGAACATGATCACCGGGAGCTTGGGATATAGCTTGCGAATCTCAACCAGGGTTTCCAGACCATCCATGCCTGGCATTTCAATGTCGAGCGTGATCAGGTCGGGCTTGACTTCAGGAATTCTCGACAACGCCTGCGTGCCGGTTCCCGCCGTGCCCGCGACCACGATCTCCGGGTCCGATGCCAGCAGATTGCTGAGCACCTTCCGAATCACCGCCGAATCATCGACGATTAATATGCGAAATGGCTGCATGTCCCCTGTCCCGGAATATGGCTGACCCTGACTCTGCCCATGATCGACTTAGCGTGCCGCCGCGGCACGCGCTTTCGATCCGGCGTACCCTTCCTGCTGATGCGCACTCCTACCCGCTAACTTGAACTGCCCCACCTGATCCCGTAACTGGTTTGCCATCTTGCTCAGGTGTGCGGTCGCCGTCTGCGCCTCGCCCACGTTCGTCGAAGTGTTCTGCGCCGCGTCTGCCACTCCCTGGATGTTGCTCGATATCGTCGCCGCTCCCCGCGCCGCTTCCGTCACATTCCGCGCCATCTCACTCGTCGTCGCGCTCTGCTCCTCGACCGCCGTCGCGATGGTTGTCGAAATAAGGCTGATCTTGTCGATCACATCCTTGATCTCTCCAATGGCCATCACCGCGCCGCTCGTGTTCTCCCGGATCGCCGTAATCTTCTGCTTAATCTCTTCCGTCGCTTTCGCCGTCTGTTTGGCCAGCTCCTTGACTTCATTGGCAACTACGGCGAATCCCTTGCCCGCCTCACCCGCCCGTGCTGCTTCGATGGTCGCATTCAGCGCCAGCAGGTTCGTCTGCTGTGCAATCGAGGTGATGACTTCGATGACTTTGGCAATTTCGACGCTCGAATCGCCCAGCTTCGATACCGTTTGGTTCGCCGACTCCGCTGCTTCCACTGCCTCGGCCGCCACTCGCGCCGCGTCGGTCGCATTCTTGGCAATCTCGCCGATGGTCGAACTCATTTCCTCTGCCCCCGAGGCCAGCGTCTGGAGATTGGTATTGACCTGTCCTCCCGCTTCGGACACAACTCTCGCTTGCATCGTCGTCTCTTCGGAATTGGCCGTGATCTGCTGGCTGGTCGCGGAAAGCTCTTCGCTCGCCGCCGCCACCTGTTCCGCCGTCCCCCGAATCTGCTGGACCATCTCATGCAGATTGCTCTTCATCTTGTTCAGAGCGGTTCCAGCCTGTCCGATCTCATCCTCGGAGATGATTTCCATGTCCTCGGCCACTAGATTGTTGGCCGCAATCTCCTGAATCAGCGCCAGCATCCGGGCAATCGTAGCGAAGAGAGATCGAGTGATCAGAATCGTTACCACCAAACCGATCGCCAGCCCGGCAAAGGCAAGGATCACGACCGTCCGGCGCACGCGGGATTCAGTCGCGGCCTGCTCCTTCAAAAGATCGTCCTTTAGCTTCTCCTCCAGATTCAGCAGGTCGCTGACTGCCTTGCGCATGTTCGTGCGAGTTTCGCTCGTTTGCGGGTTGAACGCGAGTTCGGTCGCCTCCTTTGCCTTCCCTGCCCGCCGCAGTTCGATTTCCTGATCTGCAATCTTGCGAAATTCGCCATAGTACTGCTCAATTTCGCCCTGCAATTTCTTGCCTTCCTCGCTGGAAACGGTCTGTCGCAATTTTTCCATGTTTTCGGAGTATCCCTGCTTCCCCTCCTCATCGTGTTTGAGCAGGTCTTCCTGGCCCGCCAGCAGAAATCCACGGACACCGGTCGACTGCTTTTCCACCGAGGCTTCAATCTGCGAGGTCATGTCCTTGTTGGCCATCATCGTGACCACCCGGTCCGAGATCTCATTAAGCTGCCCGATCCCGTTGTAGGCAATCACTCCCGTCACTGCGAGGATCAGCAGAACAATGCCAAACCCAAGTCCCAGTTTCATCTTCAGGCTCAACTTCTTCATCTTTGCTCCTTGAGCTGACCCCCGCTGCCGCCCAACTTCCGCGAGCACACTGGCTCAGAAAACCTAGGCTCCGCTCGCCTGCCCCTGACTCGCCGCCGCAACCTCGCAGGCCTGATCGGTATCGAGCACGTGCATGAGTTGGTGCTCCAGTTTGTGCACCCCGAGAATCATCGAACGCAGCCGCGCCGACAGCGTCTCTGGAGAGGGCTCGAAAGTGTCGTCTTCGACTTCGACCACGTTGCCGACCTCATCGGCCAGCAAGCACACCGTGCCCTCGACCGCCCGGACCACCAGGCAGACCGGCGGCACGTCGGCGGCACGATCGGGCATCTCCAACTGGCGGCGAAGTTCAAGGACCACGACCACTTGTCCGCGCAGGTTCATCAGGCCGCTCACCGCCGGCGCCGCCAGAGGCACGGGGCGCATTTCGCGGTAGGTGACCACCTCCTGGATCTTGAGTGACTCCACTCCGAAGAGCAGATGATTCAAGTAAAACGTGCAGAATTGATGCGCTGTCGACATAGGTCCTAGCTCTCCGCCCGATCTGCATTCACATGTTCTGCATTCATGTCCCGGCGTTCAGGAGGTGGAAATTCCTCCGGCTCATAAGTTTCTCGGGTGCGCAGAAGCGACGGCACATCCAGCAATTCGGTTACGCGCTCGGCCACCACGGAGGAAAAGAGCACGCCGGCCCGGGTCGCCGGAGACTGCGGTTGGAGCGTGCTTTCGACGATATCCAGAATCTGGTTCACCACCAACCCGAAGGATTGCTGCTCGCTTTCGAGCACCAGCACCTGCAGCATATCGGTGGTGGGCAGCTTCAGCGTGTCGCCACCCGCTGCACGGCGCCGCTCTTCCAGGGCATGGGAGACACGGATCAGAGGAAGAATCTGTCCCCGGTACTGGGTCACCCATTGGTTGCCCGCGCGCTCCACCTGCTCCCCGGGAATGTTCTCGAGGCGGGCCAGCAGTTGGAGCGGCACCGCCATCTGGGCGCCGGCGCGTCCGGTAAAGAGTACAAGTTTCTGCTTGTCGCCCGCGCCTTTCTCCGCTGCATCGGCGGCCTGCGCCGCTGCATGTTCCCGGCCCTCGGCCAGAATGCCGCCCCGCGCGGCTACTCCGACGACGTCGAGAATCAGCGCCACTTTGCCGTCTCCCATGATGGTGGCTCCGGCGTAGACGCTGATGTTCTTCAGGTGCTTGCTCAGCGGTTTGACGACGATTTCCTGCGTATCGTTGATCTCGTCGACGACCAGCCCGAACTGCCGGCCCTCAGCTTCAAGGACGACGATGTTCACCGCGAAATTTGCCTGGACATTCTCCGGCTGGTTCGGGGGGGCGGCAGCCCCACTTCCTGCCCCCAGCTCTCGGTTCAAATAGACCAGTGGCAGAAGACGGCCCCGCAAGCGATAGACCGGCGCGCCGTGGATCATCTCGATCCTCTGCCGGTTGCCTCCGCTTTCCACGCGAACCAGTTCCATCAGGCTGACCTGGGGGATGGCATAGCGCTCGCCCCCGCTGGTGACGGTGAGCGCGGGAATAATCGCCAGGGTGAGCGGGATCTTCATGCGGACCAGCACGCCGCGACCCGGCCGGGATTGCAGTTCGACGGTGCCGCCGATTTTTTCGATGTGCGTCTTGACCACATCCATGCCTACGCCACGGCCGCTGACGTTGGTAATCTTCTCGGCGGTAGAGAATCCCGGCAAGAAAACCAGATTGACAATCTCGCGATCGCTCAGGCGGGCGACCTGGTCGGCAGTAATCAGCCCTTTCTGGACTGCCTTGCTGCGAATCCGCTCTTGGTCAAGACCGGCTCCGTCGTCGGCGATCTCGATGTTGACCTGTCCTCCTTCGTGAAACGCGCGCAGCGCCAGACAACCCTCCGGATTCTTTCCCGCCGCTTCGCGGATCTCCGGAGTTTCGATGCCGTGGTCGACGGAATTCCGCACGATATGAGTGAGCGGATCTTTAATCGCTTCGATCAGCGTTTTGTCGAGTTCGGTTTCTTTACCTTCCATCTCTACCCGCACCTGCTTGCCGCAAGCCAAAGCGAGATCGCGTACCGTGCGCGGCAACTTGCTCCAGATATTGCCGATCGGCTGCATGCGGGTCTTCATCACTCCTTCCTGCAACTCGGTAGTAATGAGGTTGAGTCTCTGGCTGGTCGCTAACAGGCCTCCATCTTCGCTGCTGTTGGCAAACTGCAGGACCTGGTTACGGGCCAACACCAGTTCTCCAACCAGGTTCATCAGTTGGTCGAGCAGGCCCACCTCGAGCCGGATCGTGCTGTCACTCACGCTAACGCCCGAACTCTGCCCACGCCCCGGCTGCGGCGCGCGCTGCGCTTCTCCGCTGTCGGACTGCGCCGTTGTGGCCGCCGTCTCCCGTGGCGGCGCAGGAACAACCGGTTTCGCTACCTCGACCTGAGGCGAGGGGGCTTTGCCGATTGCCGCAGTACGCTCGTTTAATTTCGCGCCGACTGCCGCCACCGCCGTCTTCAATTGGGCGGGCGCTTCGGTTTTCGCCGGAGCCTCCGAACCGCGTTGCAGTCGTGTCAGGTTCGCAATCAGAGCGCTGTCGTCGCGTTCGCCCTCGACGCCGGCTGATTCAACACTGGCCAGCATTTGCCGGATCGCATCCACCATCGCCAAAAGCGCAGTCGTGATCTCGCGGTCGAGTGCAAGTTGGCCGTCGCGCAACCGGCCCAGCAGGTTTTCGCCGACATGTGCCACTGCCCCCAACTTGTCAAACGCGAGAAATCCACACGTGCCTTTAATAGTGTGAATGGTTCGGAAAACGCTCGCCAGGATTTCACGATCGTTGGGATTTTTCTCCAGCGCGATCAAGTCCCGATCCAGGCGGTCGAGATTCTCGTAGCTCTCGACCACAAACTCTTTAACAATCTCGTCGGAATCATTCATAGCGATTACCGTCTTCATCGGCTTGGCGCGTGCTTCGCTTGAGTTCAGGTGTGCGAAGAATTTCGGCCGCCGAGGACGGTCCTGGCCGGTTGCCCGCGATGGTTCCCGGAGCACGCGCGGAACTGAACCTCACTCACTCTGACACTTTGGACATATCCGATTGGCCGTAGCAAGACGCACAGCAGCGCCATTCAAAGTAGCGTTGTTGCCATATTTATTCGACGAACACTGGGTCAAGGATGGCGAAGGAAGGGCAGGCAAAAACACCGATAGCGCCGGCAAGATGTCGGCGCTATCGGTCGTCGTGAAGGTCGTACGGAATAAGCTTTCTACAGCCCCGGACCATCCGGGTAGGTGGGTAGATCCGGAGGCCGCACTGGCAACTTCTTGGGATTGGCCTTGATCTGCTCCATCAGCATGTCGATGGCTTTTTGCAGTTGTGGATCTTGGCCCTTCAACACGAGGTCGGGAGGATTATCCACCACCACATCGGGCTGCACGCCATGGTTCTCAATAATCCACTTGCTGTCGAGTCCATACATGGCGAACTCGGGACGCGTGATATATCCGCCATCCATCAACGGCATTTGGCCGCGGATGCCACGCACTCCACCCCAGGTCCGCTCGCCGATGAGCGGTCCCAGTTTGTAATGCTTGAACATGTAACTGAAGATGTCACCATCGGATGCGGCGTAGTGATTGGTCACGCACGCCATATATCCATAGAAGACGTTATTGGGGGTCGTGCCGGACTCGAAATTGCGCGCCGCGCCCATCGCCGCCAACACGCGCCGCAGGCGCTCGAAGATGAGTTCATCAACAAAACCGCCGCCGTTGTAGCGGACGTCGATAATGATGCCTTCCTTGCGAATCTGCGGAAAGTACTGCTTGACGAACTCGTTGAGCCCAGGTGCGCCCATATCGGGGATATAAACGTACCCGATGCGTCCGCCG
>Ga0208488_1000009_pt1 | contig 17841 bp, 39 predicted proteins | sample MicForSoiSWNC1_O_FD_187994 | JGI IMG/M metagenome (GOLD analysis project Ga0208488, IMG submission 187994) | Forest soil microbial communities from Harvard Forest Long Term Ecological Research site in Petersham, Massachusetts, USA - MetaG HF001... | ecosystem: Environmental > Terrestrial > Soil... | reverse complement strand
TCTTGATCGACCGTCGCCGTTGCCGTGGAGTCAGGTGATAGATGCTGATCCGGTGCACGTCATAAGTCCACCCGCGCTGGCGGGCGTACCGCTCGCACCGGTCGGCATAGTCGAGGGCCATGATCATCACCTTCCGTCGTCGCTGCCCCGGATCAGCATCCACGCGGCCAGCAGCGCGCAGTCCAGGGCGATCCACGCCGCCGCCACGATGACCGCGGCTCTCATTCTTCCCGCGGCGAGAACTGCTCGGCCTGGAGCTGCGCCACCTCGGCCTCGTAATAGCGGTGGTGGCCGCCCAGCGTCCTGGTGCTGCTGAGCTTCCCCCGCTTCGCCCACCTCGTGATCGTCTTCGGGTCGACCTTGAACATGGCCGCCACCTCTGTGGGGGTCAGCAATCTGGGGTTATCCTGCGCCATGCCGCCCAATGTACCGCTTGGGCCCATACCGGGGGAAGGGTCACAGCGTGTGGGAATGCATCCCGTTCGTCACCGAGTAGGACCCCGGGCCGTGCGTGTGAGCCGTCCCCGCCGACTGCGCCCCCGACGTCCCCTGGATCCCCCCGTTCGGCAGCCCGTTCGTGCTCGTGTCAGGGCTCCCGCCGACGAACAGGGTCCCCTCCACCGACGTGTCGCCCAGGCTGGTGAACGACTGGGCCTGGACCGCCCCGGTGATCGTCACCGCCCCGGCCGCCGACAGGATGAGCGTCCCGCTCGCCGTCGAGAGGATCAGGTCCCCGGACGAATCAGTCTCGATCTGGGACTGGAATGCCCACCCGGCCGCCAGCGACCCGGTGTAGAACGCCATGAACCCGCCGGACAGCGACGCCGCGAACGCCGCATAAGTCGCATGGCCGCCGATGTAATTGTTGCCGAACGAATCGACCCCGGCCGCGCTCGCCACCGACTCCACCAGGTTCCCCGCCGCGGGCGTACCGGAGTAGAAGAACTCACCCGCGCTGTCGATGATGAAGTCGGTGCCCTCGAAGGTGCTGCCGGTGATCACGATCCCGGTGATGGCGCCGACCTCGACGCTCAGGCCGGCCGGGTAGGCGTTGCCGTACGGGTCGACCCCGGCCGCCGCCGCCCACGACCCGATCAGGTTGCCCGGGCCGGGCGCCGGGCTGTAGACGAAGAAGCCGCTGAAGCCTTTCTGGGCGGCGGACAGGATGATCAGGTTAACTAGCTGGCTAAATTGGTCCAAGAGCTACCGGCCATTGGACTAAACCACCCCCTTCGCGGCCCACTTCGGGGCCGTGGTCATAGTGCAGCCCTGGACACATGGCTTGCTGCCGGATCCCTTACCGCCCATTCATATCACCCGGTTATATTATAGGGCAATGTGGGATCATACCGGAAGTAGGCCGTAACAATGGGGAGAGGGGTCGTGCTCTCGCTGACTGACCAGAGGAAGTCGATCTCATCCCCCGCGAACAGGCCCATAGGCTGGCTCGGATCCCACTCGCTGCCGCCGAAAGGCTGCGTATAAGAATACTGGCGGCCATTCCGCATAACCGTCGCCGCCGCACCGATCGGCACATTCGTGACATTAATATGGTAGCACTCGAATACGGCGATGGTGATGTCGATGAACCCGGACGTGAGGGCGTTGGTGAGGTTGCCGGTGTTGCGGCCGGTCTGGTCCGGCCCGGCCGTGTTAGGGCCGGGCGTTCCCAGGTCGACATAGCTACCCATGAACCTCTGCCTTGATCTGGAGCCGGCCGTCATCAAGTACCCGCGTGCGGATCACCGTGGCAGTCCGGAAGGAATGCACATTAACGGTGTTCTGCATGCCCTTGACCGTGCAAGAGAAATCCTCACCGCGGATCAGCACGCGGGTCTTGCCATCACACCACTCTTCCCATGGGTACCGGCTGACTGACCGCCTTGATGAACCCCATACAGCGTCCTCTACTATCTCTGCCATGCCCGTCATACTATCATGACGGCATGGCAGCCGGTCAGAATCCGCCCTGCGCGGCCGGGGCCGGGGTCGTGGTAGGCGCCGGGGCAGCCGGGGCAAGCGCCGCGGTCAGCGCCTCCGTAGCCGTGTTCAGCGACGCGCTCGCCGTCACCAGCGCCGACGTGTCCACCGGGGACGGCTCGGTCGTGAGCGTGGTCACCGCCTGGCCGATCGCGGTCACGGTCACCCCGATCTGGTCCACCGCCGCGTTGATGTCATCCTGTGCAGCCATGATCTTCACCTGGTTCTCTAGTATCCGGTCGAGCTTGACGTTCAGTTTGTCGTGAAACAGGTCCACGAGCTCGTTCAGGTTCACTCTGCCGCCTTCCGCCAGCCGATCAGCTCGCCCACCGGCCGCCGCCGCTGCCTCTCCGCAGGCTGCAACGGTACATCTACCCACGAAATGACCGCCTGCCTCGTCCGGGAGTGCCGCAATATGAACTCGTGGCGGTCGGAGTCCAGGCTGTTGAATACCGGCATCCAGTCCCGCTTGGACCCGAACAGTTCGCTGAACCGCTCGAGGTCCGCGCGGTCCTTCGGGGCGAACGCCGCCGTCCACATCGTCTCGCTGTGCATGTCCCGCTGGATCCCTTGGGGCCTTTGCTTCATCGCCAGGACCGTGATGCCCTGGCTGCGGGCTTCCCGCCAGTACATCTGCACGATCTTCTTCACCTCGTCGCTGAGCCCTTCGGTGTAGGCGATCTCGTCGAAGGCGAGCAGCGTGTTGGCGTCCGGCTGCCACAGCCGGTCCAGGAGGTCCCTGATGCGGCGCTCGTGGTGGTCGCGGCGGGCCCGGCCGATGAGGCGGGTCCGCGGCCAGTAGATGACCTGCCTGTTCTCGGTGACGCCCTTCCAGTCGTCGACGACGGGCCAGCCGAGGCGCAGGATCGTGTCGTCCGCGGGCTTGGTCGCGACCATGACGGTGGGGGTGTCGCGGACGATGGCGCGCTGCTGGAGCATGGTGGCTTCGAGGTGGGTCTTGCCGCTGCCGGACGGGCCGACGATCTCGAGGTGCTCGGGCTGGGGGTTGGCGGGGTCGGCGCGGCCCCAGATGGAGGCGAATTCGGGGCCGAGCTCGGACCAGGGGATGCGTTCGGGGGGGGTGAACGAGGAGTCCCGCCGCCAGTCAGCCGCCTGAACGGTCATCCGGTGCCTCGATCTCAGCGCGCGGGACAAGCCTGCTGTTGATCACTTCGCCCTGAACCACGCCTTTCGGGTGCTCGCGCTCGAAGATGATCTGCCGCATGAGGTAGGTCTTGCCGCTGCGGGTACCGCCGATCACCTGAAGATGCTCAGGCCGCGCTGGCGGGCTGGCGGGCGCTGTAGGCACTGAAATCCACACCCCCGCCCGCAACCTCCACAGCCTCACCGTTGCTGTCCAGCACGATCCGCTTCGTCACATGATGCGCGATGATCGCCTCAACCACCGGCCGGACCGCGATCCCCAGCTCCGTCCACATGATGAACGTGCTCGACTTCGCGAACCACCGCACCATGTCCGGGGACAGGCAGATCAGCGGCGCCATCTTCACCGCGATCTCATCCACCTGATCGGCGTACGCCTGCCCGCAGTAGGGGTCGACGCGGAGCCAGGGTTCGGCGGGGATGGACAGCCAAAAGGCGAGTTTGCCGGTGATGTCGTCGCGTACGGCCTTGGTGACCTTGATGTCGGGCTCGGCGGCCTTGGGCCTGGCTGGCCTCGGCGCGCGGCCGCGGCCGCGGCCTCGTACGAGGTGGGCGGGCTCGGGGTCGCGGCCGACACGGCGGCGGGCCTCGTCCAGGTCGGCGGGCGGGGCGGACGCCGACTCATCCTCGGCAGGTTGCCCCGCAGGGTCCGCCCCGTCCTCGTCATCGAGATCTGTCTCGTCCATGGCCGACACGTCCGGTTCCTCCTCCACCGGCTCCCCGTGGGCGAGGCCGAACGCGTCGATGGCCTCGGCGGGGATGCGGCCCCGGCCGCCTTTCAGCTCAGGCCACCCGTTGTCGGCGGCCCACGCCCGGATCTCGGCGGACTGCACCCGGCTCGCCGCCGTCCTGGAGTCAGTCATAGGTCTCCTCAAACACCTTCAGCCACAGGTCGTATAGGTCACGCTCGGCACCGGACCCGTCGTCCCGCCGCCTGACGGTATCGCCCGACTCGGCCCAGTCGATGATGTGCTCGGATTCCCCGATGGCCTCCGCGAACCTGGCCAGCACCGAAGCCATGTCCTTGATCTTCCAGGACTGGTAGTTCCACCGGCCGCCGCTCACGGCAGCTCCATCTCTTTCCAGCACCGGGGGCAGATGTCCATCTGCGGCCGGCCAGGCGCGCCGCCCTGGTACACCTGGATCATCCGCCAGTCCAGCTGATCCTCCCCCGTCTTGACCGCAGAGCACCGATCGCAGCTCGTCCGGTAGACGGCTTCCTGCACGGCCCGGGTTGTCATCATCCCACCATAATGGATCCATTCTTTCGCACGCTATGATGCCTGCATGGAAACCATCTACGACGTGTTCCGGCGCCTCGTCGCGGGCAAGCAGCTCAGCGAGCCAGAGCAGGCCCTCGCCAGCGAGATCATCGACCAGGCCGACCCAGCCACCCGCAAGGACGACGATGCCGAAGCTCACGCCTGACGAGCGGGCCGCCCTGGAGGCGCAGCTCGCCGACGACGACGCCGACGACGACACCGACGAGGTCACCATCGGCCGGCCGGACGGGTCCACGTTCACCGGCACGTTCAGGCGGGCGCTCCAGCTCGGGTTCGTGTCGCTGCCCGCCACCCCGACGAAGGTCCCGGCCAAGCCGCGGAACGTCTCCCCGTTCGGGCAGCGCAAGACCAGCTAGGCTGGCCAGCATGTGGAACCGGTACAAGGCCACGAGGTTCTACCGCTGGTGCGCAGTGGCGTGGTTCCGCGTACAGATGATCGGCATCGAGTGACCACGTACTCGTTCAGCCAGCTCGAGCAGCTCTGGGAGGACGCGGGCGGCTCCCCCACGTTCAGCGTCCTCATGGCCGCCGTCGCCATCATCGAGTCAGGCGGCCGGTCCGACGCCATCAACCCGTCCGGCGCCACCGGCCTGTGGCAGATCGAATGGCCCCTGCACAAGGGCATCGTCCCAGGTGCGACGAGCCAGCAGGCCCTCTACGACCCGCAGGTCAACGCCGAAGCCGCCGTCAAGCTGTCCGGCAACGCGTTCGCGGGCATCAACAGCAACTGGCTGGTGGACGAGACACCGGCGGGGGCGGCGCTCGCCCTGGCCAGGCAGCACGGCTACGACGGGCCCGGCGTCGCCGGCGGCAACTCGACTGTCGCGCCCCCCGACGACGTAGCCCAGCCGCTCGGCGGCGGCGGCAGCTCGGGCGGGCCGCTCGCCGATGTCACGTCGGCGGTCAGCCAGGCCGGGACGCTGCTCGGCGACGCCGCCAAGGCCCTCGACTGGTTCTTCCACTTCTTCAAGCCGGGGCAGGGCTGGCGGCTCGCGTTCGGCGCCGGGGCGGTCGTCGCCACGTACGGCGGGATACGGTCCTGGCAGTCGGCCACCCAGAGCGACGACGCGACCGCGGCCCTTCCCCTCGCGGTGCTGCTGTTCGCGCTGGCCGCGCTGGCGGGGTTCATGACGCTCAGGCAGTGGCCGACCAGCGGCGGCAAGCCCATCGTGCCCGCCGCGTACGCCGTGGACATCCTGGAAGGCAAGCCGCCCGCCGCGGGCGCGGCCCCCGCATCGGACGCGGGCGCGATCGAGGTGGGCCTGGGCGCGATCCTGGCGGTCTGGGCGGCCAGCAAGGCGGCGCAGGGGCTGAGCGGCCTGGGCGGGCTGCTGGCGGGTCTTGGCCAGCTGTTCGGCGGCGCGGCAGAGGACGCCTGATGTTGTGGATACTGGGCAAGGTGCTCGGCTGCCCGTGCTGCGGGCCAAGGTGGTACGCGGCGCTGGCCGTCCGCTGGCACCAGCGGCATGGTTATCCCGTTCCGCCCGAATTGGGCGGCGAGTACTCCCAGCAGGAAGGCCGGTAACCTGCATGGCCCCGGCACCGCCCCCGGTCCGCGCCGTCGAAGGCCGCATCGAGCGCAAGCGCGCACCCGGACCCCGGAAGATCGCCAGGGCCGTCACCGTCCGCAAAGGCGGCCAGCACGCACTCATGGCCGAGTTCCTGCTTTTTGTAGGAATTGTAGGCATGCGGGCCGTCGCCGACTACGTACCCCACGACGAAGGCACGTCCAAGGGCGAGATCCAGCCGACCACGGGGCAGCTGGGGCCGCTGCCCATCCTCGCCGCCGGGTTCGTGTTCTTCTTCATCCTCAGCTTCCTGGCGGCGCGGGGCGGGACATGGGCCAGGCTCGCCGCGATCTTCGGCCTCATCGTCGACGTGGCGCTGCTGCTGCGGTCGGCGCCGGAGCTGGAGACGGTGGCCGGGTCGTTCGGGAACATCAGCGGGCAGGCCAAGGCGGGCAGCGCGTACGCGCCGACGCCGACCGGGCAGCTCCCCTACGACGAGCAGGTGACAGGTGGCTAGGTTCAAGTTCGGCATCGGCGAATTCTTCGAAAGCTTGACCAAGAACGAGCTGGACGACTCGCTGTCCGCCTACCGCAAGCAGGCAGAGGAACAGCAGCGGCAGGCGGCGCGGGGCCGGAAGTACGCCCGCCTCAACCCGCCCATCATGGGCGTGGCCAGCGGCGGGGTCCTGCAGATCGGCGGGGACTTCCAGAACGCGGGGCCGGCCGGGACGCTGGTCTCATCGCCTCAGCCGCGCGCCGGGTACGCGTGGGCGATGCGGCGCATGTCGGTGTCCGGCCTGACGGTGGGAACGACGCCCGACATCGTGAACCTGCACCGCAAGACGCCGAACCTCACGAACATCCCCGCAACCTCATCGGGTATCTGGCAGTTCAACGGCAACAACTACGCGTATACATTTTCGTTCGGGGAGATGGTGTTCCTGGAGGGCGAGACGCCGGTCCTGGTGAGCGTGGGGACGTTCGCGGCGACGGGGACCGTCACCTTGTCGGCGGATTACCTGGAGGTCCCCGAAGAGTACCTGTACAAGGTCGACTGATGACGGCGGGTCAGGCGGTCGGTGTCGGCGGGGTGATCACCCCGGCGCAGTACCAGGGCGGCGGCGGGGGCGGCGGGTCCGGGTACCCGGCTGAGCCGGTCGTCACCGGGACGGCCAGCGCGGGCGAGGTGCTGACCGCTAACAGCGCGACCACGGCGTCATTCCAGGCGCCGACCGGCGGCACGCCGTCCGGGGCGGCGGGCGGGGACCTGTCCGGCACCTACCCGAACCCCGGCGTGGCACAGTCCAGCGCCGGGACGTTCACCGTCCAGAACACCCTGGAAGTCAACGGGACGAGCGAGATGTTCGGCCCCATCGTGATGAACGGGTTCAAGGTCACGAACCTGGCCAACGGGTCGGCCAGCACCGACGCGGCGGCATTCGGGCAGATCCCGGCCGCGCTCCCGCCGGTCGGCGCGGCGGGCGGCGTGCTGTCCGGCACCTACCCCAACCCCGGCCTGGCCGCCTCCACGGCGCTCACCGGCACGCCGACCGCGCCGACCGGCACGCCCGGCGACACCAGCACCCAGATAGCCACCGACGCGTTCGTGGCCGCCGCCGTCAGCGCCGCCGTGCAAGGCCTCGCGGTCAAGCCCAGCGTGCAGGAAGCCACCACCACGGCCCTGCCCGCCAACACCTACAGCAACGGGGCATCCGGGGTCGGCGCGACCCTCACCGCCGTCCTGCCCGGCGTCCTGACGGTCGACGGGATCGCGGTGACGCTCGGCAGCCGGGTCCTCGTGCAGGACGAGGCCGCGGCGGCTAACAACGGCATCTACGTGATGACGACCCTGGGCACCGTGAGCGTGGCCTACGTGCTGACCCGCGCCGCGGACATGAACCAGGCCGCCGAAGTGCCGGGCGCGTTCGTGTTCACGGAGGCCGGGACGGTCAACGCCGGGGCGGGGTTCACCGTCTCCGGGGCGGGGCCGTACACGATCGGGACGACCGCGATCAACTGGACCCAGTTCTCCGGGGCGGGCGAGATCACGGCCGGGACCGGGCTGACCAAGACCGGAAACGTGCTCAGCCTCACCGGCCCCACCCTGACATTGCAGGCCACCACCGGAGTAGGCGGCTACACGCTGGTCAACGGCACCGGAACCATCATCGCCTGGACCGCGCCGAGCGACGGGAACCTTCACCGCTTCACGATCCACGCCCGCCTCATCATGTCCAGCAGCGGGACAGGCGGCGCCATCTACGCCGGGAACGGCGGGACCATCCTGACCGGCGGCACCATCAACTCAGGGTCCTTCATGTGGAACAACAACCAGGGCGCCGGGGACTACTTCCTCAACAAGTCCGGCTCTGGCGACTACAAGGGCGTCCTGGGCCCGGGAGAGCAGATCTACATCAAGCAGAGTTCCGCCCTCACCGCGGGCGCGGGCGTCTTCTACGCGGAAATCTGGGGATCATGAAAGGACCGTCATGACAGCAGGCAATCAGACCTCGGTGGCCAACGTAAACGCGACCGCGGGCGGGTTCGCGACCCAGCTGCGGATCATCTTCCAGGGCATCCAGAACTTCGAGGCGTGGCTGTCCGCCCAGGGCGGCGCGACGGCACTGACTGCGCTCGGGTTCACCTCGACCGACGCGGCCGTGATCGTCTCCACGATCGGGAACCTCAACACCCTCGCCAGCATCTACGCGGGCGGCGCACCGGGCGCAGCATTCAACTACGAGGCGAACAGCAACGCCCTGTGGGGCGGGCAGTGACCGAGATCAGCGAGGCCCCGGCCCCGGTCCTGCTGTGGGAAGGGCAGGCCGCCATGTACGCCGCCCCGGACGGGGGCCGCGTCATCCGCTACGAGCACGAGGGCGAGGAGAAGTTCGTCGCGATCCCCGCCGAACTGGTCCCCGCCCTGGAGATGCTGCGCGCCAACCCGGCCGCGCTGCTGAATATCAGCAACAGCCCGCTAGGCGGGATGGCCCGCCGGTTCGTCCGCAAGGCCACCGAGGCGGCGGCTAACGGTGGGTAGCGCGCGGAAGCCGGGCGCGGTCGCGTGGCCGGACAAGATGATCACCCAGGCCGAGGCGTTCGCCAAGGCCGCCAAGTGGCCGGTCTACGTCGACTGGGAATCGCTCGGGACCGGCATAAACGGCATCGAGGTAACCCTGCGCTGCGGCAAGTGCACCGGATCGTGCGGGCAGCTCAGGCGGGGCAACGCGGTCTACAACGGGTCGCTGGATGAGATGCTGTCCATGGTGCTACGGCACATGGTCCAGGCCCACGACGCACCCCTCAACACGCGCGGCATGCAAGATAACGGGGCTTCGGACGGGAGTACTCATGGATGACGACGCCGACAAGGGCCGCGCGTTCGGCGCGCTGCTCATAGTCGCGGTGCTGGTTATGGTCATCGTGATGTTCGTGGACCAGCGGATCAAGAAAGACATCCTGACGGAATCCCGCGCCCTGCGCGAGGAGGTGGCCCGTGTCCGACGAGGAGAGGCTAGCCCGGATGAAGATGGCCGAGGCGTTCATCGGCCTGGGCCTGAGCCTGTGGTGCCTGTGGCTGATGATCCCCCAGCACCGGAGGCAGCTCTGGCGGATGCGACTGCTGGCGAAATGCCAGCAGTCGACGGACTGGGCCGCCCGCCGAGCAGGGGCGGGGTCAATGCGGGCGGAACTCGCATCCGGCCAGGAGAATTACACGCTGCCGTACGGGCTTTCGCTGGCGAGAGAGCAGCTTTCTGCTGCGTATGACCGGGCAAGAGGAGTGACGCCGTGATTCATATTGATCCGGACCCGGATCCATACTGCCGCTGTTCGGAAGCTCGCGGCCCGCACGTGCATTGCCCATGGGGCGGTATGCATATTCACAAGGTTGACGATGACGCGCGTGCGTAGCCAGGTCCCCAACCCCGGCGCCTACCACGACGAATGGGACTCCCGCGTCCGCTGCGCATGGGCCGACTGCGACAACCCCGGCTCCTCCCTCATCTACACCATCGAATGCGGGCGCGCCCGCGGCATCCGAGGCCACCCCGAACGGCCCCGCAGGCTCGAATGCGCCGACTGCCGCAAGGTGTGCTTCTGCTCAGCGCAGCACCAGGACATGTACGAGATCGACCGGCGCCGCGGCGGGACGGTGGGCCACCTAGCCCCCGGCACCAACCCCCGGTACTTCACCAGCGGCAGGCGCTAACCTGGAATGGCTGGGGTCCGCGGGCGTTGCGACCGCGGCTAAGCGAGTACGCAGGCTCTTAAACCGATTACTCGACCCTGGCGCTAACTAGTTAGGCGGCGCAAGCCGCTCGCCCGCCTCGCCGTGGCCGGGCTGCTCCTGGGGCGGCACCGCCACCCCGGCCGCTATCAGCGCCGCCGACAACTCCTGGTTGTACTTCAGCTGCCGATCCAGCTGGTTGTTGACAAGCTTCTCCGTCTTCGTCGCCAGCCGGTGGACCTTCTCCACCTTCTGCCGCGTCGACAGCCACCCGAGCACCGCCACGGCGACGATAACCGCCTGACCCGTCGCGGTCAGGATGATCTCAGAGTTCACGGTTCAGTACGTCTCGGTGCCGGGCTCGGCGCTGGACAGCCCCGAACGGATCGCGTAGGCGTACTTCAGGCACATGCCGCCGAGCGCGATCCCGCCGCCCAGCAGCGGCCACAGGCTCTGGTCGAGCAGGCACAGGAAGATGATCCACGCGGCGGCCTCCGCGTTGGTCAGGTTCACCCACTTGCTGATGGTGGGCGCGCGGGCGGCCGCGTTGAGCTCGGCGGTCTGCGGGCTGGACATGTTGGAGCCGACGAGCTGGTAGACCATCTCGGCGGCGACGGCTACCGTCAGCATCCGCGTGTTCGTCAGCACCGACCCGGCCATGTCAGCCCGCGTACACCCAGGTAGCGCCAGCGTTACTGGTCGTCACCTTGGCCGTGAGGCCCGTCGTCTGGCTGCTGACCGTCCCCGTCTGCGACTTCGGCTGCCCCTTCTTCGCCGGGACACCGATGTACGTCCACGTCTTCCCGCCGTCAGAGCTGGCCACGCTCCCCGTCTCCTTCGTCGTGTTGGAGTAGACGGTGCCCACCTGGTCCTTAGTACCGGACGGGGAGCCGCTGACCGGCGTGATCGGGTTCGACACCGGCGGGGTGGTCGTGGTGGGCGGCGGGTTCGTCGTCGTGCCCGTGCCGGTGCCCGTCGTCGGCGGCGGCGCAACCGGCGAACTCGTCGCCGTCCCGCCGCTCGAACGCCAGTTCCTCGAGCTGCCCTGCCCGGTGATCGTGCCCGTCGACGCCGCCGCGGTGCTGACCGTCGTCGCCTGGCACACGGTGCCCGTGCTATCCCAGGTACCCGCTGACCCGTCGCTCTGCGTGCACGGCGTACCCGGGGTCCCGGTCGTCGCGCCCTTCTTCTTCCCCAGGACCAGGTACGCGACCAGGCCGAGGCCGGTCATTATCAGCAGCCAGACGTACAGGGGGAACGGGCCGACCTTCCCCTTCAGCTCCGCGCCGACATCCATCAGGGCGCCGCCCCGGGATGCCGCCACGGGGTCACCGGCCACACCAGGTGAATAGCCAGGCACGCCAGCCCCGCGTACGCTATCGCCTCCGCGTGGGCCTTCCCCAGCCATGCCACGATCGCCGCGATGACGAACAGCACGAACGCGATCAGCCCGAACATCAGATTGTCGCCTCCGATGGCGGGTCGCTGATCCACGCCCAGCCCTGCTCGATCAGCGCGTCACGGTACTGCCCCGGCCGGTTGCTCCCGCAGTACAGCGGGTGAGGACCCCACAGGACCGTCCCGATGTCGGCGGGGAGCGCCAGGTGCTCGTGGCCGACCGGGTAGCCGGGCTGCCACCGCACGCCCTCCACCGCGCCGAGCACGGGCAGCTCCGTGCCGGTCGCCGACGCCTGCCAGCACACCCCGGCGACGGCCACGACGACCAGCGCGGCGAGGATCAGCTTCTCGTTGCGGCTCACGATCGCCTCAGCCTGGACTGCGTGGTGCCAGCCTGGGCCTGCGGAGGCAGGCGGGGCAGGCGCCCGCTGGTCGTCTTGCCCTCCGGGACCACCGTCTGGTTGTAGGACTGCCCGGCGATCTTGCTGTTGTTCGGCCGGTCGTTGCGGCCCGGCTTCTGCTGCGGGATCGACGCCTGTCTGGCCATCGTCCACTTCCGCGACGGGATGGTGCGGGAGTGCAGGCCGTGCGGCGCGCCGCCCTTGATCATCTGCGGGCCGTCGCCCGCGGGCCGCGGTGCGAGCAGGGTGCCCACGCGCGCGCCTGAGCCGTCCCCCGGCAGCGCGTACTGGGCGGCCGCGGGTCCGGTGACCCCGGACACGCCGCGGACGCCGTAGGCGCGCGTGAGGTTCGGCGTGCCGCCCCACAGCTTCGTCGAGTAGGGCACCCCATCCTGGGTGCCGAGGGGGAACGGCTTCCGCTCGATCGCCCGCACGTTCATCGCCGGGACCGGGTACAGCGGCGCCGCGTTCATGTCCTCGGTCGCCGTCACCGCGAACGGCCCCAGGTTGTCCTCCTGGGTCGTCAGGTTCGTCCCGATCTGCCACGACTCCGTGCGGTTGTCCTGAAGGTACTCGGGGAGCGGCGGCCCGTCAGCCTGCGGATTCGGGATCCCGCTGTGGGACTCCTGCGCGCCCTGCCTCGACGTGCCGAACATCACCTGCACGAACCGCTCGCGCAAGGTGAGCTTGCCGTCAGCCCAGCCGCCGCCGTACGCCGCCCGCGCCTCGCCCCGCTGGTCCGGGGTCGACAGGACCAGGCCGCCGAACGACTCCGACTGGGTCCGGCCGCCCTGGTCCGCGCCGGGGTAGGCCGCGGGGCGGCCGCCGCCGCGCAAGTCGGAGGTGATGACGCTGTTGCCCGCCGCGCTGGCGGTGACCGGGCCGGACAGGGACCGGGCGCGGCGGCCGAGCGTGTTCGGGAGCGGGCTAGGGGAGTCGGCTGAGCCTGCGCCCTCGCCGCCTAGAAGCTGGCCTCTCGGCATCCCTCACCACCTAACCACGCCCGGATTAACTGCTAACTGGCTGCTAACGGCGGCCAGGTCACCAGGTCCCGCCTCCGGTCCCGGCCTTGATCACGTTGCTCAGCCCGTCCGCCGCGTTTGTCACCAGCGTCGGACCCTGAGACTGCGGGCGGACCATCAGGAAGATCAGGATGCCGTACGCGAAGATGATGACCGCCTTCGTCATACCGCCTCCAGTCCCGCGCCGAGCACGCCGCTCAGCGAATCAGTCACGCTGGTCACCGCCTGCCCCGCCTGGCTGCCCGGGCGGCAGAAACCGTACACCGCCAGCAGCACCGCGGCGTACAGCACGAGGTGACCGTACTTCCTCACGACCCGCTCTTGCCCTTGCCGCCGCCCTTGGCCTTGCCCAGCAGGCTGGTCAGGCTCAGCGCCGGGACGAAGCTGATCAGCAGGTACACTGCCAGCACCCACATCAGGGTCCGCTTGTCCACTTCAACGACCTCCAACGAATCGCAGCAGCCAGCCCACCACGACAATCTCAGCGAGGATCAGGCCCAGCAGGTACAGGATCGTCGGATGCCACCCGCCCGGCCCCTTCACGCCCTGATTCGGGGCCGCGGCCTGAGCTGACCCTATCGGCGAAGCACCGGGCATCGCGCCTCCAGCAGATCCGGTCCACGTGTGAAAAATGGGAATCGCCTGCCTAGTTCGCCGGGCTGATCGCGTCGAGGAACGCGACCCCGTCGTTGACGGTCGGGTTACCCGTCGCCGCGGTCGCCTGCACCGTCACCACGTACTGGTTGCCCGCGGGGAACACCGACAGGTCCAGGGCGCCGAACTCGATGTTCGCCGACGCGGCCGCGGCGAGCGTGTTCACGTCCGCGACGCCGATCAGGGTCCCGGTCACCGTCGCCCCGGCGCGGACCCTGATGGTCACCGCCGTACCGGCGGTGCCCTGCGTGTAGTTGATGAACCCCGTGATGAGGTTCCCTTCGCGTGCGGTTGCCTGCCCTGTGAACGGGAGGGTCAGCGCGATCGTCTCCGCGGTCGTAACCGGCGTGACGGTGGCGGGCAGCTGCACCGCGGCCTGAACGGTCATCGTGTCTCCTACAGGTCGATCAGGCTCGGGTCAACCGCCCCAACGGCGTACACCTCTTCTTGCACGAGCTCGGCGGTGCCCACGGTGGCCACGGTCTGCGAGGTGGTCTCCAGGTTCAGCGCCGTCGAGTTCGCCGTGTACAGCCAGCCCTGGCCGAGCATGTTGCCCGGGTCGTAGAACCGCAGGAACGGGTACACGCCGGTCGCGCGCGCCGACTGGTTGTACTTCTGGAGCATATCGTTGGCCCATCTAAAGACCTGATCAGGGGACAACGTGCCCAGGTTCCTGGAGTCCTGCGACCAGTTGATCGGCTCCGTCATCGCGTCCTGGCGGGTGCCGGTGCCGTCGCGGCAGATCCACACCTGGAAGCGCAGCGCGTTCCCCGTCAGCGTCGAGAGGAAGTTGTTGTCATTCCCGGTCAGGCCCAGGCTGAAAATCTGGTGGCGGGTCTTGGTCTGGAGGTTCACGCCCGGCGGAATCCGCTGGTTGGGGACTTGCTCGAGGTCGGCGGTGTCCGGCTGCGCCCACATGTCGGTGTAGCAGAGGGCGTTGATCGTCGGCTGCGTCGTCGCGTAGGAGCCGAACGTGCCGTTGGTGGTCCCGGCCGCCGCGATGTTACTCGTCCACGTGTATTGGGAACGGGTGTCCGTGTTTTCCAGGACGCCGAGCTGCTGGCGGACCTCAGTAAAGAGGGGGATCGTGAACGACGGGCCGATGTTCGTGCCCGGCGCGACGTAGTCGTAGGCGACGAGCGGGTCCTGGAGCCACGGCCGGCCGTACTTGATCTTGCAGTACTGGGCGAACGCGCCCAGTACGTCGAACAGGATCTCCGCGCCGTCAGTGTTCTGGAGGCCGAGGTTCTGGAAGAGCTGGAGGCCGAAGTCGTTGCCGCCCGCGGGCGGGGTGAACGCCCCGGCGGGGGCCACGGTGGTCCTCACCTGGATCCGGGGGCCGCGCAGGTAGTTACCCGAGTTGATCGGCCCGGCGAACGCGCTGGTCTGCCCGGCGGGGGTGAGGAGGTAGCCGAGGAGGTTGCCGAGCTTGTTCTTCTGCGAGAAGAGGTTCGTCACCTCCCAGAACGGGTTGGTGCCACCGCCTGATGGGGCGGGGGTGCCGGTGCCGGTTCCGCCCGCTGTCACCCCTGGTGCAGCCATGATCACTCTCCGTAAGGGCTAGTACTGGGTCGCCATGGCCTGCCCCAGGTGATTCAGGTGGGGCTGCTTGCTCGCGATGAAGTGGTACGACATCAGGCGCCACAGGGTGCCCATGATCAGCACGGCCATGAAGATATGGACCATCACCCGGAAATCGTCCACCGCGCGCCCTCCGCTCGGATACCGCTGACCGGGATACTACCAGCATGGTTACAAGCGAGAGCGATGTGCGCTGCCCCAAGTGCGGAGCGCCACCGGGAAAGCCCTGCCAGTCGATCAGGCAGGGCGGCCGGATCGGGACATGGCCGTACGAATTCCACAAGAAGCGGACGACGGTCATCCTGCTTGGTGCCCCGAGTACTGAGCTGTTCGCTGTTCCCGTTCGTGTCAGGACGCTTAAGCGCCGCTCGCGGGTTGGGGCTGTGGACTCCGCGATGAAGACCCTGCCGGAAGCCTAGCGGTGGCCGGATTCGAGCGCGACCCCCTGTCAGTCCGCTACGACCCCGCGGCGCACCGGTTCGTGGGCCGGGTCCTGGGCGCGTGGGACGGGGGCCGCAACGGCGGGTGGGTGACCACGCTGGTGGCCGCGCCGTCCGAGCGGGCCTCGAGCTGGGCTCGGGCGCTGGGGATCGACGTGCTGCGGATCCGGTACACGGGGCGGGGGTCGGGGATAGAGACGATGTACGAGGCGGCGTTCCGCCGTGCGTGCTACTGGGATGACCGGGTGTACCTGTGGGATAAGCACGGGGGGGACTGGTCGGCGCGGGACCGGCCGGTGAACCCGCACCGGGTGGCGGCGCTGGAGTTTGAGTGGGGGAAGCGGACTGGCGGGTACCGGTCTGCACGTGCGCGTGCGCATTCGATCCGGTCGGCGTCGAGGTACGCGGCGAGGGCCAACCCCTACGACCGGGTGTGACTGGCGTGCGAGGCAGAGCGCGAGTCCGCCAGCACGGCTAGGGTGCCTGCCGTCACGGACTCGCGCTTCTAGGCTTCACTCCTGGGATCGATCCGCCACTCAGCATAGACGCCAGTGGCCCCGCCCGGGGGGGACCGGAGGCGGGGCCACGACGATCAGCTTGCGGGCCAAGGAGGGCGCCGGCTAGCGTATCGGTTTGCGAGAACGATACGGATGGAAGCATACCAGCCGCATCGGCCCACTGTCGCGTGCGGCTTTTTTAATGGATCCGTTCCGTCGCCTCGCCGCCGTACAGACGCGCTCGAAGGCGGCCGCAAGCTGGCTGACCTCCGCGCCCAGGCGTGATGAGGGATAGCCGTTAAAAGCAGCGGCGTTTCCCCGAAAGGGGAGGGTACGCAGGGACACCCCTCTTTACTGGGGGGAGGGGGGGCCTGCGTGGGAACACCCAGGCGGCGCGCCCGAAAACGGGGAACAGCCCGACGCCACGCCCACCACCCCGGACCCATCGCCGCCTGCGCCCCGACGTAGATCCACACCTCAGCGCTCACCACAGAACCGGCGACCGCTGGTACTCCAGCCATTCCCGGCCCACAACCCCGCTGCCCGGAAACAAGTCATCCAGCTCATCATCAGGCAGCGCGCCGAGCAGGCCGAACATCCACCGCACGAACTTTACCGGCTTCTGCCCCACGATCGACTGCCGGGCAAACCCGGTAGGAGCGCCGCAGGCCAGCAGGTTCTTGACCGCGTTCCCGCCGAACCGGCCCCCGCGGACAATGACCGGCTCCCAGCACCACCACCACGGCCCGGGCCGGTTCCCGGGCGGCGCGCTGTTCGTGCAATGCCAGATGGCCACGCGCACATCCCGCGGGCACAGCTCGAGGACGGATTGCATGGCGGCGCCGCTCGAGCTGAGCGCCCAGCCGTCCGGGTAGTCCCGCTCGAGCCGCGCGATCAGCGCGGCGTGGTCGACTTCGCCGCCGTAGTCCGGGTGGTTCCGGTACTTGTGCGCCTGGCCCGGGTAAGGCGGGTCGGCGTAGGCGAATCTCATCAGTAGATGATCGTCGCGAAGAACGACCAGGTGCACGCCGCCACCACGAGCCCGCCGAGCACCCCCAGCCCCACCAGCGTCAGCCACGGCAGGCGGCACCCCTTCCGGTGACGGCCCTTCCGGCGCGGGCGGCGCGGGCGAGGCGGGGCAGGCGTGTCAGCACCCCACGAGCTAGGCACGGTCGGTCCGCCTGTCGAACTGGGCCTGGAGCGCGGCCATCCAGGTCACCCACTCCTGCGAGTGGACGATCCCCCGCGAGCGCTCGGCGTTATATCGGGCCAGCGTATCGACCTGCTCCGGGCTCGGGCCGTGGCACACGACGAGCGTGCGGATCTGCCCGCCGTGCGTCCACCGGTACAGCCGCTCGATCACCCGCGCGCCCAGCGGCCAGTCCCGGAATGGGATGTCGGTCGTCCGGTTCACTGAACTAGGCACTGGGGACCACCGTCCCCAGCCACACGACCACGAGCGCCGCGCCCTCGGGGATCAGCAGGCCGCCGCCCTCCCGGCTGCGCGGGTGAACGTTGTAGAGGACGTGAAGGCGCTTGCCGTCCGCGTCCAGAAATTCGAGATTGATCATCACGGCTCCCTCGTGGAAACAATGGATCCATTCTTGAGAAAGTAAGCTACACGGGTAGCGGGGACCTGTCTACATGCGCTAGTGTCCTCTTATCAGCACCGCACGCCAAGGAGA
>Ga0208488_1000008_pt1 | contig 18172 bp, 13 predicted proteins | sample MicForSoiSWNC1_O_FD_187994 | JGI IMG/M metagenome (GOLD analysis project Ga0208488, IMG submission 187994) | Forest soil microbial communities from Harvard Forest Long Term Ecological Research site in Petersham, Massachusetts, USA - MetaG HF001... | ecosystem: Environmental > Terrestrial > Soil... | reverse complement strand
GCCGTCATCACTGCCAGATCGTGACTCAGCCGGACGCGTGCGTGATCGAGGACTTGAACAGCACCAACGGCATCTTCGTGAAATCAAAGCGCGTCCGCCGGCACAACCTCAACGACGGCGACGTGGTGGTCGTCGGCCAGCACGAGATGATGTACATCGACGAGCGCGCGCCGCGCTATCGCCACTCCGAGACGGCGGAGCCGGGAGACGATAAGCGGGATTGAACGCCGGTCAGCTTTGCCGAATGTCGAGGTTGTCGGCCCGGTACTCGCGGCTGAGCGCGCGCCGATCCTGGCGGTGCAGAAAGATGGTCAGCGCCGCAATGGCGGCGAGCAGCCCGATCACGAAGGCGATGATCGAGCGGATGCGTTGCGGCTCGAAGTAAGCGATCACGATGGCGGCCATGCCGATCCCCACGTAGAGCAGCGGCAAGGACTCGTATATCGGTTTGGAAAGGCGCATGGGTTTGATCTCCGTAGAGATGTTAAACCCGTCGCGGCGCACACAGACAGCCGATTTGACTTATATCTTCACGTAATCATGGGCCTACACGGCCGCCTGCCGGCATCCGTCCGGCATCCTGTGGAAAATCGCGCCGGCCGCGCACGCCCGGTATCCAGGCGCTGGCGCGGCCAGCGGCGCGCGCGGCTGCCCGGCAGGCTAGTCCTTGCCGACCAACATCTCCGAGACTCGCGTCAGCCAAGAGGTGCGCCAGCCCTCGACCTTGAGATGCTCCTTCTTCGGCTTCGGCTGTTTCCTCGCTTCGGAGAGTAGATCCTTCGGCAGATTGATCTGATATGAGCCTGTCATTGACTTGTCGATCATGGAAACTCCGTCGAGGTTTTGAAACTGCCGCCAGCGTATCGACTGCGGCGCGGGGCGAGATGCGACGCGCCGCACGCTATTGAACGTCATTGGCGGCCGGCGCAAAACCCGTCGCCATCGAGCGACGAAGTAATTTTTGCCATAATGTTTGCGCCGCACGATGTCGGCGAAAAACCTACGAGTGCGCCCGGATTTTCCTACAGAGATGCGCTCGTCGCTCAATCCCATCCGGCCAGTTTCGGCAGAGCGTCCGCGATCTCGTAGTAATCGGATTTCTCAGCGGCGAATATGTGCCGCTCGATCGCGATGCCCGTGGGCGTATCGAGCGTGCCGGCGGCGATGGAAGTGCGGCTCTGCCCGTGCGGCCGCCAGAATAAATTGCTGCCACACACCCCGCAAAATCCGCGCTCCGCGCTCGCCGAGGAGCGGTACCAGACGAGCGTGGCGGCCGCAGTCAAGGACAGCCGCTCGTTCGGCGCGCTGGTCATGGCGGAGTGATGGCCGCTCGTGCGACGGCACTGCGAGCAGTGGCAGGCGATCACGCCGCGCAGCTCGCCGCGAATCGCGTAGCGCACGCCGCCGCAGAGGCAGCCTCCGGTATGTGTCGTGTCGTCCATTGCCACACCTCCTCGCATCGGCGTTAGTATGCCCCACCAACCCCTTCGAGGAGATTCCCGTGAAGCTCAGCGCACGCAACGTACTTCCCGCCACCGTCAAATCCGTCCAGCCCGGGGCTGTCGACAGCGAAGTGATCGTCGAGCTCGCACCCGGAATCGAGGTCGTCGCGATCATCACCAAGCAATCGGCCGAGAAGCTCGGCTTGCGTTCCGGCGCAAAGGCCTATGCCATCATCAAGGCGTCCAACGTCATGATCGGTGTCGACTAGCCGTGCGGCTGGTGCCTACTGCGCGGCTCTCACGGGCAGCGTCAAGGTGAAGCGCGCGCCGCCGCCGGGACGCTGCGCCGCCGTGACGCGGCCGCCGTGCGCCTCGATGATGGCCTTGCAGATCGCGAGCCCCAAGCCCGCGCCGCCCACATCGGCCTCGCTCTTGCCGCGCTCGAATTTGGCAAAGAGCTGTTCGGGCGGCCCCGGCGGCAATCCCGGACCGTTGTCGTCGATCACCAGGCGCACGGCGTCGGTCTCGAGCCCGGCGGAAATCGTGATGCGCGTTCCGGGAGGCGTGTGCTTGGCGGCGTTCTCCAGGATGTTGACCAGCGCACGCGTGACCAGCGGTGCATCGACGTCCACCAGCGGCAGATCGGCAGGCAAGGCGATCTCCACCGGATGCTGGGCGAGACGTCCCTCGAGCCGCGCGAGCGCGCTCTCGACAAGGACGTCCACCGAATGCGCATCGCGGTTGAGATGCACCTCGCCGAACTGAAAGCTCATCAGGTCGAGCACGTTGGAGATTAGCTCGGAGATCGCCTGCGCCGTGCTCTCGACGGTGCGCGCGAGGTGCGCGCGTGTCTCGGCGTCCGGCTGCATTTTCGGATCGTTGAGTGCGTGGCTCGCCGCCATGATGGTCGCGAGCGGCGTGCGCAGGTCGTGCGAAATGGATGCGAGCAGCGAATTGCGCAGGCTCTCCGTCTCCACGGCGACGCGCGCCGCCTCGGCCTCATCGGAGCGCTCCGCCCGCTCGATGGCGAGCGCGATCTGGCCGGCGAAGGTCTCCAGCAGATGACGCTGCTCGGGCAGAAGCAAGCGGCGGCGCTGGGTCGGCTGCACGGCCAGCACGCCCAACGTCTTCTGCGTGGCGTTAAGCGGCAAGTACTGCGCGGTCGCGGCCGGCAGGGTATCGGTGCCGAGCCCCGCCGGCCGGCCGTGGTCGAATACCCATTGGGCGACCGATAGGTCGGGACCCTCGAGCGTGGCCGGGTCGGTCGTCCTCGGGCCCTGCAATCGGCCCCGAGAGTCCGGCAACAGCACGGCGGCGCGTCCGGAAAAGGTCTCGGCGACGTGCTTGACGGCGACGCGCGTCAGGTTGTCGAAGGCGCGCGTGGCGGCGAGTTCGCGGCTCATGGCGTAGAGGAGCGACGTGCGCCGCTCGCGCGCACCCGCGACCCGCGTCTGGGCGCGGACGTTCGCCACCAGATTGGCGATGACGAGCGCGAGGACGAGCATGACGGCGAAGGTGACGAGGTATTCCAGATTGCTTATTGCGAACGTGAAGCGCGGCGGCACGAAGCAAAAATCCAGGACGATCACGTTCGCGACCGCCGTGAGGCTCGCCGGCCCTCTGCCGAGCCGCAGCGCCGCCACCGTGGCACCCAGCAAATACACCATCACGAGATTCGTCAGCGCGAAATAGGGATACATGACGGCCGCGGCGGCCGTACAGCAGGCGCAGATGGCGAGCGACGCCCAGTAGCGCTGCCAGTTGATCTCGCGCGGCGCGAGGCGCGCGGCGAGGCGTTTGTCCGTCACATTCTGCACGCGCGTATCGCGGCGCGAGATCACGGAGATGTCGAAGCCGCGGCCGCGGCGCACGAGCTCGGTGGTGGTCGAGCGCCGCAGCCACGCGCGCCAGCCCGTGCGTTTCGCCTCGCCGGTGACGATACGCGTGACGTTGCGCAGACGGGCGTACTCGAGCAGCGCATCGGCGGCCGACGCGCCGTCGATGGTGACGGTTTCGGCGCCCAGCGATTCGGCGAGCAGCAGCACGTTGATGCGGCGATTGCGCTCGACTTCGGACAGCTTCAGCAGCTGCGGCGTCTCGACGGACACCACCAGCCACTCGGCATCGAGCGCGTCGGCAAAACGCTTGCCGATGCGCACCAGCTCCTCCGCCTGACCATCCGGGGTGACCGCGATCAGGAAGCGGTCACGCGCCAGCCAGGGGCGGGAGGTGGGCGCCTGTCCGGCAAACTCCAGCGCCGCCGCATCCACGCGGTCGGCCGTGCGGCGCAGCGCCAGCTCGCGCAGAGCGAGCAGGTTCGGGATGCGGAAGAAGCCCTCCGTCGCCTTGCTGACTTGCGCGGCCGCGTACACCTTGCCGGCTTTCAGCCGCTCCAGCAAATCGTCCGGCGGCAAGTCGATGAGCTCCACCTCGTCCGCCTCGTCGAAGATGCGGTCGGGCAGCGTTTCCCCCTGACGCACGCCGGTGATCCCGGCCACCACGTCGTTCAGGCTTTCGAGGTGCTGGACATTGAGGGTCGTCCACACGCTGATGCCGGCGTCGAGCAGCTCCTCCACGTCTTGCCAACGCTTGGCGTGGCGTGGAACCGGCTCCCCTTCGGTCAGGTTGGAGTGCGCAAGCTCATCGACCAAGACGATGGCGGGGGCACGCTTGAGTGCCGCGTCGAGATCGAACTCGCGGCGTACGATGCCGCGGTAGCCCACCGCCAAGAATGGCAGCTGCGGGAGGCCTTCGAGCATACCTTCCGTCTCGGCGCGCCCGTGCGGCTCCACGTAGCCCACGACGATATCGGCGCCGCCGGCGAGTGCCGCATGCGCGGCCTCGAGCATGGAGTAGGTCTTGCCGACGCCCGCCGAGGCACCGAAGAAAATACGCAAGCGTCCGCGTCGCGCCCGGGCCTCTTGCCGCTGCACGTCGGCCAGCAGTTGATCCGGGTCTCGGCGCTCGGTCTCGGCCATGGCTGATCCGCAAATTCCATTGCTCGCGTGGGCGCGCCTTCGCATGTGATCACGAAGGGCCGGCTTCGTCAAACGGACGCGCCGGCGCCGGCACGAGCCCGGCGCCGGCGGCGCAGGTGGCTCAATGCAGACGATCGAGCGCCAGATTGAGCTCGAGCACATTGACCCGGCGCTCGCCGAGCACGCCGAGGAGCGCAGTCTCCTCGTGCGCCGCGATCAGGGCATCGACTTGCCCGACGGGCAAGTTCCGCGCCCGGGCAACGCGCGCCGCCTGATAGTAAGCGGCCGCCGGCGTGATATGCGGATCGAGACCGCTCGCGGATGCAGTCACCAGATCCACCGGGACCGGCTGGTGGTTGTCGGGATCCGCGGCGCGCAGCGTCTTGACGTTGTCCTCGACCTGCTTGAGCAGCGCCGGATTCAACGGACCGAGATTCGATGCCGAGGAGCCGAGTGCGTTGTAGGGTTGCGGTGTGGTCGCGGAGGGTCTGCCCCAGAAGTGCTTCGGATCCGAGAAGCTCTGGCCGATGAGCGTCGAGCCGACGAGCTTGCCGTCCCGGTATACAAGGCTGCCGTCCGCTTCGTTGCGAAAAGCGGCCTTCGCCACGAGCGTGACGACGAGCGGGTAGAGCAATCCGCACACCACCGTCATGACGATCAGGAGAGAAACCGCAGGTCGAGTCAGGCGCATGAGCATTGCAGTCTTCCTTCTCAAGCCCAGCCGGGCAGCGCCGTCAGCAGCATGTCGATCAGCTTGATCCCGGGAAAGGGCAGGATGATGCCGCCGAGGCCATAGATCAGCAGATTCCGCCGCAGCAATGGCCCCGCACCGAGCGGGCGGTACTTCACTCCCTTGATGGCGAGCGGGATGAGCGCGACGATGATCAGTGCGTTGAAGATCACCGCGGACAGCACCGCCGTGCTCTGCCCGAGATGCATGATGTTGAGCGCGGAGAGCTCGGGATAAGTGCTGGCAAACGCAGCCGGAATGATGGCGAAATACTTGGCGACGTCGTTCGCGATGGAGAATGTCGTCAGCGCGCCGCGCGTCATCAGCATCTGCTTGCCGGTCTCGACGATCTCGATGAGCTTGGTGGGATTCGAGTCGAGGTCGACCATGTTGCCGGCCTCTTTGGCCGCCTGGGTGCCCGTATTCATCGCTACCGCGACGTCGGATTGCGCGAGCGCCGGCGCATCGTTGGTGCCGTCGCCCGTCATGGCCACCAGGCGTCCTTGCGACTGGTGCTCGCGGATGAGCTTGAGCTTCGCCTCGGGCGTCGCCTCGGCGAGAAAATCATCGACCCCCGCCTCGGCCGCGATCGCCGCCGCCGTCAGACGGTTGTCGCCGGTGATCATGATGGTCTTGATGCCCATGTGCCGCAGGTCGGCGAAGCGTTCCTTGATGCCGCCCTTGACGATGTCCTTGAGCTCGATCACGCCGAGCACGCGCGGGCCTTCCGCGACCACCAGGGGCGTGCTGCCTTGCCGCGCGACGCGCTGCACCGCTTCCTCGACCGAGGCGGGACACTGCGCGCCGAGCGACTCGACGTACTTGATGATGGTATTCGGCGCGCCCTTGCGGATCTGGCGATCGCCGAGGTCGACACCGCTCATGCGCGTGACGGCGGAGAACGGCACGAAACGCGCTCCGAGCGAACCCAAGTCGCGCTCGCGCAGATTGAAGCGCTGCTTCGCGAGCACCACGATGCTGCGTCCCTCGGGCGTTTCGTCGGCAAGCGATGCGAGCTGCGCGGCATCGGCGAGCTGTTGCTCGGTCACGCCGGGCGCCGGCAGGAATTGCGAGGCTTGCCGGTTGCCGAGCGTGATGGTGCCGGTCTTGTCGAGGAGCAGCACGTCGACGTCGCCGGCCGCCTCGACGGCGCGGCCCGACGTCGCGATGACGTTCGCCTGCATCATGCGGCTCATGCCCGCGACGCCGATCGCCGACAACAGGCCCCCGATGGTCGTCGGGATGAGGCACACGAGCAGCGCGATGAGTGCGGTGAGCGTGACGGTCGTGCCCGTCTTGCTCGCCTCGACGGCAAACTGTGAGAACGGCAGGAGCGTCACGATGACGATCAGGAATACCAGCGTGAGGGCGACCAGCAGGATGGTGAGCGCGATCTCGTTCGGGGTCTTCTGCCGCTTGGCGGCCTCCACCATCGAGATCATCCGATCGAGAAAAGTCTCTCCCGGATTCACCGTCACGCGCACCAGGATCCAGTCGGACAGCACGCGCGTTCCGCCTGTCACCGAGGAGAAGTCACCACCCGATTCGCGGATGACGGGCGCCGATTCGCCCGTGATGGCGCTCTCATCGACCGAGGCGACGCCGCCGATCACCTCGCCGTCCGCCGGAATGACGTCGTGGCATTCCACCAGGACCACGTCGCCTTTGCGCAGATCCTCCGCCTTCACCGGCGTCGTCTTCTGCTCGCCGGGCTTGACGACCTTCTTGGCCATGACGGTCTGGCGCATGCCGCGCAGCGCCGTGGCCTGCGCGCGGCTGCGCCCCTCGGCGAGCGCCTCGGCAAAGTTCGCGAACAGCACGGTGAACAGGAGCCAGACGCTGATGGCGAGGATCGAGCCGGGGCGCGCCTCGCCGTGACCCGCGAGCGATTGCGCATACAGCAGCGCCGTGACGATGGTGCCGATGTACACCACGAACATGACGGGATTGCGCCATTGCACACGCGGATCCAGCTTGGTCACGGACTCGAGCAGCGCGGGACCGAGAAGATTACGATCGAAGAGCGGGAGTTGACGACGCGACATTTGTATCTCAGTGGCCGGCCGGGAGCATCAGATGCTCGACGATCGGACCCAGTGCGAGTGCGGGGACATAAGTGAGGACCCCGATGAGCAAGATCGAGCCGAGGAGCAGCGCCACGAACAGCGGACCGTGGGTCGGCATGGTGCCTTCGGTCACGGGCACCCGCTTTTTCTGCGCGAGCGATCCGGCAATGGCGAGCGCCGCCATGATGGGCCAGTAACGGCCGATGAACATGGTGAGGCCGATGGACACGTTGTAGAACACCGAGGTGGCCGTCAAGCCGCCGAAGGCGCTGCCGTTGTTGTTGCCCGCAGACGTGAAGGCATACAGGATCTCGCTGAAGCCGTGGGCGCCCGGATTGCCGATGCCGGCCTTGCCCGCCTCCGTGAGGACCGCGACCGCCGTGCCGATGAGCACCACGAAGGGCGTGGTGAGGATGAACACGGATGCAAGCTTCATCTCGAGCGTCTCGATTTTCTTGCCGAGGTACTCGGGCGTGCGACCGATCATCAAGCCCGCGATGAACACCCCAAGGACGGCGAACATCAGGATCGAATAGATGCCGGTGCCGACCCCTCCGGGGGCGACCTCCGCGAGTTGCATGAGGAACATGGGCACGAAGCCGCCCAGCGGCATGAGCGAGTCGTGCGCGCTATTGACCGCTCCCGTCGATGTCCCGGTCGCGACCGCGGCCCACAGAGCCGAAGCCGCGATCCCGAAGCGCGTCTCCTTACCTTCCATGTTGCCGCCCGCCTGGGCGGCGCTCGCGATCTGGTCGACGCTGTCGCGCGCAAATACGGGATTGCCGTGCTGCTCGGCCTGGAACGCGAGCAGCACCAACGGCACGAACAGAATGAGCATGGTGATGAGCAGCACCCATCCCTGGCGCGCATCCCCGACCATCCTCCCGAAGGTGTAGGTCAGCGCGAACGCGATGACAAACATCGCGAACGTCTCGAGTATGCCGGTCACGGCGGTCGGGTTCTCATACGGATGCGCGGAATTCGCGTTGAAGAATCCGCCGCCGTTGGTGCCGAGCTCCTTGATGGCCTCCTGCGAGGCGACCGGGCCCATCGGCAGGGTCTGGGTGCCGGTGGTCGCCGCCTCCGTGACCGGATTGCCCGCGGCATCCACGAGCGGATGGCCCGCAGCGTCGCTCTTGGGATTCTGATAGGTCAAGGTCTCGATCGTGGCGGCGTCTTTGTAACCCGCGAAGTTCTGCACGACACCCTGGGCCGCGAGGACGAGCGCCAGTATCAGGGACAGCGGCAGGAGCAGGTAAAGCGTGCAACGGGTCAAATCCACCCAGAAGTTGCCGATGGTCTTCGTACCGTGGCGCGCGAAGCCGCGGATCAGCGCGATCGCCACCGCGATGCCGGTCGCGGCGGACAAGAAATTCTGCACGGCGAGACCCGCCATCTGGGCGAGATATCCGAGCGTCGACTCGGCCGAGTAGCTCTGCCAATTGGTGTTGGTGATGAAGCTCACGGCGGTGTTGAATGCCGTGTCCCCGCCGACACCCGGAAACTTCTGCGGATTCAAGGGCAGGAACGCCTGCAGGCGCAGCAGTCCGTAGACGAGAAAGGCGCCCAGGATATTGAACAGCAGCAGCGCGATGGCGTACTCGCTCCAGGCCATCTCGCGCCCCGGCTCGATGCCGCAGATCCGGTAAATGAGCGCCTCGAAGCGGCCGCCGAGGCGCGAGGCGAAGTTCGGCCGGCCTTCCATGATGTCCGCGATGTAGCCGCCGAGCGGCTTCACGCACAGCACGATGACGACGAGGAACAGCGCGAGCAGCAGGACAAACCTGGTTTCGGGGCTCATCAGAAGCGCTCCGCCTTGAGCAGCGCGAACAGCAGATAGCCGAACAGACCGAGTGCGAGCAGTCCCGCCAGCACGTGCATCGGGCTCACGGCGCGTTCCTCAGGCGATCGAGCGCCCAGACCAATGCGTGGGTGACGGCGTAAAGGCCAACGAGTATGAGTAGGTAGAGGGCGTCCATGGGAGTCCGATTCCGGCAGTAGGCCGACAAGTGCGCATACTAAGAGCACCGGCATTAATAAGCTGTATATATTCCGACCCTTTCTGGTCTCGTCCGACTTTCAGGTCCCCCCTCGCCTTCAGGTCTTGCGCTCGATCGCCTTCTTGGCGAGCTCGGCGAGCGCTGCCAGGTCCATGTCCTCGGCGGGGACCTCGAAGACCTCCTCGGCCGGCGCAGAGCTCCGCGAGGCGGGATTCAAGGGCGGCGCGCCCTGCGGGACGCGCGGCTGCGTGGGCGCCGCAGCGCCCGCGGCTCGCGGCGTCGCCGGCCGTGCCGTCGCACGCAGTGCCGGCGCGGCACGCGGCGCCGTCTCCCCCTGCACGCGCAGGGCGGCGGCCGGGGGCGGGCGCACCCAGTCGGTTACCTGCTCCATCCAGCGCTGATAGCGATCGAAGGTCCACATGCCCTCCTCGCCGCCCGACTGCAGCACGGTGGCGATCTGGCTGAAATTGCCGCTGCGGATCGTGCCGCGGGCGCCGGTGGTCGGCAGCAGGATCTCGCAACGAGGCACGTGCAGGCGCGCATTGCTCAGGAACTCGAGCCGCTGGCAGCACACCGCCACCAGGCAATCGGCGAGCTGCGCCCGCACGCTCGCCTGAATATCGGAGGGAAACGACATGCACAGGCGCGACAAGGCTTCGGCGCAGTTCGACGAGTGCATGGTCGCGAGCACGAGGTGCCCGGTCTCCGCGGCGTTCAGCGTGAGCCGCATGACCTCGGGTGTGCGCATCTCGCTGATCACCAGCACGTCGGGATTCTCGCGCAGGGCATCGACGATCCCCTGCTCGAAGCTCGGCGAGTGGGTCGGGATCTCGCGCTGGCGGATGAAGGACTGGCGATTCGCGAACAGGTACTCGATGGGACTTTCCAGCGTGACGATATGCCGGGCGCGGGTCGCGTTGATCTCCTCGATGAGCGCGGCCAGCGTCGTCGACTTGCCGGAACCGGTGGGTCCGCAGATGATGCAGAGACCGCTCGTCGGCTCGATGAACTTGCGCAGATCTCTGTGCAAGTTGCACACGCGCAGATCCTTGACGGAGGGCGCCAGCAGCCGGATCGCCGCCGCGATGCCGCGCACCGTTTGATAGAAGTTCGCCCGCAGGCGAATCCCGCCGATGGATTCGGAGTGGTCCGCCGAGCCGCGCTCGATGAACTGCGGCCACTGCTCGCCGAGCAGATCGCGCGCCACCTGCTCGAGCGTTGCGCCCGACACGTTCGCGCCGACCGTCTGCAGCTCGCCGCGGATCCGCGCGACGATGGGCGTATCGGCCTCGAGATGCAGATCACTCGCACCGAGCGAGTACGCTTGCTCGATCCAGTCCTCAAACTGCATGCATCACCCGTGGCGTCGACTAGCGTGCCTGACGCTTGACCTCGAACTCATCGCCCGGCACGAAAGTCACGATTTGGTCGGCTGTGAGCGCCTGCCAACCGAGCGCAAAGCCGAACTTGGCGAGCGCGGCATTCGAGGCGAAATCCATATCGGGCGTGTATTCATCGCTCGGCTGGTGGTAGCGCTTGGCGGTGTACTCCTCGCGCTGTGCCTTGCCCCACTCCGGCGGGTGCCCGGCGAATTTGACTCCGGTGTTGATGGAGAACGAGGGCACCCCGGCGCGCGCGAGACTGAAATGATCCGACCGGTAATAGTGGCCGGCGCCGGGCTCGGCATCGGGCTGGATGTCAAAACCGAAGGCGCCCGCGGTCTTCCGGACCACAGGAAAGAACGTGGTGCGTTCGGCGCCCGTGACGTTCACCGACTCCGGCATGCCGATGGGCGGGACGGCATCGAAATTCAGATCGAGTGCGATTTGCGAAGCCGGGATCGGCAGATGCTTGCCGAGATAGTTCGAGCCGAGCAGGCCCTTTTCCTCCGCGGTGACGGCAGCGAACAGCACCGGGTGCGGCGGGCGGGCAGCGGAGCGGCTGAAGGCGTGGGCGAGCTCGAGCACAATCCCGCACCCCGTGCCGTTGTCCACGGCGCCGTTGTAGATCTTGTCGCCGGGAAGCGCGGGATTGATGCCGAGATGATCGTAATGAGCGGTGTACACCACCGCTTGCGCGGCGGGCCCGGAGTCGGTCCCGGGCAGCAACCCGAGGACGTTATAGGAGACGAATGCCCGCACCCGGCTCTCGATGTGTGCCTTGAACCGCACCGGGAGCGCGCGCGCTTTGAACTGGCGCGTCCCCGCGGCCTCGATCATCCGGTCGAGATCGAGGCCGGACGCGGTGAACAACCGCCGCGCCACGTCGAGCTGGATCCACGCCGCCGCCTTAAGCTTCGGGTCGTGATCGTTCGCCAGATACACCTGCTCGTTGCTCCAGGAGCTCTTCACCACGTTCCAGCCGTAGCTCGCAAGATCGGTGCGGTGAATGATGAGGGCACCGATTGCGCCCTTGCGCGCCGCCTCCTCGAACTTATAGGTCCAGCGCCCGTAATAGGTCATGGCATCGCCGGCGAAGAACTTCGGATCGCTCGACGGCGGCTCATTGACGATGACCAGCACGACCTTGCCGCGCACGTCGACGCCCCTGAAATCGTTCCAGCCGTACTCGGGCGCCTCGATTCCGTAGCCGACGAAGACGACGGGCGCATCGAGGTCGACGCTCTCGGTCTGGGTCTGGTTGCCGACGACGTAGTCCTCGCCGAGCTTGAGGTCGACGGGCGCGCCTTGCGCCGGCGCGAAGGACGCCGAGGTCGTGGGCAAGGTCTGCACGCCCTGGAAATCGACGCGTTGCAAGTAGCCGCCGTCGTCCCCGGCGGGCTTCAGCCCGTAGAGCTCGAATTGCGAGGCAATATAGCGCGCCGCAATGTCACCGCCGCGCGTGCCGGTGCCCCGACCCTCGAGCAAATCGTCGGCGAGGAATTTCACGTGCGCTCGAATCCGTTCCGGATCGATGCTCGCAATGGCCGCCTGCACGTCGGGCGCAAACCCGAGCCGGGCGGCAGCACCCGCCGGAGCGCCCGCCGCCGGATCGCCGGCGGACGGATCGACCGCCGACGCCGGGCCGCTCGAGATCGAGCCCGCGAATACGCACAAGGCAACCGCAAGGCCGCGGAAATTCTTCATCGGCAATGTCTCCGTCAGCCTGTGCCGCCGACCGTCAGAGCATCTATCCGCAGCGTCGGCTGGCCGACGCCCACCGGCACCGACTGACCCTCCTTGCCGCAAGTGCCGACACCGCCGTCGAGTTTCATATCGTTGCCCACCATGCTGACTCGCGTCAGCACATCGGGACCATTGCCGATCAAGGTGGCACCCTTCACCGGCGCACCGATCTTGCCGTTCTCGATCAGGTAAGCCTCGCTCGCCGAGAACACGAACTTACCCGACGTGATGTCCACCTGACCGCCGCCGAAGTTCACCGCGTACAGCCCTCGCTCGACCGAGGCGATGATCTCCTCGGGGGCGCGGGAGCCGGCGCGCATGTAAGTATTGGTCATGCGCGGCAAGGTCATGTGTGCGAAAGACTCGCGCCGGCCGTTGCCCGTCGGCGCCATGCCCATGAGGCGCGCGTTGAGCTTGTCCTGGATATATCCCTTGAGCACGCCGTTCTCGATGAGCACGGTGCACTGCGTGGGTGTTCCCTCATCGTCGACGTTCAGGGAACCGCGACGCCGGTCGAGCGTACCGTCGTCGACCACCGTGATCTCGTCCGCCGCCACCTTGTCGCCGATGCGGTTCGAGAAGGCCGAGGTGCCCTTGCGATTGAAGTCGCCCTCCAGACCGTGGCCGATGGCTTCGTGCAGAAGAATGCCCGGCCAGCCGGCGCCCAGCACCACCGGCATCGACCCGGCCGGTGCCGCCACCGCCTCGAGGTTCACGAGCGCCTGCCGCACCGCCTCGCGGGCGTGCTCGAATGGGACGTCGCCGTGGAGGAGCTCGTTCAGGCCGAAGCGTCCGCCGCCGCCGCTGTAGCCCTGTTCACGCCGCCCATTCTGTTCGACGATCACCGAGACATTCATTCGCACCAGCGGACGCACGTCGGCGGTCAACGTTCCGTCGCTCGAGGCGATCAGGATGATCTCATGCACCGCCGCGAGCGAGGCCATGACCTGTTTCACGCGCGGATCGACGCGCCGCGTCTCCCGATCGATGCGCATCAACCACTCGACCTTATCCTCATCGCGCACGGCCTCGAGGGGATCGATGGGCAGGTAGAGGCGGTGCGTCGGCGGGCGCTGCCAGGTCTTGACGGCGTTGCTTGCGCCGCTCCGCGCGATGGCTCGTGCCGCATCGGAGGCCTCGACCAGCGCCGGCAAAATCACCTCGTCGGTATAGGCGAATCCGGTCTTCTCGCCGCTGATGGCGCGCACCCCGACGCCCTGCTCGATGCTGTGCGAGCCGTCCTTGACGATGCCGTCCTCGAGCGACCACGACTCCTCGCGCGACAGCTGAAAATACAGATCCGCATAGTCGACGCCGCGACTCATGAGCGTGCCGAGCACGGTGGCGAGGCGGTTCTCGTCCAATCCCGAAGGCTCCAGAATCATCCTCTGCGCCACGTCCAAAAGAGGTACGGCGCTCATGCCGGCACCGCCTCGTCGGCAGGCAATCCGAGCCGCCGATTCTCGAGAGCCGGAAACCGCGCGCGCGTCTCCGCCTGCCGCTCGAGATCGAATTGCGCCGTGATCACGCCGATGCCGCTCGGCAGGCGCGCCAGCACCTGACCCCAGTAGTCGACGATCAATGTGTCGCCATAGGTTTCGCGGCCGCTCGAGTGCGTGCCCCACTGCGCCGGGGCCACCACGTAGCACAGATTCTCGATGGCGCGCGCGCGCAGGAGCGTTTCCCAGTGCGCCCGCCCGGTCGGTACCGTGAATGCGGCAGGCATCGCGAGCCACTCTGCACCGCGCGCGACGAGCTCGCGGTAAAGCTCCGGAAAGCGCATGTCGTAGCACACGGACAGGCCGAGCCGGCCTACCGGGGTGTCCGCGACCACCACCTTGCGCCCCGGGGTGACGTGAGTCGACTCGAGGTACTGCTCATTGCGGCCCGGAATTGCGACGTCGAACAGATGAATCTTGTCGTAGCGGGCGACCCGCTTGCCCTGGGCGTCCACGAGGAGCGAGGTGTTCGACACGCGTCGCGCCGAGTCGCCCTTGATGACGGTCGTGCCGCCGAGGATCCAGAGACCGAGCGCGCGCGCCGTCTCGCTCAGGAATTGCTGCACGGGTCCCGAGCCGTCGGCTTCCGCCACGGCGAGCTTGTCGGCGTCCTTGAGACCGATGAAGGAGAAGTTCTCGGGCAGGCAGGCGAGTTCCGCGCCCGCATCCTTCGCCTCGCGCAACAGCTTGGCCGCCGCCTCGAGGTTGTCCTCGACGCGGTGCCCCGAGGTCATTTGAATCGCAGCTACTGTACTCATAATTTCGGCGCCTCCGCGGCCGCCGTGGGGGCGTCCGCGCTCTTGATCCGCTCGACGGTGGGATTATCCCAGGTACCGGTGATTCGATAATACCCTCGTACCAGGCCCTTAAGCGGCTGTTTGAACAACTGCGTGAACAACAGCGCCGCGCCGCCGACAATCGGTCCGGCCGCGAAGGCCGGCAGCGCCAGGGTACTGCTCACATTGCCCGTCACTACCGCAGTTTGGTCGTAATCTCTGTTTTTCAAGCCGACCCGGCCGATCAAGCCGATTTCCGCCGCCGGCCCCTTGACCACGACGTTATCGGTGGTGGCGCTGCCGTCGCGCAGGTCGAAATCCCCTCGAACGGTGTCGAAAGCGAACCCTTTGTCGGTGACGTCGCTGAAATCGAGCGCCAGGCGCCGGGGCAGCTCGGAGAAGCTCGCCAGCCCCAATACGCGGCCCGCACCGGGCTTCAAGCCGACGATTTGACCCTTGCCGAGCGACACCTTCACGCGGCCCGCGGCCTGCGCCAGTGGGTCATCCGTCGGGGCGCCGGGCCAGTTGAGATCGAACTCCAGATCCCCGCTTTTCGCCTCGAGGACCGCCGCGAAGCCGAGCTGCTTCATGGTCTCGCCCACGTCGTAGCTCGTGATGACGCCCTTGAGGCGGCTGCCGCTGATGCGCCAGTCGCCCGTCGCGTTCGCGCCATAGCTCGCGCTCGTCGCCGTCAGCTCCTTGAGACTGAGGCCGTCCTCCTGCTTCACGAGCGTGGCCCGTACCTCGCCGAACTGCCGGTCGCCCCAGGAAAACTCCGCGGCGTGGAACCGGACGGCGGGCAGCGTGCGTGGATCGATCGCGGGCTTCGCCGCGGGGAGATCGGCTGCGACGGGCGCTGCATCGGCGGGCGCTGCATCGGGGGCCGCTGTATCCGCATCGACAAACTTCAGCCGCTCGAACTCGAGGTCCCACGGCGCTTGAGGATCACCGGGACCCGGCAACGTCATCCGGCCGCTCACGGTCGGACCCTCGAACGCGACGCGCCAGCCGCCCTCCTCCGTGGTGATGCCGAGCGTCACGTCGCGCAAGGACGCGCCGTGATAATCGACCCGGCCGAGCGTGAATCTCGCCGCGTGGAAATACGAGGCAAGGGGCTTCTCCGGCTTGGCGCCCGCCGTGAGCTTGAGCCACCCGGCCAGGTCGAGCTCGTCGATCTGTCCGCCGACGGTCACCCCCGCGGCATCGCCCGCGGGCGGCTCGCCGGCGCCGAACCAGACATTCGCGCGTGCGAGTTTGATTCCGCTCGAATTGTCATCAAACATCAGCTCGCTCCGCAGGAGCGACCCCAGCACGACTCGCAGCTGCGTCACGGCCGGCGCCGGCCATTGGATATCCACCGTCGCCGGCAGGGACGCATCCGCGGCTTTGTGCAGCGGCGCAGGGAGCCCCAACTCGAGTCCTGCGAGGCTCGAAGTGATATGCAGGGAACGCTCGCGCGCCGGCTCCGCCGACATGCGCAGCACCCCGCGCCAGTCCGTTTGACCGTCGATCGCAACGGCGCTTGGGAGTCCCAGCGCCGCGCGCAGACTCTCGCCGCTCGCGGTACCGTGAAATTCCAGCTGGGTGCGCATGGCCGCACGGCTGCGCGGTGTGCGTGCCGTCATCTGCACGGGTCCGCCGAGCAACTGCCCGTGCAGATCGGCGCGCACGACCTGAGCGCCGTCGATGTCGGCGGTGCCGGCGATATTCGTCGCGGCGACACTCGCGCCGCGCCTCTTCAAGGTCGCATCGTGCAGATCCACGTGCACGAGCACGCGCCGCGCATCGAATTGCTTGAACGGAAAGAACAGGTCCACGCCGCATTGCAGGGCGCCGGTGGCCTGCACGCTCGAGAAGCCGTGCTCGGCCAGATCATCGAGCGGCGTGGCGGCGAGATAGCCGAGCGCATCGGCGGCATCGCCGCGCGCAGCGGCATGTACTTCCATCTCGCCGTTCTTGAAGTCGACGAACCGCACGTTGGCCGCATCCACCTTGAGCGGACCTGCGAGTGCGCTCGTCACCTTGACGCTCATGCCCTGATTGCGGAACTCGACCTGCGCCGCGACATTCTCGAGGCGCGGCCAGTCCTGTCGATAATCCAGCGTCACGTGATCGACATTGAAGCGAATCAGGAAAAGTCCCGCGCCGTCGCGGAATGGAAAGTGCCGCACCGGACCTGCGAAGACGGCCGTGGCGTGCGGCAGACGGCCCGAGACGAACGCACGATCCAGCCATTGCAGCGCAGGCGGCGGCAGCAGCTGGTGAGGAAAGTACAGCGGCGCATCGGCGATGGTGGCGTCGTCGATGAAACTCGCCAGAGTGAGCACGGGCGAGCTGCCGTCGGCGGGCTGCGACCACGCGAGCTTCGCGTGCACGCTTGCCGCGTGCGTGCGCAGCTCGAGATCCGAGCTCGCGAGCAATACCTCCTGCGGGTTTCGTCTCCAGTAGAGCGTCGACTTGAGCACCGGCAGCGCGATCGGCTCCGGAAACTGATCGGGCCAGTTGTAAACCGCGGAATGCGTGTCGATGATCAAGTGCCCCGCCGCCTCGGTGCCGATGAGCGAGCCGCTCAGGCCGCGCAAGCCCGGCGCGTGGCCGACGGGCGCGAAGCCCATGTCGCGAAACTTGGCGCGGGCGTCGAAACGCCACGCCTCGCCCGCGGAGGCGCGCGCCAGCGTGAAGCGCATGTCCGACCACTCGCCCGTGGGGGCGAGATCGCGCAGCCGCTCGCGAATATCCTTCTGCGGCATGAGCCCCACCAGCGGCAGCAACGCCTCCGCCCGCAGGTAATTCGCCTCCGCGTGCAAATCCAGCATACCCGCCGGGTTCTCGCGCCAGCTGGCCTCGAACTCGCTGTCGGGGTCCTTGCGTCCCGCGGCTATGACACGCAGCCGGCGTCCCGCAAGGGTCCAGCGATCGGCCGTATGCGCGAGGGAGAGCGCCCCGCTCACCTGATCCATGACGGCATTGGGGCGGTCCGAGAGATGGACGACCACGCCGCTTGCGTTGAATTCGAGATCCGCACGCTCGATGTCGGCGCCGCGTCCGTTCACCAGCGCCTGGAACGCGCCGGTGCCCGCATCGAGACGGGTCAAATACTCCGGCAACAGCGCGCGCCAGCCGGGGAAATGCATCCCGCTCGCACTCGCGAGTGCATTCCATCCCAGATTCACGATGCGCTCGGCCCCGCGGGCCGTGCCCGAGACGCGGAGTCGCCCGCCGAGCTGCGCGGGCAGCTGCGCCGACAAGCTCGCCGAGACGAAGTGCGCGACGCGCGTCGCCTCGAAGTCGACGTCGCGCAGCTCGAGCCGGGGCAGGTCCGTGTTCCAGTCCTGCAGCACGACGATACCGCCGCGGATCACCAGAGTACCGGCGGGCAGATCGTTCAAGGCGATTTGCGACAGGGAGCTCGACTCGCCTCCCCACACGATCTCGGAGGCGAGCGCAAAGCGGCTCGGACCCAGGCGCTGGATGGCAAGGGTGGGCGCGTCGAGCTCGACGCGCAGAGCGAACAGTTTCCCGTTCTGCAGCAGTTGCCAGATATCCGCCGCGATGC
>Ga0208488_1000007_pt1 | contig 18303 bp, 14 predicted proteins | sample MicForSoiSWNC1_O_FD_187994 | JGI IMG/M metagenome (GOLD analysis project Ga0208488, IMG submission 187994) | Forest soil microbial communities from Harvard Forest Long Term Ecological Research site in Petersham, Massachusetts, USA - MetaG HF001... | ecosystem: Environmental > Terrestrial > Soil... | reverse complement strand
GGAATGCGGCCGGTTCGGATGGCCCGGCGGGAAGACCGCGCGCGCGAACGCCTCCTGAGCGCGCGTGCCCGTGTTCTGCAAGGATTCGCGCAGCGAGCCGATCAGTTGCTGCTTCGCCTTGGCGAGCTCGGTCGCGGGAAACGCCGGTGTTCTGAGCTCGGCGGCGAGGAGCGAGAGCACCATGGGCAAATCCTTCCGCAGGCACCTCGCCCGAATCTCCAGGCTCTGTATGCCTACGCCGAAAGAGATGGTCGCACCGACATCCTCGAGCCGTTCGGCGATGGCGAACTTATCGAGCAACGTCGTGCCGCGATCGAGCATCATGCCGGTGAGCGACGGCACCGCGGCGTTGCCGCTGCCCGCCATCGCATCGCCCGCGGGCAGCGCGCCCAGCACGACCACCACATCGCGCACGTGCGTGGGATAGGTGACGACATCGATCCCGGCGGTCGCGGCGCGATGTCCCCGCGCGGCCATGCTGCCAAGCGCAGCGCTCGACGGAGCGGTTGCCGACGCGGCCGATGCGACGCCGATTGGCGCGCCGCCCGCGAGCGTACAGGCGGCGAGAATCCAACCCGGGAAGGCTCGGCGCGCGGTCATCGTGATTTCTCCTGGTTGGGCACGAACCAACCGGTCGTACTCTGACGCTCGTCCAAGTATTCGCGCGCGACCCGTTGCACGTCGGCCGCGGTGACCTGCTCGACCTTCTGCGGGAAGGTCACGTACAGCGTCCAATCGCCGATCGCGATCCATTCATTGAGCTCGCTCGCGGCCGCCGCCGTGCCGTCGCGCTTGTAAGCCTCGCCGGCGAGCACTTGCTGCTTCACGCGGGCGATCTCCTGCGCGGTCACACCGTCGGTCTTGATTTTCTCGACCGCCGCGAGCAGCGCCTGCTCCACCTTCTCGTGCGAGGCGCCCGGCGCGAGCGTCGCATACACCGTATGCAAAGACAGGTCGCGGCGCAGATCCGTATCGGATGAGGCGCTCAGCGCGAGGCCTCCATCGACCAGCGCGTGGTAGAGCCGCGAGCTCTTGCCCGAGCTCAAGATGCCGTCGAGCATCTCGAGTGCGGGCTGATCCGCGTCGCGGCCGTTCGGCACTTTGTACGCGATGACCACGGTGCCGAGCTCGCCCGGACGGTTTACCACGACGCGGCGCGGACCGACCTGCGCCGGCTCCTCGGTATACATCAGCGGGATGGGCTGGGGCGACTGGGAGTAGCCGCCGTAATACTTCTGCACGAGCGCGAGCGCCGCGGCGGGCTCAACGTCGCCCACCACGCTGACCGTGGCATTGTTCGGCCAGTAGAACGTGTCGTAGAACTGGCGCAGTTTCTCGATCGGGACGTGCTCGATGTCGCTCTTGTAGCCGATGGTCGGGTGGTGATACGGAAGCGCGACATAGGCCGCCGCGGAAACCTCCTCCATCAAGACGGTGTTCGGGTCGTTCTTGCCGCGCTCGTACTCGTTGCGCACCACGGTCATTTCCGCTTGCCGGTCGGATTCGCGCAGCCACAGATTGCGCATGCGATCGGACTCGATTGCCACATACCCGTCGAGGTCGTCGCGGCCGAGCGTCGCGAAGTAATTGGTGCGATCGAACGAGGTCGTGGCATTGAACTGTCCGCCGACGTGCTCCAGGTACTGCTTGATGCTGTTGCCCTTCGCATCGTTGAAGCGCTCGCTGCCCTTGAACATCATGTGCTCGAGCAGGTGCGTCGCGCCGGTGGTGCCGGTCACCTCGTTGCGCGAGCCGACGCGATACGTCACTTGAAAGGTGACCACGGGCGCGGAGTGATCCGGCATGATGAGCACTGCCAGGCCATTGGCGTCGAGGCGGTACTCGTCGATGCCGCCGAGTGATTTGATGTAGGTAAACCCGGGAACCGTCGCCGGCGCAGCCGGCGCGCCCGCGGCTCGGGCGCCGCTCGCGCTCATCGATCCCAGCAATGCGAGCGCCAGCGCTCCGGCGCCGAATCTCCCGCGCCCCCATCTCACCTCTGCATTCGTCATCGACTTACCTCATGTATCAAACCTTGCTCGGCCGGCGCGCGCCGCGGCCGGGTCATCGCCACCGCTCGTTCTGACACGGCGCGCCATTCTAGTGCCCCTGTCGTCGGCCTTTGGGGCAAAATGCGCTTAGCGATGCGGCGCAGAGCGATTCGAGTCACGTTCGAGATAATACACATAAATACCCGTATTCCCTGGTAATTCTCTGAACCAATCCGCCCCAAGCGCCGTCGATCGCCCGCTCGCCGCTCCGCGTGCCGTGGCGCTCTTCGATCTCGACGGCACCCTCACGCATCGGGATACGCTCTTGCCGTTTCTCTGCGGCTACCTGGCGCGCCACCCGGCACGGCTCGCGCGTCAGTGGTGCCTCGTGCCGGCTCTGTTTCGCTATGCGCTCGGCGGGCGTGATCGCGGTCTCTTGAAATCGCGCGCCATCCGCGCCGTGATGGCCGGCGATTCGCGCACCCGGGTCGAGGGATGGGCGGAGCGGTTCGTTGCAGATCTCAAGCCGCGGGGTGCGTTCCGTCTGGCGGGGCTTGCAGCGCTCGAGACGCATCGCAGCGGCGGTGATCGGCTGGTGCTGCTCTCGGCGAGCCCCGATCTCTATGTGCCCCTCATCGGGCGTCTGCTGGGCTTCGAGCGCACGCTCTGCACCGAGGTCCGCTGGGACGGCGAGCGGCTCGACGGCGCGTTGCGAACGCCCAACCGGCACGGCGCGGAGAAGGTGCGCTGCCTCGAGCAGCTGCGTGCGGACTATCCGCACGCACCGGTGACGGCTTACGGCAACAGCCTCTCGGACATCCCTCATCTCGCGCTCGCCGAGCGCGCGCTGCTCGTCAACGGCAACGCGGCGGCGCGCCGCGGCGCGGCTCGCGCGGGTATTCCGACCGGGGAATGGCCCTAGAGGACGCGCTCCGCAATCCCGCGCTATCGTGGGCGGTTCTGCAGCGCCGCGTGCAGCTTCAAGAGCAGCGCCTCGCTGCTCTGCCAGTCCATGCAGGGATCCGTGATCGATACCCCGTATTCCAGCGTGCCGAGGTCCTTGGGGATGGGCTGATTGCCCGCCTTCAAGTGGCTCTCCAGCATGAGACCGACGATCGAGCGATTACCGTCGAGGATCTGCGTGACGCAGTTTTCCGCGACCAGCGGCTGCACGCCCGGGTCCTTGTTGGAATTGCCGTGACTGCAATCGACCACGATATTGGTCGGCAGATTCGCTTGCGCGAGCTGGCGCTCCGCGAGCGCGATGCTCACCGCGTCGTAGTTCACGCGGCCGCCGCCGCCGCGCAGCACGAGATGGGCGTGCGCGTTGCCGCGCGTGCGGAATACCGCGGACTGGCCTTGCTGCGTGATACCCAAAAAATGATGGGGGTGGCGCACCGACTCGAGCGCGTTGATGGAGGTGGCGAGCGCGCCATCCGTGCCGTTCTTGAAGCCGACGGGCGTGGACAAGCCGCTCGCCATCTCGCGGTGGGTTTGCGATTCGGTCGTGCGCGCGCCGATCGCCGTCCAAGTGATGAGCTCGGACAGATACTGCGGCATGATGGGATCGAGCGCTTCGGTGCCCGCCGGCAGCCCGAGCTCCGCCACGTGCAACAGCAACTCGCGCGCGAGCAATATCCCTTTCTCGATGTGAAACGAGTCATCGAGATCCGGATCGTTGATGAGCCCTTTCCATCCCACCGTCGTGCGCGGCTTCTCGAAATACACCCGCATGATGAGCAGCAGCGTCGGCGCGACTTGGGTTGCGAGCGCCTTCAACCGGTCGGCATACTCGCGCGCCGCCGTGACATCGTGAATGGAGCACGGCCCGACCACCACGAACAGCCGCGGATCGCGGCGCTCCAGAATGGCCCGCACCGCCTCGCGGCCTTGCAGCACCGTCTCCGCCGCGCGCGCGGTGAGCGGCAAGCGGCGCTTCACCTCCTCGGGGGTCGCCAGCAGGTCGCTGGAGGCGACGTTGACGTTTTGCAGTCGATCTTGGAATTCGGCCACGTTTACCTACATGGACGTGCGGATGGTCCAAAGCTCGGGGAAGAACCTCAGATCGAGCGCCTTGTTGAGATAGGCGACTCCGCTCGTCCCGCCGGAGCCGCGCTTATAGCCGATGATGCGCTCGACCGTCTTCACGTGCGTGAAGCGCCACAGCTGGAACTTGTAGTCGAGATCGACGAGCCGCTCGGCGAGCTCATAGAGGTCCCAGTCTTTCACCGAGTTGTGATACACGCTGAGCCAGGCCGCCGCCACGTGCTTGCTCGCCTGATAGGGGAGCGAGAAGTCGCGGTCGATCGCCTCCGCGGGCACGTCGAGACCGCGGCGGCTGAGCAGGCGCAGCACCTCGTCGTACAAGCTCGGTGCGCGCAGCGCGCGCTCGAGCATCTCGTAGGCCGGCGGGTCCGTGCGGAACACCTCGATGAGCTCCGCGTTCTTGTTGCCGATCAGGAACTCGAGCAGCCGGTATTGCGCCGACTGAAATCCCGACGAGCGTCCGAGCGTGTTGCGGAACGCCGAATAATCGTAGGGTGTGATCGTTGCGAGCACATCCCAGGCCTGCAGCAGCTGCTGCTGGATGGTCGATACACGCGCCAGCCTCTTGAACGTCGGACCGAGATCGTCGCGGCGCACGCAGTCGATCACGGTGTTGAGCTCGTGCAGACAGAGCTTCATCCACAGCTCCGAGACCTGATGGATGACGATGAACAGCATCTCGTCGTGCTCGTACGACAAAGGGTGCTGTGCGTCGAGGAGCTTCTCCAGCCCAAGATACTGGGAGTAGCTCAAGGAATTCGTGAGGTCCCAGTGAATCTGCTCGTCGCTCAGATCGACGAACGGTTTGGCCGCAGGCTTGGTCTCGCTCACGGCTAGGTTCCGAATACCCAGAGCGGCACCGTGCGCCAGCCCGCAAGCAGCTCGCGGTCCAGCCGGCGGTAGTCCGGCTCGAGGGTCTGCACCAGGCGCCAGAAGGCCGGCGAGTGATTCATGTGCTTCAAGTGCGCGAGCTCGTGGACGAACAGGTACTGCACCACCTCCGGCCGCAGAAACACGAGCGAGCAATTCAGGCTCACGGTGCCGCGCGTCGAGCAGCTGCCCCAGCGGGTACGCTGGCAACGAATGGCGACCCGATCGATGGAATAATTCAAATCGCCGGCGAGCCGGAGGAGCGGCGGCGTGAGGCGCTCTTGGGCCGCCTGCTTCAGCCAGTCCTTGAGCTTCTGCCGCGCCTGGTCGGTGTCCGGCGCGCGCACCGAGAGCCTGCCTGCCTCGAGGATGAGCTCGCGCCGCGGGGCTTGCTGCCAGTGCACGTCAAAATGCTCTTGGGTATAGGCGAAATCGATGCGTGTGGGCACGCTCGCCGCAGGCTCCGCGAAGCACTGCATGGCGGCGACCTTGCGGTCGATCCAGGGCGTGAAGCGCTGCACGAAATCGCGCACCGCCCGCGCCTTGACGCCGACCGGCACGACGATTTCCACGCGGCCGCCGACGTGCACCCGGGCCGTGAGCCGGCGCGCACGCGCGCTCACGCGAACCGCAAACGCCTCTCCGGTGCTGCGCGCCTGGAACAGCGACAGTTGCGTTCCCTGTGCCTTCATCGCCTGCGATGATACCAGGTTCGACGCGAGCGGCGGTCGTGCGCCGGCTAGCGCTGGACCAGCATCGCCAATTGCTTTTGCGCCGCCTTATAGTCGGGCGCAACGATCAGGGACTTCTCGATCCAATTGCGCGCGCCGAGCACGTCGCCGCGCGCCGCCAGCTGCGTGCCGAGCGCGAGATACGCCTCGGCGTGGCCCCAACCCGGCACGTCCGCACGCGTGGCGGAGGATTGCTCGAACAGCTGGGCGGCCTCAAGCAGAGTCGCGAACGCCTGCTGAGCTTGCGCCGAGTTGGGCTTCGATCCCGCCAGCTCTTCCATGGCCACGAGATACAGCACCCGGGGGTTGCGCGGCGCGAGATCGACGGCCGACTTGAGCCTCTCGTCCGCGCGGGTCCGCAGCAGCACGGCCTCCAGATGCCGCTCCTTGGCGAGCTCGCGGTAGCAGGCCGACTGCAGCGCGAGCGCCTCCACCGACTTGGCGTCTTGATCGAGCACCCACTTCAGCTGATCGACGCACTCGGAGAATGCGGGGGCGGCCGCCTTGCGCCGCTGTCGCAAGGCGAGGAGCCCGAAGCGGTATTCGGCATGCGCGAGGTGATAGCGAAGCGCCGCATCCGCGCCGCCCGCTTTGACTTGATTGCCGAGCCGCTGCGCCAGGTTGCCGAGCTCGCCGAGATCCTCCGTCTGGTAGGCGTAGAGGATCTGCGCCTGCAGGTCGCCGCCTTCCTGCGCGCCGAGCGTCGCCGCCAGCGACAACAACAGCACCATCCCCAGACCTCTCACTGACCGCATGCGCGCTCCCTCTCCCACCCGCCGCGTGTACGATACGCGCCGAAGATAACACAACGAGGTGGCAGTTCTTGGCGCACGAATTGATCGACATCGGCTCGAACCTCACCCACTCGAGCTTCGCCGCGGACCTCGATCAGGTGATCGGCCGCGCCGTCGCAGCCGGCGTCGCCCGTCAAGTGGTGACCGGCACGGATCTCGCCAGCTCGCGTGCGGCCGCCGATCTCGCCGCGCGTCATCCCCGCATGTTGTGGAGCACCGCCGGCGTGCATCCGCATCATGCGATCTCGCTCGAGCCGGCGCTTCAGGCGAACCTCGAAGAGCTTCTGGCGCTGCCCCAGGTGGTGGCGGTCGGTGAATGCGGGCTCGATTACTTCCGCGACTTCTCGCCGCGGCCGGCGCAGCGCGCCGCTTTCCTCGCGCAGCTCGAGCTCGCCGCGCGTACGGGCAAGCCCGTGTTCCTGCATCAACGCGACGCGCACGCGGACTTTACGGCCATTCTCAGCGAGCACCGCGCGGCGCTGCGCGGCGGGGTGGCCCATTGTTTCACCGAGGGTCCCGAGGAGCTCGAGGCCTATCTCGGTCTCGACCTGTCGATCGGCATCACCGGCTGGGTGTGCGACGAGCGCCGCGGCGGCGCTTTGCGCAAGGCGGTGCCGCGCATTCCACGCGAGCAGCTCCTGCTGGAGACCGACGCTCCGTATCTTCTGCCGCGCGATCTCACACCAAAGCCTAAGTCGCGGCGTAACGAGCCGGCCTACCTGCCGCACATCGCGGCGACCGTTGCGCTGCTGCGCGGCGAATCCCTCGCGAGCGTGGCCGAGGCAGCGACGCAAAACGCCGTGCGGCTCTTCGGGCTCGATGCCGCCGAGCGGAGACGAAACTAAAGGTTGGTGAATAAATGCGGGCTCGGCTTGAGCTGAGCGACCACCCGGCTCCAAACCTCCGCAAAGGGCTCGAGCGCGGCGGAGCCCTTGAGACTGCGGTCGACTTGCGGAAATTCCACCTCGATGCCGTCGAGCATCATCACGTACTTGGGCATCCCCTTGGTGAACTTGCCGATGTTCGAGAACAGGAGGCGCCCCTCGACAGGGAAATCTCCCGCCAGCGCCTTCACGGCGGCGAGGCGGTCGTAGAGCGCGGGCTGCGGATTGTCGAAGGTAAACCGCCGACGCCCGATGACGGTCCAATCGCTCATCTGATCGCCGCCGAAGATGAGGCCCGGGACGCGGCGCGTGTCGAGCACCAGGAGCCCCCGCGGCGTGAGCAGCAAATGGTCGATATGGATATAGCCGCCCATTCCGTCGGGCACCAGCACTTGATGGGCGGACTCGTAGGCAATGCGATCTAAGCGTGCGAGCAGCTGCTTGCGCCGCGCTCGACGCTGATACGCGCCCACGGCCACATAGCCGCCGGCCCCGACGAGGGCGATCGCGACGCCCGCCGCGATCCAATCCGGATCGATGTGCAGATCGTTCATCCGAGCACCGCAGCCAGCGCCCCGAGAGAGGGCGCAATACCGGTGAACTGTCGTGGCAGGGCCAGCAGCCGCGCCAGCGCGGGCGGGATGTCGACGGACTTGCCGATGATCGGCTCCACGATGTCGTTGAACTTGGCCGGATGCGCGGTCGCGACGAGAATCCACGGGTTGTCGCGGCGCTCGCGCTCGCTCAAGCGCTGGTACACCTCTGCCGCTGTCGCGGTGTGCGGACACCATTCGCGTCCAAATCGCATGAAGTCCTCTCCGATTCTGCGGCGAATTGTAGCGTCATCCACGCTTTCCGCGCTCAGGTGTTCGCTCACCGCGGCGAAAGTCGGGTAGAGCGCGTGCACGCGCTCCATGTTGCTGGGATTGCCCACATCCATCGCCGAGGCGAGCGTCTGCACGCTGGGACGGGGGCGCCACTCGCCATCACGCAGAAAATCGGGAACCGTCCGATTGGCATTGTGCGCAAGGATGATGCGCCCGACGGGAAAACCCACGGCGCGGGCCCACATCGCGGCGAAGGCGTTGCCGAGATTGCCGGCCGGGATGACGTACGAGGCGCTCTTTCCCGTGCGCCGCTGCACCTCGAGACTCGAGGCCGCGTAATACACCATCTGCGGCAGCAAGCGGCCGATGTTGATGCTGTTCGCCGAGCTGAAATGATGCCGCGCGCGCAACCCCGCATCGACGAAGGCCTCCTTCACCAGGCGCTGGCAATCGTCGAACGTGCCGCCGACGCGCAAGGCGCGCACGTTCTCGCCCCAGCAGGTGAGCTGTTGCTCCTGGCGGTCGCTCACCAGACCCTTCGGGTACAAGATGACGACCCGCACCCAGGGACGCCCGTGAAAGGCCGCCGCCACCGCACCGCCGGTATCACCGGAGGTAGCCACCAGGATGGTCATCGGCGGCTCGGACGGCGCTTGCGCGCGCTCGAGTGTCTCGGCAAGAAAGCGCGCGCCGAAGTCCTTGAACGCTGCGGTCGGTCCGTGAAAGAGCTCGAGCACGAATAAGGGGTCTTGACACTTCTCGACCGCCGTCGTCGGTGCGGGGAAATCGAACGCCGCGCGCGCGATATCGCCAAGCTGCGGCGCCAGCCGATCGCCCTGGAAGAACCCGTGGAGCGCGCTCTGCGCGATCTCGGGCAGGCGCGTCGAGCGGGCGACCGCTGCGACATCGACCGCGGGCAGCCGCGTCGGTACGTACAGTCCGCCGTCGGGCGCCAACCCCTGGCGGATCGCCTCGCTCAGCGTGAGGGGAGGCGCGCTGCCGCGCGAGCTCAGGTAGCGAAGCTCGGCCATCAGGTGCTCACCACTCGAGCGCCCGGGTTGTCGATGCCGGAGATCCATGAGTCGGACTTCAGGGCGTGATTCAAGAAGGCCGATATCATCGCGGCGCGCACCGCCTCGGTATGCTGCACCTCGGCCCACGCGAAGATGGTCGGGCCCGCTCCGGAGATCGAGCAGCCGATCGCACCTGCGGCCATGGCGCCGCGCTGCACGTCCTTGAACCCCGGGATCAACGTCTGGCGCTGCGGCTCGATGATGACATCGTTGAAGGACTCGCGAATCATGTCGAGATCGTTCGAGTAGCAGCCGCTGATGAAACCCGCGAGATTCGCGCTCTGCCAGACGAAATCGGAGCGCGTCACGTCGCTTTTCAGCACGGCCCGCGCCTCGCGCGTGCCCAAGTGCATGTGCGGGTGCACCAGCACGCAGCGCAGGGAGCGCGGCACGGGAATCTGCTTCACACGCGGATGATCGATCCCGACCGTGAGCACCAAGCCGCCGTACAGACACGGCGCGATGTTGTCCACGTGGGCGGAGCCGCTCGCGACGATCTCTCCTTCCATCGCAAACTTGAGAAGCCGCAGCGGTGGCACCGGCCGCTCGATGAGCGCGTTGGCGGCGACTACCGCGGCGACGGCGGATGCCGCGGAGCCGCCCATACCGGATGCGAGCGGGATGCCCTTGTCGATGTCCACCTCGAACCCGTGCTCGAGCTGGAGCGCGGCTTGCATCGCTTGCAGCGCGCGGCCCGCGGTATTTCTCAAGGGGTCGACCGGCAATTCCCCCGCGACTCCCTTGACCGCACGAATACGCACCACGGGCTCATCGATCCGTCGCAGCCAAACCCGATCGCCCACGGCCTCGACCGTGTGTCCGAGGATATCGAAGCCGATGCCCACGTTGGCGACGGTGGCGGGAGCGAAGGCGGTGACCTCGTGCGGCATAAAGATTCCGCGGCGCTACAAATGGGCGCCGAGATAGGCCGACAGGCGCAACAGATCCGAGAACACACCGCCCGCCGTCACCTCGGGCCCGGCCCCGGGGCCCTGCACGATGAGCGGGTTGTCGCAGTAGCGGCGGGTCGCGAAACGCACCACGTTGTCGGTGAGGGCGATGTTCGCAAAGGCGTGCTTCGCGTCGAGGCGCGTCAAGCCGACGGTCGCCTTGCCGTCCGCATTCACCCGGCCCACGTAGCGCAGCACCTCTCCCTGCGCCTTCGCCGTGGCGAGGGTCTTGGACATGGCCGCGTCGAACTCCGGCAAGCGGCGCATGAATTCCTCGACGCCGCAGGCGATCAGCGCCTCGGGCACGAGGCCGGCTACCTCGACATCGGACATCTCCAGCGTCAGTCCCATCTCGCGTCCGAGTATGATCAGTTTGCGCGCGACGTCCATGCCCGAGAGATCGTCGCGCGGGTCGGGCTCGGTGTATCCCTTCTGCTTCGCCGTGCGCACGATCGAGGAGAAGGACTCGCTGCCGTCGAACACATTGAAGAGATAGGCGAGCGTCCCCGAGAAAATCCCCTCGATCCGGATGATCTCGTCCCCCGTCTCGCGCAAGTCCCGCAGCGTATGGATGACGGGCAGACCGGCCCCGACCGTGGCCTCGTAGAGATAATGAGTGCCGGCCGCGCGTGCCGCCTCCTTGAGCGCCCGATAGGCCGGCAGCGCGCCGCTGTTCGCTTTCTTGTTCGGCGTCACGACGTGAATGCCGCGCGCGAGCCAATCTCGATACAGGCCGGCAACTTCCGCGCTCGCCGTGCAATCGATGAGGACGGTGTGCGGGATGTAGTCCGCTTGGGCATGCGCCGCGAACTTCTCCAGGTCGACCGGCACACCCTGCTGTTCCAGAAGCGCCGGCCAGTTCGCCAGATCGATGGCGCCCTCCGCGAGGAGCATGCGTGTGGAGCTCGCGATGCCGCGCACTCGCAGGTCGAGGTTCAACGCCCGCAGACGATCCACTTGACTCGCGAGCTGCTCGAGCAGCACCCGTCCGACCGTGCCGGGACCGATCAACCCGATGGAGAGCGTATTCGGCGACAGATAGAAGGCGGCGTGCACCGCACGCAGCGCCTTGGCGGCGAATTTGCCGTCGACCACCAGCGAGATGTTGCGCTCGGAGGCGCCCTGCGCGATCGCTCGCACACTGATCGCGGCATCACCCAGCGAGTTGAACACCTTCGCCGCCACGCCGTGCGCGCCCGCCATGCCGTCGCCGACGACCGCAAGGATCGCCAGATCGCGTGCCACGTCGACATGCTGGATCTGGCCGTCGCGCAGCTCCGAATCGAACGCGCGGCGCACCGCCTCGTCGGCGCGCTGCGCCTGGGCGGCGGGAATCGCGAAGCAGATCGAGTGCTCGGAGCTGCCTTGTGAAATCAAGATGACCGAGATGCCGGCATCGCGCAGCGCGCCAAACAGCCGGTTCGCGGTACCGGGTACGCCGATCATTCCGGCGCCCTCGAGATTCACGAGCGCCACGGGGTCGATGGTGGTGATGCCTTTCACTTTGAGCGCCGACTTGGGGCTGGCGCAGATGAGCGTGCCCACCTTCTGCGGCGCAAACGTGTTGCGGATCCAGATCGGAATGTCGCGCGCCACCGCCGGCTCCATGGTCTGCGGATGAATCACCTTGGCACCGAAATACGCGAGCTCCATGGCCTCGTTGTAGGAGAGCTGGTCGATCGTCTGGGCGTTCGGCACGAGCCGCGGATCGGCCGAAAGCACGCCGTCGACATCGGTCCAGATGATGATCTCGGGAGCCTTCAAGAGCGCCCCGAAGATGGATCCGGAAAAGTCGCTCCCGTTGCGTCCGAGCGTGGTTTGGATCCCAGCCGTGGTGGTCGCGATGAAGCCGGTGACGATGAGGCGCCCGCGAAACTCCGCGGGAACCAGCTTCTCGAGATTGCGCTCGCTCTCTGCCCATTGCACCGTCGGGCCGAGGGGTCCCCACTCGACGATGATGACCTGGCGCGCATCGATCCACAGCACCTCGCCCTGGATGCGGCCCCGCTCGCGCAGGAACGGTGCGAACAGACGGGTCGACCAGATCTCGCCATACCCCGCGATCACATCGCGCATCGAGTAGGTCGCCGCGCGGATGAGCCGTACGGTCTGGAGCACCCCCGCGATGTCCTTGCAATCGCGAGCGAGCTGCATGCAATAAGCGTCGCACGCGGAGGGCGACAAGAGCTCCGTCGCGAGCTTCTCGTGCCGCCTCCACAGCTGCTCGAGCGCGCCCGTCATATCCCCTTCGGGTTGCTCGGCGAGCGTGACGGCATTCAACAGCGCATCCGTGACCCCGCGACAGGCCGACAACACCACGGCCTCGCGCACAAGGGGGGACGCCTCGACGATGTCGGCGACCCGGCGGAAGCAATCCGCGTCCGCGACACTCGAGCCGCCGAATTTGTGCACGATCCACTTGTCCATAGTTCACACGCGCTCAGACCGCTCGAGCGTTGGTAAGGGTCCCTAATCAATGAGTTGCGGGCGGCAACCGCTAGACAGCCCGGAACTTTAATCGCACGGCGGCCGGGGTAGCAAGCACAAAAGCCCGTAAATCGGGGAGAACCCCAGGATTATCCCCACGCCGCCCGCTCGTCAGTGCTTGGCGCGAGTCTTCAGGCGCGGGCTGCCGCGACCGGACTGCGGCAATCCGGTGTGCTGGGTGCGGAAGGGACGGGTCGCGACTCGCGAGCCGGGGGCACGCGAGCCAGCGGCGTGCGAGCTCGCGGCACGGGAGCCGACGGGCTGATAGGCCGGAATCAGGTGGTGCTTGCCGTTGCCGATCAGATCCGCGCGCCCCATGCGCCGCAGGGCCTCACGCAGCAGCGGCCAGTTCTCGGCATCGTGATAGCGCAAAAACGCTTTGTGCAGGCGCCGCACGCGCGTTCCCTTCGGCACGATGACCTCCTCGCTGCTGCGGGTGATGCGCTTCAAGGGGTTCTTTGCCGAGTGATACATCGCGGTTGCGGTCGCCATCGGCGAGGGCAGAAACGCCTGCACCTGATCGGCCCGGAAGCCGTTCTTCTTCAGCCACAGCGCGAGCTCGAGCATATCGCTGTCGCGCGTGCCCGGATGCGCGGCGATGAAATACGGAATGAGATACTGTTCCTTGCCCGCCGCCTTGGAGTATTTCTCGAACTGCTCCTTGAACTTGTAGAACGCACCCACCCCGGGCTTCATCATCTTGGAGAGCGGGCCCTCGGCAAGCGCCTCGGGCGCGATCTTGAGGTAGCCGCCCGTGTGGTGCGTGGCGAGCTCCTTGACGTACTCGGGCGATTCGACTGCGAGGTCATAGCGCACGCCGGAGGCGATGAGCACTTTCTTGATGCCTTTGAGCGCGCGGGCGCGGCGGTACAGCTTGATCAGCGGCGCATGGTCGGTGTTCAGGTTCGGGCAAATGCCCGGATAGACGCAAGACGGCCGGCGGCAAGCGGACTCCACCGCCGCGCTCTTACAGTGCAGACGATACATGTTGGCAGTCGGCCCGCCGAGGTCCGAGACGACCCCGGTGAAGCCCGGCACTTGATCGCGAATGGTCTCGATCTCGCGTATCACCGAGTCCTCGGAACGGCTCTGGATGATGCGGCCCTCGTGCTCGGTGATCGAGCAGAAGGTACAGCCGCCGAAGCAGCCTCGCTGAATCGCCACCGAGAAGCGGATCATGTGGTAGGCGGGAATGCGGGCATCGCCGTAGGCGGGGTGCGGCCGGCGCGCATAGGGCAGCTCGTAAATCCCGTCCATGTCGGCCGTGCTCAGCGGAATGGGCGGCGGATTGATCCAGAGTTCGGCGTTGCCGTGCCGCTGCACGAGCGCGCGCGCGTTGCCGGGATTCGACTCAAGATGCAGGATGCGCGAGGCGTGGGCATAGAGCACCGCATCCTCGCTCACGCGCTCGAAGGCAGGGATGCGGATCACGCTGCGCTCGCGCGCCGCGTTCGGCACCTTGCGGAAAAATTTCACCACTTGATGGGCAACGGGCGCCGGCTCGGAGGGCGCCTGTGCGGCGAGCCTCGTAGCCTCGTCGGCGTAAGGATCCACGGGCGGTGCGAGCGGCCCGGGCGTGTCGAGCTCGCTCGAATCGATCTCGATCCAGTCGTCGGGAACGGCGCGACGCAGGAGCGCGGTGCCGCGCAAATCGGTGATGCTCGCGAGCGGCTCGCCCGCCTCGAGTCGCTCGGCGAGCGCGAGGATCTGCCGCTCCGCGTTGCCGTACACCAAGAGGTCCGCCTTCGCGTCGACCAGCACGGACCTGCGTACCTGGTCCGACCAGTAATCGAAGTGCGCGATGCGGCGCAGGCTCGCCTCGATCCCGCCGAGGACGATGGGCACGCCCTTGAAGGCCTCGCGCACGCGCTGCGAGTACACGATGACACAGCGGTCCGGGCGTTTGCCCGCGACCCCGCCCGGCGTGTACGCGTCATCGCTGCGCACGCGTCGATCCGCGGTGTAGCGATTCACCATCGAATCCATGTTGCCGCCGGTGATCCCGAAGAACAGGCGCGGCGCACCGAGCCGCGCGAAGTCTAGGGTGCCGCGCCAGTCCGGCTGCGCGATGATGCCGACCTTGAAGCCGTGCGATTCGAGCACGCGCCCGATGATGGCCATCCCGAAGCTCGGATGATCCACGTACGCGTCGCCCGTCACGATGATGATGTCGCACTGGGACCAGCCGAGCGCGCGCATCTCCGCAGGCGTGGTCGGCAAAAACGGTGCCGCAGCACGCGGCCGCCGCGCGGCGGCGCCCGGCGCATCAGCGCTCGAGAACAGGGGAGCCAGAGTCGACACCGGATCTAGCCGATATCGATCGGAACGTAGATCTGTGCATCCTCGCGCTGGATCAGGAGCGCCACGGTGTGGCCCGCCCGCGCCACTTCGCGCTTCAGTTCCGCAACCGTCGAGACACCCGCGCCGTTGACGCCGAGCACCACATCACCCGCCTGCAGTCCCGCCGCGAGGGCTGGGCCGGAGACATCCTCGACGACGAGGCGTCCGCGGGTGTGCAGCTCCTTCTGCTCGCTCGGCTCGAGAGGCCTCACAGCCAGCCCCAAGGCGCCGCCGCCGTCCTGGGCACCATTGCGCGCGGCCTGCGGCGGCGTGTCCTCGAGCAGCACAGTCTTCACGGTCACATCCGTGGCCTTGCGCTCGTGCCATATGCCGAGGTGCGCTTCGCTGCCCGGAGGCAGCTGGGAGATCACGCTCGGCAAATCATAGGAGTGCTCGATGTTCTTACCGTTCACGCTGGTGATGACGTCGCCGGGCTTCAGTCCCGCGCGCTCGCCGGGTCCCTGCGGCTCGACCGAGCTCACCAACGCGCCGTGCGGGATGGTCAAGCCGAAGGTGAGCGCAAGCTGCTGGTTGATGTCCTGCACGGACACGCCGATGCGGCTGCGGCTCACCTTGCCGGTCTTCATCAGCTGATCCCGCACGTTCAGCGCAACGTCGATCGGAATTGCGAAGGACATGCCCATGTAGCCGCCGGTGCGGCTGTAAATCTGGGCGTTGATGCCGATCACCTGCCCGTCGATATTGAACAGCGGACCGCCCGAGTTACCCGGATTCACGGCCGCGTCGGTCTGGATGTAGGTCACGAACGAGCTGCCGCTGTCATCGGGTAGCTGCCGGCCGAGGGCGCTGATCACACCCGCCGTCACGCTGTTCTCGAAACCGAAGGGCGAGCCGATGGCAATCGCCCACTGTCCCGGTCGCAGCTTCGCGGGATCCCCGAAGTGCACGACGGGGAAGTCGGTCCCCGGAATCTTGATGAGCGCGACGTCGCTGCGCTTGTCGACACCGATGACCTTCGCCCGGAACTCGCGCCGGTCGGTCAGCTTGACCGTCACCTCGGAGGCGTCGGCCACGACGTGCGCGTTGGTGAGCACATAGCCGTCGGGAGTTACGATGAACCCGGAGCCGATGCCATGGGCGGGCGGCGCATGCTCGGGATTCGGCATCTGGAAACGGTGGAAGAACTGCGACAGCGGGTCTTCGTCGTTGCCGCCTTCGTCACCGCCGGATGAGCCGCCGATACGCTGCTGCGGCTTCTCGACGACGCTGATATTGACCACCGCCGCGCCATTCTCGGCCACCAGACCCGAGAAGTCCGGCAACCCCGTGACGCGGCCGGCGGGAGCGGTTGGAATGGCCGCGGCGGCCACGGTCGAAGCGGGCGCCGCACCCCCCTCCCCCGCATTGGCATTCGAGCGCTGGTGAGCCACGACCACCACAAAGATGCCGGCCACCAGTGCGAGCGACCAGGTTCTGAGACTTCCCATTGCAATATGTCCTCTCAAAGGTGTTCTCGGGCTCTCGACAATTGACCCCGACTTGAGGCCGACGTTTCAATTTTCCAGGTTTTTGGGCTTCCATTCCCATGTTTTTCCGCCCCGGCGCCGAAAAAATGTGACTTATCGACGGGCCCGGCCCCTGCGCCGCAGCTAGGCTGAGCCTCTTTGAACGCACTCATTCGCCGCGTATGCCCGATGCAACCGGTCCGGTGCTGTTGGTGGTGGGCGGCGACGCCAAACGCCTGCAGTGGCTGAACCATCATGTGACAAGCCATTGGCCGAGCGCCCAGGTTACCACTGCGCCCGGCACGGACGCGGCTTCCCTGACGCGTTTCGTCCAGGAACGGGCCCCCGACGCGGTCATCATGCAGATCGACTTCAGCAATGAAGCACTGGCGAGCATGGGCTTGAGTCACCTGACACAAATGCTGCGGGCGCAGCCGACGGTTCACTGCATCATACTCGCCGAGCACGGCAGCGAGCTGTCAGCGGTGCGAGCGCTCAAATGTGGTGCAAAGGACTACCTGCCGCTCGCCCGCGTCACCCGCGACTTGCTCCTCAAGGCGGTCACCGAGGCCTGCGCCAGGCAGGACGCCTCCGCACTCGCCACCGGGGCGCTCCTCAACCCCGCCGAGGACGCGCCGGCCGTGAAGGTGCCCGGCTACAGCATCGTCAAGGAAATCGCCACCAGCAATTTCTCTTCGGTTTATCTCGCGCGCAGCGAGCGTCTGCGGCGCAACGTCGTGCTCAAGGTCATGAGCCGCGGCAGCTCGCAGCGCGAAATCGACGACGGTGAGCGCTTCCAGCGCGAGTACGAGATCATCTCGAGCATCCAGCACCGCGCCATCGCGGAAATATACGACTTCGGTGCGCTCCCGCATCACCAGTACCTCGCCATGGAGTACATCCCCTGCGGCGACCTGCGCGACCGCTTGCGCAACCCGATGAGCATCGACGACAGCCTGTATTACCTGCGCAGCATTGCCGAAGCGCTGCGCGTCATCCACGTGTTCGGCATCCTGCATCGCGATCTGAAGCCCGCGAACGTCATGCTGCGCGAGGACAATTCGCCGGTACTCATCGACTTCGGCCTCGCGCGCCGCTCGGTCGAGGCCGGTACGACCAGCGTCGGGCAGGTGCTCGGGTCACCCTACTACATCAGCCCCGAGCAATCGCAAGGACAAAAGGTCGATGCGCGCACCGATCTCTACAGTCTCGGCGTGATGTTCTTCGAGATGCTCACCGGCCACCGGCCCTACATGGGCAAGAGCGCCATGGAGATCATGGAGCAACATGCCGCTGCGCCGGTGCCGCGTCTGCCCTCGCATGTGGCTTTGCAGCAGGCGCTGGTCGATCGCTTGATGGCGAAGGAGCTCTCGCATCGCTATACCTCGGCGGATGAGCTGCTGGCCGATCTTGGGCCCGTGGTCGCCGCAGTCGCCTAAGGCCCGCGCTGTGACGTGCGTCACATGCGCCCCAGCCGTCGCGCCGCATATGTAAACATTGCGCTAAAGCTGTGACACTGCTCCTGTCGGGCCGGCCAGCCGTTTGGCACGCTGCCAGCGGTATGTTCATCACCCGCACCCGTCACGAACGCGAGAAGCAGGAGCTCCTCGACGCAAGCAATCGCACCAGCGAAGCGATCTTGCGAAACACCGATCAGGGGCTGTTCTTCCTCGACGCGCGTAACCGCGTGCTGCCGCAGATCTCACAATCGCTCGCGCAGCTGTTTCGGCGCGGGGACTTCGCGAATCTCACGTTCGAGAAGCTGCTTGCGCCGGTGGTCACGGCCAAGACACTGAGCCTGGCAAGAAACCACATCGCGCAGCTCCTCGGCACCGCGCCGCAGC
>Ga0208488_1000004_pt1 | contig 18893 bp, 16 predicted proteins | sample MicForSoiSWNC1_O_FD_187994 | JGI IMG/M metagenome (GOLD analysis project Ga0208488, IMG submission 187994) | Forest soil microbial communities from Harvard Forest Long Term Ecological Research site in Petersham, Massachusetts, USA - MetaG HF001... | ecosystem: Environmental > Terrestrial > Soil... | reverse complement strand
CGCCATTCAGCACACGCTGCGGGCCGAGTCAGTTTCTGGACCGGTGAATGCAGTCGCTCCGAATGCCGTGCGGAATGCGGACTTTACCAAGGTATTGGCCTCGGTGCTCAACCGCCCCGCATTTTTCCCCGTGCCCGAGTTTGCTTTACGTGCAGCCTTCGGCAAAATGGCGGCCGAGGAGCTACTGCTCGCCAGCCAGCATGTTGAGCCGGCAAAATTAAAGGAGAGCGGATACAAATTCAGATTTGCGGATTTGCGCGGCGCCCTGGCGAACTTACTCGCTTAAGGTTTCAGCCTATTTATTTCTGATCGAAGATCCGTTATCCCCGCCCGTCCGTTCTCCTAAAATTTCCTCCGCAGAAACTCGAACAGGATATAGCCGATAATTCCGGCGATCATGGCGATTTCAAAATTGGCCATGGTAAAAACATCGTTCAACGCCCAACCCAATCCCCTCTTTAATCCCTGTCCCGAGCGCTCAAATTCTCCCATCAAGAGATTGGAGTAAAACAGGAAGACAATGAACCCGACCTCGATCACCGCTCTCCAGATATTTTTCTTCATAGCAAAATAAAAACCGGACGGTCACCCGCCCGGCCAAGTTTAACTCTGATCGATCTTAGTCGGTGCTATTAGTCGATCGTGACGCTCACCGGATTGGAAGCAATGCCATTGACCACCACCGCCAACTGGCTGGCGCCGCGCTCAATGGTTTTGGGAACCGTGAAATCTGCAGTTACAGCCAGCGTTCCCGTGGCCACGCCCATCGAACTGGGATTATCAGTAAGGCAGTAGAACACGTGTCCGGTGGCATTGTTGGTGATTCGCACCAACGGATAATTGCTGGCGGACTGGTAATCGTCTCCATAGGCTGCGCCCTGCGACAGTCCGTTCAATTGCAAACCCTGCACGGTCGACTCTTTGCCGTGCTTCAGCGTCGTGGCAACATCGGTGATCACCGGAGCCCAGGCCGGATCGGCGCTTCCCTCCGGCGTATAGAGCTCAATGTCTTTCGAGTTGTCGGTGAACAGGATCTGCCCGGTCGGCAATTCCAGCATGTTTCCGTAGTAGGAGCTGTCATCCGGTCCATTCGGAACGTTCGGTGCGTCCGCCCAGGTCGAGCCGTTCCATTCGAAGAATTCCGCGCCGAACTTATAGACAGCCGGGCTGGTCATGCAGAGAACATTTCCACTGACCAGTAGAGCGCAGGGACCGTCGGCGATATCGAGTTGCTGGCCCTTGGAATTCAAGGGAAAATCGGGCGCCGCTGTCCAGACTCCGGTGCTGGAGTTATAAACCGCGTTATGCCCGGTCGCGCCGGTCGCGATCACCGTGCCATCCGGACGCAGCACTGCCGGCCCCAATTCGTGAGAGGCGGGATCCTCCAGTTGCACCACCGTGCTTCCGGCGCTTGACCATGAACCCGTCGCCGGATTGTAGATTTCGGAATTAGTGTTGTCTTCGTTGGCATCCACGGTCAACACTTCGCCGCTCGGCAGCAGGGTCCATCCCTCTTCATCGTTGATGTCAGATTTTCCCGTGCCGGTCGATGTCCAGGTGAGGTTCTCCGCATCCAGCAAGGCTTCCTGCGTGGTGCAGCAGTTGGCCACCATCATGGTACCGTCGGCGAGAACCACGCTCTGTGCGTCGCCTACGCTTCTCCAGCCCGAAGGAGCCTTAAGCTTTTTCCACTTGTTCGTCTTCGCATTGAAGATTGCGCCCAGGGTGGTCCAAACCCCAGTGCCGAAATTGTATTCCCCGCCGATCACGACCACGCGCGAATCGGGCAACACGGCCGAAGCAAAATACAGCGGAGCGTAATCGGACGGTAGCGAGCCTACCTGCGTCCAGGTGCCGTTCTGATAGCTGCCGTTGATATCAGGCGTCAAAGTCCAGTAATCGGGTTCGCTGCCGTCATGCACCAGAACTCGGCCGTCCATGAGGAGAAGAGGAGCGCTAGCCGAAATGTTCGGTTGGTGGTTCAACGCAGTCCAGGTCTGGGCGCCGGCGAGGTTCAGCGCGGCCAGCAGGATCACACAGGTTATGGCAACGATTCGCAATGCTTTCATGTTCATCCTCAAATTGGTTTTTTCAGTAGACGTTTCGGGATCGCATCCCTGAGACGGATTGCCCGGGGCACATGGGTCAAGCCGCAGCGTAATTCACGGAGTCTATCACCGCGCCGCTAAATCGCAATACCACTCGAGCAACCGTTTTTTCCGGAGTGCAGAATGTGCAATGGTTTGCATTTCGAATCGCGGCCCGCAATGGTGAGCGGTCATATCTTTTACAAGGACTGCACGTGGGTGTGGGTGATGCGGTCGTGCCAGCAAAGTCCATTCTGGTCCAGAACGCACCAGAGATAGCCGAGTCCGGCGGAAAGCGCCGACAAAAACGATGCCAGCACACGCCAGCAGCGTTGGCGTCGATCGGGCAGTGAGCCATCAAAATGCGCCAGCCGCAGCCGGGCGGCGCGCAGTCCAGGAGTCGAACCGGTGTAGACGATGAGCAGGAATTCGTAGGCGAAACCGATCAGCAGCACGAGCACGCCGAGCGCAGCCGTCAGAACCAACAGCATTGCGCGAAGCGGGCTCAGAGCCGGGCTCAGGACGATGCCCACTCCCGCGTGCAAGATCGAACTCAAGCTGTAATTCGACACTGTGTTGAAGGTGGGCGCTAAACCGGAGATCAGGCTGGAATTCAGTCGAATGAAAATTGCAGCGAACGCCATTACCGCAACTCCAACAATCGCGCCATCAACCGCGGCGGCCAGCCCGCGGCGCGCGATCGATGCTGACGGCGCGGCGGTGCCCAAATCGTTTCGCGCATCAGCCTGTTCCCGTCGCGCCGGTTCAATCAGCATTCCGCCCAAAGCCGGGGGTGGCGGCAGAATCTCCGGCGCTTCCACAATACGCGGAAGATCATAGTCAAAGACAGGATCGGCCAGGTCGCTCGGGTGAAAAGTCGGAAGGGCAGCCGACCGCGGGAACTCAATCACCTTGGCCGATAATTCTGCTGGTTCCGGCGCAGCATGCGGTGGGTGATGGTCAACATGCTGCGAATCGGCGTACTGGGCGTCAGACGGTTGGTTCTCCGGCCACTCCCGTTCGGTAACATCAGCTTCCGTAACTGGGACAACACTCGAACGCGACCAGCTCTCCGGCGCATCAAACGGCAAGAGCAGTGAAGGATAGCGCGGGCTGCGGGGCTTGCGTCGCGTGCGATACCGTTCCAGCCGCGCCGCCACCTCCACACGCCAGGCGTCGGGATTCAAATCGACGGTCGAATTGGTGGTCGAACCGATGGTCGAATCGATGTTCGCACTAACGCCCGAACCGACGGCCGGGTCAAGACCAAGGCTGACGTTTGGGTCGGCTTCCGGCTCGACATTCGAATTAAGGCCCGGCGACATCATGAACTTGCTTTTCTCCGCGGCTCGGTGTTTCCGCGGTCGATCTTTACTACAGTCGATCTTTGCAGCGGTCGGTCTTTGCTGATGAACTTCCAGCAGCGAACCGCCCAGAGGTTGCAACTCGAAGTTGAATTTAGGGCGTCACCAGGAATTACCGCGCTTTGCTTCGCTTGCCGCTCGCGTGCTAACGTCAGTTGTTTCCCGTTGGCAGACCGGCTGGCGAGGTGTGCACATGCGCTCGCAGATCAACCGCTAGATCGATCGCCCAGTTCACGCCTTAATTCGAGCTTCAGCGTTCGAGCTTCAGTTCGACTTTATAGATCGACCGTTTAATGATTACCCGCTCTCGAATCTTTATCACGGCCGCATTCGTCTGTCATCTGCTTCTCGCTTCCGCGATAGTAACCAGCCAGACGCTGCCCCCGTCCTCGGCCAATACCGCGGGCGACGGCACGCCCGCGGAATCGACAAATCTGACCACTCAGCCTTCAGCCGCCCTCCCGGTTGCTCCCGCCAGCCAAACCGAGGAACCGATGACGATGCGCGCCCTTCGCCAGGAAAAGGACGATTCCATCTATCACCTCGACGGCGAAGCCGAAATCGACTACCGCAATTACATCCTGCACGCCGACCACATCACCTACAATCCCGACACGGGAGACAGCCAACTCGAAGGCCACGTCGTGCTCGATGGCGGCCCCTACGACGAGCACGTCGAATCCAGCCACGGATCTTACAACCTCCGCACCCAGGTCGGAACGTTCTATAACGCGATTGGAACGGTTGGCTTCCGCATCCGCGCTTCGCGCTACGTGTTGACCACCACCAATCCGTTTGCCTTCACCGGAAAAATCGTGGAGAAGCACGGCCCCGATCACTACCTGGTGCGCCAGGGAACTGTGACCACCTGCCAACTGCCGCGTCCGAAATGGCAATTCGACGCCCGCCATATGTGGATCGACGTCGATGGCACCGCCAAGATCTACAACAGCAACTTCCAGTTGATGGGCGTGCCGGTGTTTTATTTTCCTTTCGTCACGCACCCGGTGCAGAAAGAACAACGCCAGACTGGTCTGCTGATTCCGAGCTTCGGCAATTCCTCCAGTAAAGGACTGATCGCCGGCGACTCCGTGTACTGGGTCCTGAATCGCAGCATGGATGCTCTGATCGGCGCCGAATACTATTCCAAGCGCGGTTTCCTGGAGCGCGCCGATTTCCGCGCCCGTCCCAGTGACACGTCGTTCGTGTTCTTCAATTACGTCGGAATTAAGGACCGTGGTATCGGCTATCCGCCCGAAAACCAGGGCGGCGAAGACGTGCATTTTCTCGCCGAAAGGCCGCTGGGAGATTTTCGCGGTGTCGCCAACATCGATTATCTGAGCTCGTTCGTTTTTCGCATCGCTTTCACCGACGTTTACACCCAGGCCATCGATTCCGAAGTCAGGTCGCAGGTTTTCCTTTCCAATACGACCAATGGATTTCATTTCAATGCGCTGGCCGAGCGCTATCAGAACTTCGAGATCTGTAATCCCGCCACCGAAGAGACGGCCGCCTGCAATACGCTCACCCAAACTGAACTGGTCCGCATTCTTCATATGCCGAGCATCTTCATCTCGGGTGAAGAAAGGCAGTTGGGCAACACTCCTTTTTATTGGTCATTCCAGAGCGCCGCCGAAGGATTGCAGCGCCAGCAGATCGGCTTCCGCACTGCTCCGCTCGTCGGCCGTCTGGATTTCGCCCCGTCGCTCACGCTGCCGCTGCAGTGGCGGGGATGGTCGTTCCGCTCGGAACTTACCTTGCGCGACACGTTCTACACCGAACAGTTCAGTCCGGCACTGGCGGAGGCAACATCACCCGGCCGGGCCTATGACAATCCCATCAATCGCAAATCGCTGGAAACTTCCGTTGAGCTGCGCCCGCCTTCATTTTCGAAAGTTTTCGAACATCCGTTTCTTGGCCGCAAATGGAAACACGTAATCGAACCCCGCATGCGTTACGACTACGTGCTCGGCGTCAACAACTACGACAACATTTTGCGTTTCGATGCCACCGACGTGCTCACCAACACCAGCGAACTCGAGTACTCAGTCGTGAATCGCCTTTACGCCAAGCGCGTCGACAACAAGAAGGATTGCGCGGCGGTCCCTATGAGCACGCTCACCATCGGCGGCGCACCGCAAGTCGGCGCCGTTCCCTGGGAAGTCCCTCCGCTTTCAACCACGCCAGCCTGCGAGTCGGGACCGCGCGAAATCCTGAGCTGGGAGATTGGTCAGAAGTATTTCTTCGATCCCACGTTTGGCGGCGCGCTGTCGGGCGGACAGCGCAACGTATTTACCTCCACCGCCGATTTCACCGGCATCGCCTTTCTTGATGAAGCCCGGAAGTTTTCTCCGCTCATCTCGCGCCTGACCGTCGAAACCAGCCCGCGCACCAATGCCGAATGGGATCTCGATTACGATTTCAATGCCGGCCGCATCAACGGCAGCACCGCCCTGGTCAACTACCATTACGGCCCGTTTACCATGGGAGGTGGCGATGCTTTTCTGCGCGTGATCGACACCGCTGCCGGAGCCACGCCCACCAGCGCCAGCGAATTCCATCAATTCCGCATTTTGTTCGGCTACGGACAGCTCAACAAGCGCGGCCTTACCGCCGCCACCAGCTTCGGCTTTGACGCCAACCTCAACTCTCTGCAGTACGCCAGCGTGCAGTCCAGTTACACCTGGGACTGTTGCGGCCTGAGCCTCGAATATCGCCGTTTCGCCCTCGGCTCGGTGCGCGACGAGAACCAATATCGCTTCTCATTTACCCTCGCCAACATCGGCGAGTTCGGCAACCTGAGACGCCAGGAACGGCTCTATTAGCGCCGTTGGGTTTGTTTCTGAGAACCGACAACTGAGAACCGTTTGGGGGTTAGGAATAAAAAGATAGTAGATAATAAAGTTCATGCCTCCCACAGCCACCATCGACGAAAAGTCCGCCCGTCTGCGGGATTTCCTCGCCGCGAGCGGCCGTCTCATCGTCGCCTACTCCGGCGGCGTTGACTCGGCTTTTCTTGCCTGGATGGCGCACGAAGCTCTCGGCTCTCAAATGCTGGCCGTAATCGCCGACTCCGCCAGCCTGGCCCGCACCCATCTTCACGACGCCCTCGCCTTCGCGCGCGACCACGAAATTCCCGTTGCCGTCGTCGAAACGCGGGAACTCGAAAATCCCGCCTATCAGCGCAACGATTCCATGCGCTGTTTCCACTGCAAAGACGAATTGTTTGACGTGCTCGAAAGCTACCGCCAGGCGCACCGATTCGACGCGATCGCCTACGGCATCAACACCGACGATCAGGGCGATTTCCGCCCCGGCCAGCAGGCGGCGCGCCAACACCATGTGCTCGCTCCGCTGCTCGAAGCCGGATTGACCAAAATTGAAATTCGCGAACTCGCGCGCCGCGCTGACTTGCAAGTGTGGGACAAGCCGGCTTCGGCGTGCCTTTCCTCGCGCCTCGAATACGGCCGCGCCGTCACGCCCGAAGCCTTAAGCGTGATCGAGCGCGGCGAAGACGCACTGCGCGACCTTGGCTTCCGGCAATTTCGCGTGCGCCATCACGGAGAAACCGTGCGCATCGAAATCTCGCCCGAGGAACTGCCCCGCGCCCTGACCCCCGCCATGGCCGCCGCGTTCACCGCGTTATTCAAACGACTGGGCTTCAAGTTCGTCACCCTCGATCTCGAAGGATTCCGCTCCGGATCCATGAATCAGCTGCTGACCGCCGATGAATTATTGCGCGGCCGCACCTGAAAGTTCGGTTGGAACGAGGTAGGAACGCAGCTGGGACGCTGCTTACCGCGTCCGCGTCGTGAGATAATCAGTCTTCTTACTCATGCTCAGGTGGTTTGGATTAATGATTGTGCGCCGCGCGTTCCTGGTCCTGTTGCTGATCTGTCTGGGCTGCTCGGCCCAGTCCAATCCTGCCTCGAATTCTTCTTCGCCAAACGCCGCGCCGGCTCCCGCTTCTACCGATATCGCTCGCCAGGTCGAACGCCAGGTGCGTGACCATTATTCTCTGCCGCCAGATGTGACCGTCACCGTCGGGCCGCTCCGCTCCAGTGAATTTCCCAACTATGACGCGCTGACCGTAACCATCGAGGCTCCAAGCAAGAAGCAGGACATCGACTTCCTGCTCGCCCACGACCACAAGACCATGTTGCGACTGACTAAGTTCGACCTGACCGCCGATCCTTACGCCGCGACCATGAAAAAGATCGACGTCACCGGACGTCCCAGCCGCGGCAACAAAGACGCCAAGGTTACGGTCGTGAACTTCGACGATTTCGAGTGCCCTTACTGTTCGCGCATGCATGCCACGCTTTTTCCGGGGATCCTGAGCGAATATGGCGATCGTGTCCGTTTCGTTTACAAGGATTACCCAATCGAAGAAATTCATCCCTGGTCTGTTCACGCGGCAATCGACGCGAACTGCCTGGCCGCGCAAAACGGCGACGCCTACTGGGAATATGCCGACTACCTTCATGCCAACCAGCGCGCGATCAACGGCGACAAAGATCGCGAAAATACCGAACTCGACAACCTCGCTAGTCTTCAGGCCTCAAAGCATAAACTCGACATTCTCACGTTGCAGGCATGTTTGAAGGCGCAAGACGACAAAGCGGTGCGCGCTTCCATCCGCGAAGGTGAAGCGCTCGGAATCGACGCGACCCCGACGGTCTTTATCAATGGCCAAAAGTTGGATGGCGCCGTGCCCGCCGACGAAGTTCGACTCGCGCTCGACGAGGCGCTCAAAGATGCCGGCGTTGCTCCCCCAGCGCACAAGCCCGCGCCACCGGAAGCCAAAACTCCTCCGGCAGCGCCCACCAAGCAATGAAGATAAGAGCCAGACTTTCGGAGCCTGATTGTCGACGAGAGGTTGTCGGAGGAAGGAAAACCTTGAAAAATCGTAACCACTTCGGGCGCGCAGCCCTGTTCATAGCCGGAGCATTTTTGCTGCTCGGACTCGCCGCGTGCAACCGCAACACCAGCGGCGGCGACGTCATGGCTTCGATCAACGGCCGCAAGATCTATCGCAGCGAAGTCGACAAGTATTACGCCAACCAGACGGCGGGCTCCGATCAGCAGCCAGTCGGCGAGCAAGCGGTGAGCCTGCGCCTGAGTATTCTGAATGAATTGATCGAAACCGAAATCCTGATGCAGCGCGCCGAAAAACTCGGCCTGCTCGCCACCGACGAAGAAGTCGACCGCAAGCTGAACGAAATCAAATCGCCTTACACCGCTGAAGAATTTAACAAGCGGCTGCAGGACAAGAAAATCACGGTCGACGATTTCAAGCGCGACCTGCGGCGATCCCTCACCCGCGACAAGGTATTGAACAAGGAAATCACTTCGCGTATCAACATCACCGATCAGGACGTTTCCAATTATTACAACGAACACAAAGCCGAGTTCAACCTGATCGAAGCGCAGTACCATCTGGCCAAGATCATGGTTTCAGGAACGGCCAGCGCCCAGGTGCACAACCTGCAGAACAGCAAGGCGCAGAGCGATGCCGAGGCCCACAAGAAAATCCAGATGATCTCTGAACATCTCGATAGCGGCGACGACTTCGCTACCCTGGCGATGAATTATTCCGAAGACCCGGAGACCAGCAACAACGGCGGCGATCTCGGCATGGCCCCCGAATCCGCGCTCAAAAGCGCTGACCCCGCTACTCGCGATGCCGTCATGAAGCTCAAGCCCGGCCAGTACACGCCGGTAATTCCCATCGTCAACCCGACTAATCATCAGACCGTCGGCTACATGATCGTGAAGCTGATTGCGAAGGAACCCGCCGGCCAGCGCGACCTGAACGACCCCCGCGTGCAGCAGGCCATCCGCCAGCAATTGCGCGACCGCCGCGAACAACTGCTGAAGGCCGCGTACTACGAGACCCTGCACGACGACGCCAAAATAACAAATTATTACGCCGACGAAGTGCTCAAGAACCTGGGAGCCGCAAAGTAGATTTTCTCCGGTTACGGGGTACTGGGTACTGGGGAAGCTACTGATCAAGCTTCTTCGTCAAAACGTCATTCACCAGCTGCGGATTCGCCTGTCCCTTCGAAGCCTTCATCACCTGTCCTACAAAAAATCCGAGCATCGTCTTCTTGCCCGCGCGATATTGCTCCACCTGCTTCGGATTCGCCGCGATCAACTCATCCGCGATTTTCTCCAGCGCCGAGGTATCCCGTGATTGCTCCGGACGCCCCTCCGCTTCATAAACAGCAGGGAAGTCCTGGCCGCGCTCGAATGCAAGATCGTAAAGGTCTTTCAACATCTTCCCTGAAATCGCTCCCGACTCGACCAGATCGGCCGACGCCGTCACGCCCTCCATCGAAATCGGCGACTGTTCAAGTTCCAGCCCAAGCGCTTTCAATCGTCCGAGCAATTCGCTCTGCACCAGGTTCGCAACTCGTTTGGGATTCTTCGCCTTGCGCGCCGCCGATTCAAACTGGTCGGCCAGCGCCTGCGTCATGGTCAGCGTATGCGCGTCACCCGCCGTAATGCCATATTCCTTCATCATCCGCTCGCGCCGCGCCTCCGGAAGCTCCGGCAAACTCGCGCGAATCGCGCTCTGCCATTTTTCATCTACCACCAGCGGAAGCAAATCCGGCTCGGGAAAATACCTGTAATCGTGCGCTTGCTCTTTCGAGCGCATAGCGTAAGTCTTGCCTTCGTGCGAATTGTAGAGGCGCGTCTCCTGCATGATCTTGCCTCCCGACTCGACAATGCCGATGTGGCGTTCGATCTCATATTCCAGCGCCTGCTTGATAAAGCGAAACGAGTTCACGTTCTTGACTTCAGTTTTTGTGCCAAATCCTTTCTGCCCGCGAAGCCGCACGCTGATATTCGCATCGCAGCGCAGCGAACCCTCCTCCATATTGCAATCGCTGACGCCGGTGTAAAGAATGATTTCCTTGAGGCGCGTCAGATATTGGTAGGCCTCTTCCGGCGATCGCATATCCGGCTCGCTGACAATTTCCGCCAGCGGCACGCCAGTGCGGTTCAAATCGATCGCAGTCTTCGTGGACGCATCGGCAAAGCCTTCATGCAGGCTCTTGCCCGCGTCTTCTTCAAGGTGCAGCCGAGTGATGCCGATTTTCTTTTTGCCGCCCGCTACGTCGATCTCGATCGATCCAAACTCCGCCAGCGGCTTGTCATACTGTGAAATCTGGTAGCCCTTGGGCAGATCGGGATAAAAATAATTTTTTCTCGCAAAAATGGAAACTCCGTTGACGCGGCACCCCAACGCCATCGCCGCCAGCGCCGCGAATTCGACCGCCTTGCGGTTGAGCACCGGCAAAGCCCCCGGCAGTCCCAAACACACCGGGCAAACATTTGTGTTCGGAGGATCGCCAAACCGTGTCGAGCACGAGCAAAAGATTTTCGACTCGGTCAGCAGTTGTACATGGACTTCCAGCCCAATGACCGGCTCGTATTTCGCGAGAAGATTCTCGGATAGAGCTGGAGTGGTAGCCATGACAGGAAATTATAACTGTGGTGCTCGCGGAAGCTTCCCAGATCGCGGCGCGCTACGGCTTCTTTTCTTCCGGCGCGCTCAAATACTTCTCCATCGGAATTTCAAAATACATCAGCTCGTTGCCCCGGGAGTCGCGCACTCCCATCACATAGAAATTCGCTCCCGCCAGCGGATTCGAAATATCGGAAATGTCAAAAAACAGAAATCCGCGTACCGTGGAATGCGGTTCTACCGCCTCGGCCCCAAACTGCGCCTGTTCCAGTTCATCCCAGATCTTGCGGCTGACTCCGCCTTTCACTTCTTTTTTCGGCAGCGGAATCGGCAGCGTGTTCTGCCGGTCGTTCCGCGAAGGATGCGAAAGCCGCCGCAGCAGATCGTCCATGCTCGCCGGGAACAGCTTGCTGCGATCCTTGGTATTCATCTGCGCCTTCATGCCCACCAGCGATACCGGCCGATCGCCGTCATTGGTGATGACGAAAAACACCGGCATGTATCCATTGTTGCGATAGTTGACGGAGAAAATCGATGCCTTATCTTCCACATCATAAGGATCGACCGCGACCGTAACTTTCTCCGTTGGATGCTCGTCATGCGCGGGATACGTGCGCCCCGCATGCGCCACAGGCATCACAAATTCTTTCCCTGCCAGCGCGCTAAGACAGCCGAGCATCAGCATCGTCAGCACGAAGACCGGCTTCAGCCGAGACGCTCGCAACCGCGCCACATGAAATGATCCTCCCGTATCAGCTCTCCGCATAGTTGAATTATAGGACGCCAAACTATTGGATGCGCCCAGCAAGGCCTGGCGCCGTCTTGCTCGGATTCTTTCGCTGCCGAAGTTCACCACAAACGCTCGAACCTTCCCCCCGCCATTTAGAATGAAGCGGCCTTCATGTACGCGCTCTACAGTGCGCTGCTCACGCTGTTCCTGCTGTTGACGCTGCCCTACTGGCTGCTGCAAATGTTGCGCCACGGCAAGTATCGCGCCGGTTTGCGCCAGAGGCTTGGCAGCGTTCCGGCCGCCCTCGCAGCGGAAACTACGAAGCCCGCGATCTGGGTCCACGCCGTTTCCGTGGGAGAAGTAATCGCTTCGAGCGCCGTCATCGAGCATCTGCGGCAGAAATTTCCCACTCACCGTGTGCTCGTTTCCACCACCACCGCCACCGGTCAACAACTCGCCGCGCGCCGCTTCGGCGCGGAGAACGTTTTTTATTTCCCGCTCGACTTCGCCTTCGCCATCCGCCCCTACCTCGATGCCCTGCGACCGGACCTCGTGGTCGTCGCTGAAACCGAATTTTGGCCAAACTTCCTGCGCCTCACCAAGAGCAGAGGAGCAGCCATCGCTGTCATCAACTGCCGCATCTCCGATCGCTCCTTCCCCGGATACAAACGTCTCCGCTTCTGGTTTCCGCGCTTGCTGACTAAGACGCTGAACAACGTTGACATATTCCTGGCGCAGAGCGAAGAAGACCGCCGCCGTCTCGTCGAACTCGGCGCGCCTGCGGCCAATGTAACAGTGGTCGGCAACCTGAAGTTCGATGTCGGAGCGCCTACTCCGCCGCCCATCGTGGCTAGCCTGCGCGCGAGCTTCGAAAATTCTGCCGCCGGCCCGATTCTTGTCTGCGGCAGCACCCTCGAAGGCGAAGAAGGCGCGTTGCTTTCCGCCTTCCGCAATATCCTCGTCACTCATCCCAACGCCGTGATGATCCTCGCACCCCGCCATCCGGAGCGCTTTCAGCCGATCGCCGAACTCGTCGAGCAACTCGGCTTCCGCATGTGGCGCAGATCGTTATGGGTGGACGAAAAAGGGGCGGCCGAACGGCGCAGCGCCGAGGCGCTCACCGGCGGCGTATTTCTCGTCGATAGCATCGGAGAACTGGCCCCTCTCTATTCGCTCGCCACCATCGCCTTTGTCGGCGGGAGTCTGGTGCCGCGCGGCGGCCACAATATTATTGAGCCCGCGCTCTACGGTGTCCCCATCGTCACCGGCAATCACTACGAGAATTTTCGTGATGTCGTGAATTTTTTTGCCAGCCGCAATGCCGTCCGCATCGTCGGATTAGCCGAACTCCCGCTCGTGCTGATCGACCTGATTGAAAATGTTGCCGAACGAGAGACTCTCAGCCGCAACGCGCTGGCCGCGCTGGAATCTCAGCGCGGAGCCACCGGCAGAACCGTTGCCGCTCTGCTCGCCTTAATGTCAGCGCGTACCATCGCGCGAACGTCAGCGCGAACGTCAGAACGAACGATGACGACGGCAACCAGCAAGACGAGCACACCGCCAGGCGGCGCGGCATGAACCCGCTCACTGCGCTTTACGGTGGCGTTACCGCCTTGCGAAACACGCTCTTCGAGCGCGGCGTGCTGCGTTCGCGGCGCTTGCGGCAGCCCGTCGTCAGCATCGGCAACCTCTCCGTCGGCGGATCAGGCAAAACCCCGTTCGTCATTGCGCTCGGCGAACTGCTGCAAGCGCGCGGCATTCGCTTCGACGTGCTCTCCCGCGGATATCGCCGCAAAACCAGTGGAGTCCTCACCGTCGATCCCGAGGGCAACGCCAGCGATTTCGGCGACGAGCCATTGCTGATCGCACGCCGCTTGCGAGTTCCCGTGATCGTCGGTGAAAGTCGCTACCAGGCTGGCCGGGTTGCCGAAGAAAAATTCCAGTCGCAATTGCACATCCTCGATGATGGCTTTCAGCACCGCTCCCTGGCGCGCGACTTCGACATCGTATTGCTCACCGAACACGATTTCGACGACGCGCTTCTACCTGCTGGCCGCCTGCGAGAACCGCTCTCATCGCTGGCGCGCGCCGACGCCATCGTTCTTCCCGCAGACTTGACGCTCGATCCAAAGCTGAATCATCCCACACTGCGCGGAAAGCCCGTCTGGCGCGTCGAACGCGAACTCGTTCTTCCTTACCTGCGTCCGGACTCCGGCGCGCCCATCGTCTTCTGCGGCATCGCGCGTCCCGAAAATTTTTTTGCTCAAGTGCGCGCCGCCGGAATCAAACCCGCAGCCGAAATCGCGTTTCGCGACCATCACGCCTATACCACAACCGACCTCGATCGCTTGCTCGCCAGCCGCCGCAAGCTCGACGCCAGCGGCTTCCTGACCACGGAAAAAGATGCGATCAACCTCGGTCACAAACAACGCGCCCTCGAACCCCTCGCCATCGCGACCCTCAAACTGACGCTCGACAACCCCGCCGAGATTATCGACACCATTCTCGCGAAAACTATTTTCCGCCCCGTGCCCTGATAACTCGCGAACCGAAAGCCCCCGCTCGTGAGAAAATCTTGATTGCACCGCGTCGCCATTATTGAATGAGCAAACATAAAGAAAACGACCGTCTCAAGAAACTCGTCGAGTCTTTCCCCAAGTTGACCGTGACTGTGCTCGCCGACCTGGTTGCCGACGAGTTCGTGTTCGGCGAAATTTCTCGCGTCTCCCGCGAAGCTCCCGTCTTGATTCTCAAGCATCACGACCGCAAGGTCGTCCCCGGCGGCGGCGGCAATGCCATCTACAACCTCGCCGATCTCGGAGTCAACGTGCTCCCCGTCGGCGTCGTCGGTGACGATGAGCCCGGCAAGCTTCTGCTCCGCGCCTTTCGCCACAAGCGCATTCCCGTCAGCGGAGTTTTCAAAGACAAGGGTTACACCACCGTGACCAAAACGCGCATCCTCGCCGGATTCGCGCACACTGCCGGTCAACAGGTGGTGCGCCTTGATCGCGAGCCCAGCGAGGCTCCCAATGCGCATGTGCGCCGCGAGCTCGTTCTTGCCGCGCGCGAATATGCGCGTGCCTCCGATGCGTTGCTGGTTTCAGACTATGGATACGGCGCTGCAACGCCCAACCTTCTGAATGTGATTCGCGAAAAACGTGGCGTCGACAAAGTTCCGGTTACGCTTGACTCGCGCCATCGAATGCTCGAATTCACCGGCGTCACCGCCGCAACTCCAAATGAATCTGAAGTTGAGGAGGTGCTCGGCATCCGCATCGGCAACGACTATGAGCGCCTGCTTGCCGCAGGAGACCAAATTGCCGGCGCGATGGACCTCGAGTCGTTACTCATCACGCGCGGCAAAGATGGCATGGTGGTTTTTCCGCGCCGCCACAAACCTGTCGATATTCCGATCTATGGAAGCGATGAAGTCGCCGACGTGACCGGCGCCGGCGACACCGTGATCGCAACTTTCACCGCCGCGCTCGCTGCCGGAGCGACCGCCGAAGAGGCCGCCCAGCTTGCCAACTACGCAGGCGGTATCGTGGTTATGAAACGCGGAACCGCAACCGTAAGTCAGCAGGAATTACTGGAGGCGCTGGATAAAACGCCTCCGTCGGCGCGCGAGCATTAGAGTGTGGCGGGATATCTTCGCTTACTCCGCCGCGACGAGGCATGACCAACGACGAGCGACTAACGACCGGCGACTGGCGACTAGCGACCGGCGACCAACGACTAATGACCACATCATCACATCCGAAGATTCTCGCGCGCGACAAACTGCAGCAACAAGTTGCCGATTGGCGTCGTGCCGGCGACCGCATTACGCTCGCCAACGGATGTTTTGATGTCCTCCACGTCGGCCACATCCGCTACCTGCACGCCGCGCATGAACTCGGCGGCAAACTGATCGTCGCGGTAAACGCCGACTCTTCCGTACGCGCATTAAAAGGTGAAGGCCGTCCCATAATGCCGGCGGAAGAGCGTTCCGAGATTCTGGCCGCGCTTGCCGATGTGGATGCCGTTGTGATTTTTCCTGAAAATGATGTGCGCGCCATCATCCGCGAAATCCGTCCCGACTTTCACGCCAAGGGCACCGACTATACCGTCGACAACGTTCCCGAACGCGCCGATGTCGAAGCTTGCGGAGGACGCGTGGTGATCGTTGGCGACCCGAAAAATCATTCAGCCACCGAAATTATTCGCTCGCGCCTGAAAACTCGCGTCTGAAAAGATGACGACCGTCTCTCCCTCCGCCCGCCCGCCGCGATTCGAAAGCCTGCTCATCGTCCGCCTCGGCGCCATGGGAGACATCATTCATACCTTGCCCGCCGCGACCGCGCTGCGCCAGGCTTTTCCTCACGCAACTTTAGGATGGCTCGTTGAAGAGCGCTGGGTGGAATTGCTTTGCACCCTGCGCTACCCGCGCTCCGGACCGCGCTCGCCGCAACGCCCGCTCGTTGATCGCGTGCATTCCGTCAACACCGCGGAATGGCGTCGCGCACTTTTTTCTTTCAACACCTGGCAGCAGATTGCGACGAGCTTGAGCCAGTTGCGCGGAATTCGATATGACGCAGTGATTGACTTTCAGGGTGCGGTGCGTTCCGCATTGCTCGGCCGCTGGTCGCGCTCGCCCATTCTCTATGGAGACGCGCAGCCACGCGAAAACGCCGCCAGCATGTTTTACACGCGAAAGGTGCTGGTCGCGAGCAACGGCACGCACGTCGTCCAACAGGCGCTCGCGCTCGCTGAAGATGTCATCTCGTCTGGAACGCGAACCCCGGCCTCGGAATTACAAGTTGAGTTTCCCGTGGACCCCGACGCCGAAAACAAGATTGGCGAACTTACGTCCGATACGAAGGACTACATCATTCTCAACCCCGGCGCAGGATGGGGCGCGAAGATGTGGCCGGCCGAACGTTACGGCCAGGTTGCAAAAGAACTCGCGCGAGATGGATTTCGTTCGCTCATCAACTACGGTCCTGGAGAAGATGACCTCGCCGCGGCAGTCGAAGCCGCCAGTGATGCAACGGCGCGAAAAATCTCCTGCTCAATTTCCGAACTGATCGCCCTCACGCGCCGCGCCCGCCTGTTCGTCGGCGGCGATACCGGGCCCATGCATTTGGCCGCAGCTTTTCAAATTCCCGTGGTCGGAATCTTTGGCCCCACAAATCCCGTGCGCAACGGCCCATTCGCAACGCAGTCGGTGGTCTTGCGGAACGCGAGCAGCAAGACCGACCACAGCCGTCGCGGCGAACCTGAGCGAGGATTGCTGGAAATCAGCGCCGAAGAAGTTGTCGCCGCCAGCCGCAAACTTCTACAGAATCCCGCCAACCAATCCCACGTCGCCAAAGCAACGGTTAAACCAAGATGACCGACGCTCCCCAACCCGAATCGACCTGGCCGCCCCCGGGAGTCTCGACCTGGTCGCTGGTCGCGCGTCGCATCCGCGTACCCCTGGGGTTTTTGTTTGCTGCGATCTATATTTGGCTCGCGCATCCCACTCGAACTTCGCTCCTAGCCGGCACGTTGCTGCTCATTCCCGGCCTGCTCCTGCGCGGACTCGCCTCTGGCCACGTACAGAAAGACAAGCAGCTCACCACCAGCGGTCCTTACGCCTACACCCGCAATCCTTTATATCTGGGATCGCTGATGCTCGCCGCTGGCTTCGCAATCGCCGCGCGCAACTGGTGGATCGTCGCCGTCATGCTCGTAATGTTTGCCGTGATTTACGTTCCCGTCATCGCCGGCGAAGAGCGTTACTTGCGCCGTACCTTCCCCGACTACGAAGATTACGCGCGCAGAGTTCCTCGCATATTTCCCCGCCTCACTCCCTACGGCAGCGAGCGCGGTTCTTTCTCTTCCGCCCGTTATTGGAAGCACCACGAATATGAGGCAGTCATCGGCTGCGCTGTCATGCTGATTATCCTCGTCGTTAAGCTGATCCTAAGTTGATGGCCAAGCACTGATGGCCAGCTGACGATGCATCTGGTGTGGTAGTCTGCCGTTAATATGGTGTTTGCCTGGGGAGGCCGCGGAAAAATTCTCGTTCTCGCCTCGGCCCTGATTTTTCACTCCGCCGCTGTTTCGCCCGCCCAGCAGCCGCAGCCAGCACCCACCGCCACCATCGGCGCCGATCACGGCCGCATCGAGCCGCCGCGCGCCAACTATGCTTTTCCCGATGGGCGCACCTACGTTTACTCCGGCGAGTGGCACGTCATTACCGCCGGCACCGGCACCGTAAGAATGGAAGTCGACGGAAAAGAACGCAAGGTCGTCGCCACTGCCGAATCCGCCGGAGCTGTCAACGTCCTGTTTCCCGTGCACGATCGCTTCGAATCGCGTTTCGATCCCCGCACCTTCTGCTCCCTCTCGATTTTCAAGCACAGCGAAGAAGGCCTCCACAAACGCGAAACTTCGATCCGCTTCGATTACGCCGGCAAGAAAAGCACGCTCGATGAAAAGAACCTGAAGACCGGCGAAACCAAGCACGTCGAAAACGATTTGCTGAACTGTTCTACCGATTTCATTACCGGCTTTTATTATCTGCAATCGCTGCCGTTGCAACTTGGCGAGCGCTACGAATTCCCCATCAGCGACGGCAAAACAGCGGTCGTCCGCGCCACCGTCGATAAACGCGAGCAGATCAGGGTGCCCGCCGGAACGTTTCCCACCCTGATGGTCACGGCCGAAGCCATCTCCGGCCCGCTGCAATCAAAAGGCAAAGTTTGGGTTTGGTACTCCGAGGACCCCAGCCACACGCCCGTGCAAATGCGCGTCAAGCTGGGATGGGGCACGCTGCTCTTCCGCCTGCAGCGCATCGAAAAATAAAAGAACAAGATGAAAAGCTGTCCCTGGGCCTCTACTTCTGCGCCACCACCGCCTGCTTCGCCTTCGCCAACTCCGGACGCTCCGATGTCGACCCGTCGCAAGTCTTCACCAGCACCGCGTAATATTCCGCCGCCTTTGAGGCTTGCCCTGCCATCTCCGCCGCCTGCGCCGCGCCATACAATCCGTTAAAGCGCTTCGGATTAAACCTCAAATCTCCCTGATATTCCACCAGCGCCACGTCCGGACGCTTCATCTCCAGCAGCATATCGGCCAGCATCTCGCGCGCCGGAATCGAAGTCTGCTCTTCTCCAACCGCATCTTCATGGTCCGCAGCCTTGCGCAGCGCGGCCGTGGCCTCTTCGTCCTTGCCCTCGGCATGCAGCACCCACGCTGACGATTCCTGA
>Ga0208488_1000003_pt1 | contig 19440 bp, 14 predicted proteins | sample MicForSoiSWNC1_O_FD_187994 | JGI IMG/M metagenome (GOLD analysis project Ga0208488, IMG submission 187994) | Forest soil microbial communities from Harvard Forest Long Term Ecological Research site in Petersham, Massachusetts, USA - MetaG HF001... | ecosystem: Environmental > Terrestrial > Soil... | reverse complement strand
GCCAACAACTGCTCTTCGAGCGCTTTCTTTAATTCGTCGAACGTCGCCGATTGCTGCGTCGTCGGAGCCGCATCCGCCGTATCGAGACCACTGACCAAAGTATTGAAACCGCCATTCAGCCGCACCAGACTGCGTCCTTCAGGAGAGCTCAGATAACGTCCTCCTTCTTCGCCCTCAAGCGCCGCAGCTTTGGTTTCCAGTTCAGCCGCGACTTTCGCGGCCGCAGCGAGCCCTGTGCTGCTCGCCATGCTGCTTGCATTCTTCCCTTGCTGCAGCCACTTGATCTGCGCTCGCACACTTCTCACTTGTTGCACCGCCTCATAATCCTTATGCAGAGCCTCCGCAATCTTCCGGTCGAGATCGAACTGCCGCCGCAAATCCTCCGCCGAAGTCTTCACTCGCGGATCCATTCGCACATCAAGCGCTGCCTTATACTTCTTCCCGTCAACCGAAAGAACCACCAAATACTGTCCCGGCAAAACCGCAGCTCCCAGCGGATAACGCGGAGTGTCGTGATAAATCGCCGAGATCGGATAATCGTGCGAGAGCACGTCAGGCTCAGCATAATGCAGGTTCCAGACGAAGCGATGCATTCCAGCCGCTGCCGAAAGCACGCGCGCAGGTCGCACCCAATACATCGGAACATTCAGCTCTTTCGGATTGACCGCTTCAGGTTGATCGGCGCTGGAAAAGTGACGCACAACTTGGCCTGTCGCCGCATCCGTAATCTCCAGCGTCACCGGTCCTGTTACTCCAGCTCCAAGCCAGTAATCGATCATCGCTCCATCTGGAGGATTCTGTCCCGCAGGTTCTTCCGGCGGCAAAGGCGTATCGGGATTGTTGTCGCGCTGCACGCGATACGTCAGTTGCGGAGCATAGAGATGAGCCGTACCGTTCGCGATCTCAGCGCTGAACTGCCGCAACGGCGTGATGTTGTCGAGTATCCAGAACGACCGTCCATGAGTTCCGACCACAACATCGTCATGATGCACAACCAGATCGCGGATCGAAGTCGCCGGCAGATTCAGCTTCAGCGATTGCCAGTGATCGCCATCATCCCACGAGACATAAACGCTGCGTTCGGTTCCGGCAAAAAGCAACCCTTTGCGCTCCGGATCTTCCCGCACCGTGTTCACCGGCTCATTGTCCGGCAATCCGCTGACGATCTTCTGCCACGTTTTCCCGCCATCATGCGTCCGATAGATATAAGGATGCAGATCGTCAACCCGGAAGCGATTCACCGCCGCATATGCAGTCGCGGTATCGAAATGTGACGCATCCATCTGCGCCAGCTTGCTCCAAGGCGTAAGTTCAGCAGGCGTGACATTCTGCCAGTTCTTGCCGCCATCACGCGTCACCTGAATCAGTCCATCGTCAGTGCCAATCCAGATCAGGTTGGCATCTTTCGGCGATGGAGCAACCGCATAGATCACCCCGCGATGCTTGCCCTTCGCCGGATCATCGGCCACAAATGCCCCAAGCGTCGCCGGAACTCCCGGATCTTCGCGCGTCAGGTCTGGACTCACAATCTGCCAGCTATTGCCGCCATCGCGCGTCGCAAACAGCACGTTCGATCCCAGATACAGCACGTGCGGATCCGCCGCCGAGAAGATCAGCGGCGCTGTGCGGTTGAAGCGATACTTCCCCGTCCGCAGCACTACCGGCGAAACCTCGCGCGTCTGTCCCGTGTTGCGGTCGAATACCGTCACCTTGCCGCCATAGATCAGGTTCGGATGCAGCGGATCAGGCGCAACATACCCATATTCCTCAACCCCAACTGTCGTCCAGTCCCGAAACGTGATCTCGCCAAAGTCGCTGCGGCTCGCCGTACCAATCGAACCGCTCTCCTGTTGTCCTCCATAAACCCAGTATGGAAACTGATCATCCGCAATCACGTGATAGAACTGCGCTGTCGGCTGGTTGTACCACGAACTCCACGTCTCGCCCCGATTGACGCTGATCGTCGCGCCCTGGTCCAGCGCAATCGCAATGATGTCGGGAATCTCGGGATTAATCCAGATCGTGTGATAGTCGTCCCCGCCAGGAGCGCCCTTGATGGCAGTGAAGTTCTTGCCCGCATCCGTCGAGCGATAAGTCGAGGTATTCGCGACGTAGATCGTATCCTTATTCTTGGGATCAACTCGCACGCAGCCAAAGTCGTCGCCGCGCCCATAGATCCGCTCTTCATCGTTCATCTGCTGCCAGCTCTCGCCCGCATCGTCGGAACGGTAAATCCCGCTTCCCTTCTTCGCATTCACCCACGCATACATGCGCTCCGGATCGCTCAGTGAAACCGTCGGCCCGATGCGCCCAATGCCTTCCGCCTCGCTCGGCAATCCCTTCGTGAGTTGCCGCCAATGCTCTCCACCATCCGTGGATTTGTACAGACCACTGCCTGCGCCGTTGTAACCACCTCCAGTCGTCCAAGGTGGACGCCGCGAAGCCCACATGCTCGCGAAGATTACCTGTGAGTTGCGCGGATCGAAGACCAGATCCATGCCTCCAACGTTCTCGTCCTTATAGAGAACCTTCTGGAAAGTCTGACCGCCGTCCAGCGACCGGAAGATTCCGCGCTCGGCATTCGGCCCATAAGGATGTCCTTGCGCCGCCACAAACAGGCGATTGGGATCCTTGGGATCGACAATGATCGACGCGATCTGTTGCGCGTCCCTCAATCCCAGATGCTTCCACGTTCGCCCCGCGTCGATCGACTTGTAAATCCCGTCTCCGACGGAAAGATCTGGCCGTCGCAATCCCTCTCCACTCCCAACATAGATCGTGTTCGGATCCGACGGCGCGACCGCCAGCGCTCCAATCGAACCAGTCGGCTGATCGTCGAAGATCGGATTCCAAGTCCGTCCAAAGTCGTCCGTCTTCCAGACTCCGCCATTGTTCGGCGCCATATAGAAGACATTCGGCTGTCCCGGAACGCCCGAAATCGCCACCGTGCGTCCGCCGCGAAACGGCCCAATCGAACGCCAGTGCAGTTCCTGGTACATTGCCCTGTCGTACTGCTGGGCGAAAAGCACGCACGGCAATAGCAACAGGCAGAGCAAGGCAGGCAGAATTCGGAAGCGTCGCACGCTCACAGTTGGTCCCCCATCTGATATCTGAGATCTCATCCCCGAAGAGACCTAAGAATAAACCACCGCAGCGAACATTGGACAGCCAGGTGTCGGATAGTCGGTGGTGGGTCAGTTTGAATTTATTCGGGAAGGGCACGGCTTCAGCCGTGCCATAACCGCCACAAAATCATTGCGGCTTTAGCCTCTGAGGGAATGTGTTGCCTCAAACTGACCCACTATCGGACGTCGGATAGAGGGACAGAAAGATAAAGATACGAGTTGACGCTACGTTCTCGCCGCAGAAACAGCCGACCTGTCTTCCAGATACCGCCGCAACGCGTCTTTCCAATCCGGCATCTGGATCTTGTAAGCGTGGAGACTGTCCGGTGACAGAACAGAATATGCCGGACGCCGCGCCGGCCGCGGAAACTCGGCCGTGCTCACCGGCTTCACTACCGCAGCCAGGCCCGAAGCGCGCACAATCTCAACCGCAAATTCGTACCACGTGCATTCGCCGGAACTGGTCACGTGCACAATGCCGCGAGCATCGTTGCGGCAAAGCCTTACCAGCGCCGACGCCAGATCGCGCGTGAACGTCGGACTGCCCCGCTGGTCATTAACCACGGAAATCTCGGGTCGAGCCGCCGCGAGTTTCAGGATCGTCGCCGGAAAACACTTGCCGCCGTGGCCAAACAGCCACGAGGTTCTGGCTATGCAAACTTCAGGCAGAATTTCTAGCAGCCGCTCTTCCGCGCGGGCCTTGCTCTTGCCATAAACGCTGGTGGGATTTCTCGGATCGGTAATTTCGTACGGCGAGCGTTTGCTGCCATCAAATACGTAGTCGGTGCTCAGAAACAACACCCGCGATCCGGCTTCGCGAGCAGCTTCTGCAACATTCACCGCACCTTCGCAATTCACCGCAAACGCACGCTCACGGTTCGACTCACAGCCATCCACGTCGGTATACGCAGCCGACAGGATCACCCACTCCGGCCTGGAATCGCAAACCGCCTCACGCACTCGCCCGCGGTCGCGGAGGTCCGCGTCTTTAGAAGACAGCGCAGTCAGGCTCTCGGCCTTCAATTCCCGAACCAGGTCCTCGCCAAGCAGTCCGGACGCGCCAAACAACGTAACCCGCATAGCTTGCATTGTACGGAAGGCAGTTCCCAGTTTCCCAGTTCTCATACTGCTTTGCAGGGACGGGTTCACCGGGAAACACGAATTCACCGGGAAATTCGGAGCAATGTTATTCGGGCTTAGCCGCTCGGATCTTTCGCAATCGCCGCAACGCCCGCAAAATCACCACTCCGCTGATCCCAAAGCAGGTCACCGCGGCAAAAGCAATCAAGTTCATCGACTGCCGCTTCAAGCGGAAGTCGTCGGCGAACAACGATACCAAGGCACAAAAAATACCGAGGATGTTCAGCCAGAGAGGGGAATGCACGCTCGGAAGTTCACGCCGAAATCGGACCTGCAGCAGCAGCGCAGCCAGCCCAATTGCGGCCACCACAATCAGCGCGATCGGGCTCGAGAATGCACTCGGGCCGGTATAGATTACGACCAGCGCCAACGCCAACAGCAGCAGACCGGAAGCCAGCACGGTCCACCGTCGTGCTGCGCTCGATCCCGACTGCGGCGGCTGAAACGCGGACGCGGGCTGAGATTCAGACGGCGATCCGGGGTCCGTCACCAGCCGACCTCCAAGCCATTTAACATCCCGTCATTGTATCTGGGCGCCCTTGGTTTTCGCGCTCAGGCGTGATTCGGCATCCACTCCGCCGCGCGATGTTCGCCGTGCGACACTGCATAGAGCACCAGTTCGACACGGCTCGAAATCCCCACCTTGTCGAAAATGCGCAGCAGATACTTCTTGATGGTGTGCTCGCTCAGTCCCAGTTCGACGGCAACTCCGCGATTGGTCAGGCCATCCGCGACGAGCGCAACCACCTGCTCTTCCCGAGGTGTCAGCAACAACCTCCCGGCGGAATTGACCACCCGTAGCGTCGGCACTTCTGAAAGCGCCTCCAGCATGTAGTTCATCTGCTGGCTGTTGATCCAAATCTCTCCCCGTGCAACACACTGGATGCACTTGCAGAGCATCGAAAAAGGAGTATTGGCAAAAAGAAAAATTCCCTTCGCGCCCGCTCGCATAGCACTGACCACCAGATCTCGGTCATCGTTCTCGGTCAGCAGTACAGTCGCGACTCCAGGGTAAGTAACCCGCAGCCATCGCAGCAGGCCGAAATCTTTTAAGTGGTTCCCTGCAATCAGGACCACGTCGGCCGAATTCGATTGCATGAAATCCTGAAGAGCGCTCCCCTCCAATGCCACCGCGGAAACCTCAAGGTCCCGCCGTTCCTTCAATGCTCGCGTTAAGAGTTGCGATTGAATGGCTCCAGAATCGGCGACCAGCACGCGCACGGTTTCGGGTTCAACCGCCGGTGCTGCCGTCGACAACTTCGTGGTGCGCATGATGCTCATGCAGTCATCATGCACTAACCGGCACGGACCGTATGTAGGCACCATCACACCGCCTTTGTGATGAATCCACCGTTCAAAGCCCACTTTCGAGGGCATCCCATCGTGCACAAGTCTTGGTGCACTGAGTCCCACCCCGACCGGAACGCCTGGACCCGCAATCCTGCCCCCGGCACGCCGTGTAGCGCTTTCATCACATTTTGGATGGCTGAAATGTGCCCTGTACCGCTGTGGATAGCACTTTGCACGTCTTGTTGTGCTTCGGACATGCCGATACCTTCTGGTCACACGGCTCGCAAATTCGAGCCGTTGTAGTCCGCCGTACCGAGCAACGGTGACACCGGAGATGAATGTAATTCGACAAGTCGTTTCAGGAGCTGCAGGCGTGCTCGTCCTGCAGCTAGCCGTGGTCACTTCCGTCGCACAGACTGTACCGTCGCCGGCTTCGCCCCCTGAGTCCTCTGCTCCGCCCGCTGCCGGCATGGCAGCGCCGGAGAGCTCGCAGACCCAGACGCAGCGAAGCCAGGGAGGTTCCGCCAGCGGAGCGACCACACTGCCCGGAAAGGCGGGTGGCCAGGGAGATCCTGCATTCGGAGGGGACCGCCACCCGCTTTATCGGCTTTCAAAATCTGACACTGTAGATGTGAATTTCACTTTTTCTCCCGACTTTAATCAGACCTTGACCGTGTTGCCCGATGGCTTCGTAGCCTTAAAAGGCGCGGGAGCCCTTCTCGCGGAAGGACTCACGGTCCCCGAGATGCAGTCGGCGATTGCCAAAGCCTACCGCGGCTTCCTGCATGAGCCAGAGGTTACCGTGATCTTGAAGGAGTTTGACAAGCCGTACTTTCTCGCTTCCGGCGAGGTTGCGCGGCCGGGAAAGTATGAGTTGCGAGGCGACCTGACCGTAAATGAAGCTGTCGCCATTGCTGGCGGCTTCACTCAGCAGGCCCGTCATTCGCAGGTCGTTGTCTTCCGCCGGATTTCCGCCTACGTCGCCGAGTCCCACGTCCTTGACTTGAAGAAAATGCTGAATTCCCGCGATCTTCGCGAAGATATGCACCTCCAACCCGGCGATTTTATTTACGTGCCGCAGAGCCGGATCTCAAAGATCCGCAAATTTGTTCCAACCAGCTCCATGAGTTGGTACATGAACCCAATGCAATAGCAGCAGGAAGGAGTCGCAGCATTAACTGACCGCTGTTCAAAATCTGGCGGGTCCCTGCACCCGCCGGCTGATCAGTCTCGCTGTAACGAACTATGTCGGTCGAACTGACGGCCAGCTCGCGTGCTGCTTTCTCTCCCACTCCGCGCGAACTCGCGGCTACGCTGTTCCGCCGTCCGCGACTCGTCGCGGCTTCATTCGCGCTTCTATTGCTGATCATGATGTTGTTTGTGATCTTCTCCGCGCGCTACGAATCGCACTTTATGGTCCTGTTGCGCCGCGGTCGTTACGACCCCGTCGTTTCCTCCCAACCCGCCAGTCCCATGGATTTCACTCGTCCCGACATCACTGAAGAAGAACTCAATTCCGAGGTTGAACTCCTCCACGACGACGCGCTTCTCAAACAGGTCGTAACCCTGGCCGGAATGGTGCCCGCCAACACGCCGAAGTCCGAGCTTCCTTCCGAGATCGAACATGCCGCTCGCAAGTTGTCGCGCCGCCTCGATGTCGAGGCCCTTAAGAAATCGAACCTGATTCAGGTGAGCTACAAAGACACCAGCCCGCAGCGCGCCGCCCGCGTACTTACCGCACTCTCTACTCTTTACGTGCAGAGGCACACGAATCTGCAACGCCCTCCCGGCGAGATCGAGTTCTTCGACCGGCAAACCGCCGCCTACGAACAACGGCTCCATCGCTCTGAATCCGAACTCGCGCACTTTACCCGCACTCGAGGAGTGGCCTCCGCCGCGCTCGAACGCGATATCGCCCTGCAAAAACTGGGCGAAGCTACCGCGGCCTTCCGCCAGACCGATCAGGACCGCATCGAAACCGAGCGCCGCATATCGTCACTCAGCGAGCAAATCAAGTCGTTTCCCAAACGGTCGGTCACGCTCGAACACTGGGCTGATAATCCGGAAGTCCTCGAAAAGATGAAGACCCACTTGCTTGAGCTCCAGCTCAAACGCACGGACCTGCTCACCCGTTTCGAGCCCTCTTACCGGCTGGTACAGGAAGTCGACCAGGAAATCGCCGACACTCACGCCTCAATCGCTGCCGAAGCACTCACTCCCGTTCGAGACGAAACTACCGACAAAGATCCCAATTACGAATGGGCGCGCATGGAGTTAGAAAAAGCCCAGGTGGGGCGCGACGGTTTGCTGGCACGGCAATCCGAGGCGTCCGCTCAGGTCGCGTCCCTCCGCTCATTTGCGCAGCAGCTCCAATCCGACTCTCTGGATCAGCAGGATCTGATGCGCGACGCAAAGGCCGACGAGGACAACTACCTGCTTTACCTTCACAAACGCGAGGAGGCTCGCATCGGCGACGCGCTAGACGAGCGTCACATTCTCAATGTGGCGATCGTGGAACCACCCGTCGCCCCAGCTCTGCCCGAGCATTCCACTGTTCTGTATTTCGTCGCGGCTTTCGGACTCTCTCTGATGTTCACCGTCGGTATCGCCTTCACCACGGAATACTTTGACCCGACCATTCGCACGCCCGATGAGGCCCTCGGTTTGCTTGAGATTCCCGTATTGGCTTGGTTGCCCGCGCCCGAGCCTGCCGTTCTTCTTCCCTTCAAGTCTCCGTTCAGCCGGCAGAAGATCGCGCGGCAGAGACCTGGCTCATCCGAGGCGGTGGCCGAGTGAGCGCCTTCCAGGAACTCTTCGCTGCAACCCCGGTTGAGTCGGAGCGAGCTGGTGCCGGTCCGATTCGCACCCCGGGTCGACGCAAAACGCCCGTTGCGGCGGCCGCGGCCATCCCCAGCTCAACCGCAGCCACTCCTACCAGCTCAATTCATTGCGCAATTCGTAACGATCAGATCCATAGCCTCGTCCAGCAGCTCTTCTTCCGCCACGAGTCGCCTCCAGTACGGCACGTTGCATTTGCGCCGATTGAGGCATCGACCGAAACCGCAAACCTCTGCCTCGAAGTCGCCCGAGTTCTGGCCGAAGAAGGTAAATACGATGTGGGTCTCATCGATGCCCACTCCGACCGGCTCCTGCCGCAAAGCGAGTCGCTCCAGACCCAGTTGCGGATTCCCTCGCCCAGCCATCCCCAGGCGTCATGGCCGATCGGACCGCGACTCTGGATGGTCCCGCGCCGGAGTTGGCTAACCAATCCCGAGGGTCAGCGTGCCGGGCAGCGGGTCACCGAGCAGGACTTGTCCCGCCTTCGCGAGCTCACATCAGAGTTTGATTTTTCCATCTTGTGGTGCGCTCCCGTTTCCTGGCTCACGGCCAGTATTGGCCAGGCCTGCGATGGCCTGGTGCTGGTGTTGACCGCCAATAAAACTCGGCGTCTCGTCGCTGCCCAAGTCAAAGACCAACTGGATAAAGCGCAGGTTCTTCTGCTCGGCACTGTCCTCGCCGAACGTCGTTTTCCCGTTCCGCAGGGCTTGTATCGGAGTCTGTGAATCTTATGGGCGAACTGACCTCAAACCGGCCTTGGAACTCCGTCCCACCCGATGACCCGTCGCAATACGCGCGCATGATCCCAGGTGTCTCAGCATTGGCTCGTCCCCGTCTCACCTCGGCGCAGGCAGCGCCCAAGGTCCGCGCCATCCCCTCACCTGACGCGAACACAGCCGCCGTGCCCGCGTGGCGCAAAGCGCCTCAGCTTCTGTGGAACCGCACTCGCCCTCAAACTGAACCGCGCAAGATTCTCATCGTCGGAGCCGGTCCCACCGCGCGCTTGATCGCGCAAACCCTGCGCAGTGATCCTTCTTACCACGCCCAAGTCTGCGGCTTCGTCGACGACGAAGTCCCGCTTTCCCCGGTAGTGTTGGGGCGCATCGCCGACCTCGACTGGCTGGCCCGCGGCGAGTTCATCGACGAGATCATTGTCGCTCTCCCCGGCCAGTCCTCCCAGGCGCGTCTGGCTGCCGAGATCGCCTTCCGCAACCATCTCGATATTCGCGCCGTTCCTGACCTGCCTCCCGGACCCTGGCCCGATGCCGAGATCGATCACATCGGCGATGTCCCCATCGTCACCCTCCATCGCGAGCCCTCGCCCGGCACCGCCTTGTCCCTGAAGCGCGCGCTGGATGTCACCGTTGCCGCGCTCGCCTTGCTGCTTACCAGCCCTCTCATGGCGATTGTCGCCGCACTCACTTGGCTCGATTCGCCCGGTCCCGTTGTTTATTCGGCGGAGCGTATCGGCGCCAAAGGATGCCGCTTCCTCTGCTACAAATTCCGCTCCATGGTCGCCAACGCCGACGACCTCAAGGAAAACTTACGCGCCCGCAACCAGCGCGAGGGTCCGACCTTCAAGATCCATGGCGATCCTCGCATCACCCGCCTCGGCCGCATCCTCCGCCGTTACAGTCTCGATGAACTTCCCCAGCTCTGGAACGTCCTCCGCGGCGAAATGAGCCTTGTCGGCCCGCGGCCTCATCCCGTCGACGATGTTAATCACTACGAGCTCCACCACTACCGCCGCCTCGACGTGAAACCCGGCATCACCGGCCTCTGGCAGATTACCGCCCGAGATTGTCCGTCGTTCGAGCTCAATATGCACCTGGATCTCACCTACATCGAGAACTGGACCCTGCTCCTCGATCTGCGCATCCTCCTCGGCACAATTCGCGTGCTCTTCGCGCCAGAAGGAGTCTGACCATCGCATGGATTCACAAACAACGCATTCAGGAACAATGCCTTCACGAATAATGAACGCAACGATCATCCTACGGCCAACAACCGGCCGCAATATAACTTGGGCTGACGTCGACCGAACGTTCTGGAGCGTTGTCGCTCTGCTGCTGCGTCCTCTGCACTTGGGACTGGCTTTTCCATCCATCCTCTACCTGGCAGCAATGACAGTTTTCCTCTTCCGCCCACCCGACCTTTTTTCGTTCTACGCCGACCGCATTGCCTTCGGAATCCTCCTCTTCTTCGTTGCGCTCCGTGTTTTGGCGCTCCGTGACACCGTGCCATTCTTCGCCGGACTCACTTTGCCCATGCTCGCCCTCACCGCCCTCGCCGTCTTCCGCTTGCTGCGCGAGCCCTTTGACCCGCAGATCTGGAGCGTTGTCGCCAGCAAATACATCGTTCCCTTCGCCCTGTTTCACGTCGCCGTGCTCGTCTTTCGCCGGCCTTCGCAACGAAAGCACTTTGAAATCTTCATCCTTCTTGTCCTCGCCTATCTCATATTCGTTTCCATCGCCTTCCTCGCCGACGCTCGCTCGCTCATCTTTCCTCGTTTCATTCTCGACGAAAGTCTCGGCTTTCATCCCGATCGCGCTCGTGGACCCTTCTTGCAAGCTGTGGCCAATGGCGTTTCTCTCAACATGCTTGGCATTCTCGTTCTCGCCCTCTCGCCTCAACGCAAACTGGTCGTCGGAATTCTGTGGCTGGCCTTGCCCGTGGCCGTGCTCGCCACCATGACACGCGCCGTCTGGATCGCATTTGCCCTCTCTGCCTTGGTCCTCGGCTTTCGCTCGATCCGACGCAAATTCCTGGCATTTTGCGTTCTGTTGGCACTCACCGGACTTTTCATCGGCCTGACCCTCGGCGTCAGCAAACAGTCGCTGCAAACCGCCCTCGGAAATCGCACCGAAGAGCGCGGCCCCGTCGAAGCTCGCCTGGCGGTTTACCAAGCTGGTTGGGAGATGTTTCAGGAACGCCCTTTCACCGGCTGGTCCGCCGGTGGCATGTATGCCGAGCTGGCCCGCCGCATGGAGGGTTACCATCTCCGCACTTTCTACGTGCACAATACCTACCTCGCTTTGCTGGTCGAGTTCGGCGTCCCCGGACTCGCCCTCTACGCTATCCTTTTCTTCAACCTCTTCCGTCTCTGCTGGCGTCGCCCGCCTGGCGAACCCGTCAGCATCGCCGCACTGAGAAAAATCTGGCCCCTCCTGCTTAGCGTTTATCTGTTCAATGCCTTCTTCGTCGACATGGCTTACCAGTTCGTCATCGGACTTATGTTCACCGTCGCCGGAATGCTTTGCGCCTCCACGCTTCCCCTCTCGGAGGAATCCGCCGCATGACTGCCATCGCCTACATCGCCAATCAGTTCCCATCTCCGCTCGAACCTTACGTGATGGATGAAATCCTCGAACTTCGCCGTCGCGGCTCACACGTGATCTGCTGCAGCGGCAAACGCGTCGCGCCGCAAGAACTCGCACTCGCCGAACGTGCCTTCTGGAAAGAAACTCTCTACTTTCAACCGCTGTCCGACACCGAACTCTCAAAAGCAGTTCGCCGGCTCACTTCTCATCGCGCCCGACTCTGGCCATTGTTGCGTCCCTTGCTCTGGGAACGCGGTGCTTCCCCCTCACTCCGCGTCCGCGCCGTCGGCCACACTGTCATGGGCGCAGCACTCGCCGAACAGTTGGCGTCGCTCAAATTCGAGCACAGAGTCGAGCACATCCACGCTCATCACGGTTACTTCTCCTCCTGGATGGCGCTCACCGCAGCCCACCTCCTCGGAATCGGCTTCAGCTTCACTTTGCACGGTTCCGATCTGCTGCAACGCGCCGACCTGCTCGCGGCAAAGCTGCGCGCCTGCGATTTCTGTGTCACCGTCTCCGAATTCAACCGCCAGTACATTCTCCGCAACTACCCGTCCACTCCTCCGGAGAAAATTTTCGTGCAACGCCTCGGAGTCGATCGCGTCCTGCCTGTGCCTTCCTCCGCCTCGGCCGTCGAAACCGACCACCGCCGTTTCTGCCTTCTCGCCGTCGGACGTCTTCACCAAGTAAAGGACTATCCCTTCCTGATCAACGCCTGCGCCGCTCTCCGCGACCGGGGCCTCGATTTGCTCTGCTGGATCGCCGGCGATGGACCCGAGCGCCAGGCTCTCGAAAAACAGATAGCTTCGCTGCGATTACAGGGCCGTGTTTGCCTGGTCGGCCACGTTCCTCGCGCCGACCTTCCCGGCTATTACCGCTACGCCGACCTGGTCGTTGTGACCAGCAAGAGCGAAGGCATCCCGGTGGTGCTGATGGAAGCCATGGTGCACGAAAAGTTGGTGCTCGCCCCGGCCATCACCGGCATTCCCGAACTGGTCGAGCACCAGCGCACCGGATTTCTCTACCAACCTGGCTCCTTGCCTGATTTCGTCAGCGCCGTCCGCTGGATTCATACCAACCAGGCCTCCTTGGCTGGAATCCAGCGCGCGGCTGCGGCCAGCATCGCTGCTTCTTACAATCGCCAGCGCAATCTCCGGTCTTTCGCGGAGCAATTCCTGGCTCGCATTTCTCATTCGGACGGTGACCATGCGCATCCTCTATTGCAACAAGTACAACTATCCGTTTAGTGGAACGGAAGCCTACCTCTTTGACCTCATTCACCGCATGGATGCCCGCGGTCATGAAACCGCGCTCTTTGCCATGGACCACGGCCGCTCGCCCGCCTTCGCCGGCCGCACCTACACCATCCCGCATCTGGAGTTCAAAGATCCCAACGCCAGCTTCGTGAAGAAACTCAGGATGGCCGCTCACGCCATCTATTCGCCGTCAGCCCGCGCCGCCATGCGTAGCTGTCTTGCCGATTTCTCGCCCGACCTCGCCCACATCCGCGGCATCTACCACCACCTCTCGCCCTCGATTCTCTGGGAACTCAGGCGTCAGCGCATCCCCGTCCTCTACCATCTCAACGATTTCAAGATCTTGTGTCCAACCTACAATTGCGTCGCCCATGGGCGCGCCTGCGAACGCTGCAGCCACGGCGCTTTTCACCACGCTGTCACCAGTGGTTGCTATTCCGGCCCGCGTTCCAGCGCGGCCGTTCTCGCAGCCGAGGCCTATCTACACAAATGGTTGCGTACCTACGAACGCTGCGTCGACCTGTTCCTCGCTCCCAGCGACTTCGTGCGCAGCCAGCTGATCGCCGCCGGTTTTCCCGCGCAACGCATCGAAGTCCTGCAACATTACCAGGCCCTCCCGGCCAACCAGGAATTGGTTCCCGACGAGGGCTACCTGCTTTACTTTGGCCGCCTCTCTGCTGAGAAAGGCGTCTACGAACTTCTGCGCGCCATGGTGCAACTCCCGCACGTCCCACTCGTAATCGCCGGAGACGGCCCCGAGCGCTCCCGTCTGCAATCGCTGGCGCGAGATTTGAACCTGAAACAAGTCCTTTTCGCCGGGCTGGTCCACGGTGAGAAACTCAACAAACTCATCGCCGGATGCAGCTTCTCGGTCTTCCCTTCCCACGCCTACGAGACTTTCGGCAAATCCATCCTCGAATCCTTCGCCTGGGGACGTCCCGTTGTCGCCTCTGATCTGGGTTCACGCCGCGAACTCGTCCAGCACGGCGTCACCGGTCTCCTCTATCCCGTTGGCGACCGCGAACAGCTCGCTCATTCCATCGAATTTCTCTTTGGCCGTCCTGATCTCACCGAAAAAATGGGCGCCGCCGCTCGTGCTCGTGTGCAGGCAAACCACGACCCTGATCGGCATCTGGAAAAGCTTCTCGATCTCTACTACCGCCTGACCTCTCCCAAAACAGCTCTCTCTTTCCCTACCCAGCCCGCCCTTGCTCCCAAGCCCCTGCGCCATCGCCGCGGCCTTCGTGTCGCTTTCATCGGAGGCCGCGGCCTCGTCTCCAAATACAGCGGCATCGAATCGTATTACGAACAGGTTGGCTCTGAACTGGTTCGCTTCGGACACGACGTCACCGTCTACTGCCGCAACTACTTCACTCCTTCCATCGCCACCCACCATGGCATGATCGTTCGCCGTGTACCAACCATCCGCTCCAAGCACCTCGAGACATTCGTCCACACCCTGTTAAGCACGATTCACGCCATGTTCTCCGATTACGACATCGTCCACTACCAGTGTCTGGGACCCGCCCTCTTTTCCTTCCTTCCACGTCTCGCCGGCAAGAAAACCGTGGTCACCGTCCAGGGTCTCGACTGGCAACGCCGCAAATGGGGTCAAATCGCATCGCGCGTGCTCCGCTTGGGAGAAGCCGCCGCTGTCTACTCTCCCAACACCACTATGGTCGTCTCGCGCACCCTACAGCAGCACTACCGTCAGCACTACCACCGCGATACGATCTACGTCCCCAATGGAGCTGCGCCCGCATCCCGCCGTCCGCCTCGCCAACTGCTCGCCTGGGACCTCGAACCCGGCAACTACGTTCTATTTCTGGGCAGATTTTCCCGTGAAAAAAACTGTCATCTCCTCATCGACGCCTTCGAGACCCTCCACACCGGCATGAAGCTCGTCCTCGCCGGAGGTTCGAATGCCGGATCCAGTCGCTCCGATGCCTATGTCACCGAACTCCGCCGCCACGAATCCGCCCAGATCCGCTTCCTGCCCTGGGTTTCAGGAAACGATCTCGAAGAACTCCTCTCCAATGCCGCCTTGTTCGTGCTTCCCTCCGATCTTGAAGGCCTGTCGCTCGCTCTGCTCGAGGCCATGGCCGCCGGCGTATGCGTTCTGACCAGCGACATTCCCGAAAACCTTGAAGTCGTTGACGGTGCAGGTTTCACTTTTCATCACGGCGATCAGCCGGATCTCGTGCGTATGCTCGACTTGCTCGTGCACAATCCCACTCTTCGTCATCAGGCCGCAACCCGCGAACGCGAACGCGTCCAAAGCCAGTACCGCTGGCAAGACATCACTCGTTCGATCGAAGCAACCTACTACAACGCGCTCGGCTGGGATCCTGGTGACCGCGCATCTGGCCAAACCCACATCAGCGCCGCCACAAATCACGCGGAAGAAACCTGCGTCGCTCCCGTTCTCGGTTTGCGTCGCTGATTTCGCTGCACCAGTGATTTCAAATCGAGCGTTTGCCCTCGTTCCACAGTTAGCTCACTGCGTACCCTTAGTAACGTCGCTCCCGTCTTTGGCGTATGAATTAACGTTTATGATTAGAAGGGAAATGCGGTGTTCAGGTGCGACGCCGCCCGTTTGCATGGAAGATCTCATCCTGGTCACCGGCGGCGCCGGCTTCATCGGCTCCAACTTCATCCTGCACTGCCTTGCCGCAGATCGCCCGGCTTCCGAATCTCCCCGCATTCTCAATCTCGACAAACTCACCTACGCCGGCAATCTTCACAATCTGCGTGCCGTCGAGAACCATTCCCGCTACCGCTTCGAGCTGGGAGACATTGTCGATCGCGATTTCATCCGTGATTTGCTGACTCGCGAGCAGCCCCGCGCCATCGTTCACTTCGCCGCCGAAAGCCACGTCGACCGCTCCATCCATGGCCCCGACGATTTCGTTCGCACTAACGTCAACGGAACCTTCAGCCTGCTCGAAGAATCCCGCGCCTACTGGTCGGCTCTCCCTGAGCCCGACCGCGCAAAGTTTCGTTTCCTTCACGTCTCCACCGACGAAGTCTATGGATCGCTCGGCCCCGCCGACCCCGCTTTCACCGAGACCACTCCCTACGCGCCCAACAGCCCGTACTCCGCGTCCAAAGCGGCTTCCGACCATCTCGTCCGCGCCTACCACCATACCTACGGACTGCCCGTTCTCACCACCAACTGCTCCAATAATTACGGCCCGCACCAGTTTCCTGAAAAACTGATTCCCCTCATGATCCTGAACGCCTGCGCCGGCAAACCGCTCCCGATCTATGGCGATGGCGAAAATGTCCGCGACTGGCTCTACGTCGAGGACCACTGCCGCGCCCTTAGCACCGTGCTCGCTCACGGCCATGTCGGAGAAACCTACAACATCGGCGGCGGCAGCGAAAAAAAGAACCTTGAAATTGTCTCCGCCATCTGCGCGTTGCTCGACGAATTGCGCCCTGACGACCCCGTCGTCCCCCACCAACAGCTCGTCACGTTCGTCAAAGATCGTCCCGGACACGACCGCCGCTACGCCATGAACACAACCAGGATTGAGCGCGAACTCAACTGGCATCCTCAGGAGACATTCGCAACCGGAATCCGCAAAACTGTCCGCTGGTATCTTGAAAACGAAGACTGGGTTCGCGACGTAACCAGCGGCAGCTATCGTCAATGGATGGCCAAGCAGTACGCCACCGAGCGCTCATCCCGATGACTAAACCCGCGTCACCACCGTACAAAGGCATCATCCTCGCCGGAGGATCGGGCACCCGCCTCTATCCCGTCACCCACGGTCTCGCCAAAAGCCTGCTGCCCGTCTACGACAAGCCGATGGTGTATTACCCGCTCTCCACGCTGATGCTCGCCGGCATCCGCGACATTCTCGTCATCTCCACGCCCGACGACCTCCCCCGATTTCAGCACTTGCTTGGCGATGGCTCCCGCTTTGGCGTTCACTTCGAGTATGCGCCCCAACCCAAACCCGAGGGCATCGCCCAGGCATTTCTCATCGGCAGAAATTTCATCGGCTCCAGCGGTTGCGCCCTCGTGCTCGGCGACAACATTTTCTACGGCCATGATCTCGTCAAGGAACTGCGCGCCGCAACCGGGCAGTCAAATGGCGCTCGCGTCTTCGCCTATCCCGTCAACGACCCCGAACGCTACGGCGTCGTCGAGTTCGACCCTCACGGCAAGGCCCTTAGCATTGAAGAAAAACCATTGCAGCCGAAGTCACGCTACGCCGTCACCGGACTCTACTTCTACGACAGTCAGGTCATCGACATCGCCGCCGGTCTCAAGCCTTCGAAACGCGGCGAACTTGAAATCACCGACGTCAATCGCGTCTATCTCGATCGCAATCAACTCAACGTCTGCGTCATGGGACGAGGCACAGCCTGGCTCGACACCGGCACCCACGAAGGCTTGATGGAAGCCTCTTTATTCATCCAAACCCTGCAGAAGCGCCAGGGCCTCATGGTCGCCTGCCCCGAAGAAATCGCCTATCGCTCCGGCTACATCACCGCCGCTCAGCTGGAATCGCTGGCGAATTCGATGTGCAACAACGCATACGGCGCCTACCTTCTGCAACTATTGCGCGAGCGTGTGTTCTAAAGTACTTTTCACTTTGCCTTGGCCTGAATGTCTGGCGCTAGCCTTGGCCTGAATGTCTGGCGCTAGCCTTGGCCTGAATGTCTGGCGCTAGCCTTGGCCTGACTTTGGGTGGCGCAGGCCTTCAGGCCTGCGATAAAGTCACTAAGAAACGCGGCTTTAGCCGCTGAGGTCAAATTGGTTTGTAGCAAAGCAATTCTAAGCATGCGGATCGCGATGAAAACTTCCCGATGAAAAAAATCTCCACCACTCTTCCCGGACTTCTGCTCCTCGAACCGCGCGTCTTCGGCGACAGCCGCGGCTTCTTTCTCGAAAGCTACAACCAGCGCACTTTCGCCGAATTGGACATTACCGAACCCTTCGTCCAGGACAATCACTCCCTGTCCGAGAAAAATGTCATTCGTGGCTTGCACTACCAGATTCGCCAGCCCCAGGGAAAACTTGTGCGCGCCATCACCGGCGAGATTCTCGACATCGCGCTCGATCTCCGCCGCAGTTCTCCCACCTTCGGAAAATGGGAAGCCATCCGGCTTTCCGGCGAAAACAAATTGCTGTTATGGATTCCTCGCGGCTTTGCTCACGGCTTCAGAGTTTTGTCTCCGAACGCCCACGTCCTCTATAAGACAACCGACTTCTATGCGCCCGAGCACGAGCGTACCCTGGCTTGGAACGATCCCACTCTGCACATCGACTGGCAACTCGATAGCGACCCGGGTATCTCTCCGCTCATCTCCGCCAAAGACCAGCAAGGCGTGCCGTTCGACCAAGCCGAAAAATTCGATTAGCGATTCGATCAGCGTTTCGATTAGCGTTTAGCTAACGAACGCCTCACTTCAGCCGGAATTCCACAGCAATTGACGTTTCCACCGCGACCGGCTTTCCGTCATAAAGATACGGTTCGAATTTCCACCCCTTCACCGCATCCGTCGCCGCCTGCACCAGCGCGCTCGGTCCGGAGACAGTCCGCAACCTTCCCACGCTCCCATCCACCCCGATCACCGCATCCAGCACCACCAACCCTTCGGTGCCAGCAGCCCGCGCCGCCTCCGGATACGCCGGTTCGACCTTCGTCACAATCCTGTTCTGCATCGTGTCGAAAGAAACCTGGATTTCACCCGAGCTCCGGTCTCCCGGCCCCGCCGCCTGCGCGTGCGTTTCCAGTTCGCTCCACGACCTTTGCCACTGCCACCACCCCAGTGCGCCCAGCCCAAGCACGCAGGCCAGCAATACATAAAGCCCGCGCCGCCCTACACGAACTCTGCGCCGGGAGGCACCAGCCGCTTCCGCAACCACTACGTTCGCTTCCGTTCCCGAACTTTTTGCCGGAACTTCGGTTCTCTCTTCTTTCTTAAACTCCACCGGCCCCGCGCCCTCCCGGTAAACCCAATACCGGATCATCTCCCGCTGTTCCACCGACAACCCCACAAATTCCAGGCCGCAATGCAGCCGCGACTGATAACGCACCCGCGCTCGTGCCCGCACCGGCACCCCTACGTTCGGAAGCCGCAGTTCAACCGCCACCTGTTGCCCAGCGGCCATCTCCCCGGCTACCACCGCGCCTACGCCAGCTTCGCTGATGTCGGTGCAGCGTCCGGGCAAATTTTCGGGAACTCCAGACCGCAACACGATCAAATCCAGAGGAACATTGATGGGATGTCGGGGGAACAAACGACGCGGCGTTTCTTCTAACGCCACCGCTCGAGCTGCACTCATCAGACCGCCTCCGCAGGAATCAAAATCCTTATCATGCGGCTGGAATCAAAACGAACGCGGCGCGTGCATACAACGTTGACCCGAGTATAGCGGAACCATTCTTGCCCTACCTCTTTATTTTGTCGTCACCTTATATATTTTTCTAGTCCGGAGCATAGTCCCGA
>Ga0208488_1000002_pt1 | contig 21587 bp, 21 predicted proteins | sample MicForSoiSWNC1_O_FD_187994 | JGI IMG/M metagenome (GOLD analysis project Ga0208488, IMG submission 187994) | Forest soil microbial communities from Harvard Forest Long Term Ecological Research site in Petersham, Massachusetts, USA - MetaG HF001... | ecosystem: Environmental > Terrestrial > Soil... | reverse complement strand
GAGTCCTCGAAGCCGATGCCGGCCCCGGCACCGCTCTGTACGAGCACCTGGTGTCCCGCCTCGACCAGCTCGTGAACACCCGCGGGCACCAATCCCACGCGGTACTCGTGCACCTTGATCTCCTTGGGCACTCCGATTTTCATGGCATCGCTCCGGGGGTGGGGGTTTTCGAGACCGATGAGAGTACACCGCCGTTCCGCGAGAACCTTGCAAAAACGCCGTGATCGGTGGCGTTTTGTGGCAGAATATTTCTTATATGAGTTATTTGGCGCAATAAAATGCTGACACCTGCGAGCCGCTCCCCATGAAGCTCGATCGCTACGACCGCGCCATCGTGCACGTCCTGCAGCTCGACGGTCGCATCACCAACAGTCAGCTCGCCGAGACGGTCAGTCTGTCCGAATCGGCTTGCCTGCGACGGGTGCGCGCGCTCGAGGAGACGGGCTTCATCGAGGGCTACACGGCGCTCATCAATCAGCAGAAGGCCGGCTGCCCGGTCAACGTGTTCGTCAACATCACCCTGGATCGGCAGGAGCAGGCGCATCTGCATGCCTTCGAGGAAGCGGCGCGCAAGGTACCTGAGGTCATGGAGTGCTATCTGATGTCGGGCGAGTACGACTTTCTCTTGCGCGTGGTACTCGCCGACACCGCCGACTTCGAGCGCCTGCACAGCCAGCATCTGACGCGGCTGCCGCATGTTGCCCGAGTGCAGTCGAGCTTCGCGCTGCGCACCGTGCAAAAGTCGCGTGAGCTGCCGATTCGCTCTTGACGCTTGCTTAGTTAGGTTTTCGGTTTGAGATTGAGCGAGAAGACTATCTTGACCGCGTCGGCGACCCATTCGGTGCTCTTCCAGTCGCCTCGGCCGACGCCGAAATCCAGCCGCTTGAGCTCGGCCGTGCCGCTCAAGCCGGCGCCGGCTGCGCTGGGGGCGAACTTGAACTCGATGGGCACGTCCTTGGTCACGCCGCGCAGCGTAAGCGCGCCGACCGCGCTGAAACCGGTGGCCGTACGGGTCACGCTGCGTGTCACGTAATGCGCGCTCGGGAAATGGGCCACATCGAAGATGTCCGCGCCGCGCATGGTGCCGTCGCGATCCTTGTCGCCGGAATCCACCGAATTCATGTCGATGGTCACCTCGATGCGCGCGGTTGCGAGCGCGGCAGGATCGAAATCGACCGCCGCGGTGAACTGATGGAATACGCCCTTGAAGGCAGCGCCCGCCTGCACGCCGGTGAACTCGAGTCGGCTCGTGGCATCGGCCGAATAGGTTGCGGCAGAGGCGATCGAGGCGATCATCGCGGTGAGGACCGCCGCGCAAACTCCGGCAGCAAATCGCATCGGCATTCTCATCATGACCGCCTTGCACCTTTGGTGAACGGCAACATGCGCACGAGCACGTCGTCCCGATCCCAGAAATGATGCTTGAGCGCGGCGAGGATGTGCAATACCGCCACTGCGAACAGCACATAGCTCAGCGTGTCGTGCGTCGTGCGCAGAAAATCGAACGCCGCCTCATTCTTGCCGATGAGGTTCGGCCAGGTGAACAGGCCGAACCAGCTCACGGAGTAGTTCTTGGCGGACGACATGGTCCAGCCGGTGAGCGGCATGGCGAACAGCAGCACATAAAATGCGACATGCGTGCCGCGCGCGGCCATGCGCTCGAAACGGGTCATGCCCGGCGGCAGCGGCGGCGCCCGGTGCCGGAGACGCCACAGGAGCCGCAGCACCGCCAGCATGAGTATGGTCATGCCCACGCTCTTGTGTCGCGCCAGGATCGCCAGCTTGTGCACGCCGAGAGGCAGCGGCTCGGCCAAGCGCGCGAGCGTGAACTGGACGACGATCAGGCCGGCGATGACCCAATGAAAGATTTGCGCCAGGGGGGAATAGCGGACCGCTTGAGCTGGCATTCAACGCCTCCACGTGCACAAGGTACAAACTACCAGTCTAGCAACAGAGGGTTTGAAAATTGCGCAAAGGTTTGCAAACCGCGGCGCTCGCGCTGCTCCTCGCCGCGTGCGGCGCCCCACCGCCACGCCCCATCCCGCATCCTGCCGCGCCGCCGCCCGCGGGGCCGCCCGCGGCGCGCGGAACACCCTATCGCATCGACTCGTCGCACTCCGAGCTGCGCGTGCTCGTGTACCGGGCCGGAGTCATGGCCACCTTGGGTCACGACCACGTCATCGTCAATCGCGCCCTCGAGGGATGGGTGACCTTCTCCGGCGATGTCGCAGGTGCGGCGTTTTACCTCACCGTGCCGACGTCCGGCTTCGCGGTCGACGACGATGCGGCGCGCCGCGAGGAGGGTGCCGATTTCTCGGAGAAAGTCGACGCGGACGCCAAAGCGGGCACGTTGCACAACATGCTGGCCCCGGGCGTCCTCGACGCGCAAGAGCATCCTTCGATCACCGTGCAGAGCGTTTCGGTCGAGACGGCAGCGGGCGGCGCGCAGGCGACGGTGCGTGTGTCCGTGGCGGGACACGAGTCGACCCTCGTCGTGCCCTTCGCGGTGGACACCTCGCCGGGCCGGCTGCACGCGCAGGTCGACTTCAAGCTGCAGCAGACACGTCTCGGGCTCACGCCCATCAGCCTGTTTCTGGGCGCGCTGCGCGTCGACGATCAGCTGCGCGTGAAGCTCGACCTGGTCGCCATCCGGGACTAGGCGTTCGCGAGCAGGAGCGGCGTCCCCTCGGGCGCCACGAGCAGCGCCGCCGGTCGATGACGGAGCGGCGCGGGCACCGCTCCCGAGGGGGCGACGCCGGCGCTCGTCAGGCGAGCAAGGGACTCCTTGACCTCGTCGGTCTCGAACATGAGGGTCGGCATGCGCAATTGCGCCGGATCGTACAAGCCGATATCGATCGAATCGCTCGTACAAGAGACATGCGGGAGGGCGCCGTCCGGCTCGTCCAGGCCGACGAACCCGAGACGCTCCCAGTACTGCTTGGCGAGCTCGCGGTCCGGCACCGCCAGAGCGATCTCGAGGAAATATCCGCACAGCGAGCCGCGCGGCTGTTTGACCGGGCTGAACGTGCGCGCCTCGATGAGGCGGATGAGATGGCCGGACGGGTCGAGCCAGCCGACTTCGTTGAACACGTCGTTCCCGAGGTTGCGATATTCGAAAACGACACCGCGGCTCTCCAGGGCATCGAGTTGCCCCAGCACGTCGGGCTTGACGAAGGTGAGCGCGGGCACGGCCGTCGCGAGTTGATGCAGGCCGAGATGCAGCCGTCCGTCGGTGACGACCGCGTAGGGATGCGCCCAGGTCTCGCCGACCTGGGCCTGCGAGAACCCGAGCTTGCCGTAGAAATCGATCGAGGCTCGAATATCCGGGGTCGGGATCGAATATTCGAGAAATCGCCCGAGCACCTCAGCTCACGCCGCCCACGCACACATATTTGAGCTCGGTGTAGTCGAGAATGCCGTACTTCGATCCTTCCCGGCCGCTGCCCGATTCCTTCACGCCCCCGAAGGGAGCCACCTCGGTGGAAATGATCCCGGTGTTGAGACCCACGATGCCGTATTCGATGGCCTCGCAGACCCGCCAGCTGCGCGCGAGGTCGCGGGTGTACACGTACGCTGCCAGCCCGAACTCGGTGGCATTCGCCATCGCGATCGCTTCCGCCTCGGTCTTGAATTTGAACAGCGGAGCCACCGGGCCAAAGGTCTCCTCGCGCGCCACCATCATTTGCGGCGTCACGCCGGTGAGGATGGTGGGCTCGAAGAACGTGCCGCCGAGCGCGTGCCGCTTGCCCCCCGCCAGCACCTTGGCCCCCTTGGCGACCGCGTCCGCCACATGCTCCTCGACTTTCGCGACGGCCTTCGAATCGATGAGCGGCCCTTGATCGGTGGCGCCTTTCAGCCCATCCCCGACGCGCAACTTGCCGACCGCCTCCGTCAACTTGCGGGCAAACTCTTCGTACACCCCTTCCTGCACGAGCAGCCGGTTGGCGCACACGCAGGTCTGGCCCGTGTTGCGATACTTGCTCGCGATCGCGCCCTGTACCGCCGCGTCCAGATCGGCATCGTCGAATACGATGAAGGGCGCATTGCCGCCGAGCTCGAGGGACAATTTCTTGACCGTTCCGGCGCACTGCGCCATGAGTTTCTTGCCGATCTCCGTGGATCCCGTGAATGTGAGCTTGCGCACCGTGGGGTTGCTCGTCATCTCGCCGCCGATGGCCGCGGCGGAGCCGGTAACCACGTTGAAGACGCCGGGCGGAATTCCGGCCCGCAGGGCGAGGTCCGCGAGCGCGAGCGCGGAAAACGGGGTCTGCGTGGCGGGCTTCAGCACCATGGTGCAGCCGGCCGCGAGCGCAGGTCCCGCCTTGCGCGTGATCATCGCCGCCGGGAAGTTCCACGGCGTTATGGCGGCGACCACTCCAACCGGCTGGCGCAGCACCATGATGCGCTTGTCCGGCTGATGGCCGGGAATCAGATCCCCGTAGAGCCGCTTGCCTTCCTCGGCGAACCATTCGATGAACGAGGCGGCATAAGCGATCTCGCCTTTCGATTCGGCGAGCGGCTTGCCTTGCTCGGCCGTCATCAGGATGGCGAGATCCTGCTCGTTCTGCGTGATGAGATCGAACCAGCGGCGCAATAGCGTGGCGCGGTCTTTCGCGGTGCGCGCGCCCCAAGCGGGCAGCGCGCGTGCGGCCGCCTCGATCGCGCGCCGCGTCTCGGCGGTGCCCATATTCGGTATGGTGCCGAGCTGCTCGGACGTTGCGGGATTGCGCACAGGCAACGCGCCGCCTTCGTCCGCGGGCAGCCAGCGGCCGTCGATCAGGCATTGCTCGCGGAAGAGCTCGCGATCTTTCAGCTGAAGAGAGCCCCTACCCGAAGGGGCGGCTGCGCTGCGCTCGAAGGATGTTGCCATGGCGGGTCCTGAAATCTTGGGAGGGTCTACAAGGATAGCCCCGATCGCCGAATGCGCTCAACACGCCCGGCCCCGCGTGGCGTCCTCCCGCGCGCTCCCCTGCGCCGCGCGCGCGGTCAGCGCTCCAGGATCGCCGTCACGCCCATTCCGCCCGCGGTGCACACGGAGATGAGGCCTCGCTTGGCCTTGTTCTCATCGAGAATCTTTGCGAGCGTCGCCACGATGCGCGTGCCGGTCGCGGCGAACGGATGACCCAGGGCGAGGCTCCCTCCCTTGACGTTGAGCTTCGCGCGGTCGATGGTCCCGAGCACCCCCGGCAAGCCGAGCTTCTCGCGGCAAAAGCCGGGATCGTTCCAGGCCTTGAGCGTGCACAGCACCTGTCCCGCGAAGGCTTCGTGAATCTCGTAGAAGTCGAAATCCGCAAGGCTCAGCTGCGCGTCCTTCAGCATGCGCGGCACCGCGAACGCGGGCGCCATCAACAAACCTTCTTTTTTCGTCACGTAGTCGACGGCGGCGACCTTGCCGTAGGTGAGAAAGCCAAGCACGGGCAAGTTGCGCTCGCGCGCCCACTGCTCGGAGCCGAGCAGCACGGCCGAGGCGCCGTCGGTCATCGGCGTCGAGTTGCCCGCGGTGAGCGTGCCCGCGGCGGAATGGTCGAACACCGGCTTCAGTTTTGCGAGCTTCTCGAGGCTCGTATCGGTGCGTATGTTGTCGTCCTGCGAGAGCCCGAGGTACTCCATCACCAGACTCTTGTAGAAGCCCGCGGCGTAGGCCGCGGCGGCCTTCTGATGGCTCTCGAGCGCGAGCTGATCCTGCTCCGCGCGGCCGATGTCCCAGGTCTTCACCATGAGCTCCGTGCTCTCACCCATGCTCAACCCGGTACGCGGCTCGGCGATCCCGGGAAGCACCGGCCGAAAGTGCTTGGGCCTCACCTTGAGCCACGGCGCGATACGGCCGCCCGCGCTCTTGCCGCGGTAGCTCTTCAGCAGGAGCTGCTGGAAGCCGCGCGGAAAGACCACCGGAGGATCGCTGACCGTGTCCACGCCCGCGGCGATGGCGCAATCGATCTGGCCCAGCGCGATCTTGTTGCCCATGAGGATGGCCGCCTCAAGACTGGTGCCGCACGCGCGTTGCACGTCGAGACCCGGTGTTTCCGCGGCCAGCCCGCTGCCGAGCACCGACTCGCGCGTGAGATTCCACTGACTCGAGTGCTTCATCACCGCGCCCGCCGCCACCTCATCGAGCCGCTGGCCGAGAAGGCCGTTCCGTTCGGCCAAGCCGCGCAGCACCGTCGTGAGCATCTCCTGGTTGCCGACGCTCGCGTACGCGCCGTTGCCGCGTGCGAATGGAATCCTCACCCCGCCGATGATCGCGACCCGTCGCGCACTTGTCCCCACCAACATCCAGCACCTCCTCCGTGACCCGACATTATGAACCGAGGCGCCCACTATATGCACCGAGCCGCCCGCTATAATCGATCGATGCTCCGTTTTTTGCTCGCCGGTCTCGTCGCGCTCGTCGCCTCTGCTCTTCTCGCCTGCAGCCCGAGCTCCGCGCCCCCGCCGGTCGCGCGCCCAAGCGCCGTGCCGCCCGTCGCGCAGCTCACCCGGCTCGTGGACGAATATTGGGACGAAAGCCAGCGGCTCAACCCGCATTCGCGCAGCGCCGTGGTGCGCTTCGAGCCCGCCGCGGGGTACGACATCTCGGCACAATTCCTTGCCGATTCGCTCGACCTGGAGCGCCGCTATCGAGAGGCGCTGCTGGCGGTGCCGCGGGATGCACTCGATGCGGAGTCGCAACTCACTTACGACATATTCAAGCGCGAGCGGGACGTGGCCATCGAGGGCTACACCTATCCGTCCGAGCTCTTGCCGGTGAATCCGTTTCGATCCGTGCCGCTCGAGTTCGCGCGCGCCGGTGCAGGGGTCGGATCCTATGCGATCCTGAGCAGCAAGGATTACGAGAGCTGGCGGGCGCGAGCCGCCGACTACGACCGCTGGACATCGCAAGCGATCGCGAACATGCGCGAAGGGTTGCGTCGCGGCTATGTTCTGCCGCGGGTTCTGGTGGTGCGGCTGTTGCCGATGCTCGCGGCGCTCGGCGCGGACACGCCCGCCAGCGTGTTCTATCGCCCGCTCGGCGCCATCCCGTCGACGCTGCGGAGCGAGGAGCGCCAACGCATTTCCGAGGGCATCACCGCGACGGTCAAAGAGGGGATCCTGCCGGCGTACCGGCGCCTGCATGACTTCATGCGCGATGAGTATCTGCCCCGCGCGCGGCCGAGCATCGCGCTGTCGGCGTTGCCCTTGGGCACGGCGTGGTACGCCCATCTCGTGCGTCGGGAGACCGCTTCGCGGCTCACGCCGGCCGACATGCATGCGCTCGGCGCCGCGGAAACCGAGAGGTTGCGCGGGCGATTGCAGAGTCTGCTCGCCGAGGCGGGATTCGCGGGCAATGCGCAAGCCTACTTCGAGGCCGCGCAGCGCGAGCCCCGCGTTGCGTATAAGACGCCGGAGGAGCTGCTCGACTTCTATGCGCAACTCAAGGTGTCGACGGCCGCGGCTCTCGCGACAGAGTTCGCCGAGTCGCCGCAGGGAGATTTTCTCATCCGCCCCGTCGAGCCGTTTCACGCAGGCGGCACGCCCGCGTTGTTTTATGAGAGAGGCGCGAATCGCGGCGCGGCTGCGGTACTGTACGTCGACACCCGCCAGCCGCTCATCCCCCGTACCCCGGATTTCCTGCGCGAGGCATTGCCGGGCCTGCATTTGCAGCTCACCATCCAGCAGGAGCGGTCCGGCTTGCCGAAATTCCGTCGCCTTGGAGGCGATCCGGGTTTCGTGGAGGGGTGGGGACTCTATGCGGAGTTGCTCGGCGAGGAGCTCGGCCTGTACGGCGACACCGAGGCGAAATTCGCGAGCCTCACGGATGAGCTGGCCTGTGCCGCAGCTCTGGTGGTCGACACGGGCGTGCACGGACTCGGCTGGAGCCGCGAGCAGGCCCTCGACTATTTGCGTGCCCAGGTGCCGACCAGTGAGGAAGCGGCGAACGAGACCATCGACCGCATCATCGCGCTGCCGGCCGAGGCCTTGGATTGCGGCATGGGGCTGCGAGTCTTCAGGGGTCTGCGAGCTCACGCGCAGCAGGTGCTCGGTGCGCGTTTCGACCTGCGCGACTTTCATGCGGAGCTGATCGACGACGGCGCCATGCCGCTCGACATTCTCGAGTCCGCCGCGAACCTTTGGTTGAACGCCCGGCACTAATCTGCGTGCGTTGCGCTTCTTCTCTGCCCTTCGCGCTGCTTCTCGCCGGTTGGCTGTCCACCGCGAGTCCCGCGGCGCAGCCGTCCGGCGCGGCGCCGTTGGCCGGCGCGGCGCAGGGCGACGACACCGACGTGGCGTTCGTGCAAACGAGCGCGACGATCAGGGTGCATGCACGCCGTGAAACCGTGTGGGCGCTGCTCACGAGCTGCGCGACGGCGCTCGAGCTGGTGCAGGGCCTCAAAGAGTGCCAGGTGCTCGATACCGCCCCCGATGGGTCATGGCAGCTGGTCAAGCAAGTCATCGACTATTCCTGGTACGTTCCGAAGCTCACCTACGTAGTGCGGGACACGTATGACTATCCTGGGCGCATTTTGATCCAGCGGGATTCGGGAGACTTGAGGACGCTCAGGGCCACGTGGTATCTCGAGGCGGACGGGGAGTTTACGGTGCTGCGCTATTCTCTCGAAATCACTCCCGGATTCTGGGTCCCCCGCTGGCTGGTGAGAATCGCCTTGAAGCACGATCTGCCCAAGATATTGCGAACGTTGCGTACCCGCGCCGAGTCCTCGGTCGGGCCCTCCAAATGAGCGCCGCCCGGCGGGTTCCGACGCCCTGCACGGCGGCCATGCCGGCGCTCGCCGTGCTTGCCGTGCTCGCCTTCGCCGGATGCGAGCGCGAGCCGCCGCCCGCCCCGCCCGAGCGGGTGCGCCAGGATTTTCACCTGAATGCCTACGAGAAAGATTTCGGGTACTCGCAGGCGGTCCTGATCGACAAGACCCTCTACGTCTCGGGCACCGTGGCGGCGGACGCCGACGGCCGATTGGTCGCACCGAACGACATGGCGGGTCAAATGCGTGCCATCTACGCAAGTCTGAAGCGCACGCTCGCCGCGAACGGCGTGGGCTTCGACAGCGTCGTCAAGGAGACCATCTACACCACCGACATGAACGCTCTGTTGAAGGTCGCCGATTTGCGCTTCGAGAATTACTCGAAGGAGCACCTGCCCGCCGTCTCCTGGGTGCAAGTGCAGCGGCTCCTCGATCCGGGCTTCCTGGTGGAGGTCGAGGTCGTCGCCGAGCTGCCCTGAGCGGCGGTGCTGGTATCCTTGCGCCATGATTCGTAGCGTCATCGACAGGAAGTTCGAGCACCGTCTGGCCGGTCTCGTCAATTGCGGCCAGCGGACCGTGTTGCGCGGGGGCAAGAAGGGTGTGGAGAAGGAGTCCCTGCGCGTGACACCGGCGGGGGAGATCTCGCAGGCTCCGCACCCGCGGGCGCTCGGCGCGCCCCTCACCAACGAGAACATCACCACGGATTTTTCCGAGGCGCTCATCGAGCTGGTGACGCCGCCGTTTCGCGAGTCCTGGGAGCTGCTGCAGTACCTGTGCGACATCCATCAGTTCGTCTATCGGCACCTGGACGACCAGCTGCTGTGGTCGACGAGCATGCCCGCCTCGTTCGCGGGCGATGCAAGCATCCCGCTCGCGCAGTTCGGCCGCTCGAACGTGGGCAAGATGAAGACGGTGTACCGCCACGGGCTGGGGATGCGCTATGGACGCACCATGCAGGCCATTTCGGGTGTGCATTTCAACTATTCGTTTCCCACCGATTTCTGGGAGGCGCTCGAGGCCATCAACCAATCGAAGTTGCCGCGCCAGGACTTCGTCTCGGAGCAGTATTTCGGGGTGCTGCGCAATTACCGCCGCTTCGGCTGGCTGGTGCCGTATCTGTTCGGCACCTCGCCCGCGGTGTCGCGGGGTTTTTTCGCCGGGCGCGAGATCAGCCTGCCCGCGCTCGACGCCGACACGGTGTACGAGCCCTACGGCACATCGCTCCGCATGAGCGATATCGGCTACCGCAACAAGAACCAGGCGTCGCTGCGTGTCTCGGTCAACAGTGTGGATGAGTATGTGCGCGATCTTTCCAAGGCGATCAGCACTCCCTACCCGCCGTACGAGAAGCTCGGGGTGAAGGTGGGCGGGGAGTGGCGCCAGCTCAATGCCAATATCTTGCAGATCGAGAACGAGTATTACAGCTACATCCGTCCCAAGCGGGTCGCCACCTCCGGTGAGCGGCCCACCAAGGCGTTGCGGCGTGCAGGCGTGGAATACGTCGAGGTGCGCGCGCTCGACGTGAGCGCGTTCGATCCGGTCGGCGTCAATCAGAACAAGCTGCGCTTTCTCGAAGCATTCCTGGCGCTCTGCGTGCTGAGCGATTCCGATCCCATCGGCGGCAGCGAGCAGGAGAAGCTCGACGCGAATCACTTGAAGGTGGCGCGACGCGGCCGCGAGCCGGGACTCACCCTGAGCCGGGACGGCCGCGAAGTGCCGATGGTGCAGTGGGCGCGCGAGCTCCTGGATGCCATGCAGGGATTGTGCGAGCTCTTGGACCACGGCGAGCCCTCGCGTCCCTATCGGGCCGCGCTCGAGCAGCAGCGTGCCAAGATCGACGAGGTCGAGCGGACCCCGTCCGCGCGCCTGCTCGCGGAGATGCGGGGAAGCGGCGAGACCTTCTTCCAGCTCGCGCAGCGCATGTCGCGCATGCACAAGGATTACTTCCTGGATCTGTATCCGCCCAACGAGAGCCGTCTCGCCGAGTTCGCGCAAGCCGCGGAGCATTCTCTCGAGGAGCAGGCTCGCATCGAGGCGAGCGACAAGGTGGACTTCGACACCTACCTCGCACACTACCTGGGGGAATGATCGGCAGCCGCGCTCCGATAGATCTCGACCACCGGCGCACCGCCCGCGACGCGGCTCGCGCGAAACATTCCCTCGCTGTTGAACTCCATGACGATGCGTCTCTCGCGGTCGATCGCTATCACGCCGCCCTCGCCGCCCTGCGCGGGGAGCTCCTCGAGCACGACTTCGCGCACGGCCTCGGCGAGGGTGCTACCCCCCAGTCGGACCCGCGCGCAAATTTCGTGGGCGACACTTAAGCGGATGAACACCTCGCCGTGTCCGGTGGCCGAGACGGCGCAGGCGCGGTCATCCGCATAGGTCCCCGCGCCGATGATGGGCGAATCGCCGATGCGCCCGAACCGCTTGCCGGTCATGCCGCCGGTCGAGGTGGCAGCGGCCAAGCGACCCGCCGCGTCCGCGGCCACCGCCCCGACCGTGCCCACGTGCGAAATCGTGAGGGGTGAAAGCCCGGCTTCGCCGGAGCGCAGGCGCTCGAGCTGGCGCCAGCGCGCCTCGGTATAAAAGTAGCTGCGCGGCACGAGCGCGATGCCGCGCGTGAGGGCGAACTCCTCCGCGCCGGCCCCGGAGAGCATGACGTATTCGGAATGCTCCATCACCGCGCGCGCGAGCTCGATGGGGTTTTTCACGTGAGCGAGGCCGCAGACCGCGCCGGCCTTGCGCGTCGCTCCCTCCATGATGGAGGCGTCGAGCTCGTTCTGTCCGTCGTGAGTGAACACGGCGCCGCGGCCCGCGTTGAAGAGCGGAAAGTCCTCGAGCGCGACCACGGCGCGCGTGACCGCTTCGAGGCTCGTGCCACCGCGCTCGAGCACGGCGAACCCCGCAGCCAGAGCCTCGGAGAGCCCCGCGCGGTAGCGCGCTTCGCTCTCGGCGCTCATCTCCGCGCGCGGCAAGGTGCCCGCGCCGCCGTGAATCGCCAATCCGAACATCGAGTGCTCCTCTGGCCGCTGGTGCGTCGCAAAGGCTATCATCATTCGCAGATGAAGCCATTCCCCCAGCCGGCCCCGATCAAGAGCCTGCTCATCGCGAATCGCGGCGAGATCGCCATTCGCGTGATGCGCGCCGCCGCCGAGCTCGGCATTCGCACGGTCGCAATTCACTCGCGCGAGGACCGCTTCTCGCTGCATCGGACCAAGGCCGACGAGAGCTATCTCGTCGGCGAGGGCAAAGGGCCGATCGAGGCGTATCTGGACATCGACGACATCGTGCGCATTGCCTGCGAGGCGCGCGTCGACGCCATCCATCCCGGCTATGGCTTTTTGTCCGAGAGTCCCGAGTTCGCGGAAGCCTGCGCGGCGGCGGGCATCATTTTCGTGGGCCCGCTGCCCGACACCATGCGCCGGCTGGGCAACAAGGTCGCCGCGCGCAATCTCGCAGAGAGCGCCGGCGTGCCGGTGATGCCGGCGACGCCGCCGCTGCCCGACGACGAGGCGCGCACGCTCGAGCTCGCGCGCCAGGTGGGTTTTCCGGTGATGCTGAAGGCGAGCTGGGGCGGAGGCGGGCGCGGCATGCGCATCGTCGAGGACGAGCGCGGCCTCGCCGAGGCCGTGGCCGCCGCGCGGCGCGAGGCGAAAGCCGCCTTCGGAAAAGACGAGGTGTATCTCGAGAAGCTCATTGTCCGCGCCCGGCACGTGGAAGTGCAGATTCTCGGCGATGCGCACGGCAACCTCGTGCATCTCTATGAGCGCGACTGCTCGCTGCAGCGTCGCAACCAGAAGGTCGTGGAGCGGGCGCCGGCGGTGTTCCTGTCGGATGCGGCGCGCGCCGAGCTGTGCGAGGCCGCGCTCAAGATCGGGCGCACGGTGCGCTACCGGGCGGCGGGCACGGTCGAGTTCCTGCAAGACGCCGATACGGGCAAGTTCTACTTCATCGAAGTGAACCCGCGCATTCAGGTCGAGCACACCATCACCGAATGCGTCACCGGGGTCGACCTGGTGAAGGCGCAGATCCGCATCGCCGCCGGCGCGGAGATCGGCACGCCGCAAAGCGGTGTGCCGCGGCAGGAGGACATCCGTGTGACCGGCCATGCGCTGCAGTGCCGCGTGACCACCGAGGATCCCGAGAATCACTTCGTCCCCGACTACGGCACGATGACCGCCTATCGCAGTCCCGCCGGGTACGGCATACGTCTCGATGCCGGCACCGCCTATGCGGGCGCCATCATCACCCGCTTCTACGACTCGCTCCTGGTGAAGGTGACCGCCTGGTCGCCGACACCCGAGGAGACCGTGGCGCGCATGCACCGCGCCCTCTGGGAGTTCCGCATCCGCGGCGTCGTCACGAACCTGCGCTTTCTCGATCAGCTGATCACCCACCCGCGCTTCGCGGCGGGGGACTACACCACTCAGTTCATCGACCGCACGCCGGAGCTATTCATCATCCCGCGCAAGCGCGACCGCGCGACGCGGCTGCTCAAGTTCATCGGCGATGTGATCGTCAACGGCAATCCGGAAGTGCGCAACCGGCTGAAGCCCAAGGCGCCGGTGTTCCCGCGGGTGCCGCGCATCGCGCTGCCCGCGCCGCCGCCCGGCACGAAGCAGAAGCTCGACGAGCTCGGAGCCGCCGCGTTCGCGCGCTGGATGCTCGACGAGAAACGCGTGCTGATCACCGACACCGGCATGCGCGACGCCCACCAGTCGCTCCTCGCGACGCGCTTTCGCACGCTCGACCTGGCGATGATCGCGCCCTACTACGCGAGCCTGCTGCCGCAGCTGTTCTCGGTGGAATGCTGGGGTGGGGCCACGTTCGATGTCGCCATGCGCTTCCTCAAGGAAGATCCCTGGGAGCGGCTGGCCCGTTTCCGCGAGGCGATGCCGAACCTGCTGCTGCAGATGCTGCTGCGCTCCGCGAATGCCGTCGGCTACGCCAACTACCCGGACAATGTCGTGCGCTACTTCGTCGCGCAGGCGGCCCGAGCGGGCATCGACGTATTCCGGGTGTTCGACTGCCTCAACTGGGTCGACAACATGGAGGTGGCCATCGAGGCCGTCGTGAGCTCAGGAAAACTGTGCGAGGCGGCGATTTGCTACAGCGGCAACCTGTCGAATCCGCAGGAGAGGAAATACGATCTCGCGTATTACATCGGCATCGCGAGACGGCTGAAGGGCTGCGGTGCGCACGTCATAGCCATCAAGGACATGGCGGGGCTGTGCCAGCCGCGCGCGGCCTTCGATCTGGTGAAGGCGCTCAAGGACGACATCGGCCTGCCGGTTCACTTCCACACACACGACACCAGCGGCATCGGAGCGGCGAGCGTGCTGGCGGCCGTGGCGGCCGGCGCCGACGCGGTGGATGCCGCGATCGACGCCATGTCCGGTCTCACCTCGCAGCCCAATCTGGGCTCGATCGTCGAGGCGCTGCGCTTCGGCGATCGCGACTCGCAGCTCGACCCCGACCGGCTGCGCCTGATCTCCGCGTACTGGGAACAGGTGCGGCGCGGCTATGTGGCGTTCGAGAGCGACATCCGCTCGGGTGCTTCCGAGGTCTATGTGCATGGCATGCCGGGCGGGCAGTACACCAATCTCAAGGAGCAGGCGCGCTCGCTCGGGATCGAGGACCATCGCTGGTCGGAGGTGGCGAGCGCCTACTCGCAGGTCAACGAGATGTTCGGCGACATCATAAAAGTGACGCCGACCTCCAAGGTGGTGGGCGACATGGCGCTGATGATGGTCACCGCCGGGCTCACGCGTGAGGCCGTGCTCGATCCGGGAAGCGATGTGACGTTCCCCGAGTCGGTGGTGCAATTGTTCCGCGGCGAGCTCGGCCAGCCGACCGGCGGCTTTCCGCGCGGGCTGCAGAGCAAGGTGCTCGCGGGCAGGGCCGCCCTCACCGCGCGTCCGGGCGCGCTGATGCCGGCGGTGGATCTCGCGGCCGAGCGTGTCGCGGTGGAGAAGAAGATCGGCCGCACCGTCACGGACCCGGAGCTCGCGTCCCATCTCATGTATCCCAAGGTGTTCGCAGACTACGCGGCCGAGCGGGCTGCCTACGGCGACGTCGCGACCTTGCCCACGGCCGTGTTCTTCTACGGCATGGAGGCGGGCCAGGAGATCAACATCGATCTGGAGCGCGGCAAGACCCTCATCGTGCGCTACATCACCACGAGCGATGTGCACGAGGATGGTACGCGCACGGTGTTCTTCGAGCTCAACGGCCAGCCGCGGCCGCTGCGCGTGCCGGATCGCAGTCAGGTGGCGAAGCGGCCGCCGCCGCGCAAGGTCGAGCCCGGCAACTTGAAGCACGTGGGTGCGCCCATGCCCGGAACGATCGGCACGGTCGCGGCGCGGCCCGGCATGAAGGTCGCACGCGGCGACGTGCTGCTCACGCTCGAAGCGATGAAAATGGAGACCACGGTGCGCTGTGAGCAAGACGGCACGGTGAAGGAAGTCCTCGCCACGCCCGGCATGGCCGTCGACGCCAAGGATCTACTGGTCATCTTCGATTAGGTTCTGCCGCTCGGGCACCGTGACCTCGAGCCCATCGAGCGCGGCGCTGACGTGGATCTGGCAGCTGAGGCGGCTGTCGGCGCGCGGTTCCCACGCGTTCTCGAGCATCCCCTCCTCCATGTCCTCGCGTGGCTCGAGTTTGCCGAGCCATTGCGGCGCGACATAGACGTGACAGGTCGCGCAGGCGCAGGCTCCGCCGCATTGCGCGACGATGCCGTCGATGCCCTGCCGGCGCGCGACCTCCATCACCGTGACACCGTCCGGGGCACGCACCTCGCGGCGCGCGCCGCCACGATCGATGAATACGATCAGCGGCATCAAACGGCGTCCTTCAAGGCCGTGCTCGGGTCCGAGAGCTTGTTGAGATCCGGGCGGGCGCGCGCGGCGATCAGCTTGCGCGCCGCGACGTAGTCCTTTGGATTGTTGATGGCCTCCACAGCGAGCAACTCGCCGCCCTGCAGGTAGCAGACGCTGAAGCTGCGCGAGGCCGGATCACCGCGCAGCACCTGCTGATCGAAGCCCTGAGAGAGCCCGACGATGAGCAGCTTGTTGTCGAACTGATCCGACCAGAACCACGGCACGCGATCGTGAACCGTCGGCCGGCCGAGCAGGTTGAGGGCGGCTGTTTTCGCCTGCTCGAACGCATTGTCGACCGATTCGAGCCGCACGCGCATCTCGAAGCGCAGCGAGGGATGATGGGTGCAGTCGCCGGCGGCGTAGACGGCCGCATCGCTGCTACGGCAGTACTCGTCGACGGTGATGCCGTTCTCGCAGGCGAGCCCCGCTTCGGCGGCGAGCTCGGAATTCGGCACGGCGCCGACCCCGACCACCAGCAAGTCCGCCTCGAAAGAGCTGCCGTCCGCACAAACGACGCGCTCGAACCGCCCCGCTCCCTCGAGCCGTACCACCCGCGTGTTGCAGATGAGCTTGATCCCATGGGAGCGATGCTCATGCGCGAAGTATTCCGATACGCTCGAGGCGACCACGCGATTCATCACCCGGTCGGCCATCTCGAGCACCGTCACCGTGCAGCCGAGTTTGCGCGCCGTGGCCGCGGTCTCGAGGCCGATGTAGCCGCCGCCGATGATGACCACCCGGCTGCCGGTCTTCAGACCGGGGCGCATGCGCTCCACATCCGCGATGCCGCGCAGGTAATGCACGCCGGGGAGCTCCGCGCCCGGGCAGCTGAGCAGGCGCGACCTTGCGCCCGTGCAGAGCATGAGGCGGTCATAGGCGAGCGTCTCGCCGTCCGACAAAGACACGCGGCGCGCGGCAGCGTCGATGCGCGTCGCGCGCATCCCTAGCCTCAGCTCGACGCGATGCTGGTCGTAGAACGCCTGATGGCGGAAAGGCAGGCGGTCTTCGGCCAATTCACCGGCGAGGTATTGCTTCGACAGGGGCGGTCGTTGATAGGGCAGGTGCGGCTCGTCGCCGATGAGTACCAGGCGTCCGGCAAAGCCCTCGCGGCGCAGGGAGTCGACCGCCTGCGCGCCGGCCTGACCGCCACCGAGAATGAGAATCGTCGAGATCATGGAACTCCTTGGACCCGTAGGCCGAGCGGCGTGCTCCCTTTATAGCCGGTCCGCGCCCGCCCGTTAATCCCGTCAGCCAGATGGTCGTGCCTGGCGGCCTGAATCGTAATAGGATTATCCCGACCCAACGGGAGCGGAGTCCTCAATGAAACTGATCACTGCCATTATCAAGCCGTTCAAGCTGGACGATGTGCGCGCGGCCCTGTCCGAGATCGGCGTGTCGGGAATGACGGTCACGGAGGTCAAGGGCTTCGGCCGACAGCGCGGCCACACCGAGCTATACCGCGGGGCGGAATATGTCGTCGATTTCGTGCCGAAGACGCGCATCGAGGTGGCGGTCAAGAACGAGCTGGTCGACCAAGTCATCGAGGCGATCGTGGGTGCCTCCAAGACGGGGAAAGTCGGGGACGGCAAGATATTCGTCACGGACATCATCCGGGTGCTGCGCATCCGGACCGGCGAGACCGATAACGCCGCACTCTAGTCGGGTGCCTCCTCGTCGGGAGCGTGCCGCTTGCGCCGCTGCCACAGCCACAAAAACCCGATGCAGACCGCGAAATTGAGCACCCACCAGCCGAGCTGACGCGAGGTGCCTTTGTCCTCGGTCGACGCCGCAGCCGCGGTGGGCTGCAGCGTTCCTGCGAGATCCTGCCGTGTGCCGCTCGAGGTGACCTCGATCCGCACCGCCGCCGCGCCGGGGAGCGCGAGATCCGGGGTTACCACGGCGTAGCCCCCGTCAGGCAACGCCGTCGCGGGGTGCGTCGCGCCGCGCAGCATCAGCGCGACCTCGGCGTCGCGCACCGGTGCGTTGTCCTCGAGGCGGCTCAAGTGGATGGTCATGCGCTCGCCCTGCACGGTACCCACCGCGAGCAGTTGCGCGGAGCGCGCCTCGACGCGCGCTGGGGCGGCGGCGGTGGCAGCGGTGGCAGCGGTGGAGACGCTGGAGGCGACCGGCTGGGCCGGCTCGGCGGACTGGGCGCAAGCCGACGCGGCCGCAAGGGCAGCGAGGGCGCCGAGGGCGATCCGCGCACGCGCACGCGAGGTGCGCCGCGCCGGCCTTTCTTTTAAAGCATCCAACCCAGGATACCTATGGTGATGCCGCCGATCGCACAGAGCACGCCGAAGATCGGAAAGAAGTCATTCCGTGCCAGGAAGTACAGCGAGGTCAGCACGAGGCCGAGCTCGAGCAGCCCCTCGCCGATGTCGAATTTGAGCGCGCGCTTTTCCTCGAGCTCGGTCTTCGTCTCCGCCGCCCGCGCCTCTCCTTCCAGTTCCTTGGTATCGCCGAGCTCCTTGTCGCGGCCCGCGCGCAGCTTCTGCTCCGCATCCGCGGCCTTTGCGGCGTCGGGGGCGAGTGTCTCCAGGACCGAGAGCGCCGCATCGCTCACGTTCGCGCGTATTTTCTTCGCCTGGTAAAACGCCCAGGCGTCGTTGGCGCCGGTGCGCTCGATGACCGCCTGGGTGTGCGCACGATGCGAGGCGATCGTCACCACCGAGAGAAATATACCGATCACACCCACGAGGATTCCGACGATGCGAGTCTTGGGATCGGCGGCATGCTCCGGCGTCACTTCGATTTCAGTCATGGACTTGGGCTAACCTCTTCTCGACCTCATTTGATGGCGTGCAGGCGGGGATTTGCGCGGGAGATACCGAGCGCGCCGCTGCGCACGACCTCCACGATCTCGCCAAACGCCGACACGTTGGCGATGAACTCGCCTATTTCGACCTCGGTGCTCGCGAGCTCCATGATGAAGCTCGAGGGATTCGACGACAGCACCTTGCCGCCGGCGCGTCGCAGCAAGGCACCCACCGCCTCGACCTCCGCCGCCTTCAGATGCAGCTTGATCAGCAGCAGCTCGCGCGCCAGATGATCGCCGCTGGTCATGTCCTCGACGGACACGACGTCGACCAGCTTCAACAGCTGCGCGTTGATCTGGCTGATGACGGCGTCCGAGCCGATGGTGACCAGCGTCACGCGCGATACGGTGGGATCGGTGGTGGGTGCGACCGAGAGCGACTCGATGTTGTAGCCGCGGCTCGATATGAGGCCGGTGACGCGCGTGAGCGCGCCCGCCTCATTTTGCAACAGTAACGCGATGAGATGGCGCATGCGCGCAGGATACGGGAGGGCGGCACTTGGGCGCCAGGGCGAGAACTGCTAGGCTTTTGCTGTGAAAGACCGCATCGACATGCTGACTAAAGACGCTCATCCGCTGGCAGGGGCCGGCATGACGGGTGCGGACATGCTCGTGCAGGTGCTGGCGGACGAGGGCGTGGACACGATTTTCGGCTACAGCGGCGGCGCCATTTTGCCGATTTACGACGCGGTCTTTCGCTACAACCAAGAGCATGGCTCCCCCATGCCGCTGATCGTGCCCGCGAACGAGCAGGGCGCCGGATTCATGGCTGCGGGCTATGCGCGCGCGAGCGGCCGAGTCGGCGTCGCGCTGGTCACCTCCGGCCCCGGCGCGACCAACACGGTCACGCCGGTGCGCGATTGCCAGGCCGACTCGGTGCCCGTGGTGGTCATCTGCGGCCAGGTCGCGACGACGGCCATCGGCACGGACGCATTCCAGGAAGCGCCCGTGCCGAGCATCATGGGTGCGGTCGCCAAGCATGTTTTCCTGGTCACGGATCCGACCAAGCTCGAGGCGACGGTGCGCACCGCGTTCGAGATCGCGCGCACCGGCCGCCCCGGCCCGGTGGTGCTGGACATCCCGAAGGATGTGCAGAACTGGAAGGGGATCTTTCTCGGGTCCGGCCGGCTGCCGATTCCCGGCTACCGGCAGCGCATGAACCGCCTGCTCGCAAACAAGCTATCGGACGGTGCGTGCGCCGCGTTCTTCGCGGCGCTCAAGGCTGCGAAGCGCCCGCTGATCTATGCAGGCGGCGGCGTGATCAATGCCGCGGCCGCAGAGGCTTTGCGCGAGCTCGTCGCGGAGCTTGAGATCCCGGTGGTGACCACGCTCATGGGCATCGGCTCAGTCGACACCGCGCACCCCCTGTCCATGCGCATGCTCGGCATGCACGGCGCGGCGTTCGCGAACTACGCCGTCGAGGACTGCGATTTCCTGATGGCCGTGGGCGCGCGCTTCGACGATCGCGTGGCCGGCAATCCGCCGAAGTTCGCGAGCCGGGCGAAGTTCATCGCGCATCTGGACATCGACGCTTCGGAGATCAACAAGGTCAAGCGCGTCGATTGGAGCCATGTGGGCGAGCTCAAGGATGCGCTCGTGAACCTGATCGACTATGCCAAGCGCAAGAAGATCAAGCACGAATGGCCGGAATGGCACGCTCGCTGCGAGGAGCTCAGGCGCAACCACGCGATGAACTATGATCGCGAGAGCCCGCTCATCCAGCCGTATTACGTGATCGAGGAGATCAATAAACTCACGCGCGGTGAGGCGATCATCACCACCGGCGTGGGCCAGCACCAGATGTGGGCTGCGCAGTACTTTGATTTCCGCAGCCCGCGGTTGTGGCTTACCTCGGGCAGCATGGGAACGATGGGGTTCGGATTGCCGGCCGCGGTCGGCGCGCAATTCGCGCAACGCTCGCGACTCGTGATCGACATCGACGGCGACGCCAGTATCCGTATGAATCTGGGCGAGCTCGAGACCGTCACCACGTACGATCTGCCGGTGAAGGTGGTCGTGCTCAACAATTGCGGCGACGGCATGGTGAAGCAGTGGCAGAAGCTCTTTTTCAAGGGGCGCCTGAGCGCAAGCGACAAGAGCCTGCACACCAAGGATTTCGTCAAGGCGGCGCTGGCCGACGGGTTCAAGTACGCGGCGCGCCTCGACAAGAAGGGGGACGTGCCGCGCGTGGTCGCCGAGTTCGTGAGTTTCCCCGGGGCGGCGTTCCTCGAGGTCATGATCGATCAGGACGCGGGGGTCTATCCGATGGTGGGCCCCGGACAGGCGTACGACGAGATGATCACGGGTGAGCACATCGCCTCGCGCACCGAGGTCGAGATCAAGCCGCCCGACGCCTCGAAGATGTTCTAGGGGAAACCGCGCCGCGCGGCAGCTACCAAACGCCGGTGTTCGGCATGCTTAGCCACGGCTCGGCGGGCTGCAAGGATGCCCCCTGCTGCAGCAACTCCACGGAAATCCCGTCGGGCGAGCGCACGAACGCCATGCGGCCGTCACGCGGCGGGCGGTTAATGGTCACGCCGTGCTTTCTCAGGCGCTCGCAGGCCGCATAGATGTCATCGACCGCGTAGGCGAGATGGCCGAAGTTGCGGCCGCCGCCGTAACTCTCGGGATCCCAGTTGTGGGTGAGCTCGACTTGGGCGTGCTCATCGCCCGGGGCGGACAAGAAGACCAGCGTATATCGCCCCTGCGGATAGTCGCGGCGCGACAATTCGGCCAAGCCGAGCGCGTCCCGGTAGAAGCGCAACGATTGCTCGATGTCGCTCACGCGGACCATCGTATGCAGATACTTCATGGCAAACTCTCGCGAACGGGACAAGCTGGAAACTGCACGCGAATCTGGAGCAATCGATGCACAAAAGCAAATTGGGCGGCTTCATCATCGACTGCGATACCGACGACCTGGAGGCGGCCACCCGGTTCTGGAGCCGCGCCCTCGGGATGCCGGTGCATGAGTTGCCGGGAAGCGAGAACGCCGCCTACCGGGGCCTCACCGATGCGCAGCATGGACTCGACATCGAGGTGCAGCAGGTGGACCACCCGAGCCGGGTGCACCTCGACATCGAGACCGACGATATCGACGCCGAAGTGCGCCGCCTCGAGGCGATCGGCGCTAAGAGAGTTCAGCAGGTG